>Ga0136846_1210540_pt1 | contig 12985 bp, 10 predicted proteins | sample HopSoiMetagenom2_FD_96841 | JGI IMG/M metagenome (GOLD analysis project Ga0136846, IMG submission 96841) | Grasslands soil microbial communities from Hopland, California, USA - 2 Assembly 2016 (version 4) | ecosystem: Environmental > Terrestrial > Soil > Grasslands | place: USA: Hopland... | reverse complement strand
TTTGCCCAGCGAGGTTCCGACCGGTGGCGCAGGCGTCGCCTGTCCGCCTGGCACCTGAAACTTCGCTTGTCCCGTTACTGTTTTTGCTTTAGCCATATTTCGCTTCGTTCTGTCTAAACCGCTTCAATCTGCCAATGCTCGATTTCGACCGGCGTCGCCCGCCCGAAAATGTTGATCATCACCGTCACGCGGCCGTGAGCTTCATCAATCGCGTGCACGTCACCTTCGAAGTTCTGAAAGTAGCCTTCCTTGACGCGAACACGATCCCCCGTCTTGAATGGAATCGCCGTTTTCGCTTCGGCGCCCTCTTCCTCGGGCAGCACCTTGCTCGACCGCAGAATCCGCTCGACGTCCTTGGGCTCCATCGGCGTCGGCTTGCCGGCAGAGCCGGTGAAATCGCCGATGCCTGACGTCTCGCGAACCACGAACCACGACTCGTCGCTCACCGCCATATTCACAAGGATGTAACCGGGATACAGCTTCCGCTTCACTGTCCGCTTCTTCCCGGTCTTTGTGAATTCGATCACGTCCTCAGTCGGAACCACGATCTCCTTGAAATAGCGTTCCAGCCCGTTCATCTTCACGCGCCGCCACAGCGCATCTTTGATGGAATCCTCGCGATTGACTTGCACTTTGAGGATGAACCAATCGAATTTCAAATCCTCATCGGCAACCGACTCGTCGATCAGCTCTAGCGGCTCCGCAAACGGCACGTCCGCATTTTCCTCGGGTGCTTCTTCCACCGCCTCAGGCAGCTCAGGGGACTCGCCGCGAGCAGATCGCGGCGACCCACCGGCAGGCGGCCCCGCCGACGATTCATGTTCCAGCTCATGCGCTGCCTCAACGGCCTCGTGGGGAGGCGGCGGTGGAGCGCCGGGCACGGCCACCGGCGCAGCTTCAGCCGGCGTCGGTGGGACAAGTCCTTCCGACGTGCTCTGCGCTCCTGGGGTTTCCGGCTCGCTAATCACCTGAAATACCTTTCGATTCACTCTGCCTAGAGTGTCACTTGGCTAGGGTGTCAATCCCGTCGGCGCCTGGGGCCGATAAACGACGCCAATCGCCTGCAGAAACACCGTCAGACCAACGTCGTACGCGTAGAGCACGATCATCAACCCGAACATCAGGATGATCACAACCATCGACGCCCGAATCAGCTCCGTTCGCGATGGCCATGAGACCTTATTCATTTCCGCTTCGACCGCGATCAAAAAATCGGCGAACGAAGCCAAGTTCACAATCCGAAAGCCCAACCACAAACCGACAACCAGCAATATTCCCGAAACGGTATAGGCCGTCATCGAGCTCAGGTGCCAGTCGATCGTCAGCGTGGGATATGCTCGCCACGCCATGAGCACAAATGCCGCCCAGATCGCCAAGCAGGTAAACTGCCGCACCAGGCGACCCTGACTTCGCTTGTAAATATCCGTCCGCAGCATCTCGCGGACGAACTGCATCCATCCGCTCGATCCTCCGTTGTCCTTCGCCATGACGCCTGCCCGCAATCCGTGCGGTCCCATAGTTTTGTCTCTTCGTGATCGGGAAACTGTACTCATTACCAACCAGCGCTCATTACGGTCTGTCGTTCACTAATGGCCCCATCGGCCAGGCAGGGGCGAAGGGACTTGAACCCCCAACCGCTGGTTTTGGAGACCAGTGCTCTGCCAATTGAGCTACACCCCTAGGGGATTAAATCCGAATGACTTAATGACTGAATGACCTATGGGCTTGAACGGTCCCGCATTGGTCATTCGTACTTCGTCATTCGTCATTTGTTTTTATTCCAGGATCTTCGTTACCACTCCCGAGCCGACCGTTCGCCCACCTTCGCGGATGGCAAAGCGGACGCCATCGTCCATCGCGATCGGCTTGTGCAGCTCAACGGCCATCTTTACGTTGTCGCCGGGCATGCACATCTCCGCGCCGACGAGGTTCGCTGTGCCGGTCACGTCGGTAGTTCGGAAGTAAAACTGGGGTCGGTAACCGCTGAAAAACGGCGTGTGTCGTCCGCCTTCTTCCTTCGACAGGCAGTACACCTCGCACTCGAACTTGGTGTGCGGCGTGATCGAGCCCGGCTTCGCGAGGACCTGACCGCGCTCAATGTCTTCGCGCTTCAGTCCGCGGAGCAGACAGCCAACGTTATCGCCAGCACGCCCTTCCCCCAGCTCCTTCTTGAACATTTCAACGCCAGTGACGATCGTTTTGGTCGGCTCCTTGCTCAGGCCAATAACCTGAACTTCGTCGCCAATTTTGACCACACCGCGCTCGATACGTCCCGTCGCCACCGTGCCGCGGCCTTCGATCGAGAACACGTCTTCAACGGCCATCAAAAACGGCTTGTCCTCTTCGCGCTTCGGCTGGGGGATGTAGGCATCGACGGCATCCAGCAGATCCGAGATGCACTTGGTTGCTTTCGGGTCCTTGGGATTCTGATAAGCCGGGAGCGATGAGCCGCGGATGACAGGCACCTCGTCACCCGGAAAACCATACTTGTTCAACAGCTCGCGAATTTCCATCTCCACGAGGTCAAGCAGTTCGGGGTCATCAACGAGGTCAATCTTGTTGAGGAAGCAGACCAGTGCCGGTACATCGACCTGGCGGGCGAGCAGCACGTGCTCCTTGGTTTGCGGCATCGGGCCGTCGGCAGCCGAGACAACGAGGATCGCCCCGTCCATCTGGGCGGCGCCGGTAATCATGTTCTTGATGAAGTCGGCGTGACCGGGGCAGTCAATGTGTGCGTAGTGGCGCTTCTCAGTGGAGTATTCCACGTGGGAAACGGCAATGGTCACGGTCTTTGTCGCGTCGCGTACTGTGCCGCCCTTGGCGATATCGGCGTACGATTTGAATTGGGCAAGGCCCTTGGCGGCTTGCACGGCCAACAGCGCTCCCGTCAGCGTGGTCTTGCCGTGATCGATGTGGCCGATTGTCCCGACATTGCAGTGCGGCTTATCCCGCACGAAAGTTTCCTTGGCCATTGCTGGGTAATACCTATTGCTAAGGGTTAGTAAAAATCAACGCGTCCTCAACAAGCTGCTGATGGGACTTGAACCCATGACCTCCTCCTTACCAAGGAGGTGCTCTACCAACTGAGCTACAGCAGCATATTTGTCCTTTAAGCGGGTGAAGGGAATCGAACCCTCGTAGCCTGCTTGGAAGGCAGGAGCTCTACCATTGAGCTACACCCGCAATTCCGCTGCCTGCCGAGCTGTCCTCATCTCCTTGCGTTGCCACTCAATTGCCTGATCTGTTCACTCACGTCGTTTGCTCGGATGCGCTGCACTCAGCCGGCAAATTGGCGAGTGTAGGATTCGAACCTACGAAGGCCGAAGCCAACAGATTTACAGTCTGTCCCCGTTGACCGCTTGGGTAACTCGCCGTCTATGGGCACGCCGACCCGGCAGGACCAGCGGGCATACCGCGAGCGCCAAACCGAATTGTAGCGGCTAGGGGCAAGCTCAGGCAGAGCCAGCGAAGGGACTCGAACCCTTAACCTGTTGATTACAAATCAACTGCTCTGCCAGTTGAGCTACGCTGGCCTCCCACTACGCGCCGGCACTACGCTCGGGTGAAAACCAGTAAATATAACGACACACGCTAGCCACACAAGGTGACCACCGGCATTTTGGAACGGCTAGGGCTTGGTCGCACAGATAGGAAAGCCTGGAAAGATGCCAGGGCCCTGCCAGTCCGTTAATCCGGAACTTCCACGTGGTCCTCTTCGGCCGCCAAGCGGGCCTTATCGAGGGCGCGGGCCTCAAGCTGACGGATCCGCTCCTTGGTCACGCCCATTTCGGAGCCTACTTCCTTTAGCGTCAGGGGCTCGCGATTGTGGTCCAGGCCAAAGCGGCTGACGATGATCTGCCGTTCCCGCTCGTCCAGTCGCGACAGAATCCGTTCGATCTGTTGCTCGCGGACCCGCTGGGCCGATTCCTGCCCAACCTCGTCGCTGCGCACGTCTTGCTTTGTCGTAAATAGCTCGTCCTGGCTGGTGCGGAAGCGATCGCGGCGCTTGAACTCTTCAGGAATCGTTCGCGCAAAGTTCTTCATGATCGCCCAGCTCGCGTACGTGCTGAACTTATTTCCGCGCGAGAAGTCGAACTTCTCGACGGCGCGAATCAGCGACATGTTGCCGTCGCTCACCAGGCCAAAGAAATCCTCTGAGCCACTAACGTGCCGCTTGGCAATGGAAACCACGAGACGCAAATTCGCCTGAACGATCTCATTCTTGATCTTCACCGCCTCGTCGTACAGCTTTTCGATCTCGTTCATCAGGCTCGTGCGGGCCCGAGCCGGGTCAAGCGTCTTTCGCAGCTTGGTTGCCTTGTGCTTCAAGTAATTGAAGCGACGGAACAAATGATACTCCTGCTCGCGCGTCAGCAACGGCACTTCATATAAAGCAGCCAGATACGGCGGCAAGCCGCTCGGCCCGCGGACCTTCCGCGCTGCCACGGCAACCGGCATCGGACGCATGATGTCTTTCTCAATGCCCGCCTTGTCGAAGCTCTCGTGGTACATGTAGTCCAGCGGCAATTCGAGAATGCGGCGGGCCCGCATTTCGTTTAAAACGCGGTAAATCGTGGTCCGCGTGCGGCAAAAACGCCGCGCCAGCGAATCGACCGAATCGCCGCGCCGCGACTGCTGATAGACCTTCTTCTTCACATCATCGGTCAAGATACCCGTCTGCTCGGGAAAAACAGCCTGATCCGGATGCTGCTTGTCGAACTGCTTGAGCGTGTACCGCACCGTCTCGATCGAGCGGTTCATATGCTGAGCGACACGCCGCGCCACTTCCGACGGGCAACCACCGGCGCGAACCAATCGCCGCGCTCGCTCAATCATGTCGCGCCGCTCTTCGTCGGTGAGCTGGCTGAACCGCTCGCCGCGCTCCACTCGCTGCTTGTTGTGCGAAACGAACCGCTCGACGCTGCTATGCAAGAAGCCCACGCGCTTCCGCTTGCCATCGAACAAAAATCGCCGGCTCACAAGGCCCAGCTCACGCCACCGTGAAATCGTCTTCGTCGAAACGTTGAACATCTTGCTCAGTTCATCGACGGTGTGGACCGGCTCGCCCGCGTCTTCGACTTTGACGTTCGCAGAGTCCGATACATCCTCAACGAACAAGCGCAGATCGTGCGCCAGCTCCCTGCCCGGCACCGTCACTCCAGCGGCCGTATCCGGCCGGTATTCCGTAATGCGATAGCATAGATACTCGTACGGATAGCTGCGGCCGGGCTCCACTTCCGCCAATAGCTTTTCGGCTCGATTGACGTGCTCGAGCTTTTTTTCGCGCGACGTGACGCGCATTTGCTGATCGCGAAGCTGCTTAATCAAGGGGTTACGATACGTGATGTTCATGGTGTGCTCTTCTCTGTTGGCCGGCCAACATCGGTGTTCCCTGCGGCTCCCACCGCCCGACTTGGCTGGATCCAGTGAACGCGCTAACGCATCTTGCCCGCGCGGCACGCGGCTGGCCTAAGCTCGCGCTTTACTCAATACGGTCTGGGTTCGATTACGGTTCCTTTGTTTAGTAGTTTTAGAGTCTGGCCGATTCGACACTTAGTTTGACGGACGAGTATGGGTAGCAGTTCCTGTACCGGGGCTCCTCTTATAAGCGCCTACGTAGCCACAAATCGCGTATTAGCCATTAAGTTCCCCTCCGATTCATACAAGTTCGCGCGGCCACTGTTACATGGGGCTGGGCAGGTTCCTCAACGGACCGGGTTTTCCCATAAATGACCGGAATTGCTAGCATTGTGTCAATTGCAAATCCCTTATTCCTTGCGGCTTCCTGTGCCGTATCTAACTTGCCAGTGCGGTTTAACAGGCGGTACTCTACCAGCGCCGCCGTCTCTTTTACTTGGCGTCAATAAAGCGACGTAGTCGATTTATTAGGCAGGTCAAGCAGCCGATTTCGTCTCATTTTGAGACAAAGTCTCCATGAGGGAAGCCACTATGTTGTTCGCTTTTGCGGCAGTCATCTTTCGGAACGCTGCAGTTTCATTCGCCGCGGGCCATCTCGCTCTGACTGTAATCAGCAGCCTATTGGCAACGGTGATAATCACTTTTCCGGTTCGAGCGGCAAACGAAACCATCGACTTCCGCCCCGCGGCAAAGGCTGGCAGTTTCCGACAATCCAAAGTAATTGTCGAAGTCGAAGGCAAACTGAAGCTCAACGCGGACGGCAAGGAGGTAAAGCACTTGCCCTTCACGGTGCAAGGGGAGCTGCAGTACATCGAGCGTATCGTCTCGCAGGCCAAGAGTTGGACCGACGTGCGCCTAGTGCGCTCATATCAGTCAGCTAATGCTAAGATCCGCTTGCACGAATCGGATCTGACAACCGAGCTGCGGCCCCAGCGGCGCCTTATTGCCGTTCAATCGAGCGTCAAAGAGGCCATCCGGTTTTCACCTAGCGGACCGCTAACGCGCGAAGAGCTCGATTTGATTGAAGTGCCGGCCAGCGGCTTGGCGCTTGAAGCACTTTTGCCGTCTGGTGCCATGAAAATCGGCGGCCAATGGCCGCTTACCGACCCCATCGTCGCGCGACTCCTCGGTCTCGAAGCCGTCAGCCAGCAAGATGTGAGTTGCACCCTTGATTCCGTCAAGGAAAACGTCGCCATCGTCTCGTTTACCGGCAAAGTTGCCGGCGCCGTCGGCGGTGTCAGCAGCGATATCGAGCTGAAAGGCAAGCTCAACTTCGATTTGTCCCAGCGCGCCGTAACCTGGCTCACGCTCGCCGCCAAAGAAAACCGCGCCATCGGCCATGCTCAGCCTGGCTTTGACGTTCTGACCAAATTTCGGATGGTCTCCGCGCCAACCAAACCTATCGATGAGCTGAGCGACAAAGTCCTGGCCAGCCTGGACCTGCAGCCGCAGGCCGCCCGATCGCTGATCGAGCTGAATTCTGATTCCGGCGGCTTTCAACTTCTGCACGACCGTCGCTGGAGCGTCATGCTCGAGCGTGGCGACCTGACCGTACTTCGCCTCGTCGATCGCGGCGACCTCATCGCCCAATGCAATATCACACCGCTCGCTCCGTTGGCCAAGGATCAACAGCTTTCCATGGAAGGCTTTCAACAGGATGTGAAGCGTGTCCTCGGCAAAAACTTTGAAGAGATGATCGAAGCCACCGAAGAAGTCGGCGAAAACGGCCTCCGTATCCTCCGCGTCCTCGTCGCCGGAACCGTCGGCGAGTTGCCCATTCAATGGACGTATTACCATCTTTCGGACGATGCCAACCGCCGCGCCACGCTGGTCTTCACGCTCGAATCCAGCCTTGTCTCCCGCTTCGCGCACATCGACCGTGAGCTAGTCGCTAACTTCAGGTTCATTGATGGCAAGCAACCGACGACCGCCGCAAGCGACCCAACCATGCCTCCCCCGCGAGAAACTGCGGCCGATAGATCCGATCTGCGTCGCTAATTGATGCTAAACGCGCCGGGGCTACTCAGGCTGCCCCTGATGCCCCCACCGGCCTGCCAGCGCGGCCAGCACCACCATTACGACGAAAACCGCGTGGGTAAGAAGGCTCATGCCGCTGTGAGTGCTCGGGATCCAATGGAGACGTGCGGCCGACGACTGCTGTCGTGCGGACTGGTCCAGCCGAACCGCTGACAAAAGCGGCGCGAGCGGTGCAAGGCGTACCAACGGCGCCGGGCCGGGTTCGTGCTGAAGCGACGTTTGCGACGGCCGTCTGGCATGGCTGAGTCCTCCCGCTTGGATCAGACATGTGCCTACGGAACATTTCGGCCGCGGCTGTCGCCAAAATTCAGTTGGTGGTTTGACGTTTAGTAGGGCATGACCAGTCGCACCGGCTGCAAAAGCCACAGCACTGGAATCACGAGCACCACGTAAAACAAGCCCAGCATCAGCACGTTGGCGAACATGTCTCACTCCCTTTCGAAGCGTGAGAACTCGATTCTTGTTACCAGGAACTATTCGCAACGAGCATGCCAAACCTCCGCTGCCCGCCGAGAGGGCTTACACGTTCCCTGCTCCGTCCAAACCCCCTCCACGTGTCGTCAACTTGATACTGCTGGTGTCTCATTCTAGCCACAATACTTATGGACAAAAAAGAAGCCGGGCACGCTGCGGAGGAGGGCAGCGGCCCGGCGTTGCAACGGTGATTTGTATTGGGCTTGTGGAACTACCACGGTCCTCGCACCGGATACACTCCGAGCTGATCCGTATGACTTGGCCAATAGGGCGTCCCATAGATCTCCGCCCCGCCGCCAACTGCCATCGGCCCCGGATAGTCACGGTGGAACTGGTGATAAATCGGCACCATCTCCGATTGCGAGACGCCCCAACTCAAGCTGGTGTGGAATTTTGACGTCGGCGGCACCACCAGCGCCGTCGGCATGCCCCATGGCGTGTAGGCATACGGCCCATGCCAAGGCCGCTGGGCCGCGTAATATCTCGCGATAGCATCGTGCTTCGTAGCGCCCGGATGGCAGTACCACGGATGGATCGCATAAGCCGAATTGGCGGTCATCAGGCTCACCGCCGCGGACACGCAGAAGGCGAAGTTACGAATCGTATTCACTTTCCAAGCTCCGAGTAATTCGCAGGGGGTGCGATTGAGTTTGGGGCGTTCGCGTTTTCTTACCGCCACGGCAGCCAGCTCGTGTGATACGAAACGCTAGTTCGGTTCAAACCTTGTCCGCCGTTGTAGTAGCGGTGATATGTCCGGTGGTGTCCGTACATGAACTCGTGTGGATATAACGGCTGATACGTGATGTACGTCTGCCCGACCCACGGCGGGACGGGCCGCGGCGAAACATACAGCTCGGCTCCAAGGCCGGTGCAACTTGGCCAAGCATAGTAGTTGTAGAACAGATCCGGCTGGCCGTAGAACCGATAAAGGCATTCGCCGTTTGAGCATGCACGGCAACCCAAGCCGGGCCCGCGCCAATCGCGAGCGAACGGCGGATTGCCGTAATTCGTCACGCCGTTGGGATAGCCGCTGGCATAGGCCAGACCCCAATGTGGCGGATAAGTCAGGTTCCCATGGTGTCCATGTACGCCGAAGCCGCCGTATGCTCCGCCACCATCTCCGCCCGCCATGCCGTCCGGGCAATTCCCGTCAATAGGCGTTGAAGCGTCGGCATAGTAATCGTTGCCAGCCAGCGGCGCCGGCTCTTGGGCCACGCCACGTCCGGCCAACAGGGCAATGGCCAGCATTGGACCAACGAACAATCGCTTCATGGCGACGACTCCTCCCTGAGTCAGCGTGCGTAGAGACTGCCTTCCGTTTTCTCGGATCGTGCTGCGACTGCGGGTGAATCTTTGTCTGCCTGCCGCGACAGTCGCTCGGACTGTGCCGCTAGTGGCCGCGCCACCGTCAAATCCGACTGGGAGTAACTCGCAAAAACCGCTATAATCCCTACAGTTTTACAGAGGCCCTTCTCACCAGCCGAACCGTAGGCCAGGGACTTGCTACGCTGCGGCTTTCCCGCGTTTTCACTTCCATTCCACTCGTTGTTTGCCGCGGTAAAGGAGTGCCCCGTTGACTGCCGTGAAATCTCGCCCTTCTCCCGCTCAAAAATCCCTCACCTTCGATCCCCCGCGCGCGGCCGAAGCTAACGGTAAGGCGACGGCTAACGGCCGCGCACAGCCCGAAAATCTCAACGGCAACGGCGCCATCGACCACCACGCCGACGGCGGCGGAAAAAACCGCCGCCGGGCTACCGCCGAGTCGATGGCCACCAAGCAGCGCGATATTTCAGTTAGCGAGTTTTTCGCCAAGAACCGCCATCTGCTCGGCTTCGACAACCCGCGTAAGGCCCTCCTCACCACCGTCAAAGAAGCCGTCGATAACTCGCTCGATGCCTGTGAAGAAGCCGGAATTGTGCCCGAAATCTGGGTCGTCGTCGAATCGACGGGCAACAACCGCTTTAAGGTCAGCGTTCAGGACAATGGCCCTGGCATTGTCAAAAAACAGATCCCGCTGATCTTCGGAAAGCTGCTCTACGGCAGCAAATTCCACCGCCTTCGCATGAGCCGCGGTCAGCAAGGCATCGGCATTTCCGCCGCCGGCATGTATGGCATGCTTACCACCGGCAAGCCGGTGAAGATCATCAGCAAGCTCTCGCCCAAGAAGCCGGCCCACTACTTCGAGCTGCAGATCGACACCAAGCACAATCAGCCCGAGATCGTCAACGGCAAAGGCGAAGGCGTCGACCTGTCCGCCAAGAGCTTTCACGACGATTTGAAGAAATACGAAATTGATTGGGAATCGCACTACCGGACCGACGAAGGCAAAGAGCCGCAGGAGGTTAAGAGCGGCACCCGCGTTACGATCGAGCTCGAAGGCCGCTTCATCCGCGGCCGCGGCAGCGTGGACGAATATCTCGAGCAAACGGCCATCGCCAATCCTCACGTCACGTTGCACTATCGCGACCCCGAAGGCAACGAATCGTCTTACCAGCGCTCAACAACGCAGCTTCCGCCCGAGCCCAAAGAGATCAAGCCGCATCCCTACGGCGTTGAGCTCGGCCGCTTGGTGACGATGCTCAAAGACACGAACGCCGGCACGATGTCGGCATTCCTGACCGAGTCATTTTCACGCGTCAGCTCGGCTGTGGCGCGGAAGATTTGCGAAGAAGCCAAGATCACGACCCGATCGAATCCCAGGCGCATTGGCCGTCAGGAAGCCGACTCGCTCTATCAGGCCATCCAAAACACGCGCATCAGCTCCCCCGCCACCGATTGTCTGGTCCCCATCGGCGAACAGCTCATCTTGAAAGGCCTCGCGCACGTCGTGCCCGGCGAGTTTTACTGCGCCGCCACGCGCCCGCCAGCCGTCTATCGCGGCAATCCTTTCCTGATCGAAGTCGGCCTCGCCTACGGCGGCGTTTCGCAGGCCCAAAAGGTCTCGCTCGAAACGCTGACCGAGATGCTTGGCGAATCCGACGCTCGCACGCTCCGCCAGTTCCTGATGAACTCGTTCGACGGCCTCGGCAGCGAAGCAGCCGACAAGATCCTCACCGAAGCCGAGATGGGCACACGTCAGAGCCCTGGCCGCCTGAAAAAAGACGAAATCGCCCAGCTTCACGCTGCCATGAAAAACGTGAACCTCTCCGAAGGCCAGTCGATGCAGGTCTTCCGCTACGCCAACCGTGTTCCTCTGCAATTTCAGCCAGCCGCCTGCGCCATCACCCAGTCCGTTCTCGGCAATAACTGGCGATCCTACGGTCTCTCGCAATCCCGCGGCAACCTGCCCCAAGGCCCCGTCACCGTCATGGTCCACATGGCCAGCGTCTGGGTGCCCTTCACCAGCGAATCGAAAGAAGCCATCGCCGGCTATCCCGAAATCCAAAAGGAGCTGCGCCTCGCTCTGCAAGCCGTCGGTCGTAAACTCGGCATGTATCTCAATCGCCGGCAAAAGGTGAAACAAGAAGGCGAGCGCCGCAGCGTCTTCCTCCGCTACCTTGGCGAGGTCGCCGGCGCCGTCGGCGTGATTCAAGACCTGGAGGACAAGAAAGTCGAATCCCTCTATGAGAAACTTCTTCACGTCGCCAAGCGCAAGACCGCCGAAGCCGACACCAAGCTCGATGATCGCGGCAAGAAGATCGCCGAGGTGGACGAGGAGTTTGGAGAGAATGTGCTCATCGTAGAGCAGCCAGAAATCAAGCAAATCTAGCTTTGCCTTGCGAGAACCCGGTATCTGCTGATTTATAATTCTGAGATGGGTCGAATTGTTACTGCTCCCGACGTTTCGCTGCCGCAGGTCGCAGGACCTGCCGCGCTGCCCTTTGAGCAGCAACTGTCCGCAAATGGAAAGTTCGCCATGTCGGAAGCAACCAAATACTTTGGCGAAAAGGGAAGTGTGCACGAGACGGTGCAGCGAATCTCGCGACGTCTTGATGAGTTGGGTATTCCGTTTGTGGTCGTCGGTGGCATCGCTATGTTCCATCATGGCTTCCGCAGGTTTACGGAAGACGTCGATCTGCTAGTGACGGCCGAGGATCTGGTTCGCATCCACGAGCACTTGGACGGCCTGGGGTTTGTGCGCCCTTTTTCCACCAGCAAAAATCTTCGCGATACTCTCAACGGCGTACAAATTGAGTTTCTAATCACAGGCGAATTTCCCGGCGATGGAAAACCCAAGCCCGTTGCCTTCCCCCATCCGCAGCATGTGTGCGAAATTCGCGACGGCATTAAGGTCTTGCAGCTTCCACGGCTCATCGAGCTGAAGCTGGCCTCCTATATGACTGGCAAGGCTCGCAGTAAGGACTTGGGCGATGTCGAAGAGCTCATTCGAACGCTGAACTTATCCCGAGACTTTGCCGCACAACTTAACCCCTACGTAGCGCCCTTGTTTCTGGAAAAGTGGGATGAAATCCATAGCGATTGATCCCGCTGTCTTGAGTCGGAATTCTCTCTAACCCGCGATCGTCATGGCCAAGAAGGCAACCAAATCAGCCGCCGCTCCCGTCAAGTTCTCCGACAAAGACAAGAAAACGCTCGGCAACTTGCGCGAGCTGGCCGGCGAAGTAACCGCCTTTGCTGAGCGCAGCCGGGCGCCCCATTTGGAGGTTCCCAGCCGCTCCCTTTCGAACGTGCGCTTCAACCAGAGCCGCAAAATCATCGAGATGGGCAGCGGCACCAACCGCCGCGAGCTCTTCAATCTCTCTCAGGCCAAGGCTTACATGCAGACGCTGCTTGTCGGTAGCGGGGCCAAGCGGCTCATCGAGCAGGGTAAGACCACGAGCCTCCGCGGTCTGTACTACATGCTCAAGCACACGATCGATGGCACGAAGGAAGAGACTTTTGAGGAGCAGAGCGAATCGGACACGATGATTGAGGATGTCGAGGTATTGCTCAACGCGCTCCGCGAAGAATTGCATCTCTACGCCCAAAAACGCGGCGAGATGGTCGGTCCGATCACCGTTGTCGATAGCGGCGACGAGATCGACTGCACCCGCATGGGCAGTGGCGGGTACGGCATCCCCTCGATCGTCGAAGCCGACCGCATCCAGTTCAAGAA
>Ga0136846_1234395_pt1 | contig 12986 bp, 8 predicted proteins | sample HopSoiMetagenom2_FD_96841 | JGI IMG/M metagenome (GOLD analysis project Ga0136846, IMG submission 96841) | Grasslands soil microbial communities from Hopland, California, USA - 2 Assembly 2016 (version 4) | ecosystem: Environmental > Terrestrial > Soil > Grasslands | place: USA: Hopland... | reverse complement strand
GTGAGTGGAGGCGTGGGCGGCGGAGGACACGCGAGTAGCGGGAATAACGGTCACTCTGGACGTCGCTGAATCTTAGGCGCGGGAAGTTAATATAAACACGAAGTGAACGGCAGAGGCGAGAAGAGGGCGTGCTAACCGGCACGCCTTTTCTCTTTAATTCTTTAGGCTCCGATGTCTGGCGTTTTAACTTTAAAGCTTTGAACGGAAGATTGAAAACGTTGAAACCTGCCTCTCAAGGATGGGCGTACGCAGGACTCTCTGGCTGCGGAGGATCGTAGTCACGGCCGTACTTGTTCTTGTGCGCGAGGGTCACATCGGACTCGGAAAGAGTAAAGCTTCCGATCGATGTAGTCCCTTGTCCCACAGTGATCTGCCGGTTCATCGCACGCAACTCATCGGTAGTCACGGCCGGATGGAAAACCTGTACCTGGTAGCGTCCCGGAGGCACCCCAGGAATGCTCAGTTCCCCGCGCGCATCTGAGATCGCGTAGTAGGGCGTCGCGAGCGCGATCACCACGGCGCTCATTTGTGCGTGGATATTGCAGAAGATGAACGAGATCCCTGCCTTGTCGAATTCGACAAAACGCGTCGTGCCGCTCTCATAGAGTCCAAGATCAAACCGCTTCCCTTCGAATAACGAAAACACGTTGTGAAAGAACGGATCGCGATTCGGAAACTCAACCTTGCCGCCCACAGGAATGACGATAAGTGAAGGATGGAACGCTTTATCTTTCTGGACGAGCTTCGGAATTTGTGATGGCTGCTGCTTTGGCGTCTCAACGATACCAGTAATAGGAGTAAGCCACACCACAGCGTGAGAAGCATCTTTCAGCCCGTGGCCATTTCGGGTGAGGTCGACATGCGCTTTAAGATTTTGCTGTGCATGCGCGCACAGAAATCCGAGGATGACCATGCTGCAGACAGACGCGAATTGGATGGATCGGAGCTTCAAAACAGGATCCCCACGGACAGGTTAACCTGATTTGTTGTTGTGGCAGCGCTGTAAACAGGGAAGGTGCGAAGCCGCTTCAACTCAGCCGACAAGACAAGATCGGAGCGAGGCCGGAAGATTGCATTTGCGAGCGCGCTCTCGTTCCTTCCTAGAATTGGTCCAAAGTTGTTGTCATCGATGGCGAAGCCGCGCACGTCGCTGGCGAATGCATTGTCAACGGCGACAGCCCCGTTCAACTCCAGTTTGGGAGTTACTTGAACCTTCAATTGGCTCCAGCCGCCTGCCGCATTGAGTCCCCGAATGGGAGTGAGCGGATCGGTTGGATCTCCTCCATACAAAATCGACGTTCCGATCGCGCCTCCAAGTCCTCCGATGCCGCGACCGCGATAAAATTCGCCCGAGAGAGACAACCGCCGAACGATAGGAACCTGCCAATCCGCCATCCCGGCCCAGGCATCCACGGGCCGGTCCCATCTCCACGTCTGCCGGCCGTAGTACCCTGCCACACCGAAACTCAGCGGATGATCTTTGACGGGGCGCGACCACGCTGTGCGGAACGCATACGCTGGCTGCCCGCTGTATTCGCCTGCCTGCGCGATGCGGTAAAACGGGTTGTAGGGAGTCTCCCAATCGAGGTTGTCGAGCACTCCCGCCTGCATGGTGATGGTCTGCTGGTCTCCCACCGCAAAGCGATGTTCAACTCGCAACTGCGGCGTCCATCCCCATAGGTTTCCGCCAAACGCAAAGGCAGGGATTGCCAGCGATGCGAACGAACTCGGAGACAAGGGCGAGATGAAGAGTTGGTCCTGTCCGGCTACTACCGACGTATTGGCCCAATCAAGGCGCATGCTGGCCGTTTGTAGCCGCACGATGCCAAAGTTCACGCCATTCCCGGTACCCGGGAAACCACCGGAAAAATCCATCTGAATATCCGCGGAAGTTTTCGCGCCGAAAACCGTGGGCCCAAAGACCTCCAGGCCAATCTGGGACTGCCGAAGTGTTGCACCCATAGTCGTGGCGGGCCATCCCGGGAAAACAGGTTCCGAATAGGTAGGCTGATCCAGGTTGTCAGAGCCGCCGACATTCCGAAACGCATTCATGAGGATGATGCCGTGCAAGCGCGCCCGGTACTTGGAAGCGCTTTCAACTTTGGTTTGATATTGCTCGTCAACCTTCGAACCCAGAAGAGAAGTTGTTTCCTCCAACTTCTGCACGCGCTGATCGAGTTCGGGCGAGTGTGGTGGGGAAGACTCAGCCATCGCTGCCGAGGATAGCTCTGCGATGCCGCTGGCGACAGGTTCCTGCTGGGCTACTTCTCCTGATTGCGGGGAGTTCTCCAGCATGGCGCGGGTCTCTTGTAGATCTTTGCGGAGTTGATGCATCTCCGCACGCGATGCGGCATTCTCAGCGCGCATCTGTTCTACTAGAGTTCTCAGCTGGCGCACCTGCTCTCGCAAATCCTGTGCCTCTGGCTCAGTTGCATTCGAAGTCGGGCCACTCGAGGTCGCAGCCTGCTGTGCCCGCACCATGGGGACCATGAAAATGAAAACAGCAAGTGCCACTGCCATCCCGCGCAGCGCTGGGATCAAATCACTCTTCACGCCGTCCTCCTGCACCATCCGGGGGAGATTGGGCACTGGCGATGATGTGGACCGTGCCTACGGGCCCGGACGCGATATTGAACTCTCACTGCCCAGATCGTGCTCTACAGGCACAAACGAGGGGACTTCAGGGCTTTCTTCTCTGTGAATCAGCTCTCTGGTGCCGCCTGGCAAGATGATCCGGAACACGGTCTTGCCTTGAGGCGTGCGTTCCACAACGATCTCGCCACCATGGTCCTGAACAATTTTCTGAACGACTGCCAGACCCAAACCTGTCCCATTTTCCTTGCCGTAACTGACGAAAGGATGGAACAGTCGATCTCGGATGGACTCAGCGATGCCAGGACCGTTGTCCGCTACCAATATACAGACGCCGCGGGGTGACGCCTCCGCTGTGACTTCCACCTCGCCGCCGCTCGCCGGCGCTGCTTCGCATGCATTCAGCAGCAAGTTGTAGAGCGCGCGTTCGAGCTTGCGCGGATCGAACCAACCTGAGAGTTGCGAACTGCACTGCACATCAATTGCGCGATTATGATGCCTCGGATGCAGGCGCGCTGCCTGCACAGCCCGCTGAATGGTTTCCAGCACGTCTGCGTTGGTCGCTGTGAGCGACTCGCGGGTCCGGGCGAATTCGAGGAGCGAATCGATGAGATCTGTCATCAGGTTCACGCCCGTGCGCACTTCCTGGTAAAGCTCCTCGCGTTGGGCCGGAGTTAGATGGCTGTCGCACAGAAATTCGGAGTTGGCGACAATCGCTGCCAGTGAGTGCCGGAGATCATGCGAGATCGAGCTGGCCATTCTTCCAATGGTCGCCAATTGTTCGGACTCCAGCAGATCCTGCTGCGTTTTGAGGAGACTGGCGCGCATCCGGTCGAAGGCGCGTGTCAACTCTGCGACTTCGGCGCCTCCCCGCGAGTCGACCGGGTGGTGGAAATTGCCGGCTTCTAACGCTCGTACACCGACGACCAGGTCTCCTAGAGGTCGCGTGAACGTATGCGAGACGAAGAAGACCAGTCCGCTGCCCACCAGAACAGCCGCAAATCCTAAAAGAAGCAGATAACGATTCAGTTGATCGACGAACTTTTGTTCCTGGTCGTAGGACCCCAAAACGCTCAGCCGCACCGGAGTTGTACTGGAGCCCGAGAGCTGGATTGAAGTTGCGAGAAAGCGTTCTTTGCCCAATTCGATATCATGGGGTTCTTCCTGAGCAGAACCGGAGATGAGCTTCTGAATGTTTCCGCCCTGCACCTGCGATGGAGACAGAGTTGTCGCGAGTATTTCATCGCCGCATGAGAATGCGATCTGGCTGCCGGCTACTTTGCTGAATTGGGTTGCGAGCTTCTCGTCAATCTCGTACCCGATGACGAGGAATCCCAGGAGAGTGCCGTCGGTTTTTGAGCCCCGGTAAATCGGCTCGATGAAGCTCTGGTAGAGGTGGTGCCCTCCAAGCCACCAGTGGCTCGATTCGCCTCGATCTTCATCCAGCGATTGCTGGAAATACTTCTCTGCGGCGTCTTGCGTGAATCCGGGAGTTTTCGTATGTAGTGCGACAACCTTGCCAGTGCGGTCGACGAGCACGAAGAGGTCGCTTTTCGCGATATCCGAAATATCGCGGGAGGCGTCTTGAATCGTCACCGGATCGGGGCCGGTCATGATGGCGCGAGTGATGGGCAGGTCCGCGAGCAGCGCCACATCGTTCGTCAGCATCGTTTCGCGCTCGTGACGAAAATCCTGGAAGGCTGCGACAGAATCCCGCAGATTCTCTGAGATGCTGATTCGGACGTGGTGCTCCACGCTGCGACGCACCAGCAGCAGACTGGTGGTGGTGAGGCCGGCAGTGATGAGCAGCATCGCCAGAAGAAAGCGCGTGCGCAAGCGCAGGCGCGCCAGGTAATTGCCGGATGCGCGTGAAGATGATTGCAGTGCAGGCTCCGCAGAAGGCATCAGATTAACGAACGAACTTGTACCCCATCCCGTGCACGGTTCGGAAATGCACCGGGCTGGATGGGTCTTTCTCCAACTTCTGGCGGAGTTTCAGGATGTGGTTGTCCACCGTCCGGGTTGAGGGATAATTCTGATATCCCCACACTTCATTCAGCAATTCGTCGCGGCTGATGACACGATCGGCATTCTTCACAAGGAATTGGAACGTCTTAAACTCCTGCGCCGTAAGCACGACCGGTACGTCGTCTCGCTTCACTTCCATCTTCTTGAAATCCGCAGTGATGCCATCGAAACTGACAACGTGAACCTCAGGGGCGCGCGTCGTATGGCGTAACGCAGCACGCACGCGGGCCAGCAGTTCGCGCGGACTGAACGGCTTTGTGACATAGTCATCCGCCCCGAGCTCGAGCAGCAAAACTTTGTCAGAGACGTCACTCGCGGCGCTAAGCACCACGATTGGCAGCGTCGGTGCCAAAGCCTTGATCTCCTTACACACGTCGCGCCCGGAGACTTTCGGTAGCCGGAGGTCGAGCACAACCGCGGCCGGCGCGGATGCCTGAAAACTCTCAATCGCTGACTTGCCATCGGACTGGGTTTCCACCGCGTATCCCTCGGTTTCAAACAGCCGTCGAAGTGCCTTCTGCACGGCAGGATCATCTTCCACAACGAGAATGCGGCTCGCGAGTTTCGCCACAGGCGCAGGATTCACATTTCTGCTCGCAATCACTGGAGTAGCAAAGTTCCCCATAGCTGGTTATCCGATCTCTGAAATTTTCAGGGGAGAATCTCAAGCGGCTTTGCCATGCCCCATACTGGCCACTCGATTTCTGAAGCTTACAATGCTTTTTACGGATAATACGCAGTTTTACTGAGGTTTTGACATTTATTTTACAAATCCCTGGTGATGTAAATTGCAGCTGCGGCACGATCATTGCAAGTAACAATTACCCCAATTTGACCTACTCAGGGCCATACGGGACAGCAACTGCCTCTTGGGAAATTCGTTAAAATGAGCGCTTGTCTGACCTGGCTAATCTCGTCATAGTTCTCGTGCGCGCACGCAACCCGCTGAACATCGGTGCCGCCGCTCGGGCTATGAGCAACTTCGGCTTCAATTCTTTGCGTCTTGTGAACCCCTACAAGCTTGCGTTTCGAGATGCCCGATCTGCGGTAGGTGGTTCCGCTGTGCTCAAGTCTGCCGAGGAGTTCGGCTCGGTGGCCGACGCCGTTGCTGACTGTACGCTGGTAGTGGGAACGACAGCGGTCGGCCAGCGCTCCCTTCAGCGCCCCATCGAGATTCTTGGTGAGCCGACCGCCAGAGCGGTTCGCGAACATCTTCAAACTGGGAGAGTGGCCATGCTGTTCGGCTCGGAGAAGACCGGCCTGAGCAACGATGACTTCAGTCATTGCCAGTGGCTGCTCAGAATTCCCACGAGCGAGCAGAATATCTCGATGAACCTCGGACAAGCTGTTGCGGTCTGCCTCTATGAGATAGGGCGGAGCGCTCCATGCCAGTCCGTGACCGAGGTGACCCCAGCAACTGCCGGCGATTTGGAGAAGATCACGCAATGCCTCATGGAATCTCTTCGCCTCAGTGGTTATGTGAAGCCCGGAACGGCGGAGTTGTTTGAGAAAAAAACACGACAACTACTTCTGCGGATGAAACTCGAAGCCTACGATGCCAAGTTGCTGCTCGGCATGGTACGGCAGATTCTCTGGAAGCTGGAACAGCCTGGAGAATCTAACGCGTGATCCGTTCGGGCTCCGCCTGAACCGAGTTCCGCTTGAACCGAAACTGGATGAGCCAGGCGCTCGTTGCCGGCTGGCCGTTTGCCTGCGCAGGCGCGAACTGCCACTGCTCGGCTGCCTTCAGAGCATGCCCGGCAAAGTAACGGCTCGGTCCGGCTGATTTCAGCTTTGCCGATGTGACCTTGCCCGTTGCATCGACTTGAACCTGGACGCTGACCTTGATCGTGCCCCTTATCGTGTTCTTCGCGCTCTGCGACACGTCGGGCATAACCTGATGTAGAACGGTCCCTGCAGCGGCGGTGGATTTCGTCGCTACCACGGGTGACGCGCTGGGCGATGGTTTGGGCCTCGACGGTGTCGCGGCAGGCGTTTGCACAGAAGTCGGAGGTGTCTGCTGCGCTGGTTGCGCCGAAGACTCTTTCCCGCGGGCATGAAACAGCCCCCACGCCGCAAGAGCCAGAACGACGAGAACGAGAGGAATCACAAATACCGGCAGTCTATTCGAATCTCGTTCAGAAGCGCGCTTCGTCTCTGGCTCCGCAGGCACCGATCGACCTTCGCCCTGCAATCGCGCGCGTATATCGACAAGCGAGATTCGCTGCTGCGGTTCAATATGCAGGCACTCACGCGCAATGCTGCGAAACGGCTCGGGAAGATTTCCCGGAAGCCCGGAATCACCCTGCGACGCCGCTGTCTGTGGAGTTGCCTGCTGGGTCAGCGCGGTGATAATCGTTACCCCGAGCGACCAAATATCAGCAGCTGGCGATACCGTACCGGACGCAACTTCCGGGGCATCGTAAACTCCGACGCGCCGCCGTCCCGGGAGCGGTTCGCCCACAGGAGTCGCCTGGTCCGTGGACAGTTTCAGTTGATCTGCCGCCGCGAGGATGTTTGAGGGTCTGATGCGGCTGTGGACAAAGTTATTGCTGTGAAGCTGCAAAAGCCCGTCCAGCACAGCCGGAAGCATGTCGGAAACTTCCACCGGCGTGAGTGCCCTTTGCGGGAGGATCTGCGAAAGGTCTTCGTCCGCATGTTCCATGACCACGTACACAACCGAAGTACCGTCGATTGAGCACCGCCCAGCGCTGTAGATCGAAAGGAGGTGTGGATGAGAAAGCTTCGACGCGGCCGAAATTCTCGCTACTTCGCGCTCAGGATCCAGAGTGCTTGCATCGATCAGCTTGATGGCTGCTTTTTGCGATGGCTGGCCGCCCTTCTCTGTAACGAACACTGCGCTGTGATCGGATCCGCCGAGCCACTGGCGCAGCGGATATTTCCCATCGACAACTCGGCCTTCCCACGCTTTCCAGGCGTCAGTTTTGCTCATCAAGGGCTCCAGCGAATGATCATTCTAAGCCATTCATCGGAGCCCGTCACATCCCGAGCGTAGATGGCGTGCCCTAAGGAATAACGGCGTGCTATCGCGTCTTGTAGCTGAACGTCACCCTCGTCTCTTCATCGAGCACGAGGGGCCGAACGAAGCTAAACGAAGTGCCCGCGCGCGGCACATCCACCGGCACCGGTAGCACTCCAGCCACGCGTTTCTGCAAATTGACGACGTTTGCGGATGCCTGTTGCGGCATGTTCCGCTTCGGTTGTTCCAGTTCGGAGTAGTCGCGTCCATTGAGCGTGGGCGAGGTTGCGGATACTTCAACCGTCTCCGCCACCGTTCCCACATCCATTCTGAAGCTGTACGTCGAAGGGCGGCTTGCGTCGTACATGGCATTGCGAACTGCCGCCTTGAAACCGGAAGCTTCGGCAGTGATCTTGATCTGTCCTGTTGGCACGTTGGACACGACCCACCTGCCTTGCTGATCAGTGCGGGTGCTCATGGAAAAACCAGTGGCAGGATCCGTGACGCTGACTTGCACGTTCGGGATCACCGCGCCATTGGGGTCGGCCAGCACGCCTCCGATCTGCCCGGGCAGCAGATTGGCAATATTTACGGAGCTCGCGGCTACCAGTTCATTGCGTCGCTCGTACTCGCGCGCGACTGTCTCAGGCCGGAATGCGGGCGGGACACGGTCCGCTGCGATTACATCTCCACCAAAATCTTTCACTTTGTATTGTTCCGGCAGGAACACCTCCCAGTTGAGCAGATCAATGGGGATGTCCATCGTAGGCAGATTCAGTTCAGCGCCGCCTTTCTTTGCGAACGGAGCCCCTGAGTGCATGAACACGAAGGAGACAGCATAGGAGCCTGTTGGACGAAATCCCGGGCGCAGCAATGGCACGCGATTTCCATCCGGTCCCTGCACCGGCTTCACGCGTTCTCCAGCTACGTCGGCTGACAGGATGCTTGCGCCTTGTGGGAGCCCGACTTTCAAAAACGGTTGTGCCTGGTTTTTTACGATCAGTCTCACTTCGGTCAGCGACTTTCCTTCGGAGGTCACCATCGTGGTGACCACGGCGCTCTCAGCCACGGCGGCCAGAACGCTTCCGTCCGGGAAGCGTACCCAGTCGAGGGCGAGGGTCGGAGTTTCATCGGGCTGCCGGTGATAGCGGAATGCTGCCTGGGGCGGAAAATGCGCCAGTGATCGCAGATATGGATTCGATTCTTTAACATCCATACGCTTCAACCCGCCACCCTCTTTCGCGTTGATTTCCATGGTTCCCGCGCCTTCGACCAGGACTTCTCCGGTCTCGCGCTGTGCACCCTTAAAGCTCAGAAACGGTGCGTCAACCTTCGCGAGGTTGATCGGACGCTCCATCGAAATCAAAAACTCATGCGCGCGTTGCCCCGGTGCATTTACCTTGAGCGTCATGACCCCAGATTGAATTTCGCTGGAGTTGAGCGTTGATCCAGTGATTCCGGTGATTTCGTATCCAGCAGGAATTTGAAATTGAAATTGCGAGGGCTCGCCCTGCATGACCGTAATATCTGCGAGCACGATGAGACGCAACTCGGCCTCGCTCACGGAGACAAGCGTCTTCGCATCCGAGAGGAATCGCACCTCACGCGGCGCAACTGGCGCCACAACCTCGCGCGTCGCCCACCAGAACGTGGCTGGCTGTCCCGGCACGAGTGTGGCCTCAATTGCGGTGTGCCCATTCTCCGACTTGCGGTTCGTAATCACTCCAGAAGTGACATTTGCCAACGTGTGGTCACCGGGGATGACCAGCGCCACCTGAACGCTTCCGGCCACAGGCGCCGGCAGGGTAAATGATGCCCGTCCCGCCTCGATCCGCAGCGGCAATCCAGCATTGAGTGATACAGAGAATTCAGCGGGACCTTGCAGCAGCGCGGACTCTGTGCCACTTTCCTGAATCAGCGGCAGGCCTTTGCCATTCTGGTGTGCGTCGAGAATCGTCATCCCGCTGGTCAGCGGGACTTTGCTGATGCCTTTGCGAAAGACCTCTCCTTGCAGATCGACTGTGCCGCGAACCGTATCGTTTACCACCTGTAGGTTCACGTCTGCATGTTTCACGGAGTAGGGAAGCGGCGCAATTTCCGCATGCTTTGGAGTCTTTGACGCCAGTTCCACCAGCCGGTTGTACTCCTCCAGAGTTAGCGTCACATTTCCTGGATCGGGCAATGGGAGGCTGGACTCCTCCTCAGCCAAACAGACGAGTCCAGAAACGCAAAACAGAATCGTGAAAAGCAATCTGGTTTTCATCGCGCACCTGCCTTTTTGTCACGCTGGAAACTTAATTCTGCTGCCGGGAACTGGTTTTCACTCGTAAGTTCCGAGACGAGGAAGATCGACGGTCCGAACGCCGGGAACGAAACGCTCACTGGCAGAATGCCGGTGACCTTGCCTCCTGAGGATTTCGCTTTGAAGCTATCGAGCAGCACCCGCATCGCATCCTTCTTCTCGTCGTCAGAGCGCTGCTTTTCGGCGAGAGTTCGGGTACTCTTGGGAGCGTCCGCCGACGGGCTGACCGCGCTTTCAAGCGCACCAACCTCAATCGGCGGTCCCAATGCGGCGGACGTTGGTGCCCGATACTCTTCTGTCCTAAACGTCCCCGGCTCGGCTGAAACGCGAAACAGCGGTGGGTAATAAAGCAGCACCCCGGTTCGCGAGATCGGCAGATCGAGGGAAGGGAGCGTCACCTTTTGCTTGCCTTTTTCTTCCCAGGAAGACGCCTTCAACAGATAAAAAATCTCAACCGAGAACGCCGGAGCGTCTTCGCCACCGCGGGATTTCTCGAGTGGCAACAGCAAGCTTCCGTCTGGCGACTGCCCAGGACGAACCGGTCTTCCTGCAAGGGAAGCACTCCATACCGTGGCTCCCGCAGGAAGGGTGACCTTCACGAAATTGCGCTGGTTGTTGCGTATGGCGTACCGCGCCTGTACGAGTTCCTTGCCATCTGTGCTCATCAGGACCTGATAACGGGCTTCTTCGACATTCGCCATGAGCACGGCTTGCTGATCGTAGCGTGCGACATTCAGGCTCAAGGAACGAACGGCGCCCGCCTGCCCCGGCCGCGCCCGAAATGCGACCAGCGCGGGAGACTGGCGGCTTGCGACCATCTCGCCGAGATCGGTCGCGTCGGCGTCTTCAAGGCCTTCGGCTTTCTGATCTTTGATCTCGCCCGCGCCTAGGATTTCGACGGCGACTCCTCCGGTATCGCGTTCCGCATTGACAAGCCGCAGTAAAGGAATGTCGATGATGCCGTCCCGCGGCAGCCGCTCTTCGCCATTAATTACGAACCGCGCGCTGTGCTCAACAGGTTCAAGAAAGGTGACGGCCAATTCACCATTCTTGATTTCCCAGTCGGCCACATCGGCGCCCGAAACCTGGTTGACGGTGATCTTTTCTGGAACTTGAATCCTTACCTGCCGCGCGGCACCCTGCACGACCTCGACATTGGCTTCCGCGTAGATCGAGGTTGAGTCTTCCGCCAGACTCGTGAGCTGTGTCAGCGAACCACGGATCCGGAGCGGCAATTCGACATGGTGATCTTCGGTCTTCTTGCGCCAGGTGAATGTCAGTGCTTCGTTGCCGCGGCCGTACGCCAGCCATTTTGTGCTGCTCGCGGTCTCGGACTTCTCCGAAATCAATCCACCAGCGATTCTGAGATCGATTCCTGTTCGCGGCAGATCAAAGGCTGCGCGAGTCACGCCGGATTCGGTAGAAGGAAGCGAGAGGCTCTCGTCACCAGCCGACACCGTGACCGGCACATCGATGTCGAGTTCGAGCACTGAGCGGCCGGCATGCGACAGCAGGGCGCACAGATGAACGCCGCCCTTACCCTGCGGTCCTGGGACAAGCGAGACCAGTTTCCCGTCGAGCCGAGCTTCGCGCACCAGCAATCCAGCGGGCACAGGTACGCGCACCCAACCATCTTTGAGCACATCGACCGTCAAGTTCGCCCGGCCCGTGGCCAGTTCGCCCGACACATGCAGGTCGTAATCCACGCGCGTCAACGTGGCGTCCAGTGGAGGCGGCTCGGGGTCGTGCTCTACCGGATATGCTTTGGCCCGGAGCACGCGATATTGATCCACGGGAATGACGACCCAACCTGCCGGATGGAAAGGCTCGGCAGATTTCTCCTGGGCCGCACCCGCCGCGCCCCACGCGACCGAGAAGAGCATCAGCAAGGAAAGCGCAGTCTTTGATGGGGAGTGTTTGTGCAGCGAAGTGACCGCGAGAATCGAAATATTCATCGTTCAACCCTCACTCGAACTTGCTAGCGGATGTGCATCTTTTTGCACTCGGATGCGGCACGACCGTCGCATCCTGATTTAAGAATGTCCAGGTCAGTGAAAATTGCGGACAATTTGTGGCTGGTTACCTCGGGAACCTGCAGCCAGGTGACGCTCGTCAGTAGCAGGCTGCTGTACCATGTCAGGTCGCGCAGGTTGATTGCAGGAGGCCCAGTGGCATTCCGCACAGAAAAATCAAAGCAGGCCTACGAGCGAACTCTAGGTGTGCTGATCGAGGCCAGCAGTTCGTCATCTCGCGGCCCCGCCAATTTTGGGAAATACCCCCTCTTCATGGAGCGGGGGCGAGGCTCGCGTATTTACGACGTAGATGGCAACGAGTACATCGACTGGATGATGGCTTTCGGAGCCCTGCCGCTCGGACACGCGCATCCCGAAGTCGTGGAGGCGATCACCGAGGCTGCGAGTACCGGCGCGCACTTTGCCACGGCGACTCCTGTGGAACTTGAAGTAGCTGAGATGATCCAAAAGATCGTTCCAACTGCCGAGCGCGTTCGCTTCGCCAATACTGGAACGGAAGCCATGATGGCGGCCATTCGATTGGCTCGCGGAGTGACCGGGCGCCCGAAGATCCTGAAATTCGAGGGACACTATCATGGCTGGCACGACGATCTGCTGGTCAGTTCAAACGTCTTGCCGCCCTCTGTTCTGGGCTTGCATAGCAATCCCGTGAAGATCCCCGACAGCTCTGGCCTGAATCGCACCGCACTCGACGACACCATTGTCGTGCCTTGGAATGACCTGCCGGCCCTGCAGCGCGCGGTAGAAAATCATCCCGGACAGATCGCCGCAGTTATCACCGAAGGCGTGATGGCGAACATGGGCGTGATCCCTCCGGCAGAGGGATATCTTCATGGATTGCAGAAGATCGCGCGTGCGAATGGAATCGTCTTTATCCTCGACGAAACCGTGACCGGATTTCGCATCGCTCCCGGCGGCTGTCAGGAGCATTACAATCTCTCTCCCGATCTCGTAACATTCGGCAAAGCCCTGGGATCTGGGTTGCCGGTGGCCGCGCTCGTCGGCCGCGCAGAGATTATGGACGCGCTGCAGTGGGGCGGCGTCCTGCACT
>Ga0136846_1222734_pt1 | contig 12988 bp, 11 predicted proteins | sample HopSoiMetagenom2_FD_96841 | JGI IMG/M metagenome (GOLD analysis project Ga0136846, IMG submission 96841) | Grasslands soil microbial communities from Hopland, California, USA - 2 Assembly 2016 (version 4) | ecosystem: Environmental > Terrestrial > Soil > Grasslands | place: USA: Hopland... | reverse complement strand
TGCTCCTGCGCGATGGCCCGCATGGAAAGCCCCGGCTCACCGGCCCGCCCGAGGATCAGCAGCGCCTCGAAGACCAGATGGCTGATGCCGCACTCCACCTCGAGCGCCCGGCCGAGGATGTACTCCAGCCGGTTCGCCGCCCCCTGCAGTCGCCCGAACGCCAGGATGAGCTCATGGTCGGCCGCCTCCTTCGCCGTCCCGATCTCCGCTTCCTCATCCACGGCCGCGCTGCCCCTCTCGTCGTCTCGGTACCACCGTACCGATCACGTACGGCGGGGACGGTGCCCCCGGGTCTCCTGCCACTCGGTTCGCCTCGCGATCCCGAGCCGGCAGGAGACCCCTCGTCGAACCGTTCAGTTGATACGGACGATCTTCCAGAACTGGTCGTCGATGTTCAGGTCGTTCCACTGCACAACTGCCGCGCCGTTGCTGGTGGAGGACTGGGCGATGGCGGCGTTGACTTCGTACGCCCCGACGACCCCGAACTCGACTGCTACAGGCTCCTCCTGGCACCCTCGCTCTACCTGGTCGCGGAGGCAGCCGCGGCGAACCTCGCCCGGTTCGCCGAGGGCGGGGGCACGCTGGCCGTCGGCTTCCACAGCGGCATGGTCGACGAGAACGCCCATGTGTACCTGGGCGGTTACCCGGGCGCGTTCCGCGACGTCCTCGGTGTGGTCACCGACGCGAGAGGACCGGCCTGACGGGGGACGTGGCGTCGGGCGCCACGGCCGACCTGTGGTCGGAACGCATTCGGCTGACCGGCGCTCAGGCCGTCGCCTCCCACGCCGACGGCCCACTGGCCGGCCACCCCGCCGTCACCCGCCACCGGCTCGGCAACGGCACCGCCTGGTATCCGGGCACCCACCCCGACCAGGACACGCTCGCCGCCCTGATCGACCGCATCCGCCAGGAGGCCGGCGTCACACCGGAGCAGGACGCACCAGCCGGGATCGAGGTCGTCCGGTGCCGCGGCGCAAAGGCCGACTACCTGTTGCTCATCGACCACACCGGCAAGGGCGCCGAAGCACCTGCCGAAGGGGTCGAACTCCTCACCGGCACACCGGTCACCGGAACCGTCACCGCCCCACCGGGAGGCGTCGCCGTGGTCCGCGAGCCCCGCTGATCCAGCTACCGCGCGTCGGCGGGTCAGCCGAGGCCATCTGCTCCCACGGTCACGGCGGACTCGTCGAGCAGGGCGTCGGAGACGGGCTGTGGCTTCCCGTCGAGGTCGAGGACCGGGGTGGCCTCCTTGTACCAGGACTCGATCACCGCGTTGCCCCAGAAGTCGCGGCGGCGGTCGTCGTGGACGTTCCAGCGGTACGTCTCGTGGTCGGGGTCTCCGGTGTAGTAGTCGGAGGTGTAGATCTCCACCCGGTGGCCGTCGGGATCGCGCAGGTAGACGTAGAAGGCGTTGGAGACACCGTGCCGTCCCGGGCCGCGTTCGATGTGGTGTTCCTTGCGGATCGAGCCGAAGAGGTCTGCGGCGCGCAGGACTTGGTGGGATTCGTGGGTGGCGACGCCCAGGTGGTGCAGTCGAGGTCCGGCCCCGCCGGTGAAGGCGACGTCGTGGACGGTCTGCTTGCGGTACATCCACGCGGCGTACAGCTCGTGTTCGTCGCCCTCGATGGTCTCCGAGCACCCGAAGCCGAGGGACTGGTAGTGGGCGTAGGCGGCCGGGACGTCGGGGGTGCAGATGTTGAAGTGGTCCAGGCGGGCCACCTCGGCGCCGTGGCGCAGGTCGTAGCGCTGGATGAGGCGTTCGGCACGCTCGATGTCGTGGAAGAACTCGACGGGGAAGCCGAGCGGGTCGATGACGCGGACGGCGTCGCCGACACCGGGCGTGCCTTCGCCTTTTCGGAGGCGCCGTACCGGTCGGCCGAGTCGGCGGAAGAACTTCTCCGCCTTGTCGACGTCCTCGGGAGTGCGGACCCGGTAGGCGAGGTGGTCGAGGGCGGCGAGCTCGCCCCTGCGCAGGACGAGGGAGTGGTGTGTCAACTCGTCGGTGCCGCGCAAGCAGAGGGTGTCGGCGTCCTCGTACTGGACGTGGAAGCCGAGCATGTCGACCCAGAACCAGCGGGCCGCCGCGAGGTCGGTGACGGCGAGCTGGGCGTAGGCGGAGCGGATCACATCCGGCGCGGTCACGAGGCGGCTCCGAAGCGAGGGGTGTGAACGTCACCCAGGGCGACGTGGACGATCTTGGATTCGGTGTAGAAGTCGATGGAGTGGGCGCCGCCCTCGCGGCCCACGCCGGACGCCTTGACTCCGCCGAAGGGAGTACGCAGATCACGGACGTTGTGCGAGTTGAGCCAGACCATGCCGGACTCGACGGCGTGCGCGATGCGGTGGCCGCGCTTGAGGTTCGACGTCCAGATGTACGCGGCGAGGCCGAACTGCGTGGCGTTGGCCAGTTCGATCGCCTCGGACTCGTCGTCGAACGGGGCGACGGCCACGACGGGGCCGAAGATCTCCTCCTGGAAGATCCGGGCGTCGCGCTCGACGTCCGCGAAGACCGTCGGCTGGAGGTAGTTGCCGCCGGCGAGGTGGTCGGGCCGGGTGCCGCCGGCGACCAGGCGGGCCTCCTTCTTGCCGATCTCGACGTAGTTCAGGACCCGCTCGTAGTGCTCCGGGTGGACCAGCGCCCCCACCTCCGTGGACGGGTCGGAGGGCGGCCCGACGCGGACGTTCGCGGCCCGCTCCGCCAGGCGACGGGTGAACTCCTCGTACACCGGGCGCTCCACCAGGACACGTGAACCGGCCGTGCAACGCTCGCCGTTGAGGGAGAACACGCCGAAGACGACCGAGTCGAGGGCGGCTTCGAGGTCGGCGTCCGCGAAGACGACGGCCGGGGACTTGCCGCCCAGCTCCATCGAGGTGGTCTTCAGGTGCTGAGCGCCGGCGCGGATGATGTGGCGGCCCGTGTCGGTGGAGCCGGTGAAGGAGATCAGCGGTACGTCCGGGTGGTCGACCAGTGCCTGGCCCGCCTCCTCGCCGATGCCGTGCACGATGTTCACCACGCCCGCCGGAACCCCGGCCTCGGAGAAGATCTCCGGCCACAGCGAGGCCGACAGCGGGGTCCACTCGGCGGGCTTGAGCACCAGCGTGCACCCGGAGGCCAGGGCCGGGGCCAGCTTCCAGCTCTCCAGCATGAAGGGGGTGTTCCACGGCGTGATCAGTCCGGCCACGCCGACCGGCCTGCGCACTACGTAACTGAACTGCTCGTCCCCCTGCCGGAAGGCCTCCTCGCCGAGGGCGACGATCACGTCGGCGAAGTAGCGGAAGTTCTCCGCGGCACGCCGAGCCTGGCCGCGGGCCTGGGTGATGGGCAGCCCCGTGTCGTACGACTCGAAGGACGCCAGCCGCTCGTGGCGGGCCTCGACGGCGTCCGCGATCCTGACCAGAACGTTGGCACGCTCCCGATTGCCGAGGGACGACCAGGCGGGGAAGGCTGACCTGGCGGCCGCCACCGCCCGTTCGACGTCGGCCGGGCCGCCGGCCGCGGCCTTCGCGTAGGGCGTGTTGGTCACCGGATCGGACACGGGGAACGTCCGTCCGTCGGCGCTGTAGACCGACTCGCCGCCGATCCAGTGCTGGATGACGGGAGGCAGGTTCTCGGTGCTCATGGTCAGGCTCCGATCTGTGCGGTGAGGTCGCCGCCCTCGGCCAGCAGCGCGCGGATCTTCGTCAAGCCCGCGTCCGTTGGCCCGGTCAGCGGCGGGCGGACGTGGGCGGAGGCGATGCGGCCCTGCTGGGCGAGGACCCACTTGGCGGGCGCCGGATTGGTCTCGACGAACAGCAGGTCGACCAGCGGGTGCAGGCGGTAGTGCAGGTCACGGGCCGCGTCGAAGTCGCCGGCCTCCCACAGTTCGTACATCCGAGCCACCGCGGTGGGGGCCAGGTTGGCCACGGCCGACACGAAGCCCGCCCCGCCGAGTGCCATCAGCGGCAGGCAGAGCAGCTCGATGCCCGACCACACCAGCAGCGAGCGGCCGCAGGCATGCAGTACGCGGGAGAAGTGCTCGAAGTCCTTCGTGGTCTCCTTCACGCCGACGAAGTTGTCGAAGTCGGTGAACAGCCGCTTGACCGTGTCCGGGGCGATGTCGACGGCAGTGCGGGAGGGCACGTTGTAGGCGACGATCGGCAGGTCCGGGAACTCCCGGGCCACCCTCGCGTACCACTGATAGAGAGCCTCTTGGGTGGGCCGCGCGTAGTACGGCGTGATGACCAGGGCCGCGTCGGCGCCCAACTCCTGAGCCGCTGCGGTGAGTTCCAGGGCCTCGTCGAGCTTGTGGGAGCCGGTGCCGGGCAGGAAGGGCACCCGGTCGCCGATCTCCTCGACCGCCGTGCGCATCGCGGCGATCCGCTCGGTGACGCTCTGCGCGCTCGGCTCGCCCGTCGATCCGCCGAGCGAGATGCCGTGCGAGCCGGACTCCAGCTGGAAGCGGATCAGGTCACGCAGGCTGTCGTGGTCGAGGGCACCGTCCGCGGTGAACGGTGTGACGACGGGGGCTATGGACCCGCGGATGGCCGACGGGTCGCTGCGGAACTTCACTGTGTTTCTCCCTTGCACCAGTTCTCGTAGGCGTCCCGCCAGGCCGGACCCAGCGGATACAGGCCGTCGACGCTTTCGCCCGCGGCGACCTGCTCGGTGATGAAGCGCTCCTGCCGTTCCTGTTCGCGGCAGTCGGCGATCAGTTCCTCGGCGAGGTCGGGCGGTACGACGACCACGCCGTCGGCGTCGCCGACGATCAGGTCGCCGGGCTGCACCAGAGCCCCGCCGCAGGCGATGGGCACCCCGGTGTCCCAGGGAACGTGCCTGCGGCCGAGGACGGAGGGGTGGGCACCGGCCGCGTAGACGGGCAGGCCCAGGCCGGTGATGGCGGCGGCGTCGCGGACGGCGCCGTCGGTGACGACACCGGCCGCGCCCCGCCGGGCGGCTCTCAGCGCGAGGATGTCGCCGAGGGTGCCCGCGGTCGGGTCCCGGCGGGCATCCATCACCAGGACATGCCCGGGACGCAGCTCCTCGATCGCCCGCTTCTGGGCGTTCATGCCGGTGCCGTACCGCTTGAACAGGTCCTCACGGAGCGGCAGATAGCGCAGGGTGTGGGCCACGCCCACCATCGCCGTGGCGCTGACCGGCCGTACACCGTCGATCGACATGTGCGGCAGACCGCGCGAGCGCATCTGCGCGCTCAGCGTCGCCACGGCGACCGAGCGAAGTCCGTCGGCAAGGTCGTCGGCCAGCAGCGGCTTGGCCACGTACCCCGACCCGTAGGCCGATTCCTCCTCGGCCCGGTCGGTCCTGGGCTGCGCGCCCCACGGCTCCAGGTCGTGATCGGCGTCGGCAATCGGGTTGCGCAGCACTCCTGTGCTCAACCGGCCGTCGCCGACCTCGACTTCGACCACGTCGCCCGGTCCGACCACCGAGGCCCCGGCCGGGGTACCGGTGAGGATCACATCCCCGGGTTCCAGGGTGAGCAGCCTGGACAGGTCCGCGACCAGCTCCCCGAACGGGAACAGCAGCGTGTCGGTCGTGTCGTCCTGGACCAGCTCACCGTTGACCCAGGTCCGCAAACGCAGCGCGTCGGGGTCGAGTCCGGCGGCGTCCAGCAGCCGTGGCCCGATCGGGGTGAAGCCGTCCGCGCCTTTGGAGCGCAGGTTGGAGCCGCGGTCGGCGTACCGCAGGTCGTAGACGCCCGCGTCGTTGGCGGCGGTCACCCAGCGCACGTGGCGCCAGCCGTCCTCCGGGCGCACCCGGCGGGCGCGCGTACCGATGACCAGGGCGATCTCGCCTTCGAAGCCCAGGAGTCGGCAACCCCGCGGCCTGATGATCGCCTCCTGCGTGCCGGCCAGGGACGACGGCGGCTTGAGGAAATAGGAGGGGTGGGCGGGGGTCCGGCCGCGCTCCTCGGCGCGGCTGCGGAAGTTGAGGTGGACAGCGATGATCTTCGATGGGGGGTTCCCCAAGGGGTGCGACACCGGGCTCCTTCAGCTGCCGGACGACTCGCCGTGACCGCGGACCCGCTCGCGCAGGGCGAGCAGTCCGTGCACCGCGTCGAGGGAGGGGGACGGGACACCGGTGCGGCGCGCGAGTTCGCGTACGGCACCGACGAGGGCGTCGAGTTCGAGGGGCCGGCCGCGGTTCGCGTCCTGCAGCATCGAGGTGCGGAACGCGCCGAGCTTGCGGGCGATGTCGAGCCGGTCGTCGGCCGTCATGGCGCTCTCGATGCCGAGAGCGGCACCGACGGCCGCCGTCTCGTCGAACATGGCGGCACACACCTGCCGTACGTCCGGGTCGTCGAGGATGTCCAGGACGGTGGCGCCGGTGAGCGCGCTGACGGGGTTGAGGTTGACGTTGCCCAGGAGCTTCTCCCAGACGTCCCGGCGGATGTCGGTGCTGGGTTCGGGGCGGACGGGGCCCCTGGAGAGGGCTTCGGCGCATTGCGTGACGCGCTGGGAGATGCCGCCCAGCGGATCACCGATGATCAGACGGGAACCGCTGACATGTGTGACCCGGCCCGGTCCGTCGACCGCGCTGCTGAAGTGCGCCACTCCGTGCATGACCCGCTCGGCGGGCAGGAACCGCAACAGTTGCCCGTCGGGGTCGACCGATCTCAGCACGGGGTCCTGTCCGGTGTGCTCGGCGGTGGACGGCAACCACCAGGGCACTCCGTTGGCCACGACCAGCACGTCCGAGCCGTGCTCGACCCAGGTGCGGATACTGCGGGCGGCCGGAAGCAGGTACTGGCTCTTGACGCAGACGACGGCCAGGTCCGGAACGGGGAGCCGAGCGGCGTCGTGCGCGGTGGGGAAGTGGTGGACCTCGGCTCCCGTTGACGGGCCGTCTGCCGTCTCCCCGCCGCGCAGCAGGAGTCCTTGCGCGGCGATCGCGTCGAGGTGCGGGCCCGGCCGTCCGAGCAGAGAGACCTCGACGCCCGAGGCGGCGAACGCCCCGGCGAGGGTGGCGCCGACGGCGCCCGGGCCCACGACGGTGATCCGCGGTGGCCGGCCGCGCGGCGGAGATGCGGGTGGATGCGACAACGCCGTCGCACCTCCTTTTCGGGTGTGGTCGTGGGCTGGTGTGACCGTTCGCAGCGAGCATGCGCCGCCTCACCGCCCGCAACAATGTCGGTGCCTCCACTCACAGACGTTGCGTGATGTAGATTCCGACATCCCTTTGAAACGGAGGCCGGCATGACCGCGATGCCCCTCGAGCAGCTCGTCGAGGCCCTGCGAGGCGGTGTCATCACCCTGCTGTCCGACGGCGCCGCGGCTGAGTGGCGCGTCACCGGCGCCGAGTTGCTGGACCACCCGGAGGCGCTTGCGACCACCGCGCCCGGACACCTGTTGCTCGGGGTCGGCCTGGATATCGCCGACCGCGAGGCGTTGGGTGCAGCGTTTCGGACGGCGGCGGACCGGTCCTGCGCACTCGCCGTCAAGTGCCCCACTCCCCCGCCACCGGAGGTGTCGGCACAGGTCGCCACGACCCGCGTCCCCGTCCTGGCCGTCGATCCGCGGGTGCCGTGGACGCGGGTGCAGCGCCTGGTCACGACGATCCTGGCCGCGCGCCGGGCGGTCGCGGAACCGGGCGGCGGCGGGACCACGGGCGGCGACCTGTTCTCCCTGGCCAACGCGGTCGCCGGAATCGTCGGCGGCGCAGTCGCGATCATGGACACCCAGCAGGTGGTGGTCGCCTACTCCAACCTGCCCGACCAGCCCATCGACGAGACCCGGCGGCGCGGGATCCTGGGCAGGCGGGTGCCCGAGGACGCGCTCGCCGATCACCTGAACCGGGAGGTGTGGGTGAGCGACACAGTCGTACGCCAGCACCGGCCCGGCGATCTGCCGCGCACAGCCGTGGTCATCAGGGCGGGCGAGGACGTACTCGGCTCCCTCTGGGTCGCGTTCCCCGACGAGGCCGCGGCCGCCGACTGCGGGCCCACCTTGCAGGAGGCGGCCCGGGTCGCGGCACTGCACATGCTGGCGCTGCGCCGTCAGGTCGACGCCGAGCAGGAGAGCCGCGACCGCGCCCTGCGCCACACGCTGGAGGGCCGGTCGGGTCAGGGCGACCCGCCCGGTGGTGTCCGCCTTCCCGCCGTGCTGGTCGGGCTGGCCGAGGCGGTACAGGAGCGCGGCGGCGAGGAGTCATGGGAAGCCGGCACCGCGGCCCGCCGCCGCGCAGCTCTGCTCAGGGCGCTGGACCTGGCCGTCCTCGACGGGCGCTCCCTCGGGTACGAACCGGCGGCAGCCCTGCTCGGGGACCGCGTCTACGTGCTGCTGCCGGCCGCAGGTTCCGGCTCCGTGTCCACCGGTGTCCTGCTGGACCACCTCCTGGACCGGGCCCGGCACAGCTTGCACCGGTCGTTCACGGCGGTCGACTCCCCCACGGTCGCAACGGCTTCCGCCCTGCTCGCGGCCCGCCGCGACATCGACGCCGCGCTCGACCACCTCCGGGAGCGACGGGCCGGACCTGGCGCGTACCACGCCGAGGACCTGCGCCCGGAGCTGGTGCTGCGGCGGCTCGTCGGCGCCGTACGCGAGGACGCCGAACTGCGCACCGGCATCGCGGAACGCCTGCGGGCACACGACGCCGAACACGGCACCGACTACTGCGCCACGCTGCTCACCTATCTGCGGCATTTCGGCGATGTCGCCGCGGCCAGCGGCGAGTTGCACATTCACCAGAACACGTTGCGGCTGCGGTTGCGCCGGGCCGAGGAACTCTTCGACATAGCGCTCGCCGATCCGACAAGGCGCCTTCTGCTGACGCTGGAACTGACGGCCCTGACCGGCCTGTCGGAGCCACCGACGAGGGGCTGATGTCATATCCGCCACCGCTCCGCCGGATTCACTGTCGAACCCGACATTGGCTCGCGAGCGGTCGCGCGCCCATGCTCCTGCACACCGAGGCCGTCGCCCGATACCGGCGATGCCCACGCAGCAATCAAGGAGCACGGCAGTGACCGTTCTGGACACCCCGACGAGCACGGCGAAACCGGCGTACATGAGTGATGCGGAGTGGCGGGCGCGGCTCGAACTCGCCGCCTGTTACCGCGTCTTCCACCACCTCGGTTGGGTGGAGATGGTCTTCAACCACATCACCGTCCGGGTGCCCGGCGAGGAGGGACACCTCCTGATCAACCCGTTCGGCCTGATGTACGACGAGGTGACCGCGTCGAACCTGGTGAAGATCGACCTCGACGGCAACGTCCTGTCGGACTCGGACTGGCCCGTCAACGAGGCTGGGCTGCTGATCCACTCGGTGATCCACGCCAACCGGCCCGACGCGCACTGCATCATGCACACCCACACCACCGCCGGCACCGGAGTCGCCTGTCTGCGCGGTGGGCTGGACCCGGACAACTTCTACGCCGCCCAACTGCACGACATGGTCGCCTACCACGACTTCGAGGGCATCACCGTCGACCCCGAGGAGAAGCCACGGCTGGTGGCCGACCTCGGCGACCGCGGCCTGATGATCCTGCGCAACCACGGTCTGCTGGCGGTGGGACCGACCGTCCCCGCCACCTTCGCCGCCCTGTGGACTCTGCAACGGGCCTGTGAGATCCAGCTCGCCGCCCAGCAGTCCGGTCAGCCGCTGACCCCGGTGAGCCGGGAGGCGGCGGAGCGCTCGACCAAGGAGTCCTTCCAGATGGGCGACCGTACGGAGGCGGGCAGGACCCTGTTCGACGCACTGCGCCGCAGGATCGACCGCGTCGCCCCCGACTACGCCGTCTGACGTCCCTGCCGGTGACACGCCTACCGCACCACGCCGTCTGACACCTCCCGTTCCCCCGGGCCAACGACGACCCGACGACGATCGGACTTCCCATGTCCCCATCCGCTCAGACATCCGGCAACCGGAGTCAGCACCGCACGGTCGCGCTCGCCGCCATGGCGGGCACCACCATCGAGTGGTACGACTTCTTCATCTACGCCCTGTGCACCGGACTGGTGTTCGGCAGCGAGTTCTTCGACGGGATCGGCGAGGACTCGCTGGTCATCTCCTTCGCGACCATCGGCATCAGCTTCTTCTTCCGGCCGGTCGGAGCCGCACTCGCCGGCCACCTCGGTGACCGGCTCGGCCGCCGCGCGATGCTGATCGCCACCCTGTTGCTCATGGGCGTCTCCACCACCCTGATCGGCCTGGTGCCTTCCTCCGCCTCCATCGGCATGAGCGCCCCGGTCATCCTGGTCCTCCTGCGCATCCTTCAGGGCCTGTCCGCCGGCGGCGAGTGGGGCGGCGCCGCGCTGATCTCCGTGGAGCACGCACCGCCGGGACAGCGTGGAAGGTTCGGCTCCTACCCCCAGCTCGGCGCACCGCTCGGCCTGTTGCTGGCGAACGGCGCCCTGGCGGCCGTCACCGCTCTCACCACGGACGACCAGTTCCTCGCCTGGGGCTGGCGCATCCCCTTCCTGCTCAGCGTCGTCCTCGTCGCCGCCGGGTTCGTCATCCGCCGCAAGGTCGAGGAAAGCCCCGTCTACCGGGAGCTGAAGGAGTCCGGTAACCAGTCGCGTGCCCCGATCGCCCTGCTGTTCAAGCAACACTGGCCGCTCGTCGTGGCCGGTGCCCTGCTCTTCGCCGCGAACAACGCCGTCGGCTACATGACCACCGGCGGCTACGTCCAGAGCTACTCCGTGAACCACCTGGGCATGGACCCGACGCTGATCCTCATCTGCGTCATGGTCGCCGCGGTCGGCTGGCTGGCCAGCACCCTCGCGGGCGGCCGGTTGTCCGACCGGTTCGGCCGCCTCCGTGTCTACCGCGTCGGCTTCGTCATCCAACTCGCCTGGATGTTCCCGTTCTTCGCCCTGCTCAACACGGCGAACACCGGCCTCGTCGTGCTGGCGCTCCTCCTGTACAGCATCGGCTTGGGGCTCACCTACGGTCCGCAGGCCGCACTGTTCGCCGAGCTGTACCCGACCGCCGTCCGGTACAGCGGTGCGGCCCTGTCGTACGCCATCGGAGCCGTCCTCGGCGGCGCCTTCGCCCCCATGATCGCCGAAGCCCTGCAGTCCGGCACCGGCACCGTGTACTCCGTCGCCGTCTACCTCGCGGGGGTGACGGTGATCGGGCTCGCCGTCACCTTCGTCCTCAAGGAGCGCCAGGACGTAACGCTCAGCGAAGCCGAAGCCGAAGCCGAGGCCGGCGAGAAGGACGAGCAGACGGTCGTGACCGCCTGAGCGACGTCAGACCGGCTGACGCAGCCCAACGCCCCGCCCCCCACACATCGAGGAGTTCACGCATGACCGAGCCGCGCACCGCCCCCATCCGCCAGGCATCGCCCGAAGCCCACCCCCACGGAGCCCTGACGCGCCGCCGCCTGTGGCAGCTCGGCGCCACCGCGGCACTCGGCGCCGGCGCAGCGTCGCTGCTTCCCGGACGTGCCTCCGCCCAGACCTCGGCGTCCGCGGCCCCCACCGCACAGGACTACTTCGACCGCGCAACCGAACTGGCCGGCGACAACCCGGTCCTCAAGAGCATCGTCAGCGCGCTCACCGCCGGCTACACCCCGCCGAGGCCCGCAGCTCCCGCGCCGCTGCGGATCTTCGACAACGTCGCCGTCCTCAGCGTTGGTTTCGTGTCGGCCACGGCGATCCTCACCCCACGCGGCATCATCCTCATCGACGCCCTCGACAACCCGGACGAGGCGGAGCGGTACATCGTCTCCGGACTGCGCAGCCTGGGGGCCGACCCTTCGACGATCAAGTACGTGGTGGTCACCCACGGCCACGGCGACCACTTCGGCGGCGCCCAGTACCTGGCCGACCGGTACGGAGCCCGGGTCATGATGGCCCCGGCCGACTGGGACCTCCTCGCCTCCACGTCCCCGGCCAACGCACCCACCCGCGACCTGGACATCGCCGACGGCCAGAAGCTGACGCTGGGCCGTACCACCGTGACGCTCCACCACACGCCGGGACACACACCCGGCACCGTCTCGCCGGTCTTCCCGGCCCGTTGGCGGGGCCGCACCCACACGGCGATGCTGTGGGGCGGGACCAACCCGCCCGCCGCCACCGCGAGCAAGGAGACGTACCTCTCCTCCGCCCTCACCTTCGCCTCCCGGACGAGGCGGGCCGGCGTCGACGTCGAACTGAGCAACCACGGCTTCGCCGACTACGGCCTCGAGCGCATGGAGGAGCTGCGCAGCGCGCCGAACGGTCGCGAGAACCCGTTCATCGTGGGCACCTCGACAGCACAGCGCTTCATGAAGATCGTGGAGACCATGCTGCGCGGCCGCATCGCCCAGGATCAGGAGGCCGCCACGACTGCGACGACGATGGCGGCCACGAGCGCCCCCGCGGCAGGCTGCTGCTGAGATTCGCGACAGCACGACGGTCACCGACTGCCCGCGCAGCGGTGACCGTGGACCGCTGACAGAAGACGAGGCAGTTGCCGCGGGGGAGCCTCGACGACGGCCGAGTTCAACCGACACCGACAGGTGAGACGGACGCAGTGGCCGATGTTCGGGCTGGCATCGATCCAGCCGTAGTCCTTCTGACCGCCGCGCTGCGCCGGACGACCAACTGCGGAGACCTGCCCTCGGGGCGGTGGAGGTGAGCCGGGCAGCAGGAGACACACCTCGCCGGTCCGCCTGCTCCTGTGGCCCGCGACGGGTGGCCGCAACTGCCTTGCCTTTGACGCGCACGTCAGGGGCTAGCGTCTGCGCACCGCAGCCGGACCGGTTCGGCTGCGGTGCCCGCGCTCACCCTCCGACCCGTCCAGGAGCCCCGACATGGCCGCTGTCCTGCCCTCCACGACCCGCGAGATTCTGCTGGCCGACATCCCCGACGGGCTGCCCGGGCCCGAGCACCTCGCGGTCGCGCGGAAGCCGGTCCCGGTCCCCGGTCCGGGACAAGTCGTGGTCCGCAACCGGTACTTCCTTGTGTTCCCCGGGCTGCGAACTCTGATCGGCGGCCAGGCCGACGGCGTACCGCTGCCCCGCATCCACGCCGGTGACGCGCTGTTCGGTCCCGCTGTCGGTGA
>Ga0136846_1233943_pt1 | contig 12989 bp, 9 predicted proteins | sample HopSoiMetagenom2_FD_96841 | JGI IMG/M metagenome (GOLD analysis project Ga0136846, IMG submission 96841) | Grasslands soil microbial communities from Hopland, California, USA - 2 Assembly 2016 (version 4) | ecosystem: Environmental > Terrestrial > Soil > Grasslands | place: USA: Hopland... | reverse complement strand
TGGAAATCATGCAGAAGGCGATAGCCGACGCGTACGCCAGTGGCTTTCTCGGCAAAAACATCTTTGGCAGCGGGCACGACTTTGAAATTTACTGGCACGGTGGCGCAGGCGCTTACGAGGTCGGCGAGGAGTCGGCGCTGATGGAATCACTCGAAGGCAAACGCGGCATTCCGCGCATCCGGCCGCCGTTTCCGGCTGTGGTCGGATTGTGGGGCGGGCCAACGGTGATTAACAACGCCGAGACGCTTGCCAGTGTGCCCCCGATCATTCTGGGTGGCGCGGAGTGGTTCGCGAATCTTGGCACTCCAAAGAATGGCGGAACGCGGCTGTTCTGTTTGGGCGGGCACATTAACAAGCCCGGAGTTTACGAACTGCCGATGGGATACAACTTGAAGAAGATGATTTACGACGTCGGTGGCGGAATTCCGAACGGGCGCAAGTTAAAAGCAGTGGTTCCCGGGGGATCGAGTTGTCCTCTGCTGACTGCGGATAAAATTGACCTGCCGATGGATTTCGATTCGCTGATGAAAGCCGGCAGCATGTTGGGGTCGGGCGGACTGGTAGTCGCCGACGACAGCACCTGCATGGTGAAATTCGCACTGCGCATCATGAAGTTTTACCAGCACGAGAGCTGCGGCTGGTGTATCCCCTGCCGCGAAGGCACCGACTGGCTGAAAAAGACGCTGACCCGTTTCCACGCCGGCGGCGGCATTAAGAAAGATATCGATAATATTCAGTATCTGTCGGAAAACATGCTGGGGCGGACGTTCTGTCCGTTGGGAGACGCCGCGGCGCTGCCGACAATTTCAATTGTGAAGAAGTTTCGCCAGGAATTTGAAGATCATTTGGAAGGCAAGCCCTGCCCATTTGAGAAGTCCGGGACGGGGGCGAGGCAGTTGCCTGTTTTTGCATGAGGTACCTTCGTGAACCTTAGTGTCCTTCGTGGTTAACGCTTTTCGAACCTTAACCACGAAGGAAACCAAGGAAGACCCAGAGTTTTATTTATGGCTGATGCGGCAAAACTCGTAACCCTGACAGTTGACGGCAAGGCTTTATCCGCGCCCGCGGGCACCCTTCTCATAGAGGCTTGCAAGACCGTCGGCATTGAAGTGCCATCGTTCTGCTACTACCCGAACCTGGCGCTTCAAGGCGCATGCCGCATGTGCCTGGTGAAGGTCGAGAAAATGCCGAAGTTGCAGACGGCTTGCACGACCGTGATCGGCGAGGGAATGGTTGTCACTACTGACAGCGATGAGATCAAGCAGGCGCGCAAAAGCATGGTCGAGTTGCTGCTGGGGAACCATCCCCTGGACTGCCCGGTGTGCGATGCGGGTGGCGAGTGCGAGTTGCAGGACATGACATTTTCCTACGGCGCCGCCGAGTCGAAGTACATCGACATTAAGGGCCATCGCGAAGAGCAGCAGTGGTCGCCCGTAGTTTACTTCGATCGGCCGCGCTGCATTCTTTGTTACCGCTGTGTTCGTGTTTGCGGGGAGGCAATGGACGTCGCGGCGCTTGGCATCCAGAACCGCGGCGTAATTTCGACCATCATCCCCAATAAAGAAGACCATCTCGAGTGCGAAGAGTGCGGGATGTGCATCGACATCTGCCCCGTCGGTGCGCTGACTTCCGGCGCGTACCGCTACAAAACGCGTCCGTGGGAGATGAAGCATGTGGGCACAACATGCACTCACTGTGCCGACGGATGCAAGACTACCCTGGGCGTGCGCCGGTCCGATGCCGGCATGGAAATTGTTCGCGGAGACAATCGTGACAAGAGTGGCATCAACGGAGACTTTCTCTGCATCAAGGGACGTTACGCTTTTGACTTCGCTAATCACGAAGATCGACTGATGCAGCCGCTGGTGCGCCGCAATGGGCGGCTCACACCGGCCACGTGGGAAGAGGCGTTCAAGGTTATTGGCAGCCGTTTAAAACAGATTCTGGAGCGGGATGGCGGGAAAGCGATCGGCGTAATTGGCTCGACCCGGACCACGAACGAAGAAAATTATCTGCTGCAAAAATTTGCCCGCGTGGTCCTCAAGACAAACAACATCGATCATCACCGCACCGCCGACTTCCCTGCCCTGGCAGCTGCGCTGCGCAGCAAGGCTTCAGCAACGGGCAGCATGCGGGATGTTTACGATGCGCCCGCGATCCTGCTGATTGGCAATGATCCGACGAACCAGCATCCGCTGCTGGCCTGGCAGATTCGGAACAATGTTCGTCTGCACAACGCGCGGCTGTATGTGGTGAATTCTGAACCGATCAAGCTGACCCGGCAGGCTGCGGGATTCGTGCAGGTTGCGGCGGATGCGTACAGCGACGTCGCGGCTTTTCTGGGCGGCTCTGCTCAGTTGCTCCACGATCAATCGAAAGATCAATTGGGAGACTTGCGCGACAAGCTTCGCGGCGAACCGAACCTGGTGATTGTTTACGGATCGGAATTGCGCGGCGACGCGGTGAAATCGCTGGCTGCTTTTGCCGCAGGTGTTTCCGGCGCGAAACTCGTTTGCCTGGGCGATTATGCCAACTCGCGCGGCGCGGCCGACATGGGACTCTATCCCGATCTGCTTCCCGGATACTTCCCGGTTGCCGACGGCGGAAAGTTTCAACCGGAATGGGGATCTCTGCCGGCAGCGTCCGGCCTGGATCTGCCTCGCATGCTTGACGCCGCGAAATCCGGATCGCTGAAGGCCCTGTGCGTGGTCGGATCGAATCCAGTTGGACGTCTCAATATCGATCCCGCGGCGCTGAAGAATACTTTTCTGGTTGTGCTGGACATGTTCCTCACCGAAACTGCCGCGCTGGCTGATGTGGTTCTGCCCGCTGCAAATGCTTACGAAAAGTCGGGCACGTTCACCAACACCTGCGGCGATCTGCAGATTCTGAAAAAGGCGGGTGAGGTCACAACCGCCAAGCCGGATTTCGAGATGATTGTGCGTATTGCCGACGCGGTGGGATTCGACGTCCGCAAGCTGGTACCGTTTGGTCAGGGAGTGCACTCCGACATGGGTCAGTCGCGAGGTGCACAGTCGGGCGAGTCCGATCAGCACAGTGTTTGGTTGGAGGCGCATGGGCTTGAGCCAAAGATGAATCCCTTCGAGCCCATGGCCATGCTCGATGAAATCCAGCGACTGGTGCCGGGTTACGACGTTTCGAGGATCGAGTTGATGGCTGGAAACGACCAGCACACCTCGATCGAAAAGATGGGGCCGGGTGTAGAGCAGAATCCGGAGCTGATCGTTCCGGCAAACGAAACGCTGTTTAGTTCAGGAACTCTGGGACGGTTTTCGCGTACGTTGAATTCGGTTATGGAAAACAAAAATCCTGAGCCGGCGGAAGTTCCGGCAGACTAAAGAGAGTGGTCAGTGGCTAGTTGTCAGTTACCAGTTACGGCCGGCTGACATTTTGGGTTAGCGCAATTCGCTGAACGATCGGAATCGCTTGAATACGAACTGACTGCTGTCCACTGACAACTGACTACTGAATTGCCCATACTCACTTTCATCATCGTTGCAGTCATCAAGATTGCGCTGGCGCTGTTCGTGCTACTGACGGCCGTCGCCTACACAGTCTGGCTTGAGCGCAAGGTCGTCGGACACATGCAGAACCGCTGGGGACCCACGCGGGTCGGGCCATTCGGACTGCTGCAACCGGCTGCCGATGGCGTCAAGTTTCTTTTCAAGGAAGACCTTACGCCGCCACACGTTTACCGGCCCCTGTTCATCGCTGCGCCGATGATCGCGGTGATTTTTGCGGTCACATCCATTGCGGTGATTCCGTTTGGTAACTGGATTACGCTTGGCCCGATTCACACACCCATGCAGATCACGGATCTGAACATCGGTCTGCTGGTGGTGCTGGGCATCACGTCGCTCGGCGTGTATGGCATTGCGCTTTCCGGGTGGTCGTCTAACAGCAAGTATTCCCTGCTCGGCGGACTGCGGGCCAGCGCGCAGATGGTGAGTTACGAAATTGCGCTGGGGCTGTCGCTCGTGGGCGTGCTGATTCTCTCCGGGACGTTCAGTTTGCGCGGCATTGTAGAAAGTCAGGCTGGCCATTTCTGGGGATTCATCCCCAACTGGAACCTGTTTCGCGGCGGGCAGTTTGTCGCCTTCTTTATTTATCTGATGGCGGCTTACGCTGAAACCAATCGCATCCCGTTTGATTTGCCTGAAGCCGAGACCGAGCTGGTCGCCGGGTACCACACCGAATACAGCGCCATGAAATTTGCCATGTTCTTTATGGCGGAATACGCCAACATGGTCACCGTGGCATGCCTGGCGTCGCTGCTGTTTCTCGGGGGATGGAGCGGACCGGTGTTCGGCCCGCAGATTGTGCAGGACATCCTGCCGCTGGTCTGGTTTGTGGCGCGGATTTTCGTTTTCCTCTTTATCTATATCTGGGTGCGCGGGACGCTGCCGCGCTTTCGTTATGACCAACTGATGTCATTCGGATGGAAGTTTTTGTTGCCGCTGGCGATTGCGAACCTGGTGATTACAGCGACGGTCGTGGTGTTGAAGAAGTGAACAATAGTGAACTAGCAACTAGTCACTAGCAACGACAACATGCTTCATTTGATTTTATTTTCGGTCTTCGGGTTGGTCTGCGTGGCGGGGGCGGTGAACCTCGTGCTGCAGCGGCACCCCATCAACAGCGCCTTGTCGCTGGTTGTCGTGATGGGATCGCTGGCGGTCGAATACCTTCTGCTGGGGGCGGAATTTGTAGCGGCGGTGCAGGTGATCGTTTACGCCGGCGCGATCATGGTGTTGTTTGTTTTTGTCATCATGCTGCTGAATGCCGGTGAAGAGGAGCACAGCGAAGGCAGTCGAGTCGCCTGGCTGCTTGGAGTTCCGGGGCTGCTGGCATTTCTCGTGATGATTTGCTGGGTGCTTCTGATCCACGCCAACATTCGAGAAGCCCCGCTGGGCGCGCTTCCCGGGCATCCCTCGGAGATTGCGCAGTTACTGTTTCACGAATTTCTTTTGCCGTTTGAAGTGACCTCGGTGCTGGTGCTCATCGCCATCATGGGAGCGGTGGTGCTGGCAGCGAAACCGGAGTCGGTGCAGGCAACGAAGAAGGAGAGTTGATGGTTCCGCTTTCATATTACCTGGTGCTCAGCGCGATCTTGTTCGCCTGCGGTGTCGCCGGGTTTTTGATTAAACGCAATATCATCACGATTTTCATGTCGATTGAGTTAATGCTCAACGGCGTGAATCTTTCATTCGTGGCGTTTGCGGTGGAGTGGGACAAGCTGAGCGGACAGGTGTTTGTTTTCTTTGTGATGGTGGTTGCGGCGGCGGAAGCGGCGGTTGGGCTGGCGATCATCATTGCGCTGTTCCGCACGCGTGAGACTTTGAATATCGATCAGGTGAACCTGCTCAAACTATGACGCCGAACCTGCATCTCTGGCTGATTCCACTTTTGCCTCTCGCCGGCGCCGCCATCAACGGGCTGCTGGGGAAGCGTTTCTCCCGGCAGGCGGTGGTGTCGGTGGCGCTCGCATTCTCGTTCGCGGCATTCGCCATGGCGCTGTGGATCTCAGCGCGGTTCTCAACCCTCACTTTGCCCTACCAGCAAACGCTGGCGCCCTGGCTTAAGTCCGGCGGCTTCACCGTAGATTTTTCCTTCGCCCTCGATCAACTCTCGCTGGTGATGCTGTTGGTCGTAAGCGGCGTCGGCTTCCTGATCCATATTTATTCGGTCGGCTACATGTGGGAGGAGAGCGGCTTTTATCGTTTCTTCTCTTATCTGAACCTGTTCATGTTCTTCATGCTGACGCTCATCCTCGCGGGCAATTACCTGCTGATGTTCGTCGGTTGGGAGGGCGTGGGCCTGGCGTCTTACCTGTTGATCGGGTTCTGGTTTACCAAAGATTCGGCAGCGGCCGCGGGCAAGAAGGCGTTCATCGTTAATCGCATTGGCGACTTCGGATTTTTGATTGCGCTGTTCCTCATCATCCAGCATTTTGGTTCGCTGGATTTCCAGCAAGTGTTTGCGGCTGCGAAGCCCTTTGCTGCTGAGACCACGGGCGCCGGATTTCTGACTGCGATCGCCTTACTGCTGATGGTGGGGGCGGCCGGCAAGTCCGCGCAAATTCCGCTTTACGTTTGGCTGCCGGATGCCATGGAAGGCCCGACGCCGGTTTCGGCGCTGATTCATGCGGCCACCATGGTGACCGCGGGGGTGTACATGGTGGCGCGCTCGCATGTGATCTTCGAGCGCGCGCCGAGCGCATTGACGGTAGTCGCGATCATCGGTGTACTCACCGCGTTTTTTGCCGCAACCATCGGCATCGCGCAAACCGACATCAAGAAAGTTCTCGCGTATTCGACCATCTCCCAGCTCGGATACATGTTCCTGGCCTGCGGCGTAGCCGCGTTCTCCGCAGGAATTTTTCACCTGATGACTCACGCATTCTTCAAGGGGCTGCTCTTCCTGGCGGCGGGTTCGGTGATTCATGCCGTCGGCGGTGAGCAGGACATGCGCAAGATGGGCGGCCTAAGAAGCAAGATTCCCGTTACCTTCTGGACGATGACCATCGCGACTTTTGCGATCGCTGGGATTCCGCCACTGGCGGGGTTTTTCAGCAAAGATGAAATCCTGTGGCGGGCTTATCAGGCCAGCTGGGTTTACTGGTTGCTGGGTTTAACTACGGCATTCATTACGTCCTTTTATATGTTCCGGCTCTGGTTCATGACGTTTTGGGGGGAGTATCGCGGGGATGCGGATGCTTCTGCGCATGGCCCAGCGGACGGGGCGAGCGATTCACATTCACATGGTCACGGGCACGGACATGGCGGAATTCACGAGAGTCCCTGGGTGATGTTGGCCCCGTTGGTGATTCTGGCTGTGCTTTCGGTAGTTGGCGGATGGGTAGGGGTTCCGGGGTCGCTGGGTGGAAGTAATCGTTTCGATAAATTTCTCAGCCCTGTGTTCCACACTACGAGTCCATCGGTAAACGGAGAGAATGCTCAGGCTGGCGCAATGGCTCCGGAAAAAGAAGTTGAGGGCCCGGAGCCAAAGACTGGTGTTTCCACCGAACTGATCTTCACGGGAGTTTCGGTGGCGGCAGGATTCCTCGGCTTGTTCCTGGCATGGCTTCTCTACGTTCGGCGGCCCGAGTTGCCGGACCAGATTGCAGCGTCTATTCACGGACTTTACGGCGCGGTGGCAAACAAATACTGGATTGACGAACTCTACTCCTGGATTTTTGTCAGACCTCTGGTTGCGATTTCAGGCATCGTGCTGTGGCGAGGAATTGACCAGGGCGTGATCGACGCCACGCTCAACGGCAGTGCCGGCGGTGCGCGCGATCTTTCGGACAACGTGCGGCACATGCAATCCGGCAATCTGCGCTCTTACGCCGGATGGATTGCGATTGGCGCCGCGGCGGTGATCGGATACATGATCTGGGTGGGCACACGATGAACGGACTCGATCACGCGATTTTGACCCTGGTTACGTTCATTCCCGCGGCGGCAGGCTTGCTGCTGTGTTTCGCTCCACGGCGCGATCGTGGCATTCGCGGCTTTGCGCTGCTGGTTTCGCTGCTGACATTTGTTCTGTCGCTGCATTTGCCCGCGCATTTTCAGCGCGACCAGGCCGGCTTTCAATACGACATCAACCTTCCCTGGATCACCACGCCCAACATTCACTACCACATGGGCATGGACGGCATCTCGCTGTGGCTGGTCGTCCTCACCACATTTCTGACGCCGCTTTGCGTTCTGATTTCATGGAACTCGATTCACGAGCGGGTAAAAGAATTTTTCATCCTGCTGCTGGTGATGGAAACCGCGCTGATCGGCGTTTTCGTTTCACTTGACCTGTTCCTCTTCTATTTTTTCTGGGAATCGACCTTGATCCCGATGGCGCTGCTGATTGGGATGTACGGTCACGGGCGCAAAGTTTATGCGGCGGTGAAGTTTTTCCTTTATACCATGATCGCGTCGGTGTTCATGCTGGCTGGAATTCTGTGGCTGTATGCCAAGACCGGCAGCTTTGATTTCGTGGTCGTACAGAGCGCTCTGCACAATGGCTCGGTGCCTGATTTCAGCGGTGCGGCGCAGTGGTTGTTCCTCGGCTTCTTTATCGCGTTCGCGGTAAAAGTTCCGCTGTTCCCTTTCCACACCTGGCTGCCGGATGCGCACGTTGAAGCTCCCACCGCGGGTTCCGTCCTTCTGGCCGGCGTTCTGCTGAAGATGGGCACATACGGAATGTTGCGCTTCAACCTCGGGCTCTTTCCCGAGCAGTCGCGGGCGAATGCCGGGTGGATTGGGGTTCTGGCGCTGATTGGCATCGTATATGGCGCGCTGGTGGCGATGGTGCAGCCCAACATGAAGAAGCTGATCGCGTATTCGTCGATCAGCCATTTGGGATTTGTGGTGCTCGGCATCTTCAGCTTTACGCAAGCGGGGTTGAATGGCGCAATGTTTGTGATGCTGGCGCATGGAATCTCCACCGGCGGCCTCTTCATGCTGGCAGGAATCCTGTACGAACGCCGCCACACTTACGAGATCGCCGAATTCGGCGGGCTGGCTTCGCGAATGCCGCAATATGCTGCGTTCTTTCTCTTCGTGCTGCTGGCGTCGGTTGGATTGCCGCTGTTAAATGGCTTCATCGGCGAGTTCCTGGTTTTAAGCGGAGCGTTTCAGGCCCACATGTGGAGGGGTATCGTGGGTGCCACCGGCGTAATCTGGAGCGCATGTTATCTGCTCTGGATGTACCAGCGGGTATTCTTCGGCAAAGTTACGCACCAGGAGAACGATTCCCTGCCCGATCTGAATCTTCGCGAGAGGGTGGCGCTCTGGCCGGCGGCGATCATGGCGCTGGGCATGGGAGTCGCGCCGTTGCTCTGGCTGAATTCGATTGATCCAGCGGTCCATAACGCGCTTGTGCCATTCACGCAGTTTGCAGCGAGGGTGGTGGGACAGTGACGGCAATGGCAACATCAATGACACTCGCCCTGTTCCAGGCTCCCCCTCACCCATTGCCGCAAGGCATTGATTACATCCGCATTCTGCCGGAGATCGTGCTCTCAGTATTCGGCATGATTATCATGCTGCTCGACCCGGTCATGGACGAACGCCGCAGCCAGCGCACCCTTGGCGGCATCGCACTCGTCGGCGCAATCGCGGCACTGGGCGCGACGTTTTACCAGGCACAGCAACAGTTCTGGGGATTCGCTTTCTGGGACATGGTTAAGGTCGATGCGTTCAGCATCTTTTTCCATGTCGTCGTCGCCGCCGTCACCATCCTTGTGATTCTGAGTTCCTACGAGTACATGGAAGTGCAGCAGATCCGCGCCGGAGAATATTACGGGCTGGTACTTTTCGGTGCGATGGGCATGGCGCTGATGTCGTCGGCGGTCGAGTTAGTACTGATTTTCATTGCGCTGGAGATTTCGTCCATCTCCACATACATTCTTGCGGGATTCCGGCGGCGGTCGGCAATCAGCAGCGAGTCGTCGGTGAAATATTTTCTTCTGGGATCGTTTGCCACGGCATTCTTCTTATACGGCGTGGCACTGATGTTCGGGGCTACTGGTTCAACGAGCATTGCGCGGATCAGCGCCTCACTCGGCGAATTCGCCAACGGTGGCGGCCCGCTGCTCGCGTATGTGGGCGTAGCGTTGATGTTTGTTGGCCTCGGATTCAAAGTGGCCGCGGCGCCATTTCATATCTGGACGCCCGACGTTTACGAAGGTGCGCCCGCGCCGGTGGTCGGATTTATGTCCACCGGACCGAAAGCGGCAGTCTTTGCTGTGTTGCTGCGCATCATGTTCCAGACCCACGCACCCGGCCGCATTGTGCTGATCTGGGTGGTGGCGGCCCTTTCCATGACGATCGGCAACATCGCTGCACTAGTCCAGGACAACGTTAAGCGCCTTCTGGCATATTCCTCGATCGCTCACGCCGGCTACCTCCTAGTGGCGTTCGCCTGCCTTCCAGCGAACGGAATTCCTGCGGCGATGTTCTACTCGGCTTCGTATGCGGCAATGAACGTCGGGGCGTTCGCCGTTGTCGGACACTTTGCGGGAGCCGGTGAGCGGTACGTGAGCTTAGAAGACTACGCTGGGCTGGGAAAGCGCTCTCCGCTGCTGGCGGCGATTCTGACAGTATTTCTGTTATCGCTGATTGGGATCCCGATTACCGGCGGGTTCTTCGCCAAATTTTATGTATTCAGCGCTGCCCTTCAGGCAAATCTGGTCGGTCTGACAATTGTGGGTGTGGTGAACAGCGCTGTCGCGGCTTACTACTATCTGCGCCTGATTGTTGTAATGTACATGCGCGAACCGCGCGAAGAGTTGCCGTTGCCGGTGGCGAACATCCCTGCTGGGCTGGGGATTGCATTGGCACTCAGTCTGGCGGCGACGGTTTATCTGGGTGTGCTGCCGGGCAGAATTCTGGAATACGCCGGGCGATCTGTCGATCTTCTGCACTAGCCTAACTATGCACTGGCAGTAGTGCAAAATCATTTGACAATGAAGGGCTTAGCCATTCATCATTGGCCTTTCAGGAATAATTCTGAGGTGAAGAATGACGACTTTGCTCCGCAGGCTGTGGACTGAGGAAGATGGTCAGGATATTGCCGAATATGCGGTCATGCTTGCAGTCATCCTGCTGCTTGTAGTGGGGACGATCCGCCTGATAGGCAGCAACGCCAACAGCACATTCTCGAGCGTTGCCAGCAGCATGCAGTAGGCCTCTCCTCCGCCCGGTTGCGGGCTGAATTCCAGCCTATCGCGCTTGCCCCACCGGCATCTCCGCGCTCAGCAACTTCAACTTGGGATCACGCCCCAGAGCAGCCAGCAACTCCCGCATCAGGTGATCATCGATTTCGGCGGCCTTCCCCAGCTCCACCGGAAACCTGATGGTCACTTCAATTCCCGAGCCGGCGTAATGCAGGCGAATCTTAGGCTGAAGCTCCGCGGAAACTGAATTCAGATTTCGCTCGAGCTCCCGGCGCTGCCCTTCGATATTTTCCTTGTACTTGCTCAAGGCCGAATGTACAGCCTGAGTGATGCGTTCCTTCGCGGCGTGATAATCGGTGTCGGCGGCCAGCGTGAGTTTCAGCTCATGCCAGACAAAGTTGGTTCCGGGAATCTGCTTGAAGACGCCCGCCGTGGCCTGGAAAACGATGGAGTTGGAGAATGCGACGACGCGGCCGCTGGGCTGGGAGTCGCTGGGGCCGCCAAGTTCCATCAGGTGAATTCGCACCAGTCCTATTTCTACCACTTCGCCGGTCACGCCCGAGATCTGCACGCGATCTCCAACCCGCAGGCCGTATTTGCCGATCAGGAAAAAGTACCCGACTACGGAGACGATTACGTTTTGCAAAGCGACAGCCACGCCGGCGGTCAACAATCCCGCGAAGGTGACGGCCGAGCCGAGCTGAGTGGCGAACGCCAACACCACAATCAGGACGACGGCCGTCCACATCGCCACGCGCCGCAAAAGCAGAAACTGATATCTGCGGCGCACATCGTGCACGTAGCGGAAAGTAGTACGCCGCCATATCTCACCGAGAGCGAATACCAATGCGATGAGCGCCGCCAAAACCGCCAGCCGCAGTATTAATTGCCTGATTTCGTCATGGAACTCATCGCGCACCGCCTCGCGCCAGTTCTGGACGCTGGTGGAATAGATCCCGAGAAGGACATTGACCTTGCTGAGCGGCAGCAGCCCGGCGGTGATTTGCTTGAATTGCGCGGTCAGCGCATCGAGCTGCTTCTTCTGTTGCGCCAGTTCGGCGGGACCGGCAGTGTCAGCTGCGGCAAATAGCTCGTCGCCCTGCCGGATCAGATTGCGCAAATTATCGATCAGTGGCGACCGCAAATCAGTCGCTCGTGCGCTCAGCTCCTCGTTTGCCTCCATTTCATCCTTTAAGGAATGCATTTTGCCGTAGAGGCGGATCAAATCTGCGGAAAGGCCCCAGATTCCAGTGGGCTGTTGACGGCCCTGCAGAAGGGTCTCGTTTTCATGAGCGTGAGCGTCATCCTTCGTGTCCTGCTGGCCGCCGCTTTGTTTGCTGAGTGTTCCGGGAACGGAGCGCGCCAGTTCCTCGATCTGGGCCCGCAATCCGACGGCACCCCCGCCGGTATTGCTGGAGTTTACGAACTCGATCATGCTCTGCACGGCGTCTCGGCGCGCCTGCAACAAGCCGACTTCGCTTTGCAGCTCCGCCACCAGCGATTCGTGAAACTGCCGTTTTGCAGCAGACGATTTGGCGAGTTTGTCCCTGGCATCCTGCAACTCGGCCTGGGTGTCCTGGATTTCCTTATCCAGCTTTAAGGCCTGAAGCGACAGCCGCTGCGTCTGTCCGGCAGCTTCCGTCGGCGGGACGGCTGGCTGAAACGCCGCTTGCTGCGTCGCTTGCTTCGACTGAGCCTGTGCCTGATTGCGGGCGAACTCGAATGCCAGAGGCACAACCTGGTCGGCAATGCGCCGGTTCTCCTGCGCATAAGTCAGGTCCGAGGCTTCATTGGCCAGCTTCTGCTCCACAGCCCGCTGGTGGTACCAGGAGACAGTCTGGCTCAGAAACTGGATGATTTTCCCAGAATCGACTTGGGGAGACGCCGTTGTGGCGGGTTGGTTCTGGGAAAACGCCCCGAGTGCGACCAAGCCACACAAGGTAAACGCCGCCAATCTGGTTGGAAGTCTCATAGCCTGAGCAATTTAAAAGTCTAGCTTAAAATCTCCCTGGAATTGCACCGGAGTTCATTTTTGACCGCCCGTAAATCCCGCCAATTGATGAATTTTCCGAACTGTTAACCAACGGTTCATCGTCCTTTAACCATCTTGGCTCTCTAATCGAGACGATGAATCTCACAAGGAGAACAAACTTGAAAAAGCTCTACCCAGTGTTCGCGTTGCTCCTGCTGGTACTCCCGTCGGCAGCGCAGACCAAGCTGAACGGTGCGGGCGCCACTTTTCCATATCCCATTTATTCGAAGTGGTTCAACCAGTATCACCAGCAGCATC
>Ga0136846_1230749_pt1 | contig 12989 bp, 10 predicted proteins | sample HopSoiMetagenom2_FD_96841 | JGI IMG/M metagenome (GOLD analysis project Ga0136846, IMG submission 96841) | Grasslands soil microbial communities from Hopland, California, USA - 2 Assembly 2016 (version 4) | ecosystem: Environmental > Terrestrial > Soil > Grasslands | place: USA: Hopland... | reverse complement strand
TTGTTTCAGGTAATTAGCATATCCCTGCGTTGCCATTCCCACCGTGTACTTATTCATACGGTTGGTGCCTACTCCCATTATCCCCCGAAGCCCTCCCGTGCCGAATTCGAGATTACGGTAAAAAGCATCGGCCAGTTCATCAGGGTTTTCCCTGGCCAGCTTTTTGATCTCATCTTTGACCGGTTGATCAAAATTTCCATTCAGCCATTTATCAATTTTTTCCTGTATTGCCGCATCCATAAAACAAAATTTAACGTTATTATCGGGGCTGAAAGTTATTGAATTTTGCGATAGTGCATCAACCGATAGCTATCGGATTTGAAAATTTGGTTAGGGATACACGGATTAAAACGTTTTTGCCACGGATACACCGGATAAAAGAAGTGCGGGGAGCGAGAGCGAAGAGCGATGTTTTCTCCGCTGTCGCTCTGTTTCTCTCTCTATCGTCATCCGTGTATCGGTGGCAGCCTTATTATGTCAAAGGGGACACATTCATTAAACTGAGCCACTGCCAAATTTGCTTTAAAAAAAATTAAACGGGCAAGGAAACGTATTTTTGTTTTATGAATTAAGCCGCAGCAATCTATAAACTACCGAATGAAAATTGAACCGCTATTTTTTTACTGTCAGGCTGTGGTAACAATATCATCGTCCCGTAAAAAACTCAGCTTTATTCTTGCAGGTTTGCTGGCACTGAATTGTTGTTTTGGCCAGACCGATAGTTCTATCGTCCTTTCCAGACCGATCGCTGATATTTCTCATCCCAATAAAGGACGTTTGTGGACTGTTGGAGCAATAAACGTTATTGGCTATGGCGGATCACTGATCCTTCTCAACAGCGCCTGGTACAGCGGCTATGCAAAAACGAGCTTTCATACTTTCAACGACAGCAAAGAATGGTTGCAGGTAGATAAGGTAGGCCATGGCTGGACAGCTTATAACGCCGGCAGAGTGTCGGCCGCCATGTGGAGATGGGCAGGACTACCACAAAAAAAAGCAGCCTGGGTAGGAGCATTGACCAGCACAGCTTTTCTCACAGGTATCGAATTCCTCGATGCCCATTCATCAAAGTGGGGATGGAGCTGGAGCGATATCGCTGCCAATTTTGTAGGTGCAGGTATTTTTGTAGCACAGGAAACCGGCTGGCGTGAGCAACGAATTCAATATAAATTTTCATTTCATAGAAAAAATTACTCAGATCCCCAACTAGAACAACGAGCCGATGACCTTTTCGGCGAAACCTGGTATGAACGAATGCTGAAAGACTATAATGCACAGACCTATTGGTTCAGCGCTAACCTGAAATCATTTTTTCCTAAAAGCAGTCTGCCTCCCTGGTTGAATATCTCTGTTGGTTATGGCGCCGACGGAATGTTCGGCGGTTTTGAAAATAAATGGCTCGATGAACAGGGCAATGAGATCGACCGGACGGATATTCCAAGGATACGCCAGTTTTACCTGGCACCCGATATTGATTTTACCAGGATCAGGACTAATAAGAAATGGTTGAAAACCGTTTTTAGTGTCCTCAATGCTTTTAAATGTCCCGCACCGGCATTGATGATTGACAGCAAAGGGAAATTCAGGGCATTCGTATTTTATTTTTGATAAACTCCGAGAGAAGGAAAGAACCAGGTTCCAAGAACCAAGAACCAAAAAAATTCAAATTAAAAACTACAAATAGAAGAAGTAGCTTCTGTACTGCTTGTGATTTTGGGCTTGAGATTTATTTGGTTCTTGTCTTTTGGTTCTTGGAGCTTACATTAAAGTTGCCATTCTGCGGCCTTAATAATCGCATCCAACCTGTCTGGCCTGTCGGCATCCATCCAGAGTTGCACAAACTGTCCGCCATTGTTATATTTTTTTACAAATGCCGATACATCGCCGTTCTCATTTTTTCCTAACACAACATCGACATTCTTCTCATTGATAAAAAGAGATGTCGTCCAGGAATCAGGTAGCCCCAATTGCTTACCCGCAGTTGTTGGGAAACAGGGCAGATCACCCATAAAGCTCCGGGTATCACCTTTACCATAATCAAGGCCGAGAAGAGTGTCGGCAGCATTGAACCGGAAGCCTACCGGTGTTTTCATGCTTTCATCAAACTGGTAAACGATCGGGTTGATACCAGCCATTATGATCTTGCCACCATCATCGAGGAATTTCCGCAATATGCTGCTCTTACCATTACCGGTAACGGAAGCAGGAAAATAGCAACTCGCAAAAACAAAAACAGAAGAGTTCGCCGGTTCTTTAGACATATAAAAAGCCAGTGAATCGGAACCGATCAGTTTATATCCGTACATCCGGAGGTAATTCTTGATCACCAGGTCACTGTTGTTCTTAAAATAAGCGTTTATGCCATTCTCATAAAAAACATATTTAGTAAAGCCTTCTTTATATTGTCGTTTGTCTTCATGCCCGGTCAATGCATAAAGATGACCGTCATCCGAGCCCACATACAATAATCCATCACTCCAAACGGGCGATGATAATATCTTTCCATTTGTTTTGAACTCCGATAAACGCTTCCCGGTTTTAAGGTCCACGCAAAACAAATGACCGTCAAACGTTCCCACATAAACTTTATCGTTCACAATAAGCGGGGATGACCACACAGCTGATGGCGTTCTGAATCGCCAGGTTTCCTTCCCGGTTTCAATATTGACGGCATTTACATAGCGACCGTCTGATGTTCCGGTCACAACCAGCGAATCCTTCACAGCTGCCGTTGAAATAACCCAGGTAATCACATAATTCAATTGCCAGATCTGCTTTCCATTATCCCCATTAATGCAATAGAGATATCCATCTCTTGCACCAACAATTATTTTATTGCCAACAACAACTGCACTAGATGTAATGGCTCTCCTGTCATACCCATAATTGTCATTGTTCATTGAATCGCCTACAATTTTGAATTGCCAGCGTTCTTTACCTGTCTTTAAATCCACCGAATAAAGAGATGCTTCAGTATCGCCAAAAACAACTGAGTTCCGGTAAATGGCTCCTGTACTACGTATGATGCCTTTGCATTTAAATTTCCAAACTATCTTTCCGCTTTGCTGATCCAATGAATAAAAATAACCATCATCACCACCAATGAATACTTTTCCTTCATACAACACTGGCGAAGAATAGAAATAATCGTAGCGCCAGGGATAGGCCTGCTTTTCTCCCATCTTTGTTTTCCACAACAATTGTCCATTTGATTCTTTGAGACAATAGATGGTCTGCCCATTATCAGAAAAAAAGATCCTCCCGTCCTGGCAGGCGGCCGACGAATGAATAGCTTTCCCGGTCGTATACTTCCATTTAAGCTGTCCTGATTTTTTATAGATAGCAAAAAAAGTTCCCCCGGCATTCCCGAAATAAACAATGCCGTTATTTAAGAGCGGTGTAGACCTGACCGGTGAACCCGCATCGTATTGCCAGGCTTTTGTATCATAAATAAGCTGATCGGTGGTGGCGACATAGCTGTCATGTGCAGCATCGCCGCGAAACATAGCTGAAGTATGAACGGGTTGGCTGTAACAATTCTTAAACAGAATCATTACCAACAGGAGGAGGAGCCGGTTATGCATATGTGGTGAAATAAATATTACAGTTGATTAGTTTCCTGGGGGCTGACGCTTTCGTTACCTGATCTACTAATGAACCAATCAACCAGTCAACTTAAAGTTCGCTGATCCACTTTTTGAACATGGGCGCCATTTCCTGGCTCACAACGATGTGATGATTCAAATTAACCATCGAGAGGTCAACCTGCAATTTCACTCGTTCATACGTCTTGTAACTTTTTACATAACCTATATTGACAATATACTGGCGATTGGCCCTGAAGAAAACACTTTTATCCAATTCATCTTCGAGATCCGCCAATTTCCTGTCGATCATATATTTTCTTCCATCCCTGTCAAGCACAAAGACGATCTTCTCCTCAGTATAGATCAATACCACGTCGGTTAATTTCAAAGCCACATGCTCGATCCCTTTTCGAACGATCAGCCTCGTCCTTTGCGGCCGGTTGATCCCGCTTAAGAAAGGCAGCGGGGGATTAAAATGTTTTTCCAGCGATCTGTATTTCGCCAATGTCCTGACCAGGTCTCCTTCATCGATAGGTTTGAGCAGGTAGTCAATACCATTATGTTCAAACGCATTTACCATGAATTGATCATAGGCCGTGATAAATACAACGGGGCTTTGCACATGTGCCTTTGAAAAAATATCAAAGGACAATCCGTCCGCCAGTTGGATATCGGAAAAGATAAGATCGGGAGATTCGTTGGTAGATAGCCATTCAACGCTTTCCCTGACTGTTGTGAACGAACCGACAATCTCGGTATCATCAGCAGCTCTTTTGAGTATTTTTTTAAACTCTTCGGCAATAAGCCTTTCATCCTCGATAAGAATTGTTTTGATCATGGGGTATTTGTTTTGACATAAGCAATTATATAATTACTGATGCCGGCATAAAAATAATTACACAACACCTAACTTATTTGTCATAAGTTGCTTGATAAACTAATAAAAACAAGGGACAAACAGCAACAATCAACTATCAGTGGCAGACAACCGGGAAGGAGCAATAGCATAACGCCGTTTAAACGCCTTACTAAATGTATAAATGTCAGGAAAATTGCAGTGAGCTGCAATATCCGTGACAGACCGGTGACCGGAAATAATAAGTTGCCTGGCTGTTTCCAGTCTTTTGTTCAGCAAATATTGATAAGGTGAAATGCCAAAAGCCTGTCTGAATGAGCGGAAAAAATGAAACTCGGACATATTGCAAAAAACAGCTACCTGGTTTATCTCATCGATAGAAAGATACTCCCCGTCCATATACTGCTTGGCGATCTTTAATCGGTGTAATATCTCCTTTCTTGTCTCCAGCTTCACTGACCGGATACCTTTTAAGGCCAGGTAATTCCCATATTCGTGAAAAATGATCTTCTCTACAAGATCCAGGAACCATTCCCTGTCGATATAATCTTCTGCCCTCCCTTCCCTGATAGAGAGGACCAGTTCATTTAGCTTATTACCAAAGTTGGCGGCATTCACGGGGCAAACTGCTTCAAAAAACTCCGGCACTTTAAAATATCCGGCGAGGTAGTTATCAAAATCATGATCCTCCTGCGCCGTCAGCACTGTGAATGCCTCGGCTACTGTTGCCGGGCAGATATCAATACAAATACTCTTAACTGTATTCTTTGAATCGAAATAAGCGTTCACATCAGGCTGCTTGCAGGCCAGCAAAAAATTACCCTGGGGAACAGCATGCTCCCGGCTGCCCACCTTGTAATAAATACAGCGGTCAACAACATATTTCAAACTAAAACTGCGAAAAGCATTGCGGGTAAACCACTCGTTCAACTCGGAATAATATACCAGGTCTGAATCAGATGGTTTATTCAGGGTCAGCTTATTGTTTTCAGTGATGGTATGAAAATAAGATGCCATATCGCAAGCTATACTTAATATCCTGAAACACGATCCCGTTCGTAATGATGATATACCGCCCGAGTAAAATAAGCAGGATTCGACAAAGCTGAAGTTATTTGGCGATTGTTTTTACTGCCGCCCGCAAATGATATTAAATGTTTTTTTACTCAACCTCTTCTTCCACGGCCGGCTATTATAGGCGACAAATCAATTGATGTCTTTCCCTTCCTCCAGTTTTTTAATCATATTGGTTACATTGGTCCTATTGCCTTCATCTGGGACCTGCGGCAGGGCAGCTTTTATATAATCAAGGGCTTTCTGGTAATCACCAGTCGCAGAATAGGCTCTTCCCATACCTACATTGGTGACATAAACATTGGGAAATTTATCATAATTCATTTTAAAAACTTTGACGGCTTCCTGCGTCTCTTTATTGATCAACAAAGTGCGGGCATATTGGTGCACTTCGATCATGGTGCCGAACGGAATGGCTTCCTGCATTATTTTTTTTGCATCTTCCAGCCTGTTCATTTTAAATAATATCGCAGCTTTAGTGCTCAGAGTATAAAAATTCTTTACACCCATGACCCTGAAATAGATCGCCCTGTCCATCCAGGCAAGTGCCTGTTCCAGCTCAATGTTATTTCGCAGGCAATAATTTGCGGCATCCACATAATCATAATAGGAACGTGTAGTCCTGAATTCGGTCTTAAATGATTCCATTTGCAACTGCTGCACATCCGCCTCCACTTTAAACGGTATTTTTCTTTTTTCCCACGACATTGAAATGACGGCGGAGGATGGCGTCTCATCAGTAAACTCGTATTTGAGCCATTCTACGCTTTTATCCAGTGTTTCATTCTTTACTGTTACGCGCAAAGCGTCCTGCGTGGAATCATAGTAAAAGCTACCCCATGAGTTATTGACTTTTGAAAAGATCAGCGTGCTTTCTTTTTCCCCCAACGCAATAAAGAATCCGTAAGTCCCGGCAGGCAGATCATGTCCCTCAATTTTTACAGGATGAGAGAATGACATCGTTGTATTTTCATTGGCCCCGGCCCTCCATGGAGCAGCGTAGCTGGTGCCATGTCCCTGGTCCACAAAACCATAGTAGGCAATGGGTGTGCCCCAAATTTTTCCTTCGCGACCTTTAACACCCGGGCGATTATAACTTATCGCGATCTTAACAATGCCGATCTGTTCTGATACGCTTGCTTTTTTATTCCCGCCATCCGGTTCAAGCGTCAGTGGTGGTGTCTGCGAAAAAGAAAATGTCGATGCAAATAAAATGATAACAACCAGCAGATATTTTTTCATGATGCAGTAGTTTTTTGCTTCGCTTCGCTCGCAATGACGGGCAATAGTAAATTGGGTTATGCCATACTTTAAACTTTTCGCTTCGCTCGCAATGATGACTCTCAACTATAAACTATCACAATTCAACATTCTTATTTCTGAATTCATAATTCTTCATTCCGTTCGCAACGACTTCACTGGATTGGCAACTGCCGATCTCCAAATCTCATACGCGACCGTTGCAAGTGTGATAACCAACAAGCCAAGCAGGCTGAATGCGAACACCAGCGGGCTTATCGAAGTTTTATAGGCAAAATCTTCGAGCCATTTGTGCGCCGCCAGCCAGGCCGCAGGAATTGCAATCAATGCTGCAGCCAGGAAAATCTTGACAAACAACCAAACAAACATCCCGATCACCTGGCTGACATCGGCGCCCAGCACTTTCCGGATCCCGACCTCCTTGGTCTTTTGTTCCGCGGTATAGGACGCAAGACCGAAAACACCAAGTATGGTTATCAGTATCGCAAGGATGGCAAATACCTTTCCGAGTGCCGATACCCTCCGCTCAACGAGGTACATCCGGTTAAATTCGTCATTGAGGAACCAATGATCAAAACCGATATTCGGAAATACTTCCTTCCATTTTTTCTCGATAAAATCCATTTTTTCAGAAAACCTGCCCGGTGGGATTTTTATATAAGCGATCCGATCGATGAAATGAACTCTTGGGTTCAACATCAATGGCTCAATAGGCTGGTGCATAGAACGGAAAGGAAAATCCTTAATAATTCCGATGACCTTATAAACATGTGCTGTATCGAATTCCAACCTGACTGTGCTGCCAATTACCTTATCGAGCGGCTGATGTAATGCCTGAACGGCGGCCTGATTCAATACGAGCGAACTGGAGTCAGCCGTATTTCCCTGTTGAAAGTCGCGGCCCGCGATAAATTCAAGATCATATGTTTTAGCAAAATCCCATTCAACATTGAGCTGGTTCCATCGCATCACGGCATTCCCAAGGTCTGGGAAACGGGCATCGGCCCCGATCCATCCAAAATAATTCAGCCGCGGCAAATGATTGGCCATCGTCACGTGTTGTATATCCTTATCCGCTAATACTGCTTGTTTGAAAACCGTGAACTTCTCCTGGGGCGCTATTCCGCCGTAGCGTATGGATAAAAGCTGGCTCCCTGCTTCGTTCAGTTTCGTTTTTTGCATATGATTCATTTGCCGGATAGCGATCAATGTGCAAATGATCAATACAAGTGAAACAAAATACTGTATGGTGACCAGGCTCTTCCTGAAAAACTCGGCACCCTTTCCCCTTATGATCTGTCCTTTCAGCACTTCTACCGGTTTGAATTTTGATAAATACAACGCAGTATAACTGCCCGATAACAACGGAATGAACAACACTATGGCGCCTACGATCAGTAGCCTGTAGAGGTTAGAAATTGAGGCAACTGTAAATGATTTATCGGCCAGGTGATTGAATGGCCGCAGGAAAAGTATAACAAGCAGGATCGCCATGATCAATGACCCTACTGTGGTGACCAGCGATTCAATGAAGAACTGCCGGGCGATCTGGACGCGGTTACTTCCGAACGATTTGCGGAGTCCAACCTCCTTTGCCCGTTTGGCTGAACGCGCTGTTGCCAGGTTCATATAATTAATACATGCTATCAGGATGATCAGGAACGCGATGGCGCTGAATATGGCCAGGTATTTCTTATCGCCGCGAATGCCATTTTCCCATAAATTTTTCTGGTCAAAATGCATATCGGACATTTTTACCAGGAAGGGATTCAGTTTCCATCCTGCCGCAACGGCTCCCGAGTCGGACTGAAGAAGTTGGTTTGCCAGCGGTTTCAGGTCAGCTTCGATAAGCTTTGCATCAGTACCAGGTTTCAAGACGATATAACTTTCCAAAAAGGCCATGTCATGATCAAGCCTTGTTCCTTCCATAAATGATGTAAAATCATCCTGGACCGAACGAAATGCGTTTATGTTGAGGATATATTTAGGTTTGAAATGAGAATTCGAAGGAAGATCCCGGTAAACACCGCTTACGATCACATCAATCTCCCGGTCATGCGTAGCCCAGAAATGTTTTACGGTGATTACTTCTCCAATGGGATTTGCAGACCCGAATAATGTTTTGGCGCCTGTTTCACTAAGCACTATGCTATTGCTGTTTTCAAACATTTTTTCCTGGTTGCCGCGGGTAAGATGAAATTCCAGGATCTTATCAAACCCAGGCTCCGCCCATTTTATCTCCTCTGTAAGAATGATCTTCTCCTTCGCCTTATAATTAAGCGATGTGGGATATCCGATATAGGCTATACGGGTGGCGCCGGTAACCTCTGAACGTGTATCTTTTAAATGTTTGACCCAGAATCCCGGGGCCTCAGTATTATCAAAACTGCGTCCCTCAGGGTTTGACCAGGTACTGCCTATGCGGTAAGTGTTGTGAAAATGCGGGTGCATACCATCGTATCGCAGCTCATCGCTGACATATAAAAAGATCAGGATCGAACTGGCAAGACCCAGGGCAAGGCCAGACATATTTAAAACGGAAAAAAGCTTTTGTCTCCTGAAATTGCGCAGGGCAATCAAAAAGTAATTACGTAGCATACGACCTGGTTTTAGCGGAAGAGAATCACATCATCACGTACAAGACATGATGAGAAGTTCGCTAATCCATTCTGCTCAGGCCAGTTAAAAGTGATGGGAAGTTTGTCAAAACCTGCTCAATTCATGCAAAGCAGAAAGATACTTATCCAAACAGGCATGCCGGGAAATCCAGAAGATAGTTGTAACACCTGCATTGGGATGAACGGCAGGCGGATCAGGCCAGGTAGGCGCCCAGTACCTTGTCATCACTTACTTCCACGAAAATGTGTTCCTGTAAAGTGGTGGCGATGGAAAGGCCGACATAATCCGGGTGAACGGGGAATGAGTTATGGCTTCTTGCAACAAGCACCAAAGCCTGTATTTTTTTAGGCAGAAAATCGAGAAAAGGTTTTAATGCATACAGCAATGTTTTCCCGCTATTGGCAACATCATCCACAATGATAATGACCTTACCGTTGAAATCCATTTTTTTGCTGAGCGTAACTTCCTTGGGCTCCTTTTTGTCCAGTGTGATGTTGATGACTTCGGTTTGCAGCGAGGATATTTCGGAAAGTATTTGCCGGATACAATTTGCAACTACGCTTCCGCTTTCGCGGATACCGGCTAGAATAATATTTTTTTCATCCATATTATTCTCAATGATCTCAAGCGCCATCCTGCGGAGTTTTTTTTCAGCGACTGATTGATCGGCTATGTATTTTTTTGAATCCACGCTATTATTTTTTCACCACGAATTACTTTCCGGCCAGCAATTATAAACATTTTGTCTCAAACGCGTAATCCGAAGCGATCAAGACGTAAATTAGCACTTGTAATTGACTGGAATGCAAATTGTCCAACAAATTTTATTCATACTTATTACCGCTGTTGCCATCTGGCTTTTTGTAAAGAAAGTAAGACAGATCGGCCGCAATATCAACCTGGGCAGGGATGAAGATATCAGTGACAACAAATCACAGCGATGCAAAAATGTGCTGTTGATCGCTTTTGGTCAGAAAAAAATGTTCCGCAACCCGTTGGTGGCCATTCTACATTTCTTTGTCTATGCCGGCTTTATCATTATCAATATAGAAGTGCTGGAGATAATACTTGATGGCATCCTGGGAACACATCGCCTTTTTACCGGTGCGTTAGGAAATGTTTATGTCTTGCTGATAGATGCTTTCGAAGTGTTGGCTGTATTGGTACTATTGGGTTGTCTTATTTTCCTTATCCGGAGAAATATTGTGAAAGTAAGAAGACTTGCGATGAAGGAGCTCAATGGCTGGCCGAAAAGCGATGCAAATTATATCCTGGTTACCGAGATCATCCTGATGATGCTCTTTCTCACCATGAACTCCTCTGACCGCGCCCTGCAACTGAGAGAGTATGGGCATTACCACAACCTGGGAAACTTTCTTATTTCGGGAAGCCTGGCGCCATATTTTACTGGTCTAAGCTCTTCCACGCTTGTTGGAGTTGAAAGAACCTGCTGGTGGTTGCATATTGTCGGGATATTTGCGTTCCTCAACTACCTTCCTTATTCCAAGCACCTGCATATTATTCTTGCATTCCCCAACACTTATTATGCGCGGCTTGAGCCACTTGGTGAAATGGAAAACATGCCGTCGGTACAAAAGGAAGTACTGTATGCTATGCAACCTGGATTAGCGCCAACAGGGGATGCAGCGCGTTCCAAAAAATTCGGGGCAAAAGATATCGTCGATCTCAGTTGGAAAAATCTATTGGACGCATATAGCTGCACCGAATGCGGACGATGCACTGCTGCCTGTCCTGCCAACATAACCGGCAAACTCTTATCTCCCCGGAAGATCATGATGGATACGAGGGACAGGATGGAAGAGATCGGAAGGAACATTAATAAGAATGGCGAATTTAAAGACGACGGCAAAAGTTTGTTGCACAATTATATTTCCACGGAAGAATTGCGCGCCTGCACCAGCTGCAATGCCTGTGTACAGGAATGTCCTGTCAGCATCAGCCCGCTGGATATAATTTTGGAAATGCGCAGGTATCTTGTGATGGAAGAAAGCAATGCACCGCAGGAATGGAATGCCATGTTCAGCAACGTAGAGAACAATTTTGCACCGTGGAAGTTCAGTCCCGATGAACGGGACAAATGGGCAAGCGAAATGAGCTAACAACATACTATGAACACACCGGGTTCATCCTTATCTCAATTCATTGAGGAATATCCTCTTTATTCCAGGTTTGGAACTGACCAGCCCGTTGAAGCTGCCGACCTGGATAACCTGGCCTTTAATTTTTTCTGCCAGAAAGAAAAAGAGGTTCAGCCTTTCCGGCTTAGCATTCCATCATCAAACGGCAATGGTACCCATCCGTCTTCACAATTGCATCATTTCGCTGAGGGTTTTACGGAAATCTTTACTGGCGTCTGCCAGTCCTGCTTAGAATATAAAATAACTGTTGTTATCAACGCTGCATCCGGCGAAGAACCGCCGCGTTACTTCATCCGTAAGATCGGGCAGGACCCTGCCCCCGATTCTCAGGCGGTAAAACTTCCCGATGATATTGTCAGTTTCCTTGACGATGAAGGCCGCGAATGTTATCGGAAAGCGTTGAGCAATCTCGAATTTGACTATGGCGTGGGCACGCTGGCTTATATCAAAAAGATGCTCGCAACTGGTGTTGACAGGATCATCGAGGTGTTATCGAATACTTATTCGGATGCGGGTAGCAAGTTTGCCGAAGCTTTCAATTCTTATAAGCAGGATGGTCAACGAACAAAGTTTATTGAGGAAGCAACACCATATCTTCCGGAAAGCCTGAAAGAGCATGGTGCGAGTAGCCTGCTTGTACTCTACGATGCGCTTTCACTAAGCATCCAGGAGCTGACCGAGAAAGAATGCATTAAAAAATCAAAGGACATTGATACATTGTTCCGTTATATGACCAGGAAATTAACCGCGGAGATCCAGGAAACCTCTCAAAAGAAAGTGAACGGCAAATATTTCATGCGTTACTCATGATAAAATCAAACTTATTCCAATGAAGATCGCATCCTTTCCATTCCAGACTATTGACTGGTCGCTTCTTCCCCGGGAAGAGCATAAAGGAGAAACCGGGACGGCTTACTGGCAAATCCAAATGGTAAATGATATCAGGATAAGAAAAGTTGAATATTCCGCTGGCTACAAAGCAGATCACTGGTGCAGCAAGGGGCATGTCATTTTTTGCCTGGAAGGTGGAATGAATACGGAGCTGGATGACGGGCGTATCATGAAACTCGATGCCGGGATGTGTTATTTCGTTGGGGATAATAATGAAGCACACCGGAGTTTTACTGAAAGCGGCTGTAAGTTATTTATTGTGGACTGAGATGTAAGATCCAAATCTCAAGAACCAAGAACCAAAAAAGCAATAATTTTTAAATAATAAAACCGAATGATCGGGAGCATTTCGATTTTCGTCCCGATAACTATCGGGATTAATATTTGGAATTTATTTGGTTCTTGGTGGTTGTCCGAAAGAAATCTGAAATTAAATACTTAATCAAAGGCGTCCCGACATCATTTTTCGGATTTCTAATTTCTTATTTCGAATTTATTTGGTTCTTGCCATTTGGTTCTTGATGGTTGTCCGAAAGAAATCTG
>Ga0136846_1238134_pt1 | contig 12990 bp, 11 predicted proteins | sample HopSoiMetagenom2_FD_96841 | JGI IMG/M metagenome (GOLD analysis project Ga0136846, IMG submission 96841) | Grasslands soil microbial communities from Hopland, California, USA - 2 Assembly 2016 (version 4) | ecosystem: Environmental > Terrestrial > Soil > Grasslands | place: USA: Hopland... | reverse complement strand
TTCACTTGACCGATATTTCCCTCAAGGAACCCGCCAAGAGCAAAGACGCTCCTTATCTGTTCGAAGCCAAAGGCGAACTAGCTCTCGCCGGCGTCACTAATAACATCACGATGCCTGTCAATGTCACCCCACTGGGAGATAAGAAACTCAAAGTTTCAGGCAGCGTATCGACCAAGATGACCGATTTCAAAATCGAGCCTCCTACCAAAATAGGCATATTCAAAACCGCCGACGAGGTGAAACTCAGTTTTGATTGGATGGTTGCTCCTCGCAACGCTCCCGCGCCTTCGGCCAGCAAGTAAAAAATCTGTCCGGCTCACACGAACCGCAATTCTGCAAAGTTTTGCGGCCGGTGGAAGTTCAATTCGTCCACGGGCGACCACGTAGCCCAATGCGGATGTGAAACCTCCTCCGCGCACTTGTGAAAATTGCCGCGCCAGGTTTGGCCGCGCCATCCGTCCAACGGTCCCAGATAATGCTCAAAAATGGCCCGTGGGATGAAGAATCTCAGGTGCCAGGTTAGCGGCTCGGTAATCTCCGGGTCGATGGGTCCGCGCAGCGAGGAGCGTACTTGGATGGATCGGCCAATCTCAGCAGGCACTTTCGTGAAATCTTTGAATCCTCCCGGAATCCTTTCCGCATTCCGTATGTGGCTGCACAGAAATGCGCCCGCGCAGTTAAACTCGAAATTGAAGTAGCCTTTGCCCGGCTGCGGCTCGGCAAAGAACTCCACGCAACTATCCTTCCAAACTTCATCGAAATAGTTCAGCCGCACGCAGCGAACAAATCTGTCTTGCACCCGGAAAATTCCGTGCAACCCGCCCTCTTCATACAACAACCGCGCGTCGGTAATTGGACGATGGTCGCTGCTTTCCGGACAAAAGCTCGCGACCTCCAGCGTTTCGGCTTGTGACCAGGCAGCATCATCCCAATCCGGTTTCAACTCGGGCAACCTCACCGCCTGATGAATGTCGTAATGCACAAGCCATTTGAACTGTTCCCGACACCGCCGTACAATTCCGTATTCTGGGACACGACCGGAGCGCTGACAGGCTGAGCCTGTCTCAAAACTCATTTTGGGACCACCACAAGAGCCCACTCGCCCCATCAAAACGCGCCATAACTCAAATGCGCGCGAAAAATTTTCGCGCCGAAGGCTTTTTGAAACTTTTGAGACAATCTCGTCTTGTCCGCAGCAACTCCCAAAAGACCAGTACGCCAGTTTGTGAGCTGCCCAGTGAATCGAACGTGTCCAGCTGAAGCACATTGCTGCGGACAAGACTGTCCGCGCTCCGGACGCTGGGGATCGGGCTCCGAGGCCGGTTCGCCGCGTACCGCGGCTATGGAGGGTGTTGGGGCCTAGCCGCAGCATGTCGAAAGTCGCGGCGGGGACCAAATCCAGACCTATCGCAAGATTCAACGGCCGTTTCGATCACCCTGCGGGCTGTTGTGCATTTACTAAGGCACCCCGTGAAAACCTCTGGCGGATCGCTTCAAATCGCATAGGTTCAATGACTAAATGATTCGCCGCGATTACATCATCCGAATGCTCGAGGAATTCTTTGAAGTTCTCTCGCGTATCAAAGGCTATCGCAAGCAACAGCTCTGGCAGCAGGCCAACACGGAGCTGGACAGCGAATTTCAAAAGATTGTCGGTGCCGGAGCACAAGCAGTGGCAAAGCTCAGCGAGACAGAATTGCTCGCGCGCCTGATTCAGGGCGAACCCACCATGGTCGTCCACGAGAAAACCTTAATGCTGACGACGCTGCTAAAGGAAGCTGGCGACGTGGCGGCAGAGCAGGGAGAAACCGCACAAAGTCGCGCCAGTTATTTGAAAGGGTTGCACCTGCTGTTGGATGTATTGGCTCGCTCGGATGCGTTCGAATTCCCGGAATACGTGCCGCGGGTCGAGATGTTTATCAGCGCCTTGTCAGATGCTGCCTTGCCCATGGCCACTCGTGCGATGTTGATGCGCCATTTCGAAACGGCCGGCGAATTTGGCCGGGCGGAAGACTACCTGTTCTCGATGCTCGAAGATGAGCCCTCGAATCCCGCGTTGCTGGATTTTGGCGTGACGTTCTACAATCGCATCAACGCGCACAATGACGCAACGCTCGCCGGGGGCAACCTGCCGCGCGCCGAACTGCAATCCAGCCTCGCCGAACTGCGCAGCCTCCAGAAATCAACGGCTAAGCCGGCCTAGTCTCTATCCGAACACCAACCTGCACACGATCACAGAAGCCAGAACAGCCACCAGGTCGGCGGTCAATCCCGCCAGCAAAGCATGGCGCGTTTTCTTTACCGCTACTGAGCCGAAATAAACCGCAAGCACATAAAACGTCGTTTCGGTGCTGCCGTAGATCGTCCCGCCAATTCGGCTGACGAGACTGTCCGGGCCAGACTGTTTGACCAATTCCGTAAAGATGCCCAGCGACCCGCTGCCGCTGAGCGGCCTCATAATAATCAATGGCAACAAATCCGGCGAAAGACCAATAGCCAGCATCATCGGTCGCAGAGCTTTGCTCAGCAGGTCAATGCCTCCGGCGGCGCGAAACATGCCAATCGCGACCAGGATAGCGACAAGGTAGGGAATGATCCGAACCGCGACCTCAAATCCCTCTTTCGCGCCATCCACGAACTCTTCGTAAACCTTCACCCGCCGCAGCAGTGCGTGGAGCGGAAAGATCGAAAGCAGGAACGGAATGGAAAATTTGGACACCGAATCAATGATCCGAACAAACACACCTCGCGCAGGAGTCGGGCCCGTTGAGGACATCCCGAACACAGCGGGAAATGCCATCCGCATAAAAATGAAAACGAAAAAAAGCAAAAAAGCAGTCAGGATGAGTTTGCCCCACCATTCGAGCGGCTGCAGCGTGCTGGCGGTCTTTACAGGGGACGAATCCGCACCTGGTGCGTCGGACTCGATGGAATTTTGCTCAGTCATGATGCTGTTGCGTTTCGGCGCTAGAACCGGAGGACGAAACATTGGCAGCTTTTCCAACAACTTCGCCATGATTACCGCCGAGATTGCGGCGCAGGTAGTCGCCAGAATTGATGTGCCAACGATGGCCGTTGGATTGGACGAATTATTTGCCGCGAGAATCGCGATGGCAGTCACTGGAATCAATTGAATCGAACTCGTGTTGATTGCCAGAAATGTGCACATGGCGTTGGTGGCCGTGCCAGGATGTGGGTTGAGTGATTCCAAATCCTTCATTGCCCGCAAACCGAGTGGCGTCGCCGCGTTCCCGAGCCCGAGCATGCTCGCCGCCATATTCATGAGCATCGAACCCATCGCCGGATGCTCCGGCGGCACGTCCGGAAAAAGCAGCCGCATCAGCGGTCGAAGGGCCCGCGCCAGCAAGGCCACAAGGCCCGAGCGCTCCGCCAGTCGCATCACGCCGAGCCAGAGTGCCATGATTCCGGCCAGTGGAAGGGCGATCTTCATCACGGCAAACTCAGCCAGCTCCAGGCTTTTTTCCGTGACAGCGGGCAGTCGGTCCGTGCAGCCGCCAATGACCACCGCCAGCAGCACCAAACCGAGCCAGATGTAATTCAGCATTTCGCGCCACGAGCTTATTAGCCGCCCGTGAGGGGTTCAATAATTCGCGCGGAGTCATTATCTCGATAGCCAAGGCCATTTCGAGAAGCAAAAAAAGTTCGTTTCGCGCGTCGGTTTTCCTGGCATTTGCAATAATGGCAACACATGCCAGGCATTCCACCGGAAAACAATCAAGACTCCTTACATGGTCTCCTGCAAAGGGTCAGGCTCGGGCATATTGAGGTGGCGGGGGTATTTTTTCTTTGTGTCCCAAGGTCCGCGCCGCGTGTGCGGGCCAGTAAGGATCGCGCAGGAAGGCGCGGGCAAGCAAAACCAGGTCGGCCTTTCCAGTCCGGATGATTTCATCGGCCTCTTCTGGTTGCGTGATGAAACCGACGGCAGCCGTTGATATGCCGGCTTCGCGGCGAATTCTTTCGGCGAACGGCGTCTGATAGCACGGGCCTACAGGGATCTTCGCGTCCGGCGTCGAACCGCCCGAACTGCAATCGATCAAATCTATTCCGTCCCCCTTCAGCTTGCGGGATAACTCGATGCTTTGCTCGATATCCCAGCCGCAGGGCACCCAATCGGTGCAGGAAACGCGCACGGTGAGCGGAAATTGTTCAGGCCACACCGCGCGAACGGCGCTGGTGGTTTCGAGCAAAAACCGAATTCGATTTTCAAAAGTGCCGCCGTAACGATCCGTTCTTTTGTTCGAAAGCGGGGAAAGAAATTCGTGCATGAGATATCCGTGGGCGGAATGAAGCTCGAGCCATTCATACCTGGCGCCGATGGCGCGCCTGGTAGCGGCGACGAAATCGTTCTGCACTTTGGCTATATCGGTGTCAGTCATGGCGCGAGGTGTTTTCGTCAGCTCGCCTCCGAATGGGATAGCGCTCGGCGCGATCGTATCCCACCCGCCGGCTTCATTGGACAGGTGCGCGCCGCCTTCCCACGGCCGGGCGGCGGAAGCCTTGCGCCCGGCATGCGCAAGTTGGATGCCGCTGACGGACCCTTGCTGCTTGATGAAACGATTGATGCGCGCCAGCGGTTCGATCTGCTTTTCGGCCCACAAACCCGCATCGCCGGGGGTGATGCGGCCTTCGGGCGAGACGGCCGTGGCTTCGGCAATGACCAATCCTGCGCCGCCAACCGCGCGCGAAGTAAGGTGTGTGAAATGCCAATCCGTGGCTTTGCCGTCCTCCGATGAGTATTGGCACATCGGTGAGACACCGATGCGGTTACGCAAGGTGACCGACCGCACATTCCAACTGTCGAAAAGGTTCGCTTCGCTTTGTGGCTGAGTCAGAAGCCGCATTACATAATTCGGGAACGGTGAAGCCGCAAGTGCGCGGCGCGCGAAAAAGGATTTGGCAGCGGCGTACGATGGAATGGATACCGGGAACGGACTCGTTACCTCGTCTCCTATAGAAGGCGGATTTTTTGGCTTTGGAAATGTTTTGGCCGCGGGCAACTTGACAGCAATGCGCTTGCTGCTCTGGATCTGTGTTGGCTTGCTATTGGCGGGGTGCGAACCGCGCGATTCGGTTCCGCGCGGTGTGCAGGTTTATTTCTCGCCACACGGCGGAGCTACGGAGGCAGTGGTGAACGCGCTGAATCAGGCGACCAATTCCGTGCTGGTGCAGGCGTATAGTTTCACGTCAGCGCCCATAGCCGAGGCGCTGCTGGCAGCTCACCGTCGCGGCGTGAATGTGCAGGTCATCCTGGATAAGAGCCAGCGGACCGAAAAATATTCGGAAGCCGACTTCTTGTTGAACAACCAGATCTCGACGGCGATCGATGCCGCTCACGCTATCGCCCATAACAAAGTTATGATCATCGACAGCAATATCGTCCTTACAGGTTCGTTCAACTTCACGAAAGCCGCCGAAGAGAACAACGCGGAGAACCTGTTGGTCCTCAACGATCCCGACCTGGCGAAAAGTTACGCCGACAATTGGCGCGCGCACCGGCAGCATTCGGAAGCCTACGAGCGCGATGCGGCGGCGGCCGATGCTCCCCGCCGGCCGCGGCGGGAGAAGGTAATGGAATGAGCGCGAGCTGGTTTGGAGCGCGGACATTCTTGTCCGCTAACGCCAGTAGAGTTTGATAAAGCAAAAATGTCTCGGGATCTGCTGCATTGGTTTGGTTGGGCGATGCGTTAGCGGACAAGAATGTCCGCGCTCCCCCGCGGATGAGCACTATAGGAGCTCAGCGGCCCTGGCGTTTTCCCTGACCTGAGAGGCATCCTTGCAGCCCGGGATTACGGCAGTCACAATGGGGTTTTTCAGGCACCAGGCCAAGGCCCAACGAGCCATGGGTACGCGGGGTGGAACTTCCTTTTGAATTTGTTCCACTTCAGCGAGGTCTTTCTGCAGCTTTTCCGGGTCAAGAGTGGCACGGACATCATTGGCAGCAAAGGTTGCTCCCGGTTTGTATTTGCCGCTCAAAAAACCGCTGGCCAAGGGGACGCGCGCGAGGATGCCCAGATTGTCCTTTTCCGCTTGTGGGAAATAAAGTTGCTCGGGGCGGCGGTCGAGCCGGTTGTAGATCACCTGCAAAGATTCCGCTCCCACTTGCTTCGCCTCGCGCGCTTGCAGTTCACTGCCTTTGCCCATGATTGAAATGCCCAGGTGCCGGATCTTTCCCGCGCGCTTCTGTTCGGCGAGCATGGACCACAATTCATCGTTCTGGAAGGCGGTGTCGGACCCCGAGTGAAATTGGTAAAGGTCAATCGTTTCGACCTGCAGGGTCCGCAAGGAAGTTTCGAGTTGCCGGCGCACATCCGCGGTTGAAAAATCGTCGGTGCGGTCCTGAAACTTATTATAATGATGGCCGAACTTCGTCGCGATAATCCATCGCGAACGGGCATGGCGCTTGAGGTAATTTCCAATTAGGCTTTCAGAAAGATGGTCGCCATAGCATTCCGCGGTATCGAGCAGGTTGATGCCGCATTCTTCGCCGGCATCGAGGATGGCGTCCGCCTCCGCCTGTGAATAATCACGCCCCCATTCTCCGCCGAATTGCCAGGTGCCAATTCCTATGACCGAAACGCGCAGGCCGGTGCTGCCAAGAGTTCGAAATTGCATAGGCCAGAAGCTAACCCAGCCGCGCCAATGTGTCGTGCCCGAAGATAACCTAGCGGCCGAGCAACGCCGTCGCCCCACCGGCATCTCCGCCTAGCGGCAGGCGCGGAAACGCTTTTAACGAAAAAGTGAAAGCAACGGTGAAATCTTCCGGACCCGTTCGATTCTGACGTAGCAGAAAGCTGAGCGCTGCCGTCCAGCTTCGCAGGTCGCGATAAACGGTATAGGACTGCTGGCGCAACTGGCCGTCCACCACGTCGAAATAGTGGGACATGCGAAAGCCCCAATTTTCACTGAAGCGATAGGTGATGATGCTGTTGACTATGTTTTCGCCTTCACCCAACGCGGTGTTCGAACCGCTGAAATCGTCGCGCAGGAACAAGTGCGCGATACCCCAGCTCCAGTTATTGTTCGGTTGAATATTCAGGCTGGTGAGAGACATGCGCCAGATGCCGGTGTTGAGATCATAGCGCAACACGGACTCGAGGCTGAGCCAGGAACGCGGACGGATGGTGAAATCGGAATAAAGGTCGGCAAACGTGGCTTGATCCTTGCGCGGATCCAACCGCCAGTCCGTATAAAGGTCCCAATTCACCAGGTTGGCGACTTGCTTGTCGCGTTTGGTTTGCAGGCGGTTGTGCAGGCCGAGACGAATCACGTTCTGGCTATCAATGGAATCAATCGCGTTGTAATCCGGAAAGTCGATCGGCAGAAGGCGCAAGCTGGGCAATTCGTAATCGAATTGCGGGAGCTGGCTGGGGGCAGTACTGGGGTTGGGGACGAAGACGTAATTGACGGAGGGCTCGATGATGTGGCGGATACCATGAACATCAAAAAAATCGCTCTGCGCCTCGGGCCAGAGTTTCGACGCCTTCATGCTCACTTCAACGCCCGTATTCAATACGCCACGATCTGTTTCAGCAGTGGTGCCGCCCGGGCCGGACGCTTCGCTGTAGTAAGTGAACCGGCCGCCGACTCGCGGCACGATGTTTAGAAATCCGAAAAACGTTTCAGGCAACACGAGCTGATGATATGTATCCGCGCGGGCGGCCGAGTAATCGAGCCCCGCAGGCGACGTGTTGGTGGGCGCGCCAACCGCAAATGCCCTGCGATAGTACCCGGCAGAGCTTTCGCTTTCGTAATAGATCGGAGTCGGGCCGACCTGCTGGCGGAAGGCGCTGAGCTTGATGTCGGGCAAACGCTCGACGGTTTCCAGGAAGTCGTTGACGCGCGGCTGCACATACGCATCGAGGCTGAAATTATCCCAGAGCTTGTCCGCCTCAACGAAGGTGCTTGGTTGAGGGTTGTGCCGAAATTCTGTTTCGAAGAAATCGCGCACCATGGCCGGGTCGCTTTCGTAGCGAACGCGCGCTTTGATGTTGAGCGTAGGGTCAGGGTTCGCCTGGTAAGCGAAGTTCAGCCGCTGGCGATTCTCTGGTATCGGAACTCCCAGTTCGTCCGCATTGGGATCTTTGTCGTGGGTGTAGTAATATCGGAACCAGCCTTCGCCCCACGGCCCCAGGTGGTAATTAAAGAGCGGCCCCACACCAGGACCGCGTTTCCACCGGTAATCGGCATGAATCTCGCCGTCCAGTTCCTTGCTCATGTACCAGGTGTAATTCGCCAGCAGGAAGGGTCCAAACAAACTTCGATAGCCGGGAGAAAAGTTGAAGTTGTTGGCGTGCTCGCCGAGATTCCGGGAATAGTAGGGAAAATAAAAAACCGGTATTTCGCCGATGTAAAGCACCGCGTGGTGCGCGGTAATTTTTTTGCCGGGAATGATGCGAATGCTTTTGGCCCGGATTTTCAGGGTGGGATGCTGAATGTCGTCGGCGGTAATCATGGCCTTCGTCGCCGTGTAGGTTTTGTTGGTAGTCTGGCCTTGCAAATCAGCCCCGGTGGCAAACAGCGGTTTTTGGCCGGTCCGGAATTGTTCGGCCTGCATTAGATGCGTCTCGAAATTGTAGTGGATATGCTCACTCATCCAGACCGAACCGGCTTGCTGCACATGGACATCGCCCTCGGCCTCGACGTCACCGGTCGAGCCATTAAGCGAGGCCTGGCTGGCAGTCAACACCGCATCGCCATGGCGAATCAGCACCCCATTGGTGCCGGCGCCAAGGCCCGTGTTGAAATCGTATTCCGCCCAGCCTTCGTTGAGCGGCACGATTTCGTATTCAGAAGGATCGGGTGGTTCAGAAAGAACCGAGCACGGAAACCCAAGCACGGCGAGTGCAAGAATGAGCAGGATGCGTTGTCGTGTCATCGGGCGCGCAGAGCTAAGCAAAAGCAAGCAAGACTGCCAAGTGTGTAAAGCTGTGGCGAAGACATGCATGCAGTGATCAGGCTTTTTGTGGCCAGGGAAATGACTTGTGGCTGAAAGATGCGCAAAGCTGATATGGCACGTGACTTGCGATTGTCAGCGCAGTTAAGCGCATGGCGACAAAAGTAAATATGTTGAAGCTACTGTTGGAATCGCGCGGACTTTCCCAGGTAACCACTCGCCGCCCAATTCCCCGGGTGCCGAGTATCGCATTGCTTAACATGCCGGCTCCCGCCAATCCCACTGCCCGCAGGCGGCGGAAGGTGATTACGATATCCATGCAAGACATGCCGGATATTCCGCATCCGGTGAAAATCACGCACTTGAAATGCACGAGCGTGACCGGTTTTCGCCCCCTTCCTGAGGCTTAAGCCCCTGCCGCCGCGTGCCTGCTGGGTGCGCCTGATTCTTCGATTTTCTCGGTTTCTGACGTTTCTTCCGGTCTGGTTGATCGATTCCGCTTGGATGTGCGAGTTCGAACGCGCCGGAAAGAGCACACAAAAACAGAGTGCATTCCGCGCTGCGATGAACGTTCAAGGAGGAGGACGAGAACGAGAACGAGGACGAGGAGGAGTAGTTGATCCCGGGGAATCCCCTGGTTTAAAAATAGGCAGTGTCCCGGGCAGGTTCTAAAATTTCAGCTTTGCTGCGCGTCCTTCCGCCATACACTACGGCATGAGTTCGGGCCCATTTGCACAATTTCCTGCCTATCGTCCGAGGCGGCTGCGACAATCCAAAGTACTGCGGCGTTTGGTGAGCGAGCATCGGCTGAGCGTTGATCAATTGGTGCTGCCGATGTTCGCGCGGTCTGGGCGCCGTGTTCGCCGTCCCATCAATTCCATGCCGGGAGTCTTCCAACTTTCGCCGGATGAACTGGTGCGAGACGCGGCCAAAGCCCACAGCCTGGGAGTGCCCGCCGTTCTGCTTTTCGGCATCCCAGACACGAAAGACGCCAAAGCTTCCGGCGCATTCGCAAAAAATGGCATCGTTCAGCAAGCGGTGCGACTGCTGAAGATGGAACTGCCGGAGCTTTATGTCATAACCGATGTTTGCCTTTGCGAATACATGGAGCATGGCCATTGCGGCATTGTCCAGCGCACGGCAAGCGGGGCTGAAATTTTGAACGACCCGACGCTGAAGTTGCTGGCCCGCACCGCGGCCAGCCATGCGGAAGCAGGTGCGGATATGGTCGCCCCGAGCGATATGATGGACGGCCGGGTGGCGGCCATCCGTGCGGAGTTGGATCGGCTTGGGCTTATCAATACGCCGATCATGTCGTATGCGGCGAAGTTTGCCTCGGCGTTTTACGGACCGTTCCGCGAGGCGGCGGAATCAGCGCCGAAGTTCGGCGACCGGCGCAGTTATCAGATGGACGCCGCCAACGCGAACGAAGCGATGCGGGAGGTCGCGCTCGATATCCAGGAAGGCTGCGACATCGTCATGGTGAAGCCCGCGCTGGCCTATCTGGATTTGATCTATCGCGTAAAGCAGGAGTTTCGCTACCCGACCGCGGCCTATTCGGTGAGCGCCGAGCATTCGATGATCAAGGCGGCAGGGGCGAAGGGCTGGATTGATGAGCGAGCGGTCACGCTGGAAAGCTTGCTGGCAATGCGCCGGGCGGGAGCTGATATCCTGATCACTTACGCGGCCGCGGACGTGGCTAAGTGGCTGAAGGAATGACCAACTACTTGCCCGCGATCGTGAATACGTAGAGCAATAGGCCCACGATCACGACACCGAGGATCACGCACGCCGTGATCACGATGGTGTTGACCTTATTATCTTTTTTCGAGAAGCCGGTGCCTTTGGTGTCAAATCCGCGCCGCCCTCCCTGTTCGAGTTCATTCAGGCTGACGCCGCGCTGCATGACGAGCGTTTCGTTGACGGGTTTCTTGGCCGGTCCGGGCGGGGTGTCGGTTTCGAGGCGCATTTCGATCTGACCCAGCCGGAGGATTTGGCCGGGCTTGATGGGAGCTTCGGTGACCTTTTCACCGTTGATGAAGGTGCCATTGGTCGAACCGAGATCGTGAACGATGATATCGTTACCCTTCAGGAGCACCTCGCAGTGATGGCTGGAAACCGAGGGCTCAGCAATTTGAAACAAGTTGTCCTCCACGCGGCCGACAGTGGTTGTTTCGGCCTTTAGCTCATGGGTGCGCCCGGTCAGACCAGCGCTCAGGAGAACGAGTTTCGCCATAATTAGATTGGTTCCGCGATTATCGCCGCGCACCTTGCCAAGTCAAACGGAATGTGCCCGGATGCCAGTGGATGGGCGGCGATTGCGGTTGCGGGGTTCATACGCCGTTGAAATTGTTAGCTGGCCTTCCCTTTCTCGATCATTTTTCGGAACCGCGAAAACAGCGGGGTCGAGTCGTGCGGACCGGGCGACGCCTCGGGATGGTATTGGACGCAAAAGATTGGTTTCTTTTTGTGCCGGAATCCCTCGACGGTTTGATCGTTGAGGTTGATGCGGTCCACGGAAACATCTGAAGGCAAACTTTTGGCGTCCACTGCGAACCCGTGGTTTTGGGAAGTGATTTCGACGCGGCCCGAATCGAGGTCTTTGACCGGTTGATTGCCGCCGCGATGGCCAAATTTGAGTTTGAAAGTTTTGCCGCCGAGCGCCTGGCCCAGAATCTGGTGGCCGAGGCAAATTCCAAAAATCGGAACACCGGTCTCCACGAGGTCGCGGACTGCTTGAACGGCATAGCCAAGGGCGGCCGGATCGCCCGGGCCATTCGAAAGGAAAACCCCGGCCGGTTTGTATTTCATCGCCTCTGCCGCGGGCGTGGTAGCAGGGACAACTTGCACTTTGAATCCTTGCTGACGCAACCGGCGCAGGATGTTGTATTTCATCCCGTAATCGTAGGCGACAATGGGAATATCGGCGGGGGGCAGCGGTTCGCGGGCGTTGCGCGCATTGGATTCCGTTGAGCCTTGCACGAGTCTGAAGTTCGAGCTTTGCTCGTCCTTTTCATCCCAGGCGAAGGCTTCCTTGTGCGTGACTTCTTTGACGTAATCCACGCCCACCAGGCCGGGCCATTCTTTCGCGCGGCGCAATGCTTCTTCGTCGGAAATTTTTTCGGTGGAGATAAACCCATTCATGGCGCCGCGCACGCGCAGCTTGCGAGTCAGCGCGCGGGTGTCGAGACCTTGAACGCCGGGGATATTGTTTTGTTCCAGGTATTCAGCCAGCGAACAATCGGCTCGCCAATTGCTGACGACCGGTGAGAGTTCGCGAATAACAAAACCAGCGACGTGTGGACGCCAGGATTCAACGTCCTGCGTGTTGATGCCATAATTGCCGATGAGCGGATAGGTCATCGTGACGATTTGGCCTTTGTAGGAGGGATCGGTGAGAATCTCCTGGTATCCGGTCATCGAGGTATTAAAGCAAACCTCGCCGCAGGCTGAGGCGCATGCGCCAAAACCTTCGCCGTGCAACACTGTACCATCTTCCAGAGCCAGGACTGCGTTCATCCGGAACGGAACCGTCGACGGAGAGTACGACAGGGTGGGGAAGGGTCAAGGGAATAAGGTGATAAACACGGGAAACACCAAGGCCTCCAAGATCCAAGCTCCAGATAAGGAAAAAAATTCAAACTCCAAACTCCAAAATTCAAGCAAAATTCAAATTCCAAGCTCGAGGGATGCTAATGGGCTCGGATAGGACTGCGAGTCGCCGGAGGCGCGGGCAAAGTGGGTCCCTTCAAAAATCTTTTTTGCATGATTCTTCGCGGAGTCAATTCGGAATTTGGATTTTGAAGTTTGCTTGAATTTTGAATTTTGGATTTTGAAGTTTTCCACGGAGGTTGGTGTTTGCCCGCGTGCTCCTTAAACCGCCGCCCCCACCATCTCCTGTTCTTCCGTCCAAACTTTCTCGCCACCGACAATCGTCGCAATCGCTTTGCCCTTCAATTTCCAGCCATAGAAAGGGCTGTTGATAGATTTGCTTGCTGTGGCGTCGCGTTCGAAGACCCATTCCCGGTCGGGAGCGAAAACTGTGATGTCCGCGTCCGCGCCTATATTCAAAATTC
>Ga0136846_1234947_pt1 | contig 12992 bp, 12 predicted proteins | sample HopSoiMetagenom2_FD_96841 | JGI IMG/M metagenome (GOLD analysis project Ga0136846, IMG submission 96841) | Grasslands soil microbial communities from Hopland, California, USA - 2 Assembly 2016 (version 4) | ecosystem: Environmental > Terrestrial > Soil > Grasslands | place: USA: Hopland... | reverse complement strand
ATAATCTATAGCGTAAAGATCGGCGGATTTCCTGATAGCATGATGAAGGGCGCCTGGAATATTCTGGAGAGCCGATAGCGTATTGCTGAGTTCGTGCGCGACCGCTAGTTGGCTTTCGTATTCGGACAGCCCTACGTGCCCAGGAAGTAGAAACAGTCCCTTGGCCGATGGAGATTCATAGAGTTCGGTTGCCTCGATCATATACGGGCGAGATTCAAAAGCTGGTCGTACAGCATCACGAATATTTCGCGGCTTCTGAGGCGAGTCACTTTCGAATGGATATTCTTCAGTATCCATATCACCGAGAAATACGCCAGTGAGGTTGCATTGAGGATCACAGTCAACGACCATCACCCGCTTGCCCATAAGTGCCAACATCCATGCCAAATGGAATGTCATTGTAGTTTTCGCGACGCCGCCCTTGTGATTGAAGATAGCGATCTGTTTCATAAAGCTCTCTGCTATGCCCAACTCACGCTATGATGGCGTTTGGCGGTTCTTCGGCATCAAGCACGCTTGCCCCCGGGTTCGCAATACGCCGGCGAGATCGATCCGACTCACATCTCCGCATGGATGTTGATCAGCCCATCTCGCCCGCGAGCCTGACATAGGCTGCAACGAAGCTTGCTCCGGATCTGGTGCGGCAGGGGCGATCCGCCGAGGTTGATGAACACCTTCTCGCGCGGCCAGAACGCCACATGCCCGCATCGGCGACAGGTGATCGTCAGCGGCGACTTGATCCGCTCCAAGGTGGGCCAGATGACCGCCATGGCTCATCCTCCCGGCGGCTTCCAGCCATAGCCAAGTGAGCTGGGATCAATCCCCGCGTTGAGAAGCACGTTGATCAGTTCCCAGCGGCGACGGTCCATGTCGCGGGGCTGGACCACGCCCGACATCGACATGATTGGAAATCGGCCAGGGCAGCGCTGACAGGCGGCTCGGGACTGGATCTCCGCCATGGTGAGACCAAGATGCGCCCGCGCGCGGCCGAGCATGACGTCCCGTCGCCAGGTCTTGGTCGCTCCGCAGTATTGGCAGCGGAACTCGATCTCCCAGCCGCGTTCGAGGGCATCGATGAGGCGAGCCCTTGCGAACGCCGGGTCGAGCGTAGCGGCCTTGCGCCGATCGTTGTCACTAGGTTCGGGCATGGGGCGGCGGCTCCACCTGCCGGACGGCGCGCCAGTACGACCATGGTGCGCCCTCGACCAGTTCCATCTCGAACCACGCGCTCTCGCCCTCGAATTCAGGCACGTGCTCGACGGCCACGAATGTCGACCGTGAGTTGCCCGGCCCGCCGCCGGGCGTGGTGAAGCACAGGGTTCGGCTGGTCGGATCGCCATGGCGGTCGCGCATTCGCGTAAGCTCCTTGACGCCCCGGCGGTAGATGCGTGGCGGCCGTAAGGCGTGAGGATTCGCGCGCGGGCGGGCGCGTGACGGCGACATTGGCGGCCCCTGATGTTCCGCTAATGTTCTCATTTTGCCGGCCCTAGAGTCAATCCACCTCGGGGCGAACCGGGTTCGCCTCGGCAGTCCATGGACCTTACAGCGAAATCACGGCGCTTCGTGGCCAATGCATGGGGTGACTATCAGTCGGCCGGCGCTTTGCGGATCAATGCGTTCAGCTCAAGCGCGACCATTGGATGACAAGCGATTCCCTGTGTAGTTAGGGTGGTCCCCAGTTGGAGCCGACGAAATGGACCTGAGTGCCTTCTCCGCCACCGCTCTCGCGGCCGGAATCGCCGGAAACCTAGCCACGTCCATCGTGCAGCATCAGCTCGGGAAGCTGGGTAACAACCCCCTAAAGCGTTCGCTGGCGAAGTTAGGTGTTCTCGAACCAGAATTCGAGCAACGACTAAATGCTTCCCTCCGGCGCGCGGCTATATTGTTCTTTGAACAGAACAGTCGGTACAAATTGCGGGAGGTGGCTGACTTTCTATCAGCCCCCATTGTCGGCGAACTTTTTACCTCAAACATATTCGCTTCCATTCAAATAGATATAGAGCCGCTTTGTGAGCAGCTTTCGCACTATGTCGGTATGCCGCTCGATGTCGCGCCCGAGGCGTGGCCTAATAAGATTGAACCTAACCAACTCATAAGTGACTTTGTGAGTGCGGTCGAAGTCTGCCTTATGGAAGGTGCAACCGATGGAGAGCTATGGTTAGGTCTGAAAGTCAAAGAACTTAGCGCTTCCGTCTTGCTATTGTCTGAACGGGTGGATGCCATGAAGGCGTCAAAACCCCTTTTCGACGCCGAAGAGAAAATCACAAATACAGAATGGGACGAGTTTGAAAGTCTATACCTAGAGCATCAGGCACAAAAGTTTTCAAAGCTAGTAACTCCAGGTGTAAGAGAGCTCCAGAGTGTTAAGCAAAATCTTAACATCGCTTACATATCACTTGGCATAAAAGCTGGTGACAGTCTGGAATCCGTCGATTCTGAGAAGGTGCTCAGAGATCATAAGCACATTCTGATACGTGGGCCCGCCGGGTCTGGAAAAACCACGCTACTCAATTGGATATCGATGCAATGCTGCCGCAAAGATGGAGACGGGGGGCAATGGCACGGCGGAATACCCATATTTATTCCCCTACGCCGCGTCACTCGTCTGGAGAGCGGTCCACCTATTACCGCTAATCTGATACAATATTCTACGGACGAGCGTACTTGGCTGCGCGAAGAGCCAAAGAACTGGTTGGATAATTTACTCAGGGTCCAAAAGCGCGCCGTCTTGATGATCGACGGTGTGGACGAGCTACCCGCAGGGCGACGCCCAGCTTTCTGGAGCTGGCTAAGTGAATTCTGCGAGGCGTATCCGGGGAACCGCGTAATGGTGACTTCCCGGACATTGCCAGGAAGGGGGTCGAACTCAGCATCATATGCGGCCCAGTGGGACCCACCTGAATATTTTATCGATGCACAGTTGTCTGAGATGTCGGATGCAGATGTCGATGCCTTTATTGAGCATTGGCATGATGCGGTAGACCAAGGAAAGTTGGACGATGACGAAGTTAGACGACTAATTGCGGCCAGGAAATCATTACCTACGAAGCTGCGCGATCCCGCAAATCGTGGGATAAGGTCTCTGTGTAGTGCGCCCTTGCTGTGCGCCATGGTGTGCGTACTTCATTGGCGCGAGGAAGGTTATCTTCCAAGATACAAGGTCGACCTATACGAAAAATGCTGCGACATGCTGGTAGAGCAGCGAGACCTCAAAAGGGAAATCCCTCCCCCTACTGGGGCGCTTGCACTGTTAACGCAGAGCGATAAGGAGATGGCGCTTCAGCATTTGGCGCTTGAGATGATGCGCAATCGCCCTGATGGCGACGATGAGGCGATTGACGGCGAGTATCGCGTAGAAGTCCATCGGGAACGAGCAGCCCACTGGATCAGCGCGAAAATTCCAGGATTCCATGAGGCCGGCGCGCGGGAAGCGACGCCGGATGATCTACTCAATTTTCTCGTTGAGCGGACAGGCTTGCTTCGAGAGCCGGCTGGCGGGCTGATCGATTTTCCGCATCGTAGTTTTCAAGAGTATCTCGCGGCCTGTGCCGCCGGCGCAGAGAGTCAAGAAGATGCATTGGCAAATCAAGCTACGGACGACCAGTGGCATGAAACAATCATGTTGGCAGCTGGCACCAACACCGGTGGTGTCGCGTTCGGTCGTCGTCTAATTGAGGCGCTCATCCGTCGAGCGGAGCGATTTAAAAGCACGCGTGAGCGGTCTCAGGAGGCGAGAAAGACGTGTTTCGCGCTAGCTTTGGGGTGTCTTGAGAATTTAAAGCAACATGATCCAGCGCTCCGCAATCGTGTGCTCTCCTATCTGGTAGAGTTGGTTCCGCCGAAAAACCACGCAGATGCAGACATACTCGCGGTCGCAGGTGACGCTGCGGTCGCCCACCTCCCGTATGGCACCTGGAAAGATGGGGCGGCTGAAACAGTAGCCGCGTGCGCGAGGGCTTTGCGAAAAATCGGAAGTTCCTCAGCGCTGATGGCGCTTAGGACGGGATACGTTTCAGATAGCAGGGACCTAGTGGCGGCCGAGGCCTGCCTTACAGGCGTGATCCCCTACAAGGAGGTGGATGCGGTTGTTTCTCACGTATCGGCGCATACGAGGCTCCCAGACTGGGCCGCCGTAAACGATATACAATTACTCCAAGGTCTTTCGGGGTTGAGCTTTCTATCCGTTAAGTCGCAATCCGTCTTAAATCTGCACCTTCTTCCTGACATTGATGGTCTGCAGTTCTTGACGTTAATGGGATTTGACCTTTCGGCGCTTTCATCTGAATCGCTTCCTAAGGAGGTGAGGCATATCTCATTCGGGAGGCCCCTGGGGGGAGGGCTATCTTTCCTGAGCGCGTATCCGAGTTTGAGTGTCGTGGGGCTTTACGGATTCAATAAAGAAGTCGATGTATCTGGTCTTTCTAAAGCGGCTTCGTTAAAGCAATGTCATATATTTGAAGGCTCAATGGCAGACATTGAATTTGCGCGTGGGTTATCTCTTGATGAACTATCTTTAGATGAATGTCGTGATCTCACCTCTATAGAAGCGATTCGTGGAAGCGAATCGCTTTTGTCATTGCACATCGACTCCTGCCCCATGGTTTCTGATGTTGTCGAAATCATAAACTCGTTGAGCAACATAAGTTCAGTTCATCTTGGTGATGTAAAAATTGAAGAAGGAGAGCAGCTTAACTGCAGAAGTTTGCGGGAAGTTGCGGTCCATAGGAATGACAAACTAGAATCCATAGGTCTAGTAAGCAAGCTTATGGATGTAGAGGTCTTGTCTCTAAAGTCATTGCGTTCGATTTCAAATGTTGATATAGTTGGCGATTTTGTAAATCTGCACACTCTCATAATTGAGGGTTGCAACAATGTTCGAAGAATTCCGGATTTGTCGCGACTGAATAAATTGCGGAAATTGCGACTGGGTGACCTTGATGTTCGCTCAATTGGTCACTTGGGGAAAGATCTGCCAGTTGAGGAGTTGTTTCTAGACAGCATTTCAAACGTTAGTGCTATGCCTGATGTATTTGATAACAATACGCTTAAAACGCTGACGTTGGCGTCTTGTAGTTCGGAAATGAACGTTGAATTTCTAAGCCAATTCGGTTACGTCGAAGAGTTAGAGCTTAGGGCGATGCACAGATTGGGTGATATTGAAGGTATTGCAGATCTTGGAAATCTGAAAACTCTAACTCTGAGATTTTGCGATTTAATCGATGACTTGGAGGCGGTTGGCCGCATTTCCAGTTTGGAAACTATAAATATTATTATGTGTAATAACATTAGAGATATTTCTCCATTGGAGGGTATGCGAAATCTAAACAATATAAATCTGGCAGTTCGTCGTGAGACACCCTTCGTTCCTGAAAGTTTGTTGGACAGAGTAAGGTTTACAAGTCCATTTTGGAACGACGAAAGAGAGTATACGCGGTATATGAGGAAAGCGCCGTCCCCGCGTGCTCCCGGATACGCTCGCAGGCGTATTGTGTCTGCTAGTCCCGGTTGATCCGCGCCGGCGTTGAGCGCCGGTGTTCTACATCGTGCCTCGGATCCCTTAATTGTCTCACAGCACGATTTGAAATTAGAATGGCCGTTCATGGGGGCTCCCTGTACACGCCGCGAACCGGCCTCAGATCATCATGGCGACGCAAACCTCCATGTTCGAACCATCTCACCCCTGAACGCCAGCCGCTCGCCCTGGTGGGCCAGATGCAGCAGCACCCCGGCGTCCTGGAGCGACCCGGCGTCAAACATCGCCACCGTGAAGGCGTCTCCACCCCTCTGCAGGGCCGCTACCGCAAAGCCCCGAAGTTCCACCGCCCGCTCCGGCGACCCCGCCAGGCGTTCAAAGTCGAACCCCTGCTCTCTGACCCACTGTTCCCGCTCCGGGGCCGACTTGCTGCGGAGCTGGTGGCTGACGTCAATGGCGCGCTCCATGACGGCCGGGCCGATCTGTTCGGGAAAGCCGATCGCGGAGAGCCACGCCGTGGCCTCGCTGTTGAACTGCGCTACCCCCGCCGCGTCCATCTCCGGCGGCACCCGGCCCATGTAGTCGATATGGTAGGCGGCCGGCGACGCGCCACCGAACGCCTTGTCGAAGGCCTTTTCCTCGTCGCTGCGGAGATCGGGCGGCGCTTGGCCAAAACCGTCCTCTCTAAGGGCGGCGTTGACCTGATCTTGTGAGACCCCGGCCGCGATCAACGACGCCGCCAACTCTTGAGCTTGCCCCTCCGTCAGGGATGGCGTCTTCAGCGGCGAGAGGAATTCGGCGTCGAACTCCTTTCGAGCTGTCGCCACGGCGGCGGTGGGGGCCGGCTCGACGCCAGTGGCGGCTTGATCGAACGTGGCGGGGTCCAACCCATAGGAGACCCACTGTTCGCGCATCGCGGCAACCTGATCGGGGCTCAGGCTGAACCCTCCCGCATCGGCGGGAACTTCCGGAATCTGATCGGTCATTGACGTGTTTCCATGTTCACTTTGGTTAGCATCGAGTTTTCAGAACGCCGCGTGCGAGAGAGGCCACCAGCATGACACCTGCGCTCGCGCGATCCGGGGGTACCCCCACCCCACCCCGGTCTTTTTTGAAAACCCAGGGTGGGGCGGGGGCGAGCGGTGCGTCCTATCTCGGCGGGCACGACCTCTTCGGTTGGGCGCTGTCAGGACATGCCGTGGCGGCCAAGGCTTCAAAGGTGTCGGCGAGGGACGGCCACTCACGCTTGTCACTCAGCATGGGGGCCATGCGGTCAGAACCGGGCGGTAAGGTCGTGGTCGTGGCAACCCGGCTGATTTCCCTTTTCACCAGCACCTCCAGGTTCTGGTTGTCCAAGTCTTGGCGAACGCGAGGGTTGGTGGTGGCCTGCGCACGGCAATCATCGTTCGCCACCATCATCCTCTCCCACCACTTGGCGTAGGCGGCGATGATCGCCTCGCCTTCGCGGGCAATGGCGGCCTGAGTGTCGAATGCGGCCCGCGCGGCCTTGTCCTGCTTCTCGGCTTCGGCCGCCGCCAGCTTGCCCCGGCGGTCGGCTTCCTGGGCGTTCCACGTTGCCTGAGCGGCCGTGAGATCGTTTTTCCTGGCCCGGGCCGCCTGGAGTGCCTGCACAGCGTCCACAAGGCGCGCGGCGGCTCCAGGAACCTGCTGTTCGACCGCGAGGGCCGCGCTGCCATGTTCCCGCTCGGCCGCTGCTACTGCCTCGTCAGCGACGGCGAGGCGGCGGCCCCAGGCCGGCGGTTCGGTCCCGGTCAACACTGCCTTGAAGCCGGATAGAAAGTTTCTCTTAGTCATTGGGCCATCCCGTGGCCGGGGAAGGGTTGACCTGACGGAGCGGCCCGGCGCTCCAAACCGACAGGCTGATTTTGGATGAGGCGAGGTGGCTTTTGTGTCCGTGTTTGTAGGACCAACCGGACGACCGCCCGGACTACCTTGAAAATAAGGGCATTGACGACTTTGTGGGCGGAGAGGTGCTCCGCCTTGGGCCAAGAAACCCCGCGAGCACCTGACTGGAGGAATGCGGTGCTCGCGGGACCGGACGGCGCGGAAACCCAAAACCGCGCGTCCGGGGTGGCATGAGATGTGGCGGCCGGCGACGGGGGCCGTGTGACGACGTTAGCGCCGGGCGGATGGCTCAGCTTGTCGCAATTCCTATCAATTTCGTAGGCATTAAGCGGCGCGCCCGGCGCGGGGCGCTTCAGATCGCTTCGGCCAGGGAGAAGTGTGGGGTTAGCGCACCTGTCATGGCCTTGACTGCAATACGTACAGCGCCCGACCTGCAAGGGCGTAAGTACGTAGGGGTATGGGGGGAGCGCACACACCCCCAAAACGCACCTAGAACGTACCCAAAACGCACCCCCGAGCGCACCGGCAAACGCACCCCGAACGTACCCCAAAACGCACCCGGCGGCCCCTGAAACGCACCTAGACATGCGTCTCTCCCTCCACCTGTTTTGCTTTCGCTTCGCGGGCAAGTTCTTGGGCGCGGCCTTCCTCGGGCGGATAGTAGCCGGCGACGCGGTGCCGGGACGTTCTGACGTAAACGAGAAGCTTGGCGGGCAGAGCGGCGGCCAGGGCATCCTTGACCTCCCGCTGCGTCGGACGGCGGCCGATGTCCCGCTCGATCTCATCGAGCTGCCATTTCCCCACCCGGCTGCTGTTCATCTGGATCGGCGCGCCGGCTTCCGCCGCCATGCAGGCGACACGGACGCAGGCCCGGGTCAGGTGGGCTCCCTGGTCTCCCTCGGCGGCCTCCGACCGGGGCAGCATCGCGCCGTTGTCGAAATGGAGCGTGAGGGGCTTCCCTTTGGCCCCATGGTTCCGCTTCTCGACCTTCAGCTCAAAGGCGTCTTCGCTGTCCTTGACGGCCGTAAGGCTCAGCCGGGCGCGGGGCGCGTTGTGCCACGCCACAGACCATCCGCTGGCGTCCCCGCGCTCCTGCCCCGCCTGCGACGGGTGCCAGAGGGCTAGGAGCGTGCTGTCGGTCTCGTCGCACAGCCGTTGCAGGAACGAGATCGCCGCCATGACCGAGGTCTCGTTGATCTTGGCGGCTCCGGCGAAGCGCAACACGTTGTACGTGCCGTCGGCCACGATGAACTTGTGACCGGGGATCGACCGCAGGAAGGCCCGCAGCTCGTCATGGAAAGGCTCGGGGCGGCATTCGCCGCTCTCGTCCACCACGGCCAAGGGGGCGTCCCGCTGGGTGAGGTCCAGGTAGTGACCATCGCCACTCGGCAGGTTCAGCCGGCGGGAGATCGCCTGGGTTCGACGCGCGACTTCGTCCGCGTGGTCCTCATAGGACAGATAGACGAACGTCACCCCCTGCTCGACCGCCCGGCCGAACACTGGCGTCCCGCTGTCGAGGCAGAGCCCCCATTGCAGGGCGAGGCGCGATTTATGCGACGCCCCGGGGGCCGAAAGGAATGTGACCGTGTTGCGTTCCAGCAGGCCGGGGATCAGTTCGGCGACAGGGGCGACGGTACGGGTGAGCACGTCCCTGAAGGGCACGGGGCCGGTGGCGGCCGGCGCGGGACTGCTAGACAGCTTGGCCACGGCTTCGCCAAAGGCGGCCTCAGTGCTTCCCAGCGCCCAAGCGCCCGGTTCGTTCTGTTGGTAGGCCTGGGCGTGCGCCAGCTTGGCGGTGAGGTCGTCTGTGTCCCACGGCGGCTCGCATCGGGGGTTCCAATGCTCCTCCATGAGGTCCAGGGCCACCTCTGGCGAGACACCAAGGGTCAGGACCTCACAGGCGACGATGTAGGTTCGATTGTCGCCCCCCTGACCTTCAACGGCGGGCGCGGCGTTCCGCAGGTAGGCGGCAGCGCGCTGTACGTTCTGAGGGAGGTCCATGTCCGCGACCACCGCCTTGACCGGCTGGTGGTGGGTCTGGAGGCGCGGCGCGACCCATTCGGGCAGCGTGGTCGGGGGCGGCGACGCGTCGTCATGGCGATACGCCTTGCCGCCAACCACCGAGGGCGGGATCAGCACGTAGCCGGTCCCCGACGCCCTGGTGTCGATGTGCGACCCGAGCTTGCCGGCCGTGGAGGGCAGAACACCCTGGAAATAGAGGTGACGGCCGCCGCGCGGCGTATGGACGGTGGCGGTCGGGGGAGCTTGGCCGTTCTCTATCTGGAGGTCGGCCCAAGCGTCCTCCCCATCTTGGCCGTCGATATCAACGACGCAGAGGCCAAGAGAATGCGGGTCCAGGCCGACGTTGTAAGCGGGGTTCTCCTCAGCCCACTTTCGGAGCTGCCGGAGATCGGCGGTCGCTTCCTTGAGGCCGTGCGCCGTCGCCGGGGCTTTCCCATTGGGGACGCAAGGGAACACCTTGGCGGCGCTCGGCTCATCCTCCAGGGCCGCGACATAGTCGGCGAATGGGGTTTGACTGGCGATCATCAGTGACGAACCGTCACGTGGGCGCGCCCGTCGCGAATGGTCAGCGCCTTCCGCTCTGCCGGGAAGTCGCGCAACTTGCGAACGATGGCCAAGACGTTGGTTTCAGCCTCAAACACGGCGTCGGCGGCGTCAGCCCAGTAGCGGAACCCGTTGCCGAGAACACCAGACCGAAAGCCGAGGAGTATGACGCGCTCCCGGTTTGCTTCGCGGAGCTGGTCAACTTTCGCCGCCACCGTGGGCAGATGGTCGGCCTCGTCAATCCAGATCAAGACCGCACGATCCCCTAAGATGTCGGCGAGCGCGGGAGCGAAGCGGCTATCGCCATGAACCACGGCGAGGTCCCCACCGCGCAGCGCGCCGGGGATTAGGAGTTTCGGGGCAGGTAGAGCCGCCAGTTCTTCAAGCGAATACGCCTCAAAACGTGAGCGTGACTTGGGGTTTTTGTGTTCGGTCATTGAGTGGGTTTCTTCCAGGCAGACAAGCGCTCCGTCCTCCAAGGGAGCGCGTGAGTGGGGGTTTCAGGTGGATAGCTCTGGGAGCGACGCCAGGAAGGAGTCCGCGTCGGCGCGAGTTATCAGACTCCTGCGTCCGACCTTGATGCAGCGGAGCTTCTTTTCGGCGATGAGTTTGTATGCGGTGCTACGTCCGATGGAAAAATTGCGGACGAACTCCGAAATAGAGTACGCCCCTCGCAAGTCGGCAACATCTTCAAACATGATCTGTCTCCATGAACGCCCTTGGATGCATGGGCATACAGAGACTTTTGTCACAACATGCTTAGATCGCCAAACATACCTCAGATACTTAAACTATCTACTTTGTGTCGGTATCTTTGATTGGATAATCTCTTAAAGCGTCTCGCATGTTCTTCTCAACCGCTTCGATCGACTGCCCACCATGAATCCCGTAGTAGCGTCGCGCAGCACCGCTCACTGTGCGGTCACGCTTGGCGACGCTCCCGTCGGTCAGGTGAAGCTCAACGAAGGTGGCCAAGGTAACCCGCCGAGTCCTCACCTCCGGGCTCGCCCCTTTTGGCGGCCGATGCGCTGGCCGTTTGTTTTGGTCCAAGACCGCCTGGAAAGCGTCGCGGGCCTCCTTCACGTTGGACCGGCTGCGCAGATAATCGAAACAGTCCGCAGCCGTCTGCCTCACCCAAGCATCGCGCTTGGCCAGGGAGGTTGAGACGTCATCCATAGGCGTGTCGGCCATGGGCTTCTCAAGGAGAGCCCGTGCGGCGTCGCTGTCCGTCGGCTTCCCGTTCATGCGTTGGCCACCTTCTTCAGCACCCGGATATTCCCACCAGCGGGTGCGGTGCAGGCCGTCGCCCATGCCGCCATGAGGTCGCGGCGCTTGTCGAAGAGGTCGCCCCGGCGGTAGGCGGCTTCGGCCTTGTTCTTGATCGTGTGGGCGAGGGCCATTTCGATCACGTCGCGGGGGTAGCTGGTGGTCTCAGAGGCCCAATCGCTGAAGGTGGACCGGAAGCCATGCGGCACCACACGGCGGCCCTGGTGATCGACCCAGCGCGGCTTGTCGCCGGCATCGTTCATCCGCTCCAAGACCTTCAGCATCGTCATGTTGGACAAAGACCGGCCGATCTTCGCGCCGGGGAAGACGAACGCATCCGCCGGCAACGCTTTCTCGGTCCGACTAGCCTTCATCTTTTCGAGGATCTCCACCGCCCGCGCGGACAGGGGGACCCGGTGCTCGCGGCCGACCTTCATGCGGTCCGCCGGGACGATCCAGGTGTTCTCGACCAAGTCGAACTCGCCCCAGCGCGCCTCCAGAACCTCGCTGGTCCTGGCGGCCGTCAAAATCGTGAACTCCAGGGCCATAGCGCCAAAGCCGACCTGTTTGCGCAGCTCAGACATGAAGTCGCCAAGGTCATCATAGGGAAGCGCCGGCTGGTGGGCGACCTTGGCGACCTTCTGCCGGGCCGAAAGTTGGTGGACCAAATGGCCTTTCCACCGCGCCGGGTTGTTGCCCGCCCGCTTGCCCCGGGAGGCGGCCCAATCAAGAACGGCTTCGATCCGCTGACGAACCCGGCTCGCCGTCTCTGTCTTCACCTTCCAAATGGGCTCCAGCACTTTGAGAACGAGGGCGGTGTCCACGGCGGAAACCTGGAGGTCGCCAAACACCGGATAGGCGTACTTCTCCAGCGTTGCCGGCCATTGGGCCGCGTGCTTGGGGTTCTTCCACTCGGTCTCATGGGCCTTGATGTACGCCACGGCGCATTCCCGGAAGGTCATGGCGTTGGCCAAGGACTGGCGTTTCGCCGCCCGCACCGCCTCCCGCGTCTCAATGGGGTCCAGCCCGTCCAGCTTGATCCGGCGGGCTTCAGCGGCGCGGGTGCGCGCGTCGGCTAGGGAGATATCCGGGTAGGGGCCTAGGCCCATGGTCCGGGCCTGCCCGTCGATCATGAAGCGGAAGACCCAGGACGCCCCGTTGGGCGGGGCGACCCGCAGGTAAAGGCCGCCGCCATCGCCGTGCAGTTTCTGCAACTTCCCCTTGGCCAAGCGGGGAACTTCGACCGGCTTCAGCTTGTGAATTGCGCGTCCCATGACCTGTCCGCCTAACCCTAATCCTACGCCCCGTCCTACAAACATGAGCCGGATGTAGGCGAACGTCAAGAGACGCCCACGGACAGATGGTCGCACTTATGGTCAGTAAAATCAGCCGCTTATGTCGCCCGCAAACGCTCACGGACGTCGGCGGAGGTCCCTCAGTTAGACTCCGTCTCCGCCAACCCCTTGCTGCACATCGCCGTCGCCTCGTTCCGGGACCCCTCGCGGGGCGCGTCACGGAAGGCTCGCGTCCTTCGGTTTGCGACCCTAAGGTGGCCGCAGGAGGCCTGAAGGTCGCCAGCAACAGAGCCGGGGAGCGTCCGCGTGCAGCACATCCTTGAGGAACTGGATCGTCGTCGGGCGCAGGCGCGGGCGGGGGGCGGCGAGGCTCGGGTGGCGGCCCAGCACGCCAAGGGCAAGCTGACGGCGCGGGAGCGCATTGATCTGCTGCTGGACGAGGGTTCGTTCGAGGAGTTCGACATGTTCGTCGAGCACCGCGGGACCGAGTTCGGCATGGCCGAGCAGAAGGTGGCCGGCGACGGGGT
>Ga0136846_1229931_pt1 | contig 12992 bp, 16 predicted proteins | sample HopSoiMetagenom2_FD_96841 | JGI IMG/M metagenome (GOLD analysis project Ga0136846, IMG submission 96841) | Grasslands soil microbial communities from Hopland, California, USA - 2 Assembly 2016 (version 4) | ecosystem: Environmental > Terrestrial > Soil > Grasslands | place: USA: Hopland... | reverse complement strand
CCGCAGAAGCCGATCGGCAACTTCCTCTTCTCGGGCCCCACGGGCGTGGGCAAGACGGAGGTCGCGCGCCAGCTCGCGTACTGCATGGGCATCGAGCTCATCCGCTTCGACATGTCGGAGTACATGGAGCGTCACGCGGTCTCGCGCCTGATCGGCGCCCCGCCGGGATATGTCGGCTTCGAGCAGGGCGGCCTTCTCACGGAGCAGATCACCAAGAAGCCTTATTCGGTGCTGCTCCTCGACGAGATCGAGAAGGCGCACCCGGACATCTTCAACGTGCTCCTGCAAGTGATGGACCACGGCACGCTGACGGACAACAACGGCCGCAAGGCGGATTTCCGCAATGTGGTGATCGTCATGACCACAAACGCCGGCGCCGAGTCGCTGGTCAAGACGCAGATGGGCTTCACGCCGTCGGTGAAGCCGGGCGACGAGATGGAAGCCATCAAGCGCATGTTCACGCCGGAGTTCAGGAACCGGCTGGACGCGATCGTGTCTTTCGGTGCGCTTACGCCGGAAACGATCTCCCGTGTGGTCGACAAGTTCCTCATGCAACTGGACGAGCAGCTCGCCGAGAAGAAAGTCGAGGCGAGCTTTACGCAGGCGCTTAAGGACCATCTCGCGAAGAAGGGTTTCGATCCGCTGATGGGTGCGCGGCCGATGGCGCGCCTGATCCAGGACACGATCCGTCGCGCCCTCGCCGACGAGCTTCTCTTCGGCCGCCTGCAGCACGGCGGGAAAGTGACCATCGACATGGGCGAGGACGAGAAGATCAAGCTCTCCTTCGAGGAGGAGACGGCGCCGGTCGCGTAAGCGGCACGTGCCCATCGCAAAGGCCGCCTTCGGGTGGCCTTTGCTTTTTGAAGGTCCGGCAGTACGCTCCCTTCGCTAGGGAGGAGCCATGACCCGCAAACTGATCGTCGCCGCTGCGGTTGCGTGCGCAGCGTTGCCGTCGCACGGGCAAGAGAGTCCGGCGGCGCGTAGCCTCGCCGCCACCTGCGCCGCGTGCCACGGTAGCGAAGGGCGCAGTGCCACGCAGGAGGCGGTCTCGCTGGCCGGCTTGCCGCGCGAGCAGATCGTGTCCCAGATGCGCGCATTCCGCGACGGCACGCGCGCCTCGACGATCATGCAGCAGATCGCCAAGGGCTACAGCGACCAGCAGATCGATGTCATCGCCGACTATTTCGCACGGAGGCCGCGATGAGGCGCCGTCAATTCCTGCACGCCGCGAGCGCGCTGTCGCTGGCCGGGTGCGCGGGCATCGGTCGGGGGCATGCGGCGCGGGTCGTCGTCATCGGCGCGGGGTACGGCGGCGCCACGGCGGCGCGTTATCTGCGCTCGTGGGATCCGGACATCAGCGTGACCCTGGTCGATCGCAACGCGCAATTCGTGTCCTGCCCGGTCTCCAATCTGGTCCTAGGCGGGAACCGTACGATGGCCGACATCACGCGGGGCTACGACGGGTTGCGCCGGCACGGTGTGCAGGTGCTCAACGGCGACGCGGTGGCAATCGATCCGGCGAAGAAGAGCGTGACGCTCGCTTCGGGGAGCGTGCTCTCTTACGACCGGCTGGTGGTCTCACCGAGCGTGGAGTTCCTTTACACCGAGGTCGAAGGTTTCAGCGGCCAGGACCGCATCCTCGACGCCTGGAAAGCCGGGCCGCAAACCGTGGCGTTGCGCCGGCAGCTCGAGGCGATGCCGGACGGCGGCGTCTACGTCCTCTCGGTGCCGACTGCGCCTTACCGCTGCCCGCCGGGCCCCTACGAGCGCGCCTGCCAGGTTGCGCACTATTTCAAGCGGGCGAAGCCGCGCTCGAAGGTGCTGATCCTCGACGCCAATCCCGACGTCACCTCCAAGGCCGCGCTGTTCAAACGCGCCTGGCAAGAGCTCTACCCGGGCATGGTCGAATATCGGCCGAACGCCAAGGTGATCGGCGTCGACGCCAGCGCCATGACGGTGCGCACGGATTTCGACGCCGTCAAAGGCGATGTCGTCAACGTCGTCCCGCCGCAGCGCGCAGCCGATATCGCGCTGATGACGGGGCTGATCACGCACAACAACCGCTGGTGCGACGTCGACTGGCGCACCATGGAATCGAGGGCGGTGAAAAACATCCACGTCCTCGGCGATGCGACGCTTTCCGCCCCTGGCATGCCGAAGTCCGGCCACATGGCGAACGCGCAGGGCAAAGTGTGCGCGGCGGCGCTGGTCGAGCTCTTGGCCGGCCGCGAGCCGAATCCCAATCCGGTGATGAACAACACCTGCTACAGCTTCGTCTCCGACAAGGAGGTGATCCACGTCGCCTCGGTGCATCAGTACGATGCTGGGCAGAACACCATCATCCCGGTGAAGGGCGCCGGCGGCGTGTCCGCCGCGCGCAGCGAACAGGAAGGCGTCTACGCCTGGAGCTGGGCGCGCAACATCTGGGCCGACATGTTTTCCTAGCGGCCCGTCGAGCCGAAGCCGCCCGCGCCGCGCGCGCTGGCAGCGAAGTCTTCCACCACCTCGAACTGGACCTGCATCACGGGCATCACGACGAGCTGCGCGATGCGGTCCATCGGCTGGAGGGTGAACGCGCTCCTGCCGCGGTTCCAGGCCGAAATCATGAGCGGCCCTTGATAGTCCGAGTCGATCAGGCCGACCAGATTGCCAAGCACGATGCCGCTTTTCGCGCCGAGGCCTGAGCGCGGCAGGACAACGGCTGCATAGCCGGGATCGCCGAGATGGATGGCGATGCCCGAGGACACGAGGTGGCTGTCCCCCGGCATCAGAGTGAGCGGCGCGTCGATGCAGGCGCGCAGGTCCAGCCCGGCGGCGCCGGGGGTAGCGTAATGCGGCAGCATGCCGCGGATCCTCTCGTCGAGGATCTTCACTTCGAGCTTCCTCATTTTCTCCGTGGCAGTTGCTGTGCGACGTAAGCGACGAGCTTGCGCGCGAGCTCGATCTTCGGCCCGCGCCCGAGGTCGTGCATGCCGCGCGCGTCGTAGAGGCGGATGGCGTTTTCGTCGGCGCCGATCGCCTGGCTGGCGAGATTCGCTGCAATGACGGGCACGTTCTTCTTCGCGCGCTTCTCCATCGCGTTCTTCTCGAGGTCTTCGCTTTCCGCGGCGAAGCCGACACAGAACGGAGCGTCCTTCAATCCCGCGACGTAGGCGAGGATGTCGGGATTTTCCTCCAGCTCGAGCGTCACCGGCTTGCCGTTCGCCTTCTTGATCTTGCTTGCCGAGGGAGACTTGACCTTGTAATCCGCCACCGCCGCCACCGAGATGAAGACGTCGCTTCTGGACGCGGCTTCCCGCACCGCGTCGAACATTTGCTGGGCCGTGCGCACATCGATGCGGGCCACGCCCGGCGGCGCAGCGAGCGACACCGGGCCACTCACCAGCGTCACATCGGCGCCAGCTTCGTGCGCCGCGCGTGCCACCGCGTACCCCATCTTGCCGGAGCTCGCGTTGGTGATGACTCGCACCGGATCGATCGGTTCCTCGGTTGGGCCGGCTGTAATCAGCACGCGCCGGCCGGTAAGCGCTTTGGGGGCCAGGAGGGCGTCGATCTCGTTGGCGATATCGGCGGGCTCGAGCATCCGCCCCAAGCCGACCTCGCCGCAGGCCTGGTCGCCGGCCGCCGGCCCGGCGAAGGCGACGCCGTCGTCGCGAAGCCTGGCGACATTGCGCTGGGTAGCCGCGTTCTGCCACATCTCGACGTTCATGGCCGGCGCCACGAGCAACGGACAACGGCGCGCGACGCACAGCGTGGAGAGAAGATCGTCGGCAAGGCCGTTCGCCAGCTTGGCCAGAAAATCAGCCGATGCCGGGGCGATGACGATGAGTTCGCGGTCGCGCGAAAGCTCGATATGTCCCATGTTGTCCGGCAGCCGGCTGTCCCACAGGTCCAGCCACACTGGCTGGCCGGTAAGCGCCTGCATCGTCACTGGCGTGATGAACCGCGTCGCCGCTTCGGTCATTGCCACCCGCACATCGGCTCCGCCCTTCATTAGGCGGCGTGCGAGGTCCGCGGACTTGTACGCCGCGATGCCGCCAGTAAGGCCGAGAAGGATCTTTGTGCCCGTCAACGCCATAGCCATGGGCCCGTTAAGGGGATGAGGATTGTAAGCCCAGGCCATGAGGATCACCGATTGGCCGCTCAACGAGCGGCCGCGCGAACGGCTGCTCACCCAGGGCGCCGGCACACTGAGCGATGCGGAGCTGGTCGCCGTGCTGCTGCGTTCGGGCGTGCGGGGCAAGAGCGCCGTGGATCTCGCGCGCGATCTCCTTGCCCGGTATGGCAGCGTGACGGGAATGATGGAAGCTCCGGACCTCGAGGCGATCAAGGGTCTGGGGCCCGCCAAGCGCGCGCAGTTCGGCGCCGCCATCGAGCTCGCGCGACGCGCCCTGCAGGAAAAGCTGAAGAAAAACGCAGCACTCACTTCACCGCAGGCGGTACGCGATTACCTGCGACTGAAGCTATCGGCGCGCGCGGAAGAAGCGTTCCTCTGCATCTGGCTCGACGCGCAGCACCACACCATCGAGATTCAGGAAGCCTTCACCGGCACGCTCACGCAGACGAGTGTCTATCCAAGGGAAATCGTCAAAGCGGCGCTGAAAAGAAACGCGGCGGCGGTGATCTTCGCCCACAATCATCCGTCCGGGGCCGCGCAGCCGAGCCGCGCGGACGAGCTCCTGACCCGCAATCTGAAGGACGCCTTGGAGCTAATAGAAGTGAAGGTGCTCGACCACTTCGTGGTTGCAGGCAACCAGGCGATTTCCTTCGCCGAGCGCGGATTGCTCTAGTTTTCCCTGTATAATCCGCGGCTTTCGCGAAATCCTCGGAGTCCAGCATGTCCCGCGTCTGCCAAGTCACCGGCAAAAAGCCGATGAAGGGCCACTACGTGTCCCACGCCAACAACAAGACGATCCGCACGTTCGAGCCCAACCTGCATTACCGGCGCTTCTGGGTCGAGAGCCAAAACCGCTGGGTGCGCCTGCGCGTGTCGACCGCCGGGCTCCGTCGCATCGATAAGGTCGGCGTCGAGGCGGTACTGGCCGAAATCAAAGCCCGCAAAGGAAAAGCCTAAGCCATGCGCGAGAAGATCAAGCTCGAATCCTCGGCCGGCACCGGCCACTTCTACACCACGACCAAGAACAAGCGCACCACGCCGGACAAGATCGAGATCAAGAAATACGATCCGAAGGCGCGCAAGCACGTCATCTATAAAGAGACCAAGCTCAAGTAAAGAAAAAGCCCGCGTAAGCGGGCTTTTTTGTCTCTAGCGCGGACCACCGAAGGTGTATTGGGCGCCGAGCATGAAGGTGTCTATGTTCTCCCGGTCGCCGCCGCCGCCGGGTAGCTTGAATCGCCACCGATCCCAATCAGCGCGCAGGGCGAAGCTGCGGGTGAGCCCGATCATGGCACCCGCACCGATGCTCGGGCCCCAACCGTTCTGGCTGCTGCCGGCGGCCTCGGTGTGCCCCCACGACACGCCCAGCTTGCCAAAGATCGTCGAGTTCCGCGGTAGCGGGATGCCGGCAAGCAGGCCGAAGTTGAGTGCCTGCATATCGATGTCGCCGCCGGGGGATCGGGCGAATTCGCCGGTCTTCAGGTAGGTCACCTCGCCGCCGATCGTATTGTTGAAGCGCCCGCCGCCAAAGACCTTGAAGGCGTTCGTGTTGGAATCGCAGCTGCCGCCCGCCGGACACGGGATATCGCTTCGCCCCCGCCCGAACGCCGCACCGACATGGCCGGTCGACCAGAAACTGCTCTGGTAGGGCATCTGCAAGCTGTTGGAGGTATTAGTGTCCGCAGGCTGGGCCGTATTCTGGGCCGCCGCGGGAGCCGCGACGGCCGCAGTAAGGCCCAGTAACGCTAAAAGCCTGATTTTCATGATTGGATCCGCAAGTTTGTGAATGCCGGGATGCTACGGGCGCGATTTCGCGACCGGCTAGTCACGAGGACCCTTATCTTTCTGTCGCCGGCGCCATACCGACCCCTCTAGGACGCGCACAAAAAAACGCGCGCCCTAGAGGGGCGCGCGTTTTGATGTAGATGAGCCTGCTAGGCGGGAACTGGCGTTGCTAGGCCACGGCGTACGAACGCAGGCGTTGCGAGAAATCGGCGAGCGGTGCAAGCCCGCTGGCTTCGGCGCGTCGGCACCAGTCCTGGAGCTGCCGAACCAACTGCTCCTTCGAAGCGTTGGAGCGCTCCCATAGGGCGGCTAGCTCGTAGCGCATGGCGAGAGTGATTTCCAGCGCGCGCGAGTGCTTGAGCGCTTCAGCGAGCCTGGCGCTTTCCGTTTCCGCCATCGCCTGGCCACGCAGCATCGCACGCTTAAGCGAACGCAGCACTTCTGCATCGCGCGGCGACCAATGGCGCAACCGCTCGATCTCGTGCGCATAAGTGCGCTTGGCGACCTTGGCGTAGCGCGAGAGCACGTCGTAACGGTTGGCGAGCACGGCCTGCACCGTATGCAGGTCCACTGCCCGCGGCTCCGAGAAGCGCGGCTTGGGCGCCACCTTCTTCACTGTGGCGAGGCCGAGCGCGGCGAGGATGCGAATGTAGAGCCAGCCGATGTCGAATTCGTACCATTTCGACGAAAGCTTGGCCGACGAGGCATACGCGTGATGGTTGTTGTGCAACTCTTCGCCGCCAATCAGGATGCCCCACGGCACGATATTGGTGCTCGCGTCCACCACGTCGTCGTAATTTCGGTAGCCGAAGTAATGGCCGACGCCGTTGATTACGCCGGCCGCCCAGAACGGGATCCAGGCCATTTGCGTCGCCCAGATCAGGGCGCCGGGCACGACGCCGAACATCGCGAGGTCGAGCGCCAGCATGAGGAGCACGCCGTAGAACGAGCGTGGCGTATAGAGGTTGCGCTCGATCCAATCATCCGGCGTGCCGTGACCGTAGCGCTCCATGGTTTCCTTGTTGTGCGATTCCTTCACGTACAGGAATACGCCACCGAAAAGCACGCGCTTGATGCCGTAGACCTGCGGGCTATGCGGATCCTCCGCCGTCTCGCATTTCGCGTGGTGCTTGCGGTGGATGGCAGCCCATTCCTTGGTCACCTGTCCGGTCGTCATCCACAACCAGAGGCGGAAGAAATGCGACGCGATCGGATGAAGCTCCAGCGCACGGTGCGCCTGGCAGCGATGTAGGTAGATCGTGACGCCCGCGATGGTCACGTGCGTCAGCGCTAGCGCAGCAAGGACTAGCCCCCACCAAGGGAGGTCAAACCAGCCGGAGAACATCATGTACTTGGAGTGCCTTTAGAAATGGTTTTTGAGGCGCCCGCCATTGTACGTGAAGGCCCCCGGACGGGCATAACTTTCGAATGATTAAGGACTTTTGTCGCGCGTAGACGACGCCGAAGGCGCGCTCGAATACGGCGGCAAAAAAGCCATCCGTGCCATGCACATGCGGCCATAGCCGCAGATGCTCGCCCGCATCAAGCTCGACCTTATGCGCTGCCAAAATGCTCCCGGCGTGAATTTTGGTGAAGTCGCCGTGCGCCGATATGAATGCGTCGGCGATGGCCTCATTTTCTTCACGCAGGACGCTGCACGTTGCGTAAACCAATCGTCCGCGCGGTTTGACCAGTCGCGCGGCAGCCGCGAGGACGCGGCGCTGCTTTTCCACCAACTCCGCCACCGCCTGCGGTCCATGACGCCACTTGAGGTCGGGGTTGCGCCGCAGCGTGCCGAAACCGCTGCAAGGCGCATCCACTAGCACGCGGTCGAGCTTGCCCGCGAGGCGCTTCGCGCGAGGGTCGTTTTCACCGGCGAGCGCGAGCGGATGGATGTTGCTGACCTGCGCCCTCGCCGCTCGCGGCGACAGAGCGGCGAGCCGCTTGGTGGAAATGTCCATCGCATAGATGCGTCCGGCACCGCGCATCAGCATGGCCAGCGCCAGCGTCTTGCCGCCCGCGCCGGCGCAGTAGTCGGCCACCATCTCGCCGCGCCGAGGCGCGACCAGCCACGCGAGAAGCTGACTTCCTTCGTCCTGCACCTCGATCAGGCCGTCGCGGAAAAGCGGGTGGTGATTGATGGCGGGCTTCGCCTTGAGCCGCACGCCAGCCGGCGAGTACGGTGTCGCTGCCGCTTCGATGCCGTCGTACGTCAGCCGCTCCAGAACCTGCTGCCGCGTCGTGCGCGCGATATTCGCGCGCAGGTCGAGGGGCGCCGGATTGAGCAGCCCTTGCGCAATGCGCATCGCCTCCTCGCGCCCGTACAGCGCGGCGAGCTTCTCCCACAGCCAGTCCGGCAGGTCGGCGCGCACGGCATCGGGCAGCGTGTCGGGGCGCGTGGCGCGGATGCGCTGCGCGAGGGCTTCGTCGACGAGGCCTTCGAGCGCGCGCGCGGAGAGGCCGAGCAGGCGCAGCAGCGCCGCGCATAGCAGAGCGCGCGGCGCGGCCGAGCCGGCCGCCACTTCGAGCGAGCGCCGCCGCCGCAGCACGCCGAACGTTGCTTCGGCGACGAACGCGCGCTCCTTCTGGCCGAGGTTGCGATGACGACGGAAATACTGCGACAGTACCTGGTCCGCCGGCGCGGCAAAGCGCAGGATCTCTTCGAGCGCCGCCTCGGCATCGCCGAGGAGCGCGGCCGTCACTCTCACTGGGAAATCTTGGTGGCCACCTGGTCGAACTGGTCGCCATTCTTCTCGACCACCAGGAGCCGCAAAGGGATGTATTTGTGTTGCGTCGAGAGCCACAGCTCCGCGCTCTCGTTGTTGTCGCTGTTACGCGCCACCTTCACTGCATCGAACTCGCCCGCCGGCACTTTGACGCGCTCGCGGCCAACCACCTTGTAGGTGTGCCGCGACAGCCCTTTGCCGTCGGCGATGCTGTAGCTCACCGAATCGCCGTTGCCGGGCAGCAGGCTGAGCGCGAGAAAGAAGGAGAGCCGGTCTTGCGCATTCGCCGGCAGCGGCTCGGTGCCTTTGCTTCCCTTGTACTGCATGGTGAGCGTCTGCGCCTTCCAGTCGAACCATGCCCGTGCCGTGTCGCGCCCCGAACGCTCGTCGAAGAACTCGCGCGGCTTGAGCACATTCTTCTCGATCGTGCCCTGGCTCACGCGGCGCGCGCTGCCGAGGAGCGCGTAGATCCCTTTGCCTTTCCAGGTCTCGGTGAGGGAGTAATTGCCGCCGCCATAGTCGAGGTGCTCGACGATCTCCGCCATCGCGGACCCGTTGCGGTTCACGATGTAGGTGATCTCGATGCGCGGCGGCGGCTCGGCGGCCGCGACGCCGGTCGCGCTAATCAGCAGCCATAACCAGTTGCGCATCATCTCCCTTAACTGTAGCCACGCCGTTCCGGATGACAAGCCGCTCCTCGAGGAACCAGCGAACCGCGCGAGGATAAATAACATGTTCCTGCCGCAGCACGCGCGCGGCGAGCGTTTCCGGGGTATCGGCCGCGCGCACCGGCACGGCCGCTTGGATGACGATCGGGCCCGCGTCGAGCTCGGCCGTGACGAAGTGCACCGTGCAGCCGTGCACCTTCACGCCGGCCCGGAGCGCGCGCTCGTGCGTATGCAGGCCCGGGAACGCCGGCAGGAGCGACGGATGGATGTTGACCATGCGTGCGCCATAGCGCGCCACAAAGGCGGGAGTCAGCACGCGCATGAATCCGGCCAATGCGACGAGGCGGGGCGAAAAACGATCGATTTGGCCGGCAAGCGCGGCCTCAAAAGCGTTGCGCTGCTCGAATGAGCGATGCTCGACCACTGCGGTGTGGAGGCCGCGTTCCTGGGCGAAGTCGAGGCCCTTGGCTTGCGCCTGGTTGCTGATCACGGCGGATACGGGCAGCCCGGCGTCGACGAGCGCTTGCATGTTGCTGCCGCGGCCGGAAATCAGGACGACGATCAACTAGAAGGCCCGATCATCGCTTCGGGCTTCACCCAGCGATCGAAGTCCTTCTCGGTGACATAACCGAGGGCGAGCGCCGCTTCGCGCAGCGTCGTGCCTTCGCGGTGCGCCTTCTTGGCGATTTCCGCCGCGCGGTCATAGCCGATGTGCGGCGACAGGGCCGTGACGAGCATGAGCGAGCGCTCGAGCAGCTCGGCAATGCGCGCTGCGTTCGGCTCGATGCCGCGCGCGCAATGCTCCTCGAAAGACCGGCAGCCGTCGGCGAGGAGTCGCGCGCTTTGCAGGAAGGCGTTGGCGATGAGCGGCTTGTACACATTCAGCTCGAGGTGACCCGAGGCGCCGCCGATGTTCACGGCGACGTCGTTCGCGAGCACCTGCGCCGAGAGCATGGTGAGCGCCTCGGCCTGTGTCGGGTTCACCTTTCCCGGCATGATCGAGCTGCCCGGCTCGTTCTCCGGGATGCTGAGCTCCGCCAGGCCGGAGCGCGGCCCGGATGAGAGGAGCCGCACGTCGTTCGCTATCTTGAACAGTGCGGTTGCCAATGTCTTCATCGCGCCGTGGGCGAAGACCATCGCCTCGTGTCCGCCGAGGGCCGCGAACTTGTTCGGCGCCTCGATGAACGGCAGCTTGGTGTCCGCGCTGATCGCGGCGCAGACGCGCGCCGCGAACTGCGGATGCGCGTTAAGGCCTGTGCCTACCGCCGTGCCGCCGATGGCTAGGCGGCAAAGTCCCGGCAACGCCGCGTGAAGCGCCTGTTGCGCTTGCCCCAGCTGATCGACATAGCCGGAGAACTCCTGGCCAAGCGAGAGTGGCGTGGCGTCCTGCAGGTGCGTGCGCCCGATCTTGATGACAGACGCGAACTCGTCGCTTTTGCGTGCGAGCGTGCCGCGCAGCACGTCGACGGCCGACAGCACGTCGTAAACGGCGTGCGCTGCGGCGATATGCATCGCCGTTGGAAAAACATCGTTTGACGACTGGCCCATGTTGACGTCGTCGTTCGGGTGCACGAGGCGTTTCTGCCCGCGCTCGCCACCAAGAAGCTCGGAAGCGCGATTGGCGAGCACTTCGTTGACGTTCATGTTGCTCTGCGTGCCGGAGCCTGTCTGCCAGACGACGAGCGGAAATTCATCGTCGTGGCGCCCGGCGAGGACTTCATCCGCCGCGCGCTGAATCGCATCGGCCTTGCGCGCATCGAGGTTGCCGAGTGAAGTATTCGCGCCGGCTGCGGCTTTCTTCACTCTGGCGAGCGCATAGACCACCGCGTGCGGCATGCGCTCTCCCGAGATGCGGAAGAAACGCCGGCTGCGCTCGGTCTGCGCGCCCCACAGGCGGTCGGCGGGGACCTCGATGGGACCGAAGCTGTCTTTTTCTGTGCGCGTGCCGGGCATCCCGGCAGTAATGTTACGGCAGGTCGAAGACCAGCACTTCCGCCTGATCGCCGTCCGCGAATGACAATGCGCGCTCGTCGGTCTTCATCGCGTCGCCTGCGTCTAGGCGGTGCCCGCCGACGGTGATCGAGCCACGCGCGACGTGGACATACGCCCTGCCACCGGTCGGCGCGTGCTGCGCACGCTCTGCGCCGTGGAAAAGGCCGACATACACGCGCGCCCGCTGATGGATCTTTACCGAACCGTCAGCGCCGTCCGCCGAGGCGATAAGGCGCAGCCGCCCGCGCTTTTCGGCCTCGGGAAAATTCTTCTGCTCATAGGACGGCGCCAGGCCGGCCACCGCCGGCTCGATCCAGATCTGGAGGAAATGCGCGACGCCGGTCTTGCTCTCGTTGTATTCGCTATGCCGCACGCCGTTGCCCGCGCTCATCCGCTACACGTCGCCGGGGACGATGGTCGAGCCGTTCCCCATCGAGTCCTTGTGCGCGAGCGCCCCGTCGAGGACATAGCTGATGATCTCCATGTCGCGGTGGCCGTGCGTGCCGAAGCCGGCGCCGGCCTGGACGCGATCCTCGTTGATGACGCGCAACGGCCCGTACCCCATGTGCCGCGGGTCGTAGTAATCGGCGAACGGGAAGCTGTGGAACGAGCGCAGCCAGCCGTGGTCGGCATAGCCCCGCTCGCCCGAGCGTCGCACTTCCGTCATTTGCCTTGCTGCTGGGCCGCGATCTCGGCGTGGACCTTCGTCATGTCGAGCGCCTTGGCCTGCGCGATGACCTGCTCGAGCGCACTGGCCGGCAGCGCACCGGCTTGCTGGAACAGGATCACCTTGTCGCGGAACACCATCAGCGTCGGGATAGAGCGAATGCCGAACGAGCCGGCCAGCTCCTGTTGCTCGTCGGTGTTCACTTTGGCGAACACGACGTCGCTGTGAGTCTCCGAGGCCTTGTCGTACACCGGCGCAAAACCCTTGCACGGGCCGCACCAGGGCGCCCAGAAATCCACGATGACCAGCGGGTTGTCGTTGATGGTCTTCTCGAAGCTTTCCTGAGTGAGGTCGACGGTGGCCATGGGGCGGTCCTTCCAAAAAAGGCGGGAGTGTACTCTAGACAACCATGTACACCGGCCGGTTCGCGCCCTCGCCCACCGGTCCTCTGCACATGGGCTCGCTCATCGCAGCGCTGGCGAGCTGGCTCGATGCGCGCGCAGCGGGCGGGCGCTGGCTAGTTCGCATGGAAGACCTCGACCGGCCGCGCGTCCTGCCGGGCGCGGACGACGCCATCCTGGACGCGCTATCGCGCCTCGGCCTGCAGTGGGACGGCGAGGTCGTCTATCAAAGCAAGCGGCACGATCTTTATCGCCGCGCACTCGAGCGGCTCGGGCCGCACACCTATTGGTGTGGCTGTTCACGTCGCGAGATTGCGGACTCCTCGCTCGGCCTCGCGACGGATGGCGCGCCCATTTATCCGGGCACCTGCCGCACCGGCGCGGCCGGCGCGCCGCGGGTGGTTCGGGTGCGCACATCGGCCGACACGATCACCTTCGACGACCGCCTGCAGGGCCGCCAGGCCCAGATGCTGGAGCGCGACATCGGCGACTTCGTGCTCTGCCGCGCCGACGGTCTATTCGCGTATCAGCTCGCTGTCGTGGTCGACGATGCCGAGCAAGGCGTCACGGACGTCGTGCGCGGCGCGGATCTACTCGATTCGACGGCGCGCCAAATCTACCTGCAGCGGCTGCTGG
>Ga0136846_1224825_pt1 | contig 12992 bp, 10 predicted proteins | sample HopSoiMetagenom2_FD_96841 | JGI IMG/M metagenome (GOLD analysis project Ga0136846, IMG submission 96841) | Grasslands soil microbial communities from Hopland, California, USA - 2 Assembly 2016 (version 4) | ecosystem: Environmental > Terrestrial > Soil > Grasslands | place: USA: Hopland... | reverse complement strand
TCCGAGTGCGGAGCCCGGGGCGCCGTATGCCCTCGCGAGCGCTGCGGGGCGGCGGTAGCGGCGTGCGAGGAAGTCCTGCCACGCAGCCGCGTCTCTCGACGTGGCACGCGGCACGAAGCCGAGCGTGTCGCGCGAGAAGCCCCCCCAGGCGTTCGCCGCCTCGACATCGCGTGGGCGCTGCAGCGGGTAGTGGATCGAGCCGGGCTGCTGCGTCTCGTGCGGATCGACGTACGCGACGAACTGCGAGTGCAGGTCCGCTGCACCGTGCGAAGGGCGCCAGTACCCGCGCCTGTCGCTCACGTGGAGACCGGCCTCGTCGGTCGCCGACTCGAGCTCCGTCGCTCCGCCGGTGCGGCGACGGAACCACTCGACCACCGTGACACGACGAGCGCCGCCGACAGGAGCGTCGCGGTCGAAGAGGGACTCGTCGACGCACTCGTCGAGCGCGAGGCGCAGCGCGAGCTCGACACCGCGCACCGTGCCGCGGAGCGCGAAGAAGCGCATCGCGTTCGCGATGAAGAGCCGTCGCCGCTGCTCCGTCCACGCGGGGTCGAGTGCGACGTCGAACCACCGCGCGAGCCAGTCCAGCGACTCGGCCGGTGCCGTGCGCGGGTCGAAGAGCGCTTGTACCGACCCCATGCGCCCTTCGAGCACCGTGAGCATTCCCTCCGGGTTCGCGAGGAACCGATCGAGGAACGACGCCGACGCGTCGTCCTCGCGATAGACGCCGGGGAGGTAGCGCTCGAGGTAGGAGAAGCGGGGGTAGTACGCACGCGCGGCACGCACGCGCGGCGATGCCCGGCCGTCGCCGCTCAGCTCGAGCCGGATCTGGAGGTAGCGGCCGGCCGCTGCCTGGAAGAGGAGCTCCCAGGTGGCATAGCCGGCCTCGGCCGCCGGTCGCACGTAGGGAAGCTCGGAGCCGTCGCGGCGGGCGGTCGGCTGTGGCTCCGTGCGCCACGTCGCGGTCGCGAGCCGTTCGCGGTCGTCGCTCGCGCGCGTCGAGACGTGCAGCGACGTGCCGGGCGGCAGGCAGGCGTCGAGCAGGAGACGGTGCCACACGCATCCGGGCTCCCTTCCGTCGAGCGGCGGCGTCACGACGGCTCCGGCGGTCAGGTACTGCCGGCGCCGCTGCTCGACGATCGGGAGCCAGGTGTCGCCGTAGTCGTAGTAGGCGGCGCTGCCCGCTGCGACGACACCCTTGCCCGCGAAGCCGCGCACCGGGTAGTAGGCGCGCTCGAGCGGCGCGAAGAGCGTACTCCGCTGGAGGACGAGCGAGTGCTCGTAGACCTGGTTGCCGCTGTCGCCCATCACGTACAGCGCGCCGAGCCTCCTCGCCTCGCCGGTCGAGTCTTTGACGAGCGCCATGTCGTGTACGCCGTGCTTCAACGCGACCGGCGGCCCCGCGGCGGCGCCGCGCACGTAGCGGCGGATCGACCTTGCTGCACCGTCGAGCACGATCACGCTGTCGTCGGCAGCGGCCTCGATCGAGATCGGGTCCCCGGCCAGCGCGACCGAGTCGTCGCGCATCAGCTCTGCGACGGGTGCGCGGGCCGCACCGGGTTGCGCGCCCGCGACGGGCGAGAAGTCCGCGCGGGGAACGGCGCGAGCTCGGTGGAGCGACTCGACGAACAGGCGCCGGTCGAGCAGCCAGTAGCGCGCGTGCTGCGCGCCGCGGTCGAGCACGACGACCCCGCCCCCCGGGCGCGCTGCGAGATCGACCGGCCGGAAATCGATCCCCGAGGCCCACAACCAGCGGACGGGCCCGCCGCCTGCGAGCAGGTCGAACACCGCGAGCCCGCCCGGCTCGACGATGCCCGCGACGAGGTAGTGGTCGCTCGTGACCGCGAGGCCGCCGAATGTCAGCGGCGGCAACGCCGGCGGCGTGACGAACGAGAAGTCGCCGAAGCGCACGTCGCCACCCGCCGGCGACTCGTCCGCCGCCGCCCAGAAATGGCTGGACGGCTTGCGGCTCGCGCCGACGCGCAGCTCGGAGCGCGTCTCGTCCACCCAGTACCAGTTGCCGAACCGGTCCCGCGCGGCCCCGCGGCGGTCGTCGCGCGTCGGCGGCCGGTCGGCGGGCGCCGAGACGACCTCCGGCGTGAGGCTGCGGAGGGTCAGCTCGTCGCGCGGCGAGAACCACTCGACCTCGGCGACATCGGTGCGGCCGCTCTCCTGCCACGCCCTCGCGAGCGCGCGGCCGGTGCCGTCGGTGCAGCGCTGCCAGTCGTCGCGGCCGAGCAGCAGCTGGAACCGCGTGCCGTTGACGTCCATCAGCAGGTCTCCGGGATCACGGGTACCGGCACGACGAGTCCGGTCGGCTGCTCGGCCGGGCCGGTTCCGCGGACTGCGTCGAGGTCGACCGCGTCGCCCGCGGCGACAGCGATCCCGACGACGCGCGGAAGCACGAGCCAGCCGCCGAGCTCGACCGTCGTCGCAGGAGGGCCGGCGCCCGCAGCGAGGTCGACGCCGTTCACGTGGCGCACGCCGTCGACGCGGCTCGCTTGCGCGACGAGGTCGAGCTGCATCACGGAGCGGCGGAGCGGCCAGCCGCCGTCGGGCTCGCCCTCTGCAGGGAGCGGCGCCAGGAATGCGAGCAGCCGCTTCCTGACGTCCTCGCGCACCTGCGGGATGGAGGCGCCCGCGACCACGTCGATTCCCACCGTGATCCAGATCGGCGTGTACGTCGGCCCGCGCAGGAAGACCTCGGTCGTGACGAGACGGCGCGGGTCGAGGTGATCGCAGAGCGCGTCGAGGAACAGCCGGTCCGGGAGGGGCGCGTCGGGCTGCAGGGCGTCGTACCGCGGGATCACGAGCAGGGTCACCGCGCCGGGCGCGTCGCCCGGCTCGGCCGACGCGTCCGGGTTGAACGCGGGCAGGACCTCGACCCGGCCGAGGTCGATGCCGGGCGTGCGCCGCGCGATCGTGCGGAAGTCCTCCGCCGTGACGAGCCGGTCGCGATGCTGGAGGTAGCGCGCCACCTGCTTCTCGCCCTCCGCGACGGACTCGCCCTCGGCGCCGCCCCAGGTGCGGACTGGATTCGACGCCTTGAAGCCCGCCGGAAGTGCAGGCGCCGTCGTGATCGCGCCGCGCGCGACGTTGCCGGCGCGGCCGAGGCCGTAGTCGTAGCTCGCGCGCATCGTCGCCTCGCGCGGGGGCCGCCGGCCGCGCAGCCCGTCGCCGAACCGAAGCTCGCCCGCTTCCGGATCCAGCGCGAAGACCTCGGCCGGTGCGGGCTTCGGCGGGGGGACGCCCGGCTCGGCGCGCAGGTCCGGCGCCGGGATCTCCGGTCCCGCGGCGAGCAGGTCGTCGATCTCCTTCCAGTCCTGGGCGCCACCGGCGGTCGTGGCTGCGAGCCGTACGGAGCCGGGAAGCACGGGCGCGCGCGAGAGGCGTACGACCTGGTCGGGCTCGCCGGTGCCGTTCGGCAGCACCTCGTCGCGTATGTGCGCCCGCTGCGAGATCTCGATGCAGTTGATGCCGGTCCACATGACCGTCGCCTCGGTGCCCGCGGGCGGCCGTACGCGCAGCCACGTGATCACGCGCCCGTCGACCTGCGAGTCGTCGAGGGCGGGTGGGAGGTCGCCCGTGCCCGACTCGAGCGGCTCCAGGTTGTCCCACAACCGCAGCCCGTCCGCACCCGGCAACTCGACCTGGACGACGCCGGGGCTGACGAGGACGTTCGTTGTCGAGGCCGTGTCGAGCAGCCGGTACGACGGCGCGCGATCGCCGACGAGACCGCCGCCTTGCGGCAGGCTCGGCAGACGGAACTCGAGCTGCGAGGCGTCGGTCGACGGCGGGCGCCCCGACGGCCCGAGCGTCGCGCTGCCCGAGGCAAGCGTCGGGACGACGCCGACGTTCAGCGTCTTGCCTGCGATCTGGTCGCGTGCGGCGTCGACGTTGTCGCCGGTGCGCGCCAGCAGCGCGATCCAGATCGAGTTGTCGACGGTCGCGCCGAAGGAGAGGTCGGCGCTGCCTTGCTGGTCGAGGGGGACCGTCTCGTACAGCAGCAGCGACGGCGCGTCGATCGCGTCGTAGAGCTGCTCGTAGTACGCGCGCAGCGTCGAGTCGGTGCTCTGGCGCTTGTAGTAGACCCGCCCCTCCACGGGCAGGACGTCGAACGCCGCCTGCGTTCGGAACGGGACGTTGCCCGCGCGCAGCTCGAGGTCGGCGTTGAGCGTCACCGTCTCCAGAGGCCCCTTCTCGTTGGAGATCTGCACGAGACCGCGCGCGGACGAGGGAGGCTCGAGCGGCACGCCGAGCAGCGAGAGGAACTTTCGCCGGTTGCGCTCCGGGATCTGGTTCGCGCGGTAGAGGAGGTTCTCGGTGAGGAACGCGAACAGCTCGACGATGGTCACGCCAGGGTCCGACTGGTTGAAGTTCGTCCAGTCCGGGTTGTGCACGGGGATCCGCGCAAGTGCGTCGTCGACGAGCTCCTGATACGAGCGCGTGTCGAGCGGCGGCGGGGTCAGCGGCATCCGGTCCTCACGTTCCGAGGGCGACGGAGAGGGTGAGCCGCTCGCGCGCCTGCGTGGCGACGAGCCGGTATTCCACCGTCGCGACGGCCGATTCCGGGTCGCGCGGGTCCTCGGCGACGTCGACGGCCTCGACGGTGATGCGCGGCTCCCAGGCAGCCAGCGCGCGTGCGATGCGGTCCTGGAGCACATGGCGCGTGGCGGTCGTGTTCGGCTCGAACAGGAATCGTCCGAGGCCGGCGCCGAACTCGGGCAGCCGGAGCCGCTCGTTCAGCTCCGTCTTCAGCACGACCTGGATCGACTCGCGGATGTTCTGCTCGCCGGCCGACCAGACCATCCGCCCGTCCGCGCCGATGCGCGGCGGGAAGCTGATCCCACGGCCGAGGATGCGTCCTGCGGCCGTCATGCCGAGGCCCGCTTCGGGAACGGGAAGCAGATCCTGAAGAAGGGCACCCACCAGAACACGATGTTCAGGAGGGAGATGAAGATCAGCAGCACGATCAGCGCGCAGATCGTGATGATCGGGATCGAGAAGGAGCAGATCATCCCGAACCCGAGCGTGGACGAGTCCACCTGCTCGACCTTTCCGCTCATCACGTCCTTCAGCGCGCCGATCTGGTTCATCTGATCTTTGAGCTGCTCGGAGATGACGAAGCTGACGTTCTTCCGGAACTTGCGCAGGTCCTTGATCGACGTGTCGACGGGCAGCGGGATGCGGATGGGGCGCGCGGGCGCATCGAAGTCGAAGAACTGCGCGAACAGGAACGGCTCCGTCGGGGCGCTGACGAGCGGCGGCTCGAGCGGCCCGCACTCCGGGCGCTGGTACACGCACCGCAGCTGGAACCGGGGCGGGCTGTCGTCGCCGTCGATCGAGGGGACGGCCGCCAGCTTCGGGACCTCGATCGACGTTGCCGGCTCACCCTCCGTGGTCGTCGTCGCCTGCTCGCCGGGAAGCGCGCTCATCACTGCGTCGGCGAGCGTCTTGCCGCGCGGGCTGCCGCTCGCCGGGACGATCCATCGCGCGACCGCGGCCAGGTCGGCGGCGAGCGTCGTGGCGAAGGACGGTGGCATGGTGCTCTCGCCGGTGATCGCGTCGGCTTGCGCGAGCGCCGACTGGATCGCGTCCCGCAGCGTCTGGCCGCTCCTCAGTCCGATGTTCAACGTCGCCCAGAGCGTGTGGCGTGCGTCGGTGGCGAGCGGCTCGCCCGTCCCGAACACGACGTTCCACGACGCGTCGTCGAGGTGTGCCTTGAGAAAGTCGCCGAAGTCGAGCAGCGCGAACTGCGCTGCCTCGCTCGTCGGCTGCGCCGCGTCGCCGAGCGTCGCGAGCGCACCGATGACGCGCGCGTTCAACTCGGTGCGGCGCGTGTCGAGTGCCGCACCCGAGGCTGACCGCGTGGGGAACGGATCGACGGCACCGCGCGCGGGATACGTCTCGCGGGTCGCCGTGGGCACGAGGCCCACGAAGAGCCGGCGGCGGCGCCCGTCGACGACGGTGAAGTTCATCGGCGCGAGCGGGTGTAGCTCCTCGTAGGGCGCGAGCGCATCGGCGCTCGCCTCGATCCAGCCTCTGCCGTTCACCGGATCGGTCGACCAGGCCAGCTCGCCGCCTCCGGAGACGTGCTTCAGCCGGCGCACGACGAAGCCGACCTTCTCCTGCCGCGCAGGCTCGACCTGGTGGTCGGGGAAGCCCGGCACACGGCAGACGAGCGCCGCGGTCACGAGGTAGAAATGGCCGTGGATCGGCTGGTAGAGCTTCAGTGCCGGCGGCTCCGGCGAGCGCCAGCCGTCGTCCTTGCGGAGCGGCCTTGCGCGGAAGCTCTCCTTCGGCGCACGCAGGGCGGGCAGCGCGCCCGGCTGCGAGTCGAGCAGCTGCTGGAGGTCCTCCATGAACGTGTCCGACGCGAAGCGGAGCAGCATCGGGTCAGCGGCCGGCGACTGCGCCGTTCCCTCCCACGCGGGTGAGGCGGTGACCCATTCGACGGCGTGTCTCACCAGATGTTCCCCGCTCCGGGCGTGTACGAGCTGCTGATGACCGCGTTCGTGATCAGCGTGTCGCACTGGACGACGCCGCTGAACCTCGACATGCCGGCGTTGACGGTGACCATGCCGGCCGAGACCTCGACGGTGCTCGCGTTGACCGTCACCTTGGCCGACGCGGTTACGGTGACGCCGGACGACTCGAGCTTGATCGAGTTGCCGTTCGAGTCGACGATCTCGACCACGCCCGGGCCGTCCTTCAATGTGACCTTCTGGCCGCCCGGCGTCTCGCAGATGAACTGCTCCTGGCCGTCCTGGTCGTCGAGCGTCACCTTGACGCCGTTCCGCGACCGGATCACCTTCTTGTAGTTCCTGCCGCCGCCGTCCATCGACTCCGGCGGCGCGTCGCTGCCGTTCCAGAGTGAGCCGACGACGCACGGCCGTGAAGGGTCGCCGGCCTCGAAGGCCACGAGCACCTCGTCGTTCACGTCCGGGATGAACCACGTGCCGCGATCCGAGCCGCCCATCATCGTCGCGTGGCGCGCCCACGCCTCGTACACGCCGCCGCCGCTGTCCGCCGCCCAGGGGAGCTTGATCTTCACGCGCCCCTGGCCTTCGGGATCGGCGATGTCGGAGACGAGCGCGGGATAGACGCCGTACCAGCGCAACGGGTGCCCGTTCGCCGCGATCCCGCCCCCGGAGGCCGCTTGTTCGAGCAACGTCATTGCGGCCTCCCGAGCCATGGGCGTTCGACCTCGAACTCCGTACGCAGCCCGAACGCCGCGTCGAACACGTGCCGAACCTCGTTGACGTAGTAGTCGCCGTCGAAGAGTGGCCCGACGCCCTGCAGCTTCACGGTTGCGCCGACGTTCAACCCGGCGTCCGCCTGCGCGAGGCCGCGCCCGGTGACGAAGCGCCGTGCCGAGACCAGGAAGAGCGCCTTCGCCCGCGCACGCGCTTCGTCCGAGGTGGCGGGGGCGCTTGCGACGAAAGTCTCCGTCCGCTGCGCGAGCTTCGACGAGAGGATGCCGGCGCCGCTCTCGCCGCTCGCCGCCTCGCCGCCCAGGTCGCCCTCGTCGGCGGTCTCTGAGATCGCCTGCTTGCCGGCGACGTCCCAGCCGCTCACGGTGACCGTCGAGCGCTGGCCGGCGAGGTCGGCGATGACCGTGAGCTCCCGTAGCTCGTTTCCGTAACCGAGCGTGATCGGGCTGCTCCCGCGGCTCGCCCGCGGCGAGACGTGCAACGTCGTGTCGTCGACCCAGACCTCGACGCCCAGCGCCCTGGCCCGTGCGCGCACGAACGCGAGGTCGCTCTGCGCCACCTGCGCGAGCACCTTGTGCGTCGGCCCGCTCGCGTTCACGGACGGCGAGAGACCGTGGTCGGACGCGATCTGGCCGATCACGTCGGCGTCGCTCATGTCCGCGAACGTGCGTGTGCGGCGCGTCATCCGCAGGTCCTGGAGCCGGTCCTCCGCGAGCGCGGTCAGCACGGGCGGGCTCCCTTCGGGGAAACCGGCTTCGAGCGCCGTGATCCTGCCCTTGAACAGCGACTTGTCGGAGACCGTGACCTCGAGGTCGTTGCCGAAGTCCAGCCGGCGGCGGTCGAAGAAGACGAAGCCGGTTGCGCCGTCGGCGAGCCCCCAGTTGCCGAACTGCAGCTCCGCGGAATAGAGCCCGTCCACGTGCTCGTGCACGCGCATCGTGAGCAGCCCCTGCGTCAGCTCGGCTGCGTCCTGGCCGTCCACCTTGACGGTCGGGCGCGAGGTGACGAGCAGGTCGTTGGCCATCAGGTCGCCCTCAGCCGTGCTCGACGCGCCTGGAGGGTGCGGATCGTCGCTTCGACCTGCCGGGCGAGTTGCGGGGCCGTCTGCGTCGCCGGCGCGCTCTGCGCGGAAGGGCGCTCCGCCTGCTGCGGCTCGGGCACGACCTCGAAGCTGTCGACGACGACCGTCATTGCCCCACCGGCGCGGTTCGCGCGAGGTCGACGAGCGCGCCCGTCGGGAGCCGCAACGGGTCCTCGATGCCGTTGCCGGCGGCGATCTTCTGCCAGTCGCCGCCGAGCCCGGCCGCGGCGACGATCCCGGCAAGGGTCGAGCCGATGGTCGCCTGCGCGAGCGGCGCGGTGCCCGGTGTCGCGGCCGCGCCTCCCGCCGCCGCGCCCGCCCCTGCGCCCGCCGCTCCGAAGCCGTACTCGGTGATCTGCTGCTGCGAGATCGAGAGCGAGAGGCCGGCGCGGAGCGGCCGTCCGTCGGGCGAGAAGAACTCGAGGCTCTCCTCGAGGGAGTCGACGATCCCGTCGAACTTGAACGTGCCCCAGAGGAAGCGCACCGCCGGTGGGATCAGCTGCGTCCTCGACCTCGGGTTCCGCTTCGGCGTGATGAAGTACGCCACCTTCTGCGTCAGCCGCCGGACGTCGTTCTGCGAGCCGGCCTCGAGCGCGGAGACGTCGAACCACAGCTGCAACGCGAGCTTCGTGGTGCCGGCGCCGACGAACTGCTGCGCCTGCGGGCCTCGCTGGTCGCCGCCGCCCTGCGGCTGCTGGACCTGGTTCGAGAACGAGACCTTGAGCGTCTCCGGGTTGAACTGCACGGTGACCGCGCGGTCGTTGTTGATCTGGCGCGCGAACGTCGCGTCGAGCTCCTGGAGCTGCGCCTTGGCAAGTTGCGACTGTTCAGGCAACCGACGCTCCCTTCAGCGTGATCGACTCGCACGCCAGCCCGAGCTCCTCGATCGCGACCAACCCGTCGCGCGCGTTCAACGGAGGCGCCTTCAACTTCACGGGCACGCACCGCTCGAGCAGGAAGCGCGCGCGCTCCTCGCGGCCGGACTCGCGATACGCTCGCGTGAAGATGACGACCTCCCCGTGCGCGCGCAGCGCCGGGTTGGCGACCACGGCGTCGAACCACTGCCAGAGGTGGAAGTTCGGCGTCATGCCGCGCTTCAGCGTCACGGTCCCGAAGCTGGCGGGGCCGGTGAGGCGGATCTGCGCGCGGTTGTTGCCACCCTCGCGAATCGTCTTCACGTCGTGCGTGAGCTCCAGCCCGTCGCGCTCCGCGAACGCCGCGTTGCAGATCTTCCCCGAGATGCCGGGCACGTCGATCTCGACGGCGAAGTTGAACGCAGCGAACAGGAACTCCGTGTCGCTCTCGAGCGCGGGGCTGCCGGGGCCGCCCCCGATCCCGATCCCGGCGCCGATCCCGACGCCGCTCCCTCCGACGCTCCCGCTCGCGGAGAAGTCGAAGCTCGACATCAGCGGCTCTCCAGTTGCAGGCCGCGCTCGGCCCGCTCGATCAGCCGCACGGTCAGGAAGCGGAGCGGGAGGGACGGGGCGACCTTGAGCTCGACGATCAGGCGCCCTACGTCGATGCTCTGCGCCGTGTTCGGCGGATCGCCGACGTCGACGCGAAACGCCTGCGACGCAGTCGCGCCGGCGAATGCACCGAGCCGGAACATCAGGCCGAGCAGGTCCTCGAACCCACGCTGGATGCGCCTGCGCAACGCGTCGTCGTTCGGCTCGAAGACATAGCGCGTCCCATGGAGCACGGCGGCGCGGCGCAGGAGCGCGAGGAGACGCCGGACGTTGATCGCACGCACGTCGAGGTCGTCGGAGAGCGTGTCCGCAGAGAGCACGAGGAAGCCGTGCGGCTCGCGGCGCAGGATGTTCAGCTGCGCGTCCTGAAGGGCCTGAAGGGCGGCGCGGTCGATCGGAGGGTCCAGCGCGATCACGTCGCGCAGCGGCTCGTTCGCCGGCGCGATCCATGCGCCGCGATCGAGCGTGCGGCGCGCCATCACGCCCGCGATCGTTCCGTCCGGCGGCGCGCTGCGGAAGGCCGTCGGGTCGTCGGCGTCGGTCGTCGTCGGCCACGGGTGGTGCAGCGCTCCGTAGCCGAGCGCGCGCTCCTCGCCGCCGGCGAGCGCGCCACGCAGGGCACGGGTATGTGCCAGCGCGAGGCTCTCGCGGTAGTGACCGGGGAGGGAGAGCAGCGCGAACAGGTCGCCGCGCGCAGCCGACGCGCGCAGCGCGGCGGCCTGCACGGCGACGAGCGTCGTGTCGTCGAAGCCGTCGTCGGCGGCGGTGCGCCAACCGGGTGCCGTGACGATCTCGACCGTCACCGGCGTCGACCACGGGCCCACCTCGCCCGGGCGTTCGATCCGGACGCGGTAATACAACGCGCCGCGGTCGCGCCCGAACACGGACAGGTGCGTCTGCGGGCCGCGGTACAGCTCGGTCACGTCGGCGAACTGCGCGTCGCGCGCCTCCTGGAGGACGAACGCCGCCGGCGCGTCATGACCGGACCAGCGGAGAACGAACGAGCCGGCGTCGTCCGGCACCGTCGCCGACAGCGAGGGCGGGTGCAGTCGCCCGCAGGGCTCGAAGTTCGGCCGCCGCCAGTGCGGGTGGCGGCGGCGCGGCCTGGACGCCGTGCGCGGCGGCAGGAACGTCCATGGCCGCTGCACCGCGTCAGGAGCGGCGACGATCGTCGCCTCGTCGAGCGCCAGCGCGGCATGGAGGCCGCGCAACGGCGGCTCGTTGCCGAGCCGGATGAACTCGACCTGCGCGAGCAGCGCTTCTGCTCCGGAGGTTGCGAGGCGGGAATCGAGGAAGAGCGACGCGTCGAAGGTCACGAGCCCGTCGCGCTCGAGCGGCGTGCCGTCGGCGCGGATCGCGCCGAGTGACCGCTCCGGCAGCGCCCCCATGCCGAGCGGGTACAGCACGCCGGCATCGTCGGCCGGGGCTGCCAGCGGGAAGCGGGGCTCGGCGGCGAGGGCCCAGAGAGGCGGCGGCACCTCGAGCAGCGGGGCGGCCGCGCGGCCCGCGAACAGCTCGGCGTCCGTCGGCAGCGCCCCCGCGTAGCGCGGGTGCGTGGGCGCGAAGCCGAGCCCCGGCAGCCGGGACCGCGTCTCGCCGTGCTCCGTCCACAGCTCGAAGGTGCAGACCTCGACCGTCGCGAACGGGTCGGGCGCGAACGTCCGGGCCGGCGCGTCGACCGGCCAGAACGCCTCGCCGACCAGCTCCACGGTGCCGACTCCGTGTGCGGAACCTGCGCGCTCGACCTCCGCCGTGCCGACAGCGACCAGCAGCTGCTCGCCCGCCACGTTTGCGACCAGCAGCGATCCGGGGGCAGGCACGTCGGCGGCACGCGTCGTCAGCACCAGCCGTACTCGCTCACCTGCCGGCGACGACGGTTCGGCCTCCACGCGCACGCCGCCCGTCTGCCGCACGTTGCGAACATCGACGAAGCTCGCGCTCCCGGTTGCGTGCTGGCGGGGACGACGGCGTGCGAGCCAGAGGGCGGTGGCCGGGTCGCAGTGCGCGGTGAGGCCGTCCACCTCTGCGACGACCGCGTAGACGACGTAACCGGCAGCCCGGAGGGAGACGCGGACGAGATCGCCCGGGCCGAGTGCCGCCGACGGAAGCGGCGCGAGCTCGAGCTTCCAGGAGCCGACGTCGATGCCCGTCGTCGCGAGCGGCGATTCGACGAGGGCGGATGAGACGCGCAGGTCGTCGCTCCAGCTTCCCTCCGAGCGCGCGCGGAGGAGCGGCGCGGAGGGCGGTCCGGCGGGGCCGCGTGCGGCGAGGCCGGGGACGGCGAACGACGAGGCGACCGCCTTGGGCCCGGCGACGCGTACGACGAAGCAGCGCCGGCCGCCGTTGCGGAAGAACGCGCGGACCGCCGGTGCGAGATATGCGCGCACTTCGGCTCCGGTGCGCTCATCCCAGAAGAGCGTCGCGTCGCGGCCGAACAGCGACTCGAACTGCGCCGGGTCCTCGATCGCGACGGGCACGTCGATCGGGCCCGACGCGGCGAACCCGACGAACACCGCCATGTCCATCCGCGGAAGGACGGCGAGCGGCGGGGGCCCTTCGGCCTCGAACCGGATCCCCGGCAGGCGGCGCGTCGCGGCGGTCACGCGCTACTCCATCTCCAGGCGTTCGTAGGCGAGCGTCAGCTCCTCCATCGCGACGTCGTTGCCCTTGGCGTTCATCGGGCCGCTGACGTGCTTCGTGATCCGGGCGCGGAGGAGCTTCCACGTCTGGACCGTCGCCGTGTGGTCCTCGTTCTGGAGGTGGATGACGACGGTCCGGAGCGCGTTCTCGTCGCCGTTCCGGATCTGGTTCAACCAGTTGTAGAGGTTGAGCGAGCCGATCACGCCGCGCTTGAGCGTGACGTCGGTCGACTTGTTCAGACCGGTGATCTTGCGGACGGCGTTCTCCTTCTCGTTGCCGTTGCGGTACTCCGCGATCGTCACTTCCATCCCGATGTTCGAGCACTCCTGGAAGCCCGCTCCGGAGCCGTCGGTGGTGCCGTCGCCGAGGTCGACGAGGAAGTTGAACTGCGCGTACGGCCGTTCCCGTTGAACTGCCATCTATCGCTCCTTTACTTGCGGGCGTCGGAGGTCCACTGGCCGATCCGGAAGATCACGAACTCGGCGGGACGGAGCGGCGCGACGCCGATCAGGCAGACGAGCCGGCCGTTGTCCAGGTCGTTCTGCGTCATCGTCGACCGGTCGCACTTGACGAAGTACGCCTTCTCCGGCT
>Ga0136846_1207629_pt1 | contig 12992 bp, 15 predicted proteins | sample HopSoiMetagenom2_FD_96841 | JGI IMG/M metagenome (GOLD analysis project Ga0136846, IMG submission 96841) | Grasslands soil microbial communities from Hopland, California, USA - 2 Assembly 2016 (version 4) | ecosystem: Environmental > Terrestrial > Soil > Grasslands | place: USA: Hopland... | reverse complement strand
GAGTTCAAGGAGATAAATGGTCGGGGCGACAGGATTTGAACCTGCGACCCCTTGACCCCCAGTCAAGTGCGCTACCGGGCTGCGCTACGCCCCGACCTGCCGAAACGGCTTGATCCTGTTAGTCTTTCGGACTTTTCAGCGCAAGCGAAAAATAGGGTCGTCAGAATAAAAATGGAACAAACGGTGTGGAGATGCACGTTTCGGCGCAGAAAGTCCCACGAGATCCCCACGAGTGTTCTATTTGTGTTCTGAATGACTACAAGGCGAGGGAAGCGGACGAGAAAGACCGCTGAAGCAGCATGGAAGGCGCGCTTGTTTAATTTAGCCCCATGCGCCTATTGCAGCTTCCGCAATTAAATACTACCTGACTAACACAAGCTTCCGTTGTTTTCGTTTTGTGAGATGTGAAGTGGAACCATGAGCAAGAATCCCATCAATGGCTTTTGTTTGTACACTTCATTCAGATCATCTCCTCACGGTAACTCAAATCAGTTCAGAGGCCGGACAAGGCGAAACAATCTTTCGCATTCCGATCGGCATTGACGACGAAACGGGTTTGGTGTTCTCCGCCTTCGTTTGCTTGGCAACGGTAGCTGGATATGGGGCCACGCGACATGAGCTCGTGTTCTATATCATCGAGGCGAATGACGAAGATGAAGTCTTCCGCCAAGATGGTCTGGAAACCAAGGCCGTGATATCCAGCCATCTCGACAGAGAGCAAATCCTAAGTGTGATCTGCCTCGCGACAGAAAAGCTTGTTGACCAAGTGGCGCCGGTAGAAGTAATGATTATGACACATGAGGCCAATTTACCTCCGAAGGCGCTGTCGAAATATGGCCGCATTGGAGGTGTCTTGGTCAATCGTGGCTACGTGCCGGCCCACCCAGATCCATATCATGGCAGGCATATTTGGATGTTTACGCAACCTTGACGCAAGGTAATGCGTTAAGAGTTGTCGGAGTAAACTTCTACACCGTAGGAGAAGTAAGATGATCAAGCCTTTAAACAGAGATCAGCAGATTGAGCTTATGGAGAGCGCACCTGAGCGCGCCGCGAGCAGAATTGCGCGCTGGAAAAAGGATGAAGTCATAAAGAGCGTGCTAACGGTACCACCGTCCCAGAGGGACGACGGAGAGGTAACTTACTCTCGAAATGACCGTATTCTCGCGTGCGCATAGTTTTAAATTTGAGATGACATAAAGCCCCGCTTTTCGCGGGGTTTTTTATTGCCTCTTCCTAACAGGCGCCAGCTTCGGAAGCTCCCATCATCATGTTTTACAACAGACTCGCTAGATTTTTGACACTTTTCTTATTCCTGCTTTTTCCAAATCTCCAGACATCTCAAGCCGAAGATCGCCCGACAGTAGAACAACATCGACTTGGAGAACAGGGAGGGGACTCCGACTCCATTGGCATCCCGGTCAGAATAGTTTCAATGCCAAGCGCGCTAGAGGATAAGCAACGTTCAGAGGCCTCCACAAAGATCGAAGAGGAAAATCTCAATATCCAAAAAAGCGTTGCGACTTCAACCCTGGCTATGGTGGGATTAACCAAAGCACAAATTATCATCGCAGCCATTGGCACATTAGGTCTTTTATTTTCTCTGATCTTAAATTGGCGCGCGACGCGAGCTGCTAGTCTGGCTGCTGCTGCGGCAATGAATAGTAATCGCTTAGCCGAAGAAAATGCGTGGGCAGACCGGCGTCCGTGGCTATCTATCTCCACTCCAGAAATCACATCGGTTCATTTGTCAGGCTCTGGTTGGGATGGCGGCGACGACAGCTACTGGTTCGAGTACACCGTCAAACTGTCCAACTCCGGAAAGACCCCTGCAACAAAAGTGCATGTCTGGCACGCGATGGATAACTTTGATGACCAGCCGGCATTTGAGAAGGAAGTTGAGGAACTTGAGCGGACCCAGCGTAGCCGGGATCTCGCCAAGAGTATTGGTCGCACCATAGCGCCCGGTGGAACAATGGAGTTCCGACTGAACAAAACCGTGGACTTCAAGTACGGGGCAGTGGGTGAAGAAGTTTCGCTCTCTATTATGCTCCATTTGGTAGCGACATATACCGATACTCATGGCAAGAAATTAATGGCAAGTACTGCGCGATATTTCTTCTCCGGGAAATCGGAGGGTGCAACTATGTATGCCCTCACTGTCGGTAAGGTGACCAAGGAAAATATCGATGTCAAACCATTTACTGGTGAAATGGACTAGCCGATCGTCGGGTAGGCTGCGAAGAAGCATTCTACGATGTTACCTTGGAAATCTCGGGTTCGGGAGGACTTAATCCCTCCTTATCATCAAGGGATTGATTTTACTTCTGCGCGTTACCAGCGTCGAGAGCGTCTACACTCAACGATCTTGGGCTGAACATCGTCTTGTCCGCCCTTCTTTTCTAACGCCCGAGAATAACCAAGGCTATGCGCTTCAGGGCGTCGGCGAAGGACACGCCTAGGGCTATGCCAGCGATCCCGATCATGCCGAGCGCGCCTATGCCCATCAGCTTCCAACGCTTCACATCGTCTGTGATCGGGCGCATCTCGGAAATATCTTCTTGAACTGTGACGATCGTCGTTTCTACCTTTCCGACACGGTCGACCATCTCATCCATCCGCCGATGGATCTTCGATCGGCTTTCGTCGGACTTGTCATCCGACCTCCGCATCATCTCTTCGAGGCGACGATTATCTTCCTGTAGGGAGCGCATGCCCGCTATGAGTTCGCCCAACTGTCGATGGACGGCGGCGTCGAGTTCAGGAGGCATTGCCGGACTTTCAATGTGGGATGGACATGAGGCCGCCGGCGAGCGCGCACGCGAGTGTGCCAGCCAGGAGCAGGAAGAGGACTAGATTGATGCGAGGGCTCATTGCGGCTTCACCAGTCGACTGTCGCGATCGACGTAGAAGTCACGCAGAGCGCCCTTGCTGCGGCGGCATTCAATGAGTGCCTTGCGGTCATCGATCCAGAAGCCTTCCGTCTGCTCCTGCGTCAGCGCTTTGTCGCCGATATCGAGCGGCCGATCGCAATCTTTGGTCAAAGCTGAATCCGGCTGAGCCAACCGAGGCGCCGGCGGCGGGCTAACGTACCTTGTTGACGCGCTGCACGCTGTAAGAGCGAAGAGCAGGCTTACCAGCATCGGGATCTTGATGAGCCTCATTCCTGAGTTCCTTGATTTGATCTTTTAGGGATTGGTTGTCGGCCTGCATCTCTGCGATCCGCTGCGCCTCCGTGGCTTTGGCGGCATTGTTCCCAGCGTCCTGTCGCTCGATCTCGTCAGCGCGCGCCTGTGCTGCGTCCGCCTTAGTCTGGGCAATCTGCGCTGTGTATTTCATCTCGGCGCGTCCATAGCCTCGGTGATCGCCGTAGGCGTATGTTCCGCCGAACGCGCCGACTGCGATCAGAGCAATGACGGCCCATGCGGCGAGTTCGCTGCCGCCGAGCAACTTTGCGAGGATGGAGATCATGGCTGAACCCCAGAAACGCAGAGTTCCGCTTCGCCAATGCGTTGGGCATCGCCCATTTCCCTGCGGACGACGAGTCCATTGACGACTTTGCCGCCAGCTTGATTGAACCGGGTCTGCATTTCGCAGGCCAGCCGGTAGTTCCCTTTCCCCGCCTCTCGCATGGCGCTGGAGCGGATCAGCTTGGCGACGCCAAAGTTATAGCCGCCGGATAGTTGCGATGCCTGCAAGCTTACCGGGAAGCTCGTATAGTTCGAAACCTGCTGCGTGATGGGAAGGTAATAGTCGGCATAGACTTCCTCCTCGAGGAAGGCATCGCACTGAGCTTTGGTGAAGCTCATGCCGGCCGTGACCGGCTTGCCGTTGATCCGGGTCTTGCCGTAGCAGATGTCGTAGATCTTCGCGAACGGGTCCCAGTGCGCCTTCAGTACCAGCCCTTCCCACGGCTTGATCAGCGTGTTGGTTGCCAGGATTACCGCCGGCGGGTGAACTGTCGGCGAGGTATCCTTGAGGCTGCGCCAGCCGCCGGCGGCCGCCACGATTAATGCAGCCGCAATTGCAGCCTTCCCACGCTTCGTGGCGACGATCTTATTTATCGGCATCGGGATTACCTTTCAGATTCTCTTGGGCGACGAGGCGAGAGATAATCGCGCCACAGGTTACGAGGCCCGACATGGCGGCAAAAATGCCGCGCGGGATCGAGACGATTTGGTCGATGATCGGAAGGGCGATCTCACAGCCGGACAGGATGCCGGCCGCCGCGATCAAGCGGATACTCCACGCGCGGCGAAGCACCCGGCCCGCTTCTGGGACGAGTTTCAGTTTCATGGAATATCCTCTGGAACATGGGCAGCGTGGGAGCGCACCGCCGCGAAGAATTTCGCGTGGTCCGTGATATTTTCCGTAGATGGATGGGGGCCGCCGTGATGCGGCGATGTTCAGGTAGGCCGAGGCTATGCCGGCCAGATCAGTGGAAACTGCGTTTCCAACTCTGTCAGAAAGTCACTGATAGTCGGCTGCTCACGCTGGCCGGTTTGCACCTCGTCCAGCTCGGCGTAGCAATAGGTCCAGATCTGATCGCGCCACGCGACAAAGGTTTGCGCCTCGGCTGCCCATTGCGCGTTGCGGCTGCCGACGTAGGTCGCGATCGAAACAGCGTTGTCATACCGCCGCTCTTTTGCCTTGGCGTCCAGCATCGCGGCGATGGCGGCTGTATATTCGTCGATACCAGGCGGATGGTCGACGGGAGCGGTGACAGCAGCGCTCGCCTCCTGCAAAATGCTCTCAACAGTCTGATTGTCACGACCGATGTAGATCACGCCCGTTTCGGTATCGACCCATGCGTTGGGCGCGTCGGGCAGTCGCTCCATGCTGGATGCGGTCATATTGCTCTCCACATTCGTTTAGGGTTGAGAGGATCAGGCGAAGTCTCTGGTGCAGATGAAACAGGTGCTTAGAAGAACCGTGCCGCCGGTCTCGTTCTTCACCTCATAATGGTTGCTGGGGGTGGCATAGAAGAACACGTTGATCTTTCCGGACGTGCCCAGGGCCGTTGAAAACCTGCTCGATCCGGCTAGCATGGCGACGTTGGCGCCCCCGAGTGCAAATATGCCAACCATCCCCGCCGTCATCTCATTGACAATCAGCAGGCCGGACTGGGCCGTTTGCAACAAAGCTCCGTTGGCGACACTGACGGTTGCCACCTGCCGGAGTTGGTTGGTGCCGAGAGCGGCTCCGCTAGCAACGAGATTAAGTGGGCCTATCATGGTATCGCCAGCTTTGTTGACCGGCGTGAACCCGAGGGATGCTTGCGCACCGAGCGTCGTTCTCGCTGCGCCTTGATCCGCGTCATCGAGTAAGGTCTTGATGAAGGTCGATACGCCAAGTGTGGAAAGGGCGGCGCTCGCGTCGAGATCGTCCAGCAAAGCCTTGGCGTAAGCCGACACACCAAGCGTGCTTAGAGCCGTGCTGGCATCCACGTCATCGAGGATGGTCTTGGCGAATGCCGAGACGCCGAGCGTCGTCAGCGCCGCGCTAGCGTCCGCATCATCAAGCATTGCGCGCGCGAAGGCGGTCAATGTGGCGAGCGCCGCCGTGTTTGATCCGGTGAAATAAGGAACCTTGTCGGCGACCGGCGTCAAAGCAGAGAGCGCCGAAACCGATGGCTTTTGCAGTGCTTGGAGGATCTGCGCCAATGCCGTCGCATTCGCCAGCACCTGGCGATCATAGGCAGTGTCGATAACCAGGGCGTAGGAATAGCTGCCGGTCGCCCCCTTCCACTTCACGGCCGCCGTGATCTGCGTATCGCTATCGACCGTCAGGATTGGCATGTCGTTGCCAGGTGCGGCCTCGACGAAGATGACGCCGCCCGCGATCAGGGCTGTCTGCCAAGCAGTTCCAGCCCCCGTCACAACGGCCGAGCCATTGGTCAGGGTGATCGTGCCTGTCGTGTAAGGTGTGGTCATGAATGTCCGTCCTTATCGTTTCCACCACAATTGGGTGACGGTTGCGTTCACGTTGACGGCGCCAGAAAACACTACGAATCCATACTGATATGTGCCGCTAGATCCAGGGCGAGGCTCGATAAGCATCACCTGACCAGAATTGGTTACCGAGGTGCCGCCCGGGCCTGAAACGCTAATACGCGCAAGCTCAGAACCCGTGGTGAAATCCATAAGCTTGACATATGTCGACGTGTTCTGCGTTACCGTTATCGTCCATTGGATAGACGTCAGAACCGGATTCGGGTTCGGGTTCGAAATCGTCCAGCGCGCGCCGAGGTCAGACTCACCGCCGGCAACACCAGAGCCCGTACGATTTTGTGTAGTGGTATCGGTGATCTGGTTGAAATCGAGGTTCGAGGTCAGGATCTGCGCATTCCCAATTTTCGCATTGGTGATAGCGGCGTCCTGGATTTGCGCGCTTGAGATGGACACATTCTGGATCTGCGCCCACTGGATGCTGGCGTTTACGATATCCGCCCATTCGACCTTGACGTTTTGCAGCTTCAGAACGCCGCCCTGAAACACCAGCGGCAGATAAGATGTGCCGATGCTGTCGGGGTTGAGCACGCTGAACTGATCGGCCATGACCGAGAAGCGGGATTTCTGCACGCCGCCGACAGTGTAGATTTCGAGGAACATGCCGCTCTCGACGTAGCTCGCTCCCACGGAGGTCCGAAGCGCGATCGAGAAGCGGGCATTGACGCCGGTCTGATCGGCCGCGACAGTGAACTTCACCAACCCTTGCGCCGAGAGATCGCCGACCGCGACCGAAAGCGTTGTCGCCTGCGCGGCGGCGGCATTGGCGACGCCGGTCGCGACAGCAATCTGGGTATCGGCCTGCGCCTTATTGTCCGCGACCGTGGCTGTCAGGGTGACAACCTGGCTCGCTGCGGCATTGGCGGCGTCGGCGACCACCTGAATATTCTCAGTGAAGGTCGCGTTACTCTGACCGACCGATGCGACCAGGCTGCGCTGTGCTTCGTTCAGGACGGCGTCAGAGAACTGCGTGTTGATCAACAGCTGCTCGACGAGCGGGCGCACGTCCAGCAGCTCCTGCTGCAAGCCCTTGAAGCGTTCGAGAATGTCATTCTTGACGTGCTGGAGATCGACGATAAGATCCGTCACGACGACATTCGGCGTGGTCACCGGCAACCAGTCCGACCAATTCGTCACCCGCGTTCCCGAGGGAATGAACTTGCCGCGCGCCTCATAATCGGTACTGCCCTTGAAGTTGGCATTCAGTACCCAGCTATAGGGCGTTTCGTAGCGAGTGGAATCACTGTCGAAAACAATATCGCCGGTCGACGCCAAGCGCACCTGCACCCACACATTACTGACATCAGTCTGATCTGGTGCGCAGCTGACCTTGATGGACGGGCGCCATGGCACGCCGCTGCTATCGTTGATCGTGGCGGGCTCAACTTGCCAGCCGTACATTGGCTGCGCCGGCGGCATGACCGGCCCGAGCGGCGCGAAAACCGGCGTCTTGTAGTCGTGCTCCTGATCCCAATCATAATCCGAAGGATCGACTTCGGTCAGGTCGAGGGTCACATCCAGATTGGCATGGTCGGCAATGCCATCGACGCGGAAGAGCTTGGCAACATAGCCATTGCGGTTCGATGTGAAGCTGACGATGTCGCCGGGCTCAAGAACCCACGCCTGCGGCGGCAGCACGAAGGTGTGCCGCCGAGCGCGGCGCGCCTCATTGAGCGCGGACAGCATGATCCGCTGCACCTGCGACGAGCGATAGACCATGTTGAGGTCGACGCTGGTCATTAGCCGGCGATTGCCGTCCTGAGCTTCAAAGGTGGCGTTATAAAGCGGCGGCGCGGTCTTGGTGTTCCATGCCTCGGCCGGCTCCGGATAGGTCGCCGAAACGCCATTGACGGTATCGGCCAGGCCGAAGAACGGCGTGAAGGACTGTTCTTCCGTCGAAAGAATGTCACCATCCGAAAAGGCGTAGACCGAAGTACCAGGCTCGCCGACTCGAACCTTGTAGAAGCCGCCGGTCTCGATAAGCTTGCCTTGAGAACCGGTAAGGATGCTTTGGACGGTCTCACTGATTTCCGTATCGACGGAAACCTCGATCCCGGTCAGGTATGTCGCTTCCGGCCCGCTAGGGCCATCTATTGCGGCACGGCATTTGTTGGTCTGGACAATCCAGTCAGCAGCAGGCAAGCGCGGCGCTGTGATGGTCTGCAAGCCATAAAGCCAATCGCCTCGGTAGGTAATCCCGCGCAGGAGATTGTAGATTTGCACGACAGGCAGATCGTCACCATCGCCGCCCCATGTGGAGCGATCGGCCCAACGCTGCGCGCCGCTGCCCCCCGCCGTGCTGTCCTTCGAAACGTCGTAAAGCGGAGAGCCCTGAACTTCGAAACGGAAGGTCGGGAATCCAGTGAAGAGCTCATCATTCGCCTGCGAGGTGACAATGGCGTAGGCGACGCCGGTTCCGACGCGCGTATTCTCATATGGCCTGTCTGCGCTCGAAACCGTGTTGACCAGGAAGGGGTCGGCGACGGTCTGGTTACCGTCGTAGAACTTGATCCACATGTTGTTGGCAGAGCCATTGGCGTACTCGACGACGGGATAACCCCAATCACCATAGCGCGTATCGCTAGTGTCAACGGTGACGGGATCTCCATTGACCCAGAATGCCGAAATCGTCGCGATCGGCATATCTGAAAGCGCAACAACCTGGGTGAAATAGGCATTCGGCGTTTTGCCCGATTCGCCCCAGGTATTGGCGTAGACCAGCGAGCCCGCCGTCGTGCGTCGCCCCATGATGAATGAACGAGCAACATCACCCCCCGCCTGCAATGTCCCGTTAACGCCGTTCGTCTGCTGACCGGTGGAGCCGGATTTCTGCAATTGCTGCGCAAGCATGCTGATGCCGATGCCAACTGCCGCATTGAGCGCGAAGGCAGAGACGGTCGCCGCCAGCGACGTTGAGGCAACGCCGAGCGCACCCGCAACGAAAGCGGTTGTAAATACAGCCATGAAAAGGGAACCTGCTTAGAGCGGCTTCAGGAAGTGACGCTCTATGGCCTGATAGCCACGGCGCGTATAAAGCTTGGAAACAGCTGGGTCGGCGCCCAGCCCGACCATGCCGGCATATCGGCATTTACGTTCGATCGCCCAATTCTCATAGGCGCAAAGCATCTCGGCCGCTGCAATGCCACGCCAATCCGGATCGATCCACCAGATGATTTCCGAGGCAAGCATGACCGGAGCGAGATGATGAGGCGCCGCCACGGCGGCTAGGACACCACGCGCCATACCATCCCGCACGTAAACCAGACACAGCCGGTTGCAATCGGCGATCGCCGCGTCGAACAACACTGACGCGGCAGCAGCCGAAAACGGAATAGGCACACCGGAGGCCTCATGAAAAGCCTTGGCCATGACCAATACCCGCGCCTTGTCACTGGCGATCGCCGGTCGGATCATCGATTCGCTGCCCTTATGTTTGCGGATATGCGCTGCGCCGCCGAGGTCTCGATCTTGCCGGATTTACGACCCCAGAAGAATTGCCAGTCCCCGACCGTGCTCGTGTCCTGATAAAAATTGTCGCTGGACGACCTGAGCACCTGGCTGTCATGCGAGCGTGTGTCCGGATTGCTGCGCCCGAGCTCCTGCGCATGCGAAACACAGGTTAGCTCGATGCTGCCAGCCTCTCCTTCCTTCGGTGTCGTAATTGTGGGGACATCAACGAAGCCGATAAAGCGCGGGAATGCCGCCGCCACCATCTGGCGGGTATCGGGATTGAACATGCCGCGATAGATTTCGACGCCGGCCTGCTTCAAGTCGTAGCCACGCACGATGTTGGCAACGCCATCGTCGATCTGCGACATGACGATGCTGACACTCTTCGCCGCCAGATCGGATGTCAACGGAATATCGGCGACGGAAATCAGCGTGCCGCTGCCCTCAAAGTTGCGCGAGACTGCAACGCCCGTGCTTGGATCGAGAACCTGCGCCGTGACATTGCCGACATCGTTCCAGAAGCCGTATTCGAAAGGCGCGCCGGTACCGAGCGTCTTGACCTTGAGCCACAGGAAATCACGCGCCACCAGGCGCCGCGCCTGTAGAGCCGCGTTGTTTTCAGCAGAAATATTGCGCATATCGTCTCACAGCAATTATAAGATGGAGGCACAACCGGGAGGCACAATGAAAATAGTTCTTATTTCCATTTTGACGGCAGCGCTGGCTGGATGCGCCGGATCTCAAGTTAAGCTGAGAATGCAAGAAGGCAGCGGTGAGCTGGCCGTGACGCCAGAGGCCGGCAAGCCATATGATTACACTGTGAGGATCGTCAATCGGGGCGACATCGGATATAACCCAGACGATCCGGAGACCAGGAGAGCAACGGCCCTCACTCTTCTAAAAGACGAGTGCCCTAGAGCGCAGGTGATTGGCGAAACAACGGTAAATACCGGAAGCTATTTAACCGGAAGAGCGGCCAAAACATACTTTGTCCAAGTAAAATGCAGCTCGTAACTTACCGTGCCTCGATCGCTTGAAATGTGATGGCGCCGCGACCATCGGACAGGGTGGCGGCACTGCTAAGGCTATCCGGCACCAGCGACATGATGCAGGACGGCTTTGCCAGCCTGGCTGCTGTATTCGCCAAGGACGTGGGCCAGATATAAGGCCGAACTTCGAACGATCCGGTGATGCCGGAGCCATTCGCTGTTACGGTCTCCAGCGCCTGATAGAGATCCGCACTGCCGACCTGCACGAAGTCACCGATGCTGACGACGTAGCCGACAGGCAATCCTTTCAGCGACATGGATTTTCCGCTGATGCTGTTGACCTGACCGGACCCGGAAAACGACACGCCAGTCGGCCACGTTCCGCGCGGATAGGCTATCGGATAGGTACGGCTGATCGGCCAAGCCCTGAACGTTTGCAAACCGTTTTCGAGCGCCTTGAGCCGTGCCCGCCAATAGTCCAGTTCATTCGGCCACAGGCTGCGCGACTGGTATGTCGCCCGCCACAAGGGCGAACCCAGATCCTTTAGGTAAGTATTTCCATTGGCACTGCGGCTTTGCTCCTGGCGATAGAGCAAATCGAAATCGGTCGACCAGCCAGGAAAGTCGGAGAGGAAATCGACAGGAAAGATAATCGTCACGAGTGAAACTTCCCCAATTTGACGCCGGCCTTATTGGCCTTGCGGATCGTCAACAGCGTTCTGGCCTCGAAGTCCTGATTGGCCCTGATCTGCGCCTGCTCTAGTCGTGCAACCGCCGCAACATCGGCGCCGCGCGCATCAATGACCGGCGCATAGGTGAACGAGTTTGCCGCTTCCGATCTGGCGGTGGAGGCGATCCGAGAAGGGCTCGGAAGGCTTGGCGCCGAGACCATGCCGCCATCCGCGCGGCGCAGGACGCGCCCATTGTTGATAGCTTCAAGAAGCGCCCGGTTCTTTTTCGTCGCAGCTGCATTGACCACAAATTCGTCATCGGAAAGCATCGCGGGGATCTTGTCACCGCGGGGCCCGCCTGGACCGCGAACGGAACCACCTCCGGCCAGCTTTACGGGACCGCCATCCTTCAGGCCGACTGAAGACCAGAGTTTCGAAAACCAGTTGTTTGTGCCTGACGCACCAAACAGCGAGTCGAAGGCGCTATTGAGCAGTTTCTCGCCGATCTTTTCCAGCGCGCCGCCCAATGCCTCTACGGCTGATTTACCATCGACCAGATCTTTAACGAAGCCTTCGGACGCATCCTTGCTTGTGGCGCGCCAGTCTTCCATCGTCTGCTTCAGTTTATCCTGGCTGTCCTGAAGCTGCTGAGATTTCGCCGACGCGCGACCGCTCGCATCGGCCAAGGTTAGCATAGCTTCAGCCTGCGCGCGGGCCGCAGGCGTCAGCTTCGAAAAATCTCCACTCAGAAGCTGATTGACGTCCGTAAGCTCTTTGCCGGCCGCGTTGCCGGTGCGCTGGGATGCCGCCAGCAACTCCTGCGCTGTTGCGGCTTTCTCAGCCGCGTAGCCGTAGTCGTTGATGTAAGGATTAAGCTTTTCCTGCGCGGCGGTCTGGGCATTGAGAACGTTCGTGCGCTCCGTGATCTGACGGACTTCTCGATCATAGGCCTTCGCGTCAGCTCCGCCAGATTTCGTTTTCGCAGGTTTGGTTCCGGACGTCGCGTACTTCTTGTCGGTGATATCGACGGGAGGGCTCGGCGGAAGCTCGTCTTTGAATCCTTCCGGTTTCTGGAACTTGCGGAGATCCTGGGGTCCCTGCGGCCCAGCGGTCGACTTTGCAGCATCCTGAAGCGATACGACTGCGTCTTTCGCCGCATTCGTCCTATCCCGAATGGCGTCCATCTGCCGAGCGATCTCGACATTGGCTTCATTGTTGACCGGGATGCCCATTGCTTTCTGCAGTTCTTGTGCCGCATCGAGCTGATCCTGCAGAGCTTTCAAGCGGTCGGTATCCGCGTTTTTTTGACGCTCGTCACGTTCTCGGCTGAGCTGTTCTACGTCGATCGTATCGCTCGAAAACGCAGCGCCAATGTTGATCAGCGGCTTCCCGCCATTGATCGATTTGGCAAAATCGTCGAACTGCTGTCGAAGAGATGCGCCGGATTGGGAGGACTGTGAGAGGATGTTATTGTAAGCGGAGCCCAGACTATTCAACCACGCGATGACGGCCTTGATGTTCTCGGTCAGTTGGTTGAAGTCCAGCTGGTTGATCTTTGTAACGGCGGTCTCGATGACACCGACAGCAGCAGCGCCGGCGCCAGATGTCTTATTGAATTCGCCGACCGCCCTCGTGAGCGACGTTTGCAAATCCCCAAACGCCTGACCGATTGTCGTCTGAGTGCCAGCTAACTTGGTGTCCAGATCGGATGCGCCGGCAATAATGCCGTCAAATAAAGCCCGGCTGGAAAGCTTCCCGCTATTAACGAGGTTCTTCAACTCGGCGACGGAGCCGTTGGCCTGCTTGATACCTTTCGCAGCGGCCTGTGCTAGAGCCGGCATCCCTTCGATGATGGAATTGAATTCTTCCGCGTG
>Ga0136846_1214530_pt1 | contig 12993 bp, 13 predicted proteins | sample HopSoiMetagenom2_FD_96841 | JGI IMG/M metagenome (GOLD analysis project Ga0136846, IMG submission 96841) | Grasslands soil microbial communities from Hopland, California, USA - 2 Assembly 2016 (version 4) | ecosystem: Environmental > Terrestrial > Soil > Grasslands | place: USA: Hopland... | reverse complement strand
TCCACGCTGTACCCCGGCGGCGTGGGCACGGTCGCGACGGTGCAGCTGTTCACCGACTACCTGACCCGGCTGATGCGTTACGTGGAGTTCATGAAGCGGGTCGTGCCGATGCACGACGACCTCTTCGACTTCTTCTACGAGGCGCTGCCCGGCTACGAGGAGGTTGGCAGGCGGCGGGTGCTGCTGGGCTGCTGGGGCAGTTTCAACGACCCGGCGGAGTGCAATTTCACTTACCGGGACATGGCCAACTGGGGCCGCAAGATGTTCGTCACGCCCGGCGTGGTGGTGGACGGCAAGCTGGTCACCACGTCCTTGGTGGACATCAACCTGGGCATCCGGATCCTGCTCGGCCACTCGTACTACGAGGACTGGGAAGACAAGGAGATGTTCGTCACCCACGACGAGCTCGGCAACCCGGTCGACCGGCGGCACCCGTGGAACCAGCACACCATCCCGAAACCGCAGAAGCGCGACTTCGACAATGCGTACAGCTGGTGCATGTCGCCGCGCTGGTTCGACGGCAAGGACTACCTGGCGCTGGACACCGGCGGCGGCCCGATCGCGCGGCTGTGGACGACCGCGCTGGCCGGCCTGGTCGACTGCGGCTACGTACAGTCCACCGGGCACAGCGTGAAGATCAACCTGCCGCGGACCATGTCCCGCCCGGAGACCACGTTCGAGTGGAAGATCCCGGTGGACAAGCAGGGCCAGCCGCTGTCCAACGCGATCGAGCGGGACCGGGCCCGGACCTACTTCCAGGCCTACGCCGCCGCCTGCGCGGTGTACTTCGTGGAGCAGGCGCTGGCCGAGATCCGCGCCGGGCGGACCAAGACCTGGGAATCCTTCAACGTGCCCCAGGACGCGTTCAGCGTCGGCTTCACCGAGGCCGTGCGCGGCGTGCTGTCGCACCACATGGTGATCAGGGACGGCAAGATCGCGAACTACCACCCGTACCCGCCCACCCCGTGGAACGGCAGCGTGCGGGACAGCTACGGGACCCCGGGCCCGTACGAGGACGCGGTGCAGGGACAGCCGATCTTCGAGGAGAACGACCGCGAGCACTTCAAGGGCATCGACGTGATGCGCACGGTGCGCAGCTTCGACCCGTGCCTGCCCTGCGGCGTCCACATGTACCTGGGCGGCGGCAAGGTCCTCAAGACCGCGCACTCCCCCACGGGTGTCACGCTCGCCATGTAAGGAGGCTTGATGCCCGAAGGGCAGGATGTGCAGGCGACGGGCGAGCGGGTCGAGGCACTGCTCGCCGAGCTCCGATCGCAGGCCGGGCCGCAGGTCGCGGCTACCGCCGAGGAACTGGTGAGCTGCCTGGTGGAGCTGTACGGCGCCGGGCTGGCGCAGGTGGTCAAGCTCCTCGGCGAGGACGAGGCGGGCCCCGCGCTGATGGACAAGCTGGTCGCGGACCCGCTGGTGGAGAGCCTGCTGCTGGTGCACGACCTGCACCCGCTTGACACCAGCGCCCGCGTCCGGCGGGCGGTCGAGGAGATACTGCCCCAGCTCGGCTCGCACGCCGGCGACGTCGAGTACCTGGGCCTGGACGCCCACGGGGTGCTGCAACTGCGGCTGGTGCAGGGCGGCTGCTCGGCCGCCACCGCCCGGGACCTGATCTCCAAGGCCGTGGCCGCGGCGGCGCCCGAGGCGGCCGGGGTCGGCATCGAGATGGTCCAGCCGCCCGCGGAACTGCCGCTGCTGCAGATCGGCCGGCACCCGATGGGTCTCCAGGGCACCCGGTGAGTGCTGACGCTCCAGGATCCGGGGTCACCGGGCTGCGCCGCTTCGTGAAGCGGCCGGCCGGGGCCCAAGGTGCCCCGGCTCCCCGTATCCCGCTGCCCGGCCCGCAGAACACCAGCGCGCAGGCCTCTCAAGCACGGGCGGACCAGGACGCCGAGCGGTGCGAGCTGTGCAGCGAGGTCCTCGACGGGCGGCACGGGCACCTGGTCGACACCGACAAGCGGTCGATCGCCTGCGCCTGCCGCGCCTGCTACCTGCTGTTCACCCACGGCGGGGCGGCGGGCGGCAAGTACCGGGCGATACCCGAGCGGATCTGCCACGACCCGGAGCGGCCGCTGGACGGCACGGACTGGAACGAGCTCCAGATCCCGGTCACGATGGCGTTCTTCTTCCGCAACTCGGCGCTGGACCGGGTGGTGGCGGGCTACCCGAGCCCCGGCGGGGTCACCGAATGCGAGCTCGACCTCGAGGCGTGGGACCGGCTCGCCGTCGCGTACCCGCTGCTCGCGGAGCTGGCGCCGGACACCGAGGCCATTTTCGTCAATAAGGAAGAGGTCTTCCTGATCCCGATCGACATGTGCTACTCGCTGGTCGGCGAGCTCCGGCTGTACTGGCAGGGGTTCGACGGCGGGGCGGAGGTCCGCGCGGCGCTGGAGGCGTTCCTGACCGGCCTGCGCCGGCGCGCGGTCGTGCTAGCGCGGGAAGGGGAGCGCTGACGTGGCCGACCTCATCTTCGGCTGTACCGGCACGACCGCGGACCGGTTCGCCGTGACGCCGACCCTGACCTTCCAGCTGGCCATCACCGAGCGGTCCGGCGTCAAGGTGCACGCGATCGCGCTGCGCTGCCAGATCCGCATCGAGCCGCACCGCCGCCGCTACTCCGCGGCCGAGGCGGAGCGGCTGCACGACCTGTTCGGCGACCCGTCCCGCTGGGCCGAAACGGTCAAGCCGATCCAGCTGGCCACGGTCACCGCGATGGTCCCCGGCTTCACCGCGGTGACCGAGATCGACCTGCCGGTGCCGTGCACCTACGACCTGGAGGTGTCCTCGGCCCGCTACCTGCAGGGCCTGGATGACGGCACGATCCCGATGCTGCTGCTGTTCAGCGGCACCGTCTTCATCGCCACCGAGACGGGCTTCTCGGTCGAGCTCGTGCCGTGGAGTGCCGAGGCCTCGTACCGGATGCCGGTACCGGTCTGGCGCGAGCTCGTCGACGCGCACTTCCCCGGCCGCGCCTGGCTGAGCTGCAGCCGGGAAACGCTGGACGCGCTGTCCGGGTTCAAGGCCCGGCACGCGCTGCCGACCTGGGACGCCACCCTCAACGCGCTGCTCTCTGCAGCTAACGGGGCAGCTAACGGGGCGGCCGGGCCGCACGATGCCGCCCTGGCGCCCGGGCACGAGGGCGAGACGGGGGGAACACCGCGATGAACCTCGAACCCGTTCGGAAAATCGCGGACGCGGTGCTGTACGAGGGTTACATCCTGTACCCCTACCGGGCTTCCGCGCAGAAGAACCAGAGCCGCTGGCAGTTCGGCGTGATCATGGCGCCCGGGTACGCCGCGGCCGAGGAATCGGAGATCAGCCGGACCCGGGCCGAGGTCGTGCTGGCGCCGGCCGGGACGGCCGAGATCGGGGTCCTGCTGCGGTTCCTGCAGGTCCAGCGGCGGACCGCCGACGGGGCCGAGTGGGACGAAGCGGTGAAGCGCGAGGTGGAGCTGACCGCGGACGCCGCCGCGCTGGGCGGGGCCGGGGTCACCCGCGAGTTCGCCATCGAGGGCGGCGAGGACCGCGAGGACGCGGTGGTGCGGCGCCGGGAGCCGCTGGCCGGCGCGATCACGGTGCGGACCGTAGCGGTTCCCGGACCGTGGCGGGCCGTACGGCTGCAGGTTTTCATCGAGAACCGAACGGAGGCAGGCTCCGTGCCTCGCCGCCGGGAAGACGCGCTCCCGACGGCGCTCGTCGCGGCGCACACCATCATCACCGTGACCGGCGGCGAGTTCATCTCGATGACCGACCCGCCGGAGTGGGCGCGCCCGGCCGTCGCGGACTGCCGCAACGAGGGCGGCTGGCCGGTGCTGGCCGACCCGGACGGCGGCCGCCAGGTCGTGCTGTCCTCGCCGATCATCTTGTACGACCATCCTGAACTGGCCGCGGAGAGCCCCGGCGAGCTCTACGACGGCACCGAGATCGACGAGATCCTCACGCTGCGCACGCTGGCGCTCTCCGACGCCGAGAAGGCCGAGGCCCGGGCCACCGACCCGCGGGCCGCCGCGCTGCTGGACCGGGTCGAGTCTATGGACGCGCAGACCATGGCGCAGCTGCACGGGACGATTCGGTCGCTGCGGCCGATCCCCGGCCAGCCCGATCCCCTGACTGCGTTCGACGCCGGACCAGTGGACGCCAGCACAGTGGACGCCAGCCCGTTCCCCATGCCGGACGCGCCCTGGTGGAATCCGGAAGCGGACGCCTCGGTGTCACCGGACACCGACAGCGTGATCATCGGCGGCCAGCCGGTCGCCCGGGGCAGCCGGGTCCGGCTGCGGCCGGGCGCCCGCCGGGCCGACGCCCAGGACATGTTCCTGGTCGGCCGGATCGCCGAGGTCCAGGCGGTCCTGCACGACGTGGACGACACCCCGTACCTGGCCGTGTCGCTGGCCGACCAGCCGGACGAGGACATCGCGATCGCGCACGGCCGGTTCCTCTACTTCATGACCGACGAAGTGGAGCTGGCCTGATGAGCAGGACACTGGTGGCCGGGGTGGGGAACATCTTCCTCAGTGACGACGCGTTCGGGTGCGAGGTGGTCCGGCTGATGGCCGGGCGGCCGGTGCCCGCGGGGGTGGAAGTCAGGGACTTCGGCATCCGCGGTGTGCACCTGGCGTACGACCTGCTCGACGGCTGTGACCTGTTCGTCCTGGTGGACGCGGCGGCGCGGGGCGAGGCGCCGGGCACGGTCAGCGTCATCGAGGTCGAGGTACCGGAACCCGACCCGTCCGCGGGCCCGGTCATGGACGCGCATGACCTGACCCAGGACGCCATCTTCACGCTGCTCGGCTCGCTCGGCGGCCGCCCCGGCCGCAGCCTGCTGGTGGCCTGCGAGCCCGCGGACACCGGCGCCGGGATGGGGCTGTCGGCGCCGGTCCAGGAAGCGTTGCCGCACGCGGTGCGGGCCATCGAGGAGATCATCGCGAAACAGTGAGGCCTGGAAGGAGGTGCTAGGGGAATGCTGAGCACGCTAGTGAAGCTCGTCGTCGTCGCCGTGGTGGTGGCGGTAATCATCGATTCGCTCCCGGACATCAAGCGGTACCGCGAGATGCGCGACATGTTAGCCCCGCCCGCAAGCTCCAGGTAACGGAAAAATAGGAGAACAATGCACGAGTACGGCTTGGCCGAAGGCGTGCTGGACTCGGTGCGCCAGCGGGCCGGCGGCCGCAAGGTGGCCGGCCTCCGGGTCCGGTTCGGCGTCCGGCACGCGGTCGACGAAGAGTCCCTGGCCCAGGCGTTCGGCTTCGTCGCCGAGGGAACGGAGGCGGCCGGCGCCGAGGTCAAGCTGATCACGGTGCCGGCCACGCTCACCTGCCAGGACTGCGGCCAGACGGCGGAGACCAGCGACGTGCTGGCCGTCTGCCCGCACTGCGCCGGGGAGAACGTCGATATCACCGGCGGCGACGAGATGACCCTCGAATCGATCACCTACGAGCCGGTACCCGCGGCCGCCCCCTCCTCGAGTGCGGCCCCCTCCTCGAGTGCGGCAGAGAGGGGATAGCCATGTGCCTGGGGATCCCGGCCCAGCTGGTGGCGGACGAGACCGGTCACGAGGACCTGGTCCTGGCTACGGTCGGCGGCGTGCCCCGGCCGGTCAACATCGGCCTGCTGGAGAAGCGGCCGGAGCCCGGCGAGTGGATCCTGGTGCACATGGGCTTCGCGCTCAACACCATGACGGAGGCCGAAGCCCAGGACGCGCTGGAGGCCCTGGGGGCCGAGCGCGCCGCCGAGGATCGTGAGATGGCCGCCATGCAGGCGGCCATGGACGCCGCCGCCCAGGCGGAGGAGGACGCTATCGCCGCGAGGTGGATGTCATGACCGAGGCCGCGCCGCCTGACCCGGTCCAGGGCGGCCCGCAGATGTTCGTCCGGTACGCCTACCCGCCGAACGCCCTGGGTTACTGCGGGCCGGACGGCTTCGCCGATTACGCCGCGGCCGGCGTGGTCGACCAGGGACTGGTCAAGCAGGCCCAGGCCTTCTCCGGGGCCTGGCCCTACCTGGAGCTGATCGCGGCCAGCGGCGGCATCTCCGACCCGCTCGACCACCGGGTGGTCGAGGCCTACTGGGTCGGCAACGACCTGCTGGACCGGGTCTTGATCGGCCAGCTCGGCGACTCGATGGCCGAACGGTTCCGCAAGCAGGTGGGGAACAAGTTCCAGTTCCTGGCCGAGGGCGTGCTGGCCGGCGGCGTGCCGCACCACAGCTTCCACGTGTTCGGCGTGTACCCGTGGGTGGGCCTGCTCAGCAACGACCGGATGACCAAGCACGCGCTGAACGTGCTGGACCGGTGCCGGGTCCGGTGGGGCAAGGTGACCGCCGTCCACGGCGACCAGGCCACCGTGGAGTCCCGGCCGCTGGGCTGGGACGGGCGGCTGCTGACGCTGGGCGAGCCGGCCGCCGAGACGGCCCGGCTGGCCCTCGAAGGCACGGTGCTTACTTCTGGCATCGCCTCGGGCGACTGGGTCGCGCTGCACTGGGACTGGATCTGCGACAAGCTCACCGACCGCCAGCTCCGCGCGCTGCGCGGCTACAGCCAGCGCCACCTGGACATGGTCAACCACCGCGTCGAGCACCCGGGCACCGTCGCCGCCCTGGGCTGAGGCGAGCCCGGTTCCGTTACCAGTAGCGGGGCTGGCCGGGGATGGTTTCCAGGTCGGCGAGGACGAGTTCGCGCTCGCTGTCTTCGGCGATGTGTTGCGCAGCGGACAGGGCATGGTCGCTGTAGTGCCGGGCCTGGACCGTGTCGCCGGCGACGGCGTGGGCACGGGCCAGGGCTTCGTAGGCGAAGGCGAGGTCCCAGTCACCGATGCCGTTCTCCTGGCACAGGCCCAGGACACGGCGGGCGTGGTGCAGGGCGGGCTCCGGCCGGCCGAGAACCGCGTAGACGCGGGAGATCTGCCACTCGCCCCGGACCAGGTGAGCCGGAGTCACGCCAGGTACCTGGCCCCAGTGGTAACGGGAGGCGTGCGCCGTGTGGATCATCCGGTCGTCGTCGTCCCGGCTCCGGCTCTCAAGCTCCAGCAGCCGCCAGGTCTCGTTGAACAGCTGCGCCGCGAGCAGCCTGGCGTCGGTGACGCTGCCGGTGCCGGGCGCGCTCTTGGTGGTCGCCGTGACCTCATCCGGGTCCGTTTCCGTCATGGCCGCGTGGAGTCCTTCCGCGAGGAGGTGGTCGATCCGGTGCAGGGCGCCGCGCAGGCGGGTGACGCGGGCGTCCAGCTGGCGGCGGTGCTCGCCGGCCAGGCGCTCGACGGCCGCGTCGTCGCCGTCCTTCCAGGCGGCGACCGCGGTGCGTACCTGGTCGAGCGGCAGGTCCAGGGAGCGCAGCAGGCGGATCAGGCGGGCCTCGGCCACCTGGTCGCCGCGGTACAGCCGGTACCCGGTCGCGCCGTCGACCGCGGCCGGACGCAGCAGCCCGGTCCGGTCATAGTGCCGCAGCGCCTTGACGGTCAGCCCGCTGCGCCGGGCCATGAGCCCGACGGTCAGCAGTTCCTGCCCCATGCCGAAGACGGTAGAACCCTCCCCCGGGGCAGACTCAAGCAGCCCCTGAGGAGGGCCTGGTGGCCGTCACGCGCTGGTCAGGGAAATGTTATTTCTGGCGCTTTAAGGGCGGCTTGCGGCATGCCGCTGCAACCGGTTGCGGGCCACGCTGTGTACGCGACGCGTATCACGGGACTATTTCGATCTTTTCTGCAGCCCTCTGAACTGCGATGTAAGGACTTTGAAAGGAATTTCAGAGGTTCGGGGCAGCTTGCCGCTAAACCTTATGGAACCCTTACATGGGGCAAATATTCGGAATTTGCCAATCGGGCCGGAAGCGCAGGTCCTAGCGTGATCCATCGGAGCGTCACAGGGGTCTTCCACATGGAGGTGGATCAAAATGCTCAGCGAGCATCGGTCCGCACCGCGTCGCCGCAAAAGCCGGGCGTCACGGTACGCGGTACCTCTCGCCATTCCGGTAGCACTGGCCGCAACCTTCGGGGTCGTCATCGCGATCTCGGGCGGCGGGGCTACGACAGTCGCCGAGTCCGCGCTGGGAACCTGCGCCTCGGCCAGCGCCAGCGCCGCGGCTAGCGCCCCGGCCGTGGCCGCGGCGAGCGCCAGTGCTCCCGCTCCGGCCGTGGCCGCCGCGAGCGCTCCGGCCGTGGCGGCGGCGAGCGCGAGCGCCCCGGCCGCCGTCGCCAGCGGGAGCGCCCCGGCGGCCTCAGCCTCGGCCGCACCCTGCCCGTCGGCATCCGCGTCGGCATCGGCCTCAGCGCCGGCGACCACGACTCTCGCCCAGGGCATCCCGCCCATCAACCCGCCGGGCCGGGCCGGCGCGGCCGGGTCGAATGCGGTAGACGCGTCCGGAGCGGCGATCAGCTTCGCCCAGACGACCGCCGAGGCGGCGAACTCGACCAACTGCACGGTGTCGGTGCCCGCCAACCCGCTCACCGCCGCGGGCCTGGCCACGCCGTGGGAACTCGGCGACGGCTGCACCTGGGCCAACGGCGGCACCGAGGGCGTGTTCATCGACGCCACCATCTTGTCGCCGAACGGCCAGCTCATGGTCTACAACCCGCTGGTGATCGACCAGGGCACGACGCCAGCCGTGGCGCCGGTGGCGCCCACCATCCCGGCGGGCTCGCAGGTCATCCTCAGCCTCGGCTACAACGGCGGCGCCCTGGCCCTGGTCGGCCCCGGCGTCCAGCAGGGCAACTGCATCGACGCGCTCGGGAACTCGCTGATCAACCAGACCCCGCAGTGCAACGCGGCGAACTTCTACCGGATGGCCAACGCCGAGATCGCCCGCGGCATCCTGAAGGTCCCGGCCACCGGCACCGGCCAGGACGGCCAGGCCTGCCAGACGACGCGTGACTTCGCGCTGATCGACCAGGACCAGAGCGACAACGCGGTGGCGAGCTACCTGTTCGACCCGGCCACCGGTAAGACGGCGCAGGCCACCGCGGCCAACACCGCGGCCATGACCGGCGCCACCCTCGAGCAGAACGGCAGCGACAACGGCCTGCTGGACAAGTTCGTGGACGTGGCGCTCGGCTGCACGCCGTTCACCGCCCCCAACCCCACCAACCCGAACGGGTCGAGCGCCTCGCAGGCGCTGAACGAGCTGTCCGCCCGGGCAAACCAGCAGGGCACCGTCGCGCTGCTCCCGGTCAACAACCCGCAGCTGCTGGTCGGCGGCCAGTTCAGCGTGAGCAAGACCAACCTGTACCGCATCGAGACCGATCAGCCGGCGCTGCGGTTCGGCGCCAACCTCGACCGGAACGCGGCTCAGTACTGCCAGAACATGGTGAATATCCAGACGCCTCGGCTGAAGCTGGACGCGGCCATGGAAGCCGGCACGGCCTCGCCCGTCCCGGCCCTGGGTAACAACCTGGCCACCTTCCTGGCAGCCCGGCTGGCCGGCTCGTTCGACAACCTGAACTGTAAGAACTACGGCCTGACCAACCCCATCACCCTGACCACCGACGACAACGGCGTCGCCACCGCGGCCACCTACAACACCACTCCGCAGAAGGCCGCGGTCAACGCCGCTCGCGGCGGCGGCGGCCGTCACCACCGGCCCAACTACCGGCACCGGTTCATGCCCGGCCGGTTCGGCCACATGTAACCGCACAACCTACAGCGGGCCAGTCCTGACTGGCATCTCCTGAAGGACGAGCCCGCCGATCCACCCCAGGCTGGGAGGCCCCGCGAACCGGGGCCTCCCAGTTTTTTCGCAGCGGTCAGGCGACGCGCCAGATGCGCCACATGGCGGCCGGGTCGGTGCAGGGGTCGCCGTGGACCAGGGAGAAGTCGGCCGGGCCGCCCGCGCGGATGACGCCGGCGTCCGGTTCGCCGAGCAGTTCGCCGCCGCGCCAGGTGACGCTGGCCAGGGCCTGCCACGGCTCCAGGCCGGCCTGCACCAGGCACTCGATCTCCCAGGGCAGCTGGTTGGCGCGGGACGAGCCGCCGCCGAAGTCGGTGCCGCCGACGATCGCGACTCCGGCCGCGTGCGCCAGCCGGACGCTGGCCATCGCGGTCTCGAGGGTCTCGAGGGTCTCGGCGGTGCGCTCGGTGAACCGCGGGATCGCCGTGGTGGTGCCGAACGTCAGCCAGGACCTCAGCACGGTCATGGTCGTCACCAGCGCGCAGCCGCGGGCGGCCATCTCGGCGGCAATGTCCGCGTCCAGCTCGAAGCCGTGCTCGATGGAGTCCACGCCCGCCGCCGCGCAGGCGCGAGTGCCGGACAGGCCCGTCGCGTGCGCGGTGACCTTGCGGCCGCGGGCGTGGACCGCCGCCACCACCCGGGCGACCTCGTCCGCGCTGAACGGCGGGGTGTTGGCGTCGGGGCCGTCCATGTACAGCTTGACGAAGTCGGCGCCGTCGTCCAGCTGGCCGAGCGCGGCCGCGAGCAGCTCGTCGCCGTCCCTGGCCTCCACCGACAGGCCCGGTGGCAGCAGCCCGGCGACGGTGACCCAGGTCCCGGCCGCACGAACGTAAGGGCGATCTCGACGGCCGTGCCAGCGGTCCCTGATGCCGAGGCTGAGGGCCCGCTCCGCTCCGCCGACCGGTCGGGTCGGGGCGCCCACGTCGCGGGCCCAGCGCACGCCGGAGCGGTACTGCAGCTCGCCGTTGTCCTCGGCCACGGCCAGCAGCCGGCCGGTCGGGTCGCTGGCCCGGTCGATCCAGTGCGAGCCGCCGGGCAGCGTCAGGTGGCTATGCCCGTCCACCATCCCCGGCACGATCGTGGTGCCGCCCGCGTCGACGATCTCGCAGTTGGCGGGCAGCTTACCCTCGTCGTCCGCGGGCCTGATCCAGGCAATCCGGTCGCCGGTGACGAGCACGCTCACGCCGAGCTGAAGCTGGTCCGACCGGGCGTCGGTGAAAGCGCCGCCCCGGTAGAGCGTGCTCACGCCGGGGTGACCACGAACTGGCGCAGGTACAGGTCGCGGAACGTCACCGGGCCGCGCGGCCCGGGCACGGCGTCGATGTTGATGCCGGTCTCCGGGACCGAGAACAGCTTGAAGCCGTCCAGCAGCCGGGTGGTGGAGTTCCAGAACGCCCCGGTGCCCGCGTAGGCACCGAGGAACTCCTCCGCCGCGGCCCGGTCCGCGGTGACGATCGAGGCGGCCAGGCCGGAGGTCTCGTCGTTGGCGAGGGTGGCGGCGGCGCGCGGGCCGTCGGCCGGGGCCACGGTGACGGTCGCCTCGTGGCCGGAGTCCAGCGCCCACTCGTGCCCGAGCGGGTGCGCGTGCGGTGGCAGCGAGACCTCGATCCCCAGCCGGGTGAGCAGCGCGCGAACCCGGGGCAGCACCCTGTCCCACCCGGACGGGTGCAGCAGCAGCAGGTTGAGCCGGTTGCACACGCCGAGCCGGTCCAGGCTGGCCTCGATGAGCTGTTCGGCTAGGTCCAGGTCGGCGGCGGCGTCGACGTAGAGGACCGCGCCGCCGTCGGCGTGCGCCATCGTGCGCACCCCGTGCCGGGCCGCCTCGGCGGCCAGCGACCGGGTGCTGTCCCCGCTGCCGCGCAGGATCACCAGCGGGATCAGGCCGGGCTGGCTGACCAGCGCCCGGGCCGATTCCTGCCCGGGCACCCGGACCAGGCCGATCATGGCCGGGTCGAGCCCGGACGCGGCCAGGGCGGGCGCGATGACCTCGTCCGTCAGCGCGACCGCCGAACGGATGGCCGCCGAGCCGGTCCGCAGCACGCCCGCGTTGCGCGACTTGACGAACTGGGAGGCCACGTCGACCACCACGTTGGGGCGGGCCTCGAAGTTGGCTCCGATCACGCCCACCGGGCGCCGTCGCTCGGTGAGGGTGAGGTGGCCGGGGAGCTCGCGGACCACCCGTTCGGTCGCTTCGTAGGGGACGTCGGCGAGGGCGCGGAGCTGGCCGGCGATGGCCTCGAGCCGGGCCTCGTCCAGCCGGAGCCGGTCGAGCAGGCCGGGCGCGAGGCCGGCCTCGCGGCCCGCCCTCATGTCCGCCTCGTTGGCCGCGAGTACCGGGGCGGCCTGGCGGCCGAGCGCGTCGGCGATCGCGCGCAGCGCCGCGTCGAGCCGCTCGTCCGGGACGCTGGCCAGGTCGGTGACGGTGCCACGGGCCGCCCGGGCGGCTTCCTCCACGGCCTTCATGGCGTCGTCAGTCATGCCTTGCCTTCCGTCGAAGTCATCGGCTCCAGGTTACGCAGTCCGGGCTGACGCAGCGGGGGCGCTTCGAGACTGCAGTTGAAGTCCTGCGGGGTGTTTTCCGCGCACGTCACCTTGGACGGGTTGCGGATGGTCAGCGCGGCCAGGACGCCGCCGGCGGCGCAGAATGCCGCCGCGATCCAGGCGGCCTTCATGAAGCCGTGGCCGAGCTGGGCCGGGTGCAGGTAGCTGTCCCCGGTGATGCCGGCCAGCGCGGGCAGCACCGCCACCGCGATCAGCCCGGCCGCCCGGGCCACGTCGTTGTTGACCGCGGAGGCCACGCCCGCGTGGTCGGACGGGGCGGCGGACAGCGCGGTCGCGGTCAGCGGCGCCACCATGATCGCCACCCCGAACCCGAACACCAGCGCCGCGGGCAGCACCGCGGTCAGGTAGTCACCGGAACCCCCGATCCGGGTGAACAGGGCCAGCGACGCGGCGATCACCAGCGGCCCCACTGACATCTGCAGCCGCGGCCCGATCCTGGCCGCCAGCGCGCCGGACCGGGAGGACAGCACGAGCATGATGAACGTGACCGGCAGCAGGGCGGTGCCCGCCCAGATCGGCTCGTAACCGTGCACCACCTGGAGCACGGTGGGCACCAGGAACAGCAGCCCGCCCAGTGCCGCGTAGACCACGAAGGTGACCGCGTTGGCCGCGCTGAACTGCAGCGACCGGAACAGCGCGGGCGGCAGGAGCGGCTCCGACGCCCGCCGCTCCACCGGCACCAGCGCGGCCAGCAGAAGCACACCCAGGGCCAGCGGCAGGAGCACCCCGGGCGCCGTCCAGCCCTGCACCGGCCCCTCGATCAGCCCGTAGGT
>Ga0136846_1240628_pt1 | contig 12994 bp, 12 predicted proteins | sample HopSoiMetagenom2_FD_96841 | JGI IMG/M metagenome (GOLD analysis project Ga0136846, IMG submission 96841) | Grasslands soil microbial communities from Hopland, California, USA - 2 Assembly 2016 (version 4) | ecosystem: Environmental > Terrestrial > Soil > Grasslands | place: USA: Hopland... | reverse complement strand
GAGGGCGCGCAGGCCGCGATGCTCGACATCGACCACGGCACCTATCCCTTCGTCACCTCGTCCAACCCCGTGGCGGGCGCGGCCTGCGTGGGCACGGGCGTCGGCCCGAAGGACATCGACGTCGTGTGGGGCGTGGCCAAGGCCTACGCCACTCGCGTCGGCGCCGGCCCCTTCCCCACCGAGCTCGACGACGCGCTGGGGGCGGAGATCCGCAGCCGCGGCGGCGAGTTCGGGACCACGACGGGCCGCCCTCGGCGCACCGGTTGGATCGACCTCGTCGCGCTGCGCTACGCCGCGCGCATCAACGGGCTCACCGGGCTGGTCATCACGAAGCTCGACGTGCTCACCGGGGTGCCGACGCTCAAGGTGTGCACGAGCTACCGGGGGCTCGACGACGCGGAGTTCGACGTCTTCCCCTACCACCAGACCGTGCTGCACCATGCGCGCGGGCACTACACCGAGCTGCCGGGCTGGCAGGAGGACCTCAGCGACGCGCGCAGCTTCTCCGACCTGCCGCCCAACGCGCAGGACTACCTGCGCTTCATCGCCGAGCGGCTGGGGGTACCGATCGTCCTGGTCGGCGTCGGCCCGGCGCGCGAGCAGATCCTGTGGAGCGACGGCGTGCGCGAAGAGATGCAGGAGCTGACCGCCGGCGGGGCCACCATCTGACGCGGCGCTCCGTCACCCGCCGCCGGCGGGAGCCGTGACCTGCAGGACCTCCGCCTCGCCCCGGCGCAGGATCCGCAGCGCGAGGATGAGTGCCGACAGCGTCGCGAGGGTGGCCAGCGTGATCTGGACGCTCACGACGCCCCGCTCGCTCCAGTAGACGTCCTCGAACTCCAGCAGCATCGCCGACTCGTCGAGGGTCAGCGCGACGCCGGCGCCGAAGGGCAGGGCCAGCCATGACTCGAGGCGCTCGTGGCGGGTGACCATCGCCACGCCGCCCGAGACGAAGGCCAACAGGATCCCGGGCACGAAGTGGTGGATGTGGCGCCCGCCCAGGAAGACGTTGCCGACCGGGCCGGCGTGACCGTGGCGGCGGATGACGTGGGCCGTGACCCGCGCGCCGATCCAGGTCACCGAGAACGCGGTGACGAGGTTCAGCAGCGCGTGCTCGCGCCGGGTCGCGCCCCGGTAGCCGGCCCGGGCGGCCTGCAGCGTCTGCCCGATCGCCTCCGCGCCCGCGCCGAGGACATGGTCGGTCTGCGCGGGCAGCGGGGCGCTCCCGCGCCGCCAGACGCGCCAGATCTCGCCGGCCAGGACGACGCCCGTGGTGGCCAGCGCGGCCCCGCCGAGGATCACGGTGCGGCGATTGCCGACGCGGCGGCGCGCCTCGCGCGCGAGGCGGCGGCGGCGCTCCCGGCGCCGGCGACCGGGGATCAGGCCCACCGCTCGAGCAGGTCCTCGTCGGGGACGCGGCGCACCAGTCGCGCGGGGACGCCCATGACCACGCCGCGCGCCGCGACGTCGTTGGTCACGACCGCGCCGGCCGCGACGAACGCCTCCTCGCCGACCTCGATGCCGGGAACGAGGACGGCCGCGCCGCCGATGCGCGCCGCGCGGCGGATCGTCGCGCCCCGCAGCGCCTGACCCGGCGCGTGGCGGGCCATCGTGTGGTCGTTGGTCGTCATCGCGAAGGGGCCGAGGAAGACATCGTCCTCGACCGCGCTCTGCGCCGTCAGGTAGACCATCGACTGGATCCGGACGCGCGCGCCGACCGTCACGTCGTTGTCGACGAGCGCGCCGCGGCCCACCACGGTCCCGGCGCCGATCCGCGCGCGCTCGCGCACGCAGGCCTGGTCGCCCACGATCGCGTCGCGCCCGATCGTCGCGCCCGCGAAGAGCACGGCCTGCGCGCACACCACGACGCCGTCCTCCACGACGAGCGGCTCGGGCGCCGTCCGGGGCGCGCTGGACCGCGGGCTCAGCCGCGGCGGCTTGCCGAGGATCGCCGCGTCCTGCACGACGACGCCGTCGCCGAGCACCACGCCGTCGTGCACCACGACGTTCGCCCCGAAGACCACGTCGCGCCCGACGGCGGCCGTGGGGCTGAGGACGAGGCCCGGGGCGGTCGGGTCTGCCATGGCGGATACCCTAGTGCGCGTCGTGCCGCAGCCCGTCACGCAGACCCCGCCGCGCGGCGCCGTGCTGGGCCTGGGCATGATCGGCCGCCACCACGCGCGGCTGCTGCAGTCCACGCCCCGGGCCACCTTCGCCGGGGCCGTCGATCCCGGCGGCGACCGCTTCGCCGCCGTCCGCGACCCGGGCCTCGTCTTCGCGTCGGCCCGCGCGCTGCTGGCCGCCGGCCGCCCGGACTTCGCGATCGTCGCGGTGCCCACCGAGGACCACGTCGCCGTCGTCGAGGAGCTCACCGCAAAGGCCATCCACGTGCTGGTCGAGAAGCCGCTCGCCGCCACCGCGGACGAGGCCCGGCGCATCATGGACGCCGTGCAGCGCACCGGCGTCGTCGCCGCGGTCGGCCACGTCGAGCGCTACAACCCCGCGCTGCTCGAGCTGCGGCGCCGCGTGCAGGCCGGCCAGCTCGGACAGGTGTTCCTGATCGCCACCGAGCGCATCGGCCCCTTCCCCGACCGGGTCCGGGACGTCGGCGCGGTCAAGGACCTCGGCACCCATGACCTCGACCTCGTCCGCTGGCTGGGCGGCGCGCCGGTCGAGCGGGTCGCCGCGCAGACCCAGCACCGCATGGGGCGGGCACACGAGGACCTGGTGCTGGCCACCGGAGCGCTCGACAACGGGGTCTCGTTCAACTGCATCGTCGACTGGCTGTCGCCCACGAAGGTGCGCCGCACGCGCGTCCTCGGCGAGCGCGGCATGCTCGTGGCCGACACCCTCACCGCCGACCTGACCTTCTTCGCCAACGGGGACGTCGCATCGGAGTGGGCGGCGACGCAGTCGCTGCGCGGCGTCAGCGAGGGTGACATGACGCGCTATGCGCTCCCGCGGCGCGAGCCGCTGCTCGTCGAGCTCGAGGCGTTCCTCGACCACCTGGCCGGACACGACGGCGCGGGCACGGTGTCGCTGGACGAGGGCCTGGAGACGGTCGCCTACGCCGAGGCCGTCCTGGCCAGCGCGGCGACGGGCGAGACGGTCACGCTGCGCGCCCCCGTGGCGGAGCCCGCATCGTGAGGGCGGTCGTCGTCGCGCTCGGCAAGATCGGGCTGCCCCTGGCCGCCCAGATCGCGCTCGCCGGGCACGAGGTCGTCGGGGTGGACATCGACCCTCGCGTCGTCGAGGCGGTCAACGCGGCGCAGGCGCCCTTCCCCGGCGAGGAGGGCCTGGCCGAGGCGCTGCGCGAGGTCGTCGGCGCCGGCCGGCTGCGGGCCGTGGCGGACGCGACACGGGCCGTGGCCGCGGGCGCCGAGCTGGTCGTGGCCGTACCGCCGCTGGTCGTCGACGAGCAGGCGCGCCCCGATTTCCGGGTGCTCGACGCCGTCGTGGACGCGATCGGCGACGGCCTGCGGCCGGGGACTGTCGTCTCGGTCGAGACGACGCTGCCGGTCGGCACGACCCGGGGCCGCGTGGCCCGCGCCCTGGCCGCGCGCTCGGGCCTCGAGCCCGAGGAGGAGTTCTGGACGGTCCACAGCCCCGAGCGCGTGTTCAGCGGCCGGGTCTTCGCCGACCTGGCCACCTACCCGAAGCTGGTCGGCGGGCTCAGCGCGGCCGGCGAGCAGCGGGCCGTCGCGCTCTACGCGGCGTTCCTGGCGGCCGAGGTCCGCGGGATGGGGTCCGCCGAGGCGGCGGAGCTGACGAAGCTCGCCGAGACGACCTACCGCGACGTCAACATCGCGCTGGCCAACGAGCTCGCCCGCTACGCCGACGCGATCGGCGTCGATGTGGCGCGCGTGATCGAGGCGGCCAACAGCCAGCCCTTCAGCCACCTGCACCACCCCGGGGTGGCGGTCGGCGGTCACTGCATCCCGGTCTACCCGCGCTTCCTGGTGGCCGGCGACCCGGACGCGCGGCTGCCGCTCGTCGCGCGCGAGATCAACGACGGCATGCCCGGCTACGCGGTCCGCCGCCTCGAGGCCGCCCTCGGTGACGACCTGGCCGGCCGACGGGTCCTCATCCTCGGCGTCGCGTACCGCGGCGCCGTGAAGGAGACCGCGTTCTCGGGCGCCTACGCGCTGCGCGACGCGCTCGCGGCGCACGGCGCCGAGGCGCTGGCCGGCGACCCGCTCTACGACACGGACGAGCTCCAGCAGCTCGGGTTCGCGCCGTGGACCGGAGGGGCGGTCGACGCCGCCATCGTCCAGGCCGATCACCCGGCCTACGCCGACCTCGCACCGGACGACGTCCCAGGTGCCCGGGTCGTCCTCGACGGGCGCGGCATCGTCCGGCCCGCCCCCCTGCAAGCCGCCGGAATCGACGTCGTGCGGCTCGGCGACGGCAGCCCGCGCCTGGCCGTCGCCGATCCCAGCCTGCGCGGGGCGTAGGCGGGCCGCGAGCGCATCACGCCAGGCGGTCCAGCGCCGCGACCACGCGTGCGCCCGCGTGCCCGTCGCCGTAGAGGGCGGGACGCTCGCGGGGCGGGCGGCGCTCCAGCGCGGCCAGCGCGGCGTCGGCGTCGAGGTCGACGAGCACATTCCAGCCGGCCTGCACCGTCTCGACCCACTCGGTCGTGTCGCGCAGCGTCACACACGGGACCCCGGCCAGGTAGGCCTCCTTCTGCACGCCGCCGGAGTCGGTGAGCATCGCGCGGGCGTGCACGAGCAGGGCGGTGAAGGCCAGGTAGCCGAGCGGCGGCAGCAGGCGGATGTGCGCCGCCGCGCCGAGCGCGTCCAGCAGGTCCGCGGCCTGCAGCCGCGCGCGCGTCCGCGGATGCAGCGGCAGCACGACGGGCTGCGGCAGCGCGCGGAGAAGATCGACCAGCCGGCGCAGCCGCCGCGGGTCGTCCACGTTGCCGGCCCGGTGGGCCGTGGCCAGCAGATACTGGCCCGGCTGCACCCCCGCCTCGTCCAAGGGCCGCACGTCGGATCGCACGCGGGGCTGGACGAGCAGCGCGACGTCCACCATCACATCCCCGACCAGCGCGACCTGCCCGGCGACGTGTTCGCGCTCGACGTTGGCCACGGCGGTGGCCGACGGGCACAGCAGCAGCGCGGAGGCGTGGTCGGTGAGCACCCGGTTGAGCTCCTCCGGCATCGCGCGGTCGAAGGAGCGCATCCCGGCCTCGACGTGGGCGACCGGCAGGCCGGCCTGCGCCGCGGCCAGCGCGCCGGCCAGCGTCGAGTTCGTGTCGCCGTAGACGAGCACGACGTCCGGGCGCTGGTCGGTCAGCAGCTCGGCCAGCGCGCCGAGCATCCGCGACGTCTGCTCGCTGTTGGTCCCCCTCCCGAGCCCGAGCTCGAGCTCGGGCCGGGGAACGCCGAGCTCCTGCACGAAGACGGTCGACAGCTCGTCGTCGTAGTGCTGCCCCGTGTGCACCAGGAGCTCGTCGTGGCGCTCGCGCAGCAGCCGCGAGACGGCCGCGGCCTTGACGAACTGGGGCCGGTTGCCGATGACCGTGACGACCCGCAACGGTCAGAGCAGCTCGCGGGCCACCCGGGCGCGAAACGCGCCCTGGGCGGCCAGCGTCAGCGGCCCCGGGGCGGTCGCGACCGCGCGGCCGTCCACGGAACGCACGGCCTGCACCTCGCGCGTGGTCGAGGCGAGGAACAGCTCACGCGCCGCGAGCACCTCGTCGAGGGTCAGCGACCGCTCGCCGGCGCCGGTCAGCTCGAGGACGCGGCGACGGGTGATGGAGTCGAGGATGTGCTCGTCGAGCGGCGGCGTGACGAGCGTCTCCCCGTCCAGCGAGGCGAAGAGGCTGCTCGTGGGGCCTTCCAGCACGCGGCGGTGCGGCGTGACGAGGAGCGCCTCGTCCGCGCCCGCCTCCTGCGCGAGGCGCGTGGCCAACATGTTGCCCGCGTAGGACAGTGACTTGACGCCGTCGAGGATCCGCGGGGGCGCGTAGGTGACGCAGGCCAGCGCGATCGCCTCGGCATGCTCGTGCAGCGGCTCGACGATTCCGACGCGGCGACCGCCGCGGGTGACGACCACGCGCAGCTGGGCGTCACCCGGAGTCGCCGCAGCGAGCAGCGCCTCGATGTCGGCGCGAACCGCGGCGACGTCGAGCGCCAGGCGCAGATTGCGCCCCGAGCGCTCCAGGCGCTGCAGGTGCTCGTCGAGCGCGAACGGCCGGCCGGCGTAGAGCCGGATGACCTCGAAGATGCCGTCGCCGCGCAGCAGCCCCTCGTCCGTGGCGGGGACCGTCGCGTGCGCGGCGGGCATGACGGTCCCGTCGACGATCGCGAGCACGCGCCGATTCAAGCAGGCGGCCAGGCGGGGCGCGGCCGGCAGCGCCGGTCCGTGTCGTCCCGGCCCCCGCGAGCGCCGCGTGGGCGCAGCGCGGCGCTAGCCTCGGCGTTTGATGTCGACGCGCACCGCGGTCCTCACGCCCCAGGCCGAGGACTTCCCGCAGTGGTACCAGGACGTCCTCGCCAAGGCCGAGCTGGCGGAGAACGGCCCGGTGCGCGGGACGATGGTCATCCGTCCCTACGGCTATGCGCTGTGGGAGCGGATGCAGGCGGAGGTCGACCGCCGGATCAAGGCGGCAGGCGCGGAGAACGTCTACTTCCCGCTGTTCATCCCGCAGGCGCACCTGCATCGCGAGGCCGAGCACGTGGAGGGCTTCAGCCCGGAGCTGGCGATCGTCACTCACGCCGGTGGGCGCGAGCTGTCGGAGCCGGTCGTGGTCCGGCCGACGAGCGAGACGGTCTTCGGCGAGTTCATGGCCAAGTGGGTACAGAGCTACCGCGACCTGCCGCTGCTGCTCAATCAGTGGGCCAACGTCGTGCGCTGGGAGCTGCGGCCACGCATCTTCCTGCGCACGAGCGAGTTCCTGTGGCAGGAGGGACACACCGCTCACGCGACGCGCGCGGATGCCTCGGCGTACGCGCGGCGGATCCACAACGACGTCTACCTCGCCTTCCTGCGCGATGTCCTCGCGCTGCCGGTGCAGGCCGGCCTGAAGACCGACGTCGAGCGGTTCGCAGGCGCGATGGACACGCTCACCTGCGAGGTCATGATGCGCGACGGCAAGGCGCTGCAGATGGCCACCAGCCACGAGCTCGGGCAGAACTTCGCACGCGCCTTCGAGATCGCCTACACCGACGCCGACGGCGAGCGGCAGCTGTGCTGGACGACCTCGTGGGGCAGCTCGACCCGGATGGTCGGCGGGCTGATCATGGCCCACGGCGACGACGGCGGGCTGCGGCTCCCGCCGGCGGTCGCGCCCGTCCAGGCGGTCGTCGTCGCGGTCAAGGACGATCCCGACACGACGGCGGCGGTCGCCCGGATCGAGCAGGAGCTCGCCGCGGGCGGGGTTCGCTGCCGGCGCGACGAACGCACCGACGTCGGGCTCGGCCGGCGCTTGACCGACTGGGAGCTCAAGGGCGTTCCGGTGCGCGTCGAGGTCGGTCCGCGCGACCTGCGCGCAGGGGTGGCGTCGGTGGTTCGGCGCGACAACGCAGAGCGCGCCGCGACCGCGCTGGACGGGGTCGGCCGGTTCGTGCGCGACGCGCTCGAGGACGCTCAGCGCGCCCTCGCCGCCGAGGCGCTCGCCCGGGCGACGCAGCGCACGCGCAGCGTCGACTCCGTCGAGGCGGCCATCGACGCGGCCCGCGACGGGTTCGCGCTCCTGCCCTGGTCGCGCTGCGGTCGGCAGGGCGAACGCCGCCTCAACGAGCACGGCGTCTCCGTCCGCTGCCTGCAGACTCTCGCCGGCGCTGTGCCCGACGGTCTCGAAGGCGACGACGACCTCGTGGCGGTCGTCGCGCGCGCCTACTAGCGCCGGGGCGCGAATCGGGAGCGTGCTCGCCGGAGCGCACCAGCGACGTCATGCCCCGCTTCCCGAGGGCAGCTGACCGGAAGCGACGCACGCGGTCGCGGAGGCCGGCGTCGCTTGCGGGCACGAGCGCGCCGTAGAACGCGGGCAGCTCGTGCCACTCGATGCCGCGATCGAGCGGTCACTCAGCTTGCGAACCGAGTAGCCGGTCGACCCCGGCCGCGCGGCGTTCGCAGCCCCGCGCTCAGCGCTCCTCGATGGTCGCCAGCAGCGGCTTGACATCGACGATCGGCGTGCCGTCGAGGGCCTCGATCGGACCCACCAACAGCCGGTGACCCTCGATCGCCGCGACGGTCACCCGGTGCAGGCCGATCGGGTTCGGGCGGTCGGGCGAGCGCGTGTTGAAGACGCCCTGCTCGGGCCGCGCCGGGTCGCCGCGCGGATGCACCCGCAGCACGTCGCGGTCGGCGCGGTCCAGCCAGGTGAAGACGAGCACGTCGTCGCCCGGCGCGATGCCGTCGAGCGCGGGCTCCAGGCGCTCGTCGAAGACCAGCCACGCGTCCGGGGCGCCCTCGTCGCCCTGGTTCGGCGCCTCGGCTCGATCCCGCAGCGGGGACTCCACCCTCCCGACGGTCGCGAGTGCTGCGTCCGGGCCGGGCGCCGCGTTCTCCGGCCGGGTCGAGGCCGCGCGCAGCCCGGCGGCGGCACCGGCGCCGACAAGGGTCGATCCGCCCGCGATCGCGAGCGCCAGGCGAGCGCGTCGCTCGGGCAGGTGCTCGCGCGCGACCCACGTGGCCACGACGTCGGTCGCGTCGCAGGCCACGTGTGCGAGCGCCCACCTGCGCAGCTCCCCCGCATCGCCGCGCGCCACGGCCCACAGCGCTCCGGCGCCGAGCGCGACGTCCCGGACCCCCTGCGAGCGGATCATGACCTGGGCCGCGGGCTTCCTGGCCACCCGGCCGATCCAGCTCGTGCGCGCCTGCTGCGGACGGAGGAGATAGCTCAGCCCGAAGAGCGCGCGGTTGACGCCGAGCCCGGCGGCGAGCACCTTGGCGATCTCCATGCGGTGCGTGTTCCCGCCCGCGGCCCCGACGCGCGCATCGACCGCGTCGGCGTCGGCTTGGCCACCCGCGGGGGCGCCGCCCCGCCTCCCTGCGCCTAGGCCTTGCCGACCGGGGTCGTTCCGAACATCAGCGTGCGGCGCCGCACGTCGAAGAACACGATCGACGCGCTCGCGAGCAGGTCCTGCAGGTTGTCCGCGTCGTCGGCGTCGATGGTCAGCACCTCCTCCCAAGCGCCCTGGTCCAGCACCAGCTGCAGCGTCCACGTGCCGGGCTGCCCCGCCTCGCCGGCGACCCAGGTGAACTGGTAGTGACTCAACTGCCGGACGGCGATCGAGTCGTCGGTGACCGGCTGCTTGACGTCGGGGACAGGCGGTTGCGCCTCGGACACGGGTGGCTCCTCCTCGCGGGGTTGCTGGTCGGTTGAGCCTGCCTCCTACCCGGCTGCGGTCATCGGTCACGTCCTCCCGCCGCTCGTGGCGCCTTCGCGCGCATCACACCGGGCGGCGGGGCCACGACGCCAAGTCGTCGGCCCGGCGCTCCCGGAGCAGGCCGGGTGGGTGATGCGCAGCGGGCGCCGGCGGTGCAGTGTCGCCATTCGCCCGACCCCGCCGTGAACACCTCGAGGACCAGGGCCCCCCGGCCGCTCGCCGGGGGCGCGACGAGTGCCGGGGGGCGGCTCCACTTTGCGACGGTAAATGTGCTCCTCCCAAAGCGGATCGTCTATAGGGCATTGGTCCCGGGACCCGTCAGGTGATCGCCACCGGGTCGACCATCGACCCCGTCGCCCCGCGGATCGCCAACGGCAGCGCGACGAACAGGAACTCGCGCACGCCGGCGGCGGCGAGCGCCTCGAGGTCGAGGCTCTCGAGCAGGTAGACGCCGTGCTCGATGAGCAGGAGCGTGTGGACCGGCTGCGGGTTGGCCGGGTGGCCGCGGTCGGGCGCCGGCTGGACCTCGTAGGTCTCGGTGTCCGAGCCCGTCGCCACGACGCCGCGCTGCAGCAGCAAGCGCGCCGCGGAGATGTCGGGGCCGGCCCCGCGACTTGCGGCCAACCGCTCGGGGTCGGGCCAGCCCGACAGGTAGCCGGTGCGCACGAGCGCGACGTCGCCCGCGCCGGCCATCACGCCCGTGGCCGCCTCGATCGCCAGCAGCTCGTCGGCCGTCACCGGCTCGCCGGCCGGCAGGGCGGCGAGCCCGCGGTGGCCGGGGACGTCGTAGAGCACGCCGCGCCGCCAGAGCGGCGGGATCTCGGTCGCGTCGCCCGTGACCGGGCCGAAGTCGCCGAGGTCGGTGCGCGCCGAGCCCCCGTGCCAGCGGTCGTCGTCGCCGACGGTCATGTGCGCGTGGGCGTCGACGTGCGCGCCTGTGTGCGTGGTGCCGATCACCAGCTCGCTCATGTAGCCCAGGCACGCGTCGTTGGGCAGGCCCCAGTGGTGGTCGTGCGTCACCCGGCTGCCGTGCGGCGTGCGGTACGTGACGACCTCGAAGGTCGGGTGTCCCGGGAAGAGCGGCATCTTGGGGAAACGCTCGCGGGCCAGGCGGAACATGCGCCCCTCGCGGATCAGCCCGGCGCCGGCGAGCACGTGCTCGGGCGTCGGCGCGGCGGCGTCGGCCGCGGGCCGGCCCGGGCGCACGATGCCGCGGTCGATGCCCTCCCTCTGATCGCTGCGACCGGGCGGCACGGTCACCGTGGCGCTCCGGCGCGGACGCCTCCGAGCGCCGCGAGCGCCGCGCGCAGCATCGGCTCGCCCAGCTCGCGCGCGCGGGGCAGGCCCGGGCTCATCCGGTCCACCGAGCTCTGCAGCTTCGCGGCCGCGCGATCGCGTGAGGCCCGGCCCGACTCGACCCAACCGACGACGAGCCCCGTCATCGTCTCCAGGAAGGACAGCGAGTCCGCGGCCTGGAGGAGGTCGGCCTCCGGCCAGCCTCCGTCCTCGTGGACGCGGATGAGCCGGTCGACGCCCTCGACCAGGTCGTCCGGCGCACCCTGCTCGCGCAACCACCGCGACGCGATGTCCGCGCAGCGGTCCTGGTGCCAGCGGTTGTAGGCCGGCGAGTCCCAGTCGCGCGCGGAGTCCCACGGCGCGTCGGGATCCGGGAACGCGCGCTCGATGTCGTGCAGCACGGCGGCCAGGCGCAGGCGCTCGGAGGCGTCCCGGTCGAGCGCGAGCGCCCAGTCCTCGGTGCGCAGCAGGTGGCGGCGGTGGGGGTGCACCTCCTCCACCCACCGCCGGGCCCGGGCCGGCAGGTCGCTCACGTGGTCACCGGGCGGGCCTGGAGCACGTAGAGCTCGCCGTCCTGCACCGCCCACTCGATGTCCTGCGGGGCGCCGACGCGCTGCTCGAGGTCGTCGCCGAGCCGGGCCAGCTTGGCGAGCAGCTCGTCGTCGGCCTTGCGGGCAGCGCCCTCGTCCTCGCTCAGCGGCTGTTCGACGACACCGCCGCCCGCGTCGGCGACGACCGCGTAGGGCTGGTGGTGCACGTGCGCCCTGCGGACCGTGCCGTCGCGCTTGAGCACGTAGTGGTCGGGGGTGACGGCGCCCGACACCGCGGCCTCGCCGAGCCCGATGACGGCCTCGACCACCATCCGGTCGCGGCGCTTCTTCACCGGGTCGCAGGTGAACAGCACGCCCGCGAGGTCCGCCTGCACCATGCGCTGCACGACGACCGCCATCCCGAGGTCGCCCAGCGAGCCCTTCTTGGAGCGGTAGAACAGCGCTCGCTCGGAGAAGAACGACGCCCAGCAGTCGCGGATGCGCGCGCGCACCGCCTCCCCGCCGCGCACGTGCAGGAAGGTCTCCTGCTGGCCGGCGAAGCTTGCCGCCTCGGAGTCCTCGGCGACCGCGCTCGAGCGCACGGCGACGGGCAGGTCGCCCGGCCCGAGCGCCGCGTAGGCCGACAGCACCGCGTCGCGCAGCGCCGGGGCGAGCTCCACCGTTCTGATCAGCGCCTGCGCCGCTGCGGCGTCCTGGCGTTCGGCCAGGGCGCGCAGTTCGGCGCCGCCGTCGGGCAGGGCCTCGGCGAGGGCACCGGCCGGGATGACGAAGCCGGGCGGCACCGGGAGGCCGAGCGCAGACATGCGGGCCAGGGACGAGCCCTTGCCCCCCGTCTGCGCGACGTCGAGGCAGCCGGGCTCGCCGAAGGGCAGGACGAGGCTCATGGCTCCTTCTCCCGCCGGCCGGTCAGGCCAGCACCTCCACGAGGCCGGTCGCGCCGTTGACGCGGACCCGGTCGCCGGTCTTGATGCGCTCGCCCGCGTTGCCGGTCCCGACCACCGCCGGGATGCCGAACTCGCGCGCGACGACGGCGGGGTGCGACACGGCACCGCCGGCCTCGGTGACCAGGCCCTTGATCTTCGTGAACAGCACGACCCACGCCGGGTTGGTCATGCGGCAGACGAGGATCTCGCCCTCCTGGACCTGGTCGAACTCCTCGAGCGAGGAGACGAACCGCGCGGAGCCCTCGACGACGCCGGGCGACGCCGGGAGGCCCTTGATCTCGCCGGTGGTCGACGGCTCGCCGGCGTAGAAGCGGTCCGGGAAGCCCCACAGGCCGCCGTAGGGGAACTCGATGGCCGACTTCGTCGCGGTGCCCAGCCAGGCCGGCGGCCGGCGCTCGTAGGCCTCCTCGTGGTCGTCGCGACGGTCGGAGACGAGGTCCTTGGCGTCGAACGCCTCCGGGTCGGCGATGAGCCGGCGCAGCTCGTTGTAGTGCAGGAACACCACGTCCTCGGGGTCGTCGAGCGCGCCCGCCTGCACCAGCTTGCGCCCGATGGCGATGACGGCGATGCGCAGGCGTGCGTTCGTGCCCTGATCGACGAAGAAGTGGTGGTCGGGCGTGAGCGGGTTCATGTTCAGCGAGAGCTCGAGCGCGCGGCTCAGCTTCTGGCGGTCCTCGCCCTGCACCCCCTCCATGACGTCGCGCTTGGCCGCCTCGAGGTCGTCGCTGACGGCCTGCAGGTTCGAGGGGTAGTCGTAGTCGGTCGCGACGTAGCCGCGGATCGCCTCGATGATCGGCGCCGGGTCCTCGACCCAGAGCTTGTACATGAACTCGTGCGACCACATCGCCTTGTAGCCGAACGTCTT
>Ga0136846_1236048_pt1 | contig 12994 bp, 5 predicted proteins | sample HopSoiMetagenom2_FD_96841 | JGI IMG/M metagenome (GOLD analysis project Ga0136846, IMG submission 96841) | Grasslands soil microbial communities from Hopland, California, USA - 2 Assembly 2016 (version 4) | ecosystem: Environmental > Terrestrial > Soil > Grasslands | place: USA: Hopland... | reverse complement strand
TGGACGGCATCGTGAAGCGTTACTCGAATTTTGTGCCGTTCCCGATCGAGCTGAATGGGAAGCCGCTGAACACGGTGCAGGCGATCTGGGCGCGGAACAAGAGCGAGATCAAGGAAGAGGAGTACGAGGAGTTTTATAAATTCATCGCCCATGACCAGGAAAAGCCGATGTACCGGCTGCATTTCACGGCGGATGCGCCGCTGGCGATCCAGGCATTGCTGTTCGTTCCCGGGCACAATATCGAGTTGCTGGGGATGTCGCGCACGGAACCGGGCGTGAGTCTTTATAGCCGGAAGGTGTTGATCCAGGCGCATGCGAAGGACCTTTTTCCGGAGTGGCTGCGGTTTTTGAAAGGAGTGGTGGATAGCGAGGACATTCCGCTGAATATCTCCCGCGAAACGATGCAGGACAGCTCGCTGTTGCAAAAGTTGAATCGCGTGCTGACGAGCCGGTTTATTAAATTTCTGGAGGAGCAGGCCGGGAAAGACGCGGCGCAATACGGGAAGTTCTTTGAGGAGTTCGGACGTTTTATCAAGGAAGGGATCATCAGTGATTTCACGCATCGGGAGGCGCTGGGAAAACTGCTGCGCTACGAATCGTCCACGATGCCCAAAGGTGAAAAGAGTTCGCTCGAGGAATACGTAAAACGGATGCCGCCGGAGCAGAAGGAGATTTATTATATCCTGGGGCCGAACCGGGAGACGGCCGAGACCAGCCCGTATTATGAAGTGTTCGCAGCGCGCAAGTATGAGGTGCTTTTCTTTTATGACGCGTGGGACGAGTTCGTGATGGACAATCTGCACACGTTCCAGGAGAAGGCAATCAAGTCCGCGGAACGGGCTGATCTTTCGATCGAATCTCCGGAGAAGAAAGAAGGCGAGCTGACACCTGAACAGACGGACAGCGTGGCCAAATGGATGAAGGAAATTTTGAAGGAGAGAGTGAATGAGGTCCGCGCCTCGAAGCGTCTGGTCGATAGTCCCGCGATTGTGAGTGAAGCCGAGGGTGGTGTGACGACCAGTATGCGAAAAATTCTGAAAGCGATGCGCAAGGAAGGAATGCCGGAGCCGGAAGTGAAGTACGATTTGGAAATCAATCCGCGGCATCAGATTATTGTGCGGTTGGAGAAGATTCGCGCATCGGACGCGGCTTTGGCGGAGAAAGTGGCGCAACAGGTTTACGATAATGCGCTGGTTGCGGCGGGGGTGCTGGAGGACCCGAGGGCCATGTTGCGAAGGCTAAACGACTTGCTCGAAAGCGTCCTGGCGAGGCCGAGTTAGATCGTTGCAGGAAAGAAACTTAGCTGGTCGCGACAAAGCCAGCAAACGGCTCGATATTGTTTGCATAACTAGCTGCGGAGCTTAGAGTTTACGCGGATGAACCCGCACCGATCGCAGGCACATCTCAGAAGCTTTTGGGCTGCCTATGTGGTACTCTGCATATCGCTGGCCCTGACCTTCTGTACGTACATCGGGTTCTCGCGCTACATCACAAAAAAGGAACACGCCCGCTTCGCCAGTGAATCTCAGTTGATATTTGAGCAGGTGGACGCGCAGATGAACGTTTACCTTACGCTTATGAAGGGCGTTCGCGCGCTTTACTCGGGTGGTGAGTACGTCAGTCCGGGGACATTATCGAGCTACTTCAGCGATCTAAAGATCGAAGATTTGCAAAAGAGCAGCGGGCTCGAAGGGATAGGACTTGTCTGGGTGGTGGCTCCTTCTGAACGAACGGAACATGTGGATTGGATGCGCAAGGAGTATCCCAATTATACGTTAAGGAGCCGCTCTTCAAACGAGGTTTGTTATCCTATCGCTCATATTGAGGCGGTGAGCACCAATCGCACCGGGGCCCTGGGATGGGACGTGTCGCAGGATGCAGATCGTTTCGAGGCGATTCAAAGGGCGCGCGACACCGGTCAGCCGGCTGTGACGAAGAAGACAAGAATCCTGATGGCGGATGGATCGAGCGGGCCTAACGGGTTTGTGATTTATCTGCCGATCTATTCCGAAAGGAAAGGTGGAAGCACGCCGGAAGAGCGCCGGCAAAATCTGCGAGGGTTTGTTTACGGAACATTCAATCCAGCGAAGCTTTGGAAGAAATTGCTGCTGCCGAAAGAGAAGCTGGTCGGCCTGGAGGTTTACGACGGCGAGATCTCAGCGGCGAATCTGCTTTATGATGGCGACGAAACGCCACTCCGATTGTCCTCTCCTCCGTTGTTCTCAGGAAAATTGAGCGCTGATCTTTTGGGGAGACGATGGACATTCAGTTTCCATTCGTTGCCGGCGCTTGAGGCTTCAATGGAACATCGGCTTCCGCTGTTTGTTCTGTTGACCGGATTATTTGCGAGTGTTTGCTTTTTTGGGTTTGTTTTCGTTCCCGCGCGCGGAAAGGCCGTCGCGGAAAGACTGTCGAGCGATCTGCAAAAATCGGAGGAAGCGCTCCGAGCCGCGAATGTGGAACTGGGCCGCTCGCTGGCGTTGCAATTGGCCACGCTGGAATCGACGGCGGATGGAATTCTGGCGCTGGACCGGAACGGGGAGATTGTCAGCTATAACGAGCAGTTCGTTAAGATGTGGCGGCTGGATCCGCGAGTGGCCGCTTCGAAAGATCACGATAGCATTCTTGGTTTGATGGTGAGCCAGCTTTGCCATCCGGAGGAATTTGCCGCGACGACAAAGCAACTGCTGGCGGATCTGCAAAGCGAAACGGTTGACCTGCTCGCATTCAAAGATGGGAGAGTGTTTGAACGATCGTCTCGCCCGCAGCGAAGCAACGATGTGATCATCGGCCGTGTTTTGAGTTTTCACGACGTGACGGAACAAAAAGCGGCGGAGGAACGATTGCGCGAGTCACAAGCGCTGTATTACTCGCTGGTTGAGAACCTTCCCCAATGCATTTACCGAAAAGATCTGCAGGGGCGTTTTGTTTTCGCGAACATGGCTTTCTGCGAACTGCTGAAAGTGAGTCCGCACGCGATTATCGGGAAAACGGACTTCGACTTCTTTGCCGAGGGTTTGGCGGGGCGTTACAAAGACAACGATCGCCAGGTGATTGAGACAGGAAAAATTCTCGAAGTGACGGAGCCTTATACGACGAATACGGGCGATAAACGCTTTGTTCGGATCGTGAAGACACCATTGTTCGACGGGCGCGGCGCCGCGACGGGAATACTTGGAATTTTCTGGGACATCACTGACCAAAAGAACGCGGAAGAGAACCTCGCCTCAGAAAAGGAACGATTGGCGGTGACGCTTCGTTCGATCGCCGACGCGGTGATTGCGACCGATATTGAGGGGAAGGTGCGGATGATGAACCCGGTGGCTGAACGAGTCTCCGGTTTTTCACAAACAGACGCTGAAGGCCGGAACATCCAGGAAATTCTGCCACTCTGGCATCCGGAAACCCGCGCACCATTCCCCAAGGAATTTTATGCGGTGCAGGCGGGACAGGCAGCGCACTCGTTAAATCCCGCGCTGCTGGTCACGAAAAATCGGAAGGAGATTTTTCTGCAAAAACGGTCGGCGCCGATTTGCGACAATTCCGGGCAGGTCACGGGCGCTGTTTTTGTTTTTCATGATGTTACGCAACAGCGTCAAGGCGAGCAGGAACTTTTACGAGCGAGCAAATTGGAATCAGTCGGCCTGCTGGCGGGCGGAATCGCGCATGATTTTAATAACGTGCTCACCGGGATCGTCGGAAACTTGTCGCTGCTGCGCGAGCATCCGGATTTGCCTGGGGCAGTCAATGAAAGATTGGGTCAACTGGAAAATGCCGCTTACAAGGCTCGCAATCTCACGTTGCAATTGCTGACCTTCGCCAAAGGGGGATCGCCTGTAAAGCAAACGGCTTCCGTGGTGGAGGTTATTCGCGATTCTGTTGAGTTCGCGCTGCGAGGCTCGAGCCTCAGGCCGGAGTTCTCGTTTCCGGCTGATCTCGCTCCGGTTGAAATTGATGCCGGACAGATTGGGCAGGTGGTGCAAAACCTGGTGATCAACAGCACGCATGCGATGCCCGCAGGCGGCATGCTCAAAATTTCCGCGATGAACCGCGAACTGGACAATAGCGCGCGACTGGCATTAGTACCCGGAAAATATATCGTCGTTTCAATCCAGGATTTCGGTTGTGGAATTAAAGCTGAAGATCTCCCGAAAATTTTTGATCCGTACTTCACGACGAAAGATAAAGGCTCCGGCCTCGGACTCGCGACAGCGTATTCGATCATGAAGCGGCACGATGGATTGATCAGCGTCGAATCGGAAATGGGACAAGGGAGCACATTTCATCTTTATTTGCCCGCTTCGAAGGCGCGACCGGCGGCACCGGCTTCGGTCGAGCCGGTCGCATCTGAGAAAGGCGGCGGGAGAATCCTGGCGATGGACGATGAAGAGGGGATTCGCACGTTGTTAGCGGCGATCCTGAAACATTTCGGATACGAGGTGATGACGGTTCCCGATGGGACGGAGGCGATTCGCGAGTATCAGGAGGCGATTAAGTCCGGCATTCCATTTGACGCGGTCATCATGGATTTAACGATCCCCGGAGGGATGGGCGGGAAGGAGACGATCAGACGGCTGCGCGAAATTGATCCGAAAGTGAAAGCGATCGTGTCCAGCGGATATTCAAACGATCCGGTGCTCGCGGAGTATCAGGCGTATGGATTTCTGGGAAGAGTGGAGAAGCCATACCGCATTCAGGAATTGGAAAAAACGATCGCTCAGATTGTGAAGGGCAAGAGCGGTCTAAACTGAATTATTTCCGAAAGAACCACATCAAAACCGTGAGGATGACGCTAATCACAATGCAGGTCACGAGGGGGAAGTGAAAACTGAAGTTTCCTTTTGTGTAGTTAATATCGCCGGGTAAATGGCCAAACCAGCCGCGACCGATGCCGGACCAGAGCATCAAACCGATGAAGACAGTGAGTGCGCCGACAACGACCAATAATTTTCCAAGTTCGGGCATAGCAGACGAAAAGGATTATAGCACGCCAGTGGATTAACGTCGGCAAAAGAAACAGCCATGGCGTGTAATAGGAGGTTGGAGAACCTGAAACCAACTTCCCGGCGTGCACCCGCCATGGCTTCCCTAACACAAAGAGAGCTCCCTAGCGATAGTTGCTGAACCCAGCAATAACCGCAGCTCCCTTAAAAGAGCGTCGCATTCATCTTCGCTCCTCGCAACCGGCGGTGTTCTAAGTCGCTCGCAGACAAGTAAATTTTTTTACGGATGAGCTTTTTAATTTTGAAACCCTGAACGGGTGTTTAGTGGTTTCACGTACACCTTTATTGAGGGAAAAGTGCCTAATCTTCGGCGCGCTCGCCATGTGGCGCCATTTTGACCAGCTTCGGATCGAATTGACCGAGGATTTCGACAAGATCGGTTTGCGCTGCCATGACCGTATGAATGTCTTTGTAGACCATCGGGACTTCATCGAGGCCGGCGGAAATAAGTGTGACGCCGCGATCGCGGAGAAAGTGATTCACTTCCTTCCAGTTGAAGGTCTGGTTCGCCCTCGAACGGCTCATCACGCGGCCGGCGCCGTGGGAAGCGGAGTGGAGCGATTCGTCTTTTCCTTTGCCCTGCACGACAAAGCCGGGCGAAGCCATCGAGCCGGGAATAATGCCGAGGGTTCCGCGCCCGGCTGGAGTGGCTCCTTTGCGATGAACGACTACTTCGCGTTCAACACCATTGATTAAATGCTTTTCCTTCCAGGCGAAGTTGTGATGGTTTTCGATATCAAGCAGCACCCGCGCGCCGAGATTGTCGGCGACGTGCTTGTGGATGAGCGCGTGATTCGCGGCGGCGTAGAGACCCATCAGTTCCATCGCGTCCCAATATTCACGGCCATCCGGATCATCGAGCGAGAGCCACGAGAGGCGCTGCAATTCTTTCGGGAGATCTTCCTGTTTTTTGACGGCGAGCTTGCTGTAATAATCGCAGACCGCCGCGCCGGTGCCGCGGCTGCCGCTGTGACTAAGCAGCGCGATGTACTCGCCGGGTGGAAGATCGCCAATTTTTTCCTTCGCTGTAAACGTCCCGAACTCAACAAAATGATTCCCGCTGCCGCTGGTGCCGAGTTGAGACCAGGCTTTGTCTTTATTCTGTTTGGTAATCGGGCTCACCGACCAGTCGCGGTCGAGCACTTCGTGATGACGCCTGGACTTGAAATTTGCGCCGACGCCGAAGCGCGTTTCTTCCTGAATGGCGCGGGTTAGCTTGTCCTGTCTGCGGTCGAGATGATCGGGAGGGAGGTCGAGCACCGTCATTTTCATGCGGCAGGCGATATCCACTCCAACCGCGTATGGGATAACCGAATTTTCCGTGGCCAGGACGCCGCCGATGGGCAATCCATAGCCGACATGAGCATCCGGCATCAGCGCCGCCGCAACGGACACCGGCAACATGCAGGCCTTCTCCATCTGCGCGATAGCTTCACTCTCGAGGCCTTCACCCCACTGATGATATTTTAGCGGGTCAGGCCGCGGAGGCGGGGGAGCATTGACGAGTGCCTCGGCGAATTCCTTCCGCAAAGGGTCTTCGGCAAAAAGCGTCGGGTTCGCCAGCACCGCTTTGATCTCGTCCTCAATGCGAGTGCGATCGCCGCCCTTGAGCACATAATTTGCGATAAAATCGATGGCGCGCCGCTGCGCTTTGCCGTGCGGAACTCCAAGCCTGGCCAGATCTTGTGTGTTCATTCTCCTCCTCAATGGTCCCATTGTTTGCACGAAATTCCAATTTCAAATGGGAGAGATCGGGGCCGGGTTCGCGCGAAGGATTGGTCCGTGAATATTATTGCCAGGTTAGCTCAAATAGTTGCAATTCACTTGCATTAGATACCATTCGCTTCTCATACGAAGCGGAGGGCGATTTCAGGTGTTTTTTGCCCGCGACGCAGGCGGTGGAAAAACAAAACAAATAGGCACTTGACGACTGTACTCCGTGAGTGTATATACACAACATGACGAACGAACTGGACATGTCCGCGGCGGAGAACTGCGTGTGCTTCAACTTGCGCCGGGTGGCGCGATTGGTGACGCAGTTTTATGACGCGGAAATGCGGCGGCACGGAATCCGTCCGACGCAGGGCTCGATTTTGGCGTCTCTGCAAGCCAAGGAGAGTTGGAACATGGCGGAATTGAGTGATTGGCTGGGGATGGAGCGGACGACGCTAGTGCGGAATCTCCGGCCGTTGGAACGGGAGGGTTTCGTGCAGATCAGCGGCGGCGGGCGCGGCCGGCTTGTGGAGTTGGCAATCACAGCCAAAGGCCGAAAGCAAATTGAGAAACTTGCACCAGCCTGGAAAGCGGCCCAGAGCGCGGCAGTTAAAACTCTCGGTGAAAAGCGTTGGTCTGCCATCCTCTCTGATCTGGAAAGTGTGGCATCGGCTCTGAATAAATAAACAAACCCTGAACAAATCGTAAGAACGAATAGAATAAAACCCATAATGTGTATATGCACACAGTATCAAAAAACAAAATCACACTGGTCACCGGGGTCTCCTCCGGCATCGGGCGAGAAATCGCGCAACTGCTGGCCGAGCGCGGCGCGCGAGTGTTCGGTACAGTGCGCAATCCGCAGTCTGCCAGCCCGATTCCCGGTGTTGAAATCGTCCGGATGGAGGTGACGGATGATGCCAGCGTGGCCGAGGCGGTTTACGGCATTGTGCAGAAGGCTGGGCCGATTCAATACCTCGTCAACAACGCTGGTTATTCATTTATGGGGGCGCTGGAAGAAACTAGTGTTGATGAAGCTCGGCAACAATTTGAAACTAATCTCTTCGGCGTACTGCGCGTGACGAACGCCCTCCTGCCGGGAATGCGGCAGCAGGGCTATGGGCGAATCGTCAACATCAGTTCGGTGCTGGGTTTTCTGCCGGCGCCATATATGGGAATCTACGCCGCCAGCAAGCACGCGCTGGAAGGATACACCGAGACGCTGGATCATGAAGTCAGGAGGTTCGGCGTGCGCGCGCTGTTGGTTGAGCCGGCCTATACGCGAACGAAACTCAACGGGAACATCAAGTCCGCGAAAATGTCTCTCGCCGCTTACGCGGACGAACGAAAGCGTTTGACCGACGCGGCTCAGCAAAACATAGAACGTGGAGACGACCCTCGAAGGGTGGCGGAAACAGTTTGGAACGCGTTGACCGTGAAGTTGCCGAGGCTGCGTTATCCGGTCGGAAAAGGAATTGCCCTGAGCCGACTGCGCCGCTTCATTCCCGCAGGCATGTTCGACAGGAGTTTTCGCAAGCAATTTCAACTGGATCGGCCGCCGTTGATGACCTTTGCTCTGCTTGCGGGAGGGCTAACGCTGGCCTTGATGGCCGGCGGGTGTTCCAAGCCGGTCGTGAAAGATCCGCGCCTGCAGTCTGCGGTGGTGGAGGTCTTCAAGGCGGAAACGGCTGGCTCGAATGGCAGAACCTTCACGGGGGTTGTGGAAGCTCGCGTACAAAGCGATCTGGGATTCCGAGTCGGTGGAAAAATCCTGGAGCGATCCGTTAATATGGGAGAGCGCGTCCAGAAAGGTCAGATCCTGATGCGGCTTGATTCCGTGGACCTGAAACTGTCGTTGGCCGCGCAACAAGCAAACGTCGAGGCGGCTCGTGCCAAATACACACAAAGCAAGGCGGATGAAGCGCGGTTTGCTGCGCTGGTCAAATCCGGTGCGGTATCGCGTCAGGAGTATGATCAGGCGCGGGCGGCGCTGGACAGTGCCAAGGCACAGTTGGAAGCGGCGGAGGCTCAGGCAAGAGTCAGTAATAACTCCAGCGAGTATGCCGTTTTATTAGCCGATGCCGATGGAGTGATTGTCCGGACATTGAGCGAACCGGGCCAAGTCGTGGCAGCAGGCCAAACGGTGATTCAGTTGGCGCACGATGGTCCGCGAGAAGCTTTGATCAACCTGCCCGAGGGGATGCGACCTGATTTAGGAACGACGGCTTCGGCCAAACTTTATGGGCAGGATCAAAGGTATCAGGCCAGGTTGCGCCAGCTCTCCGATGCGGCGGACCCGGCGAGCCGAACTTTTGAAGCTCGCTATGTGCTCGAAGGTAAAGGCGCTTCGGCTCCGCTCGGCTCGACCGTGACCATCACATTGGTCGCACAGCAAACCTCCGGTGAGCAGTCCGTCGTGGTACCCGTCGGGGCCATTTATGATCGCGGCAGCGGGGCGGGCGTCTGGATCGTGAACGACAAGTCGGAAGTGAAATTCCGCTCTGTCAGAATTGTCTCAATCGGGAAGGAGGAAGCCGTCTTGTCCTGCGGAGTCCAAGCCGGAGAAAAGGTGGTGGCGCTTGGAGCGCATCTTCTGCACGAAGGACAAGTGGTGAACCTGCGAAATGAGGAGAAGAGGTCCTATGCGAACTTTTAATCTCTCCGCTCTGGCGGTGCGGGAACGCGCCATCACATTGTTCTTCATCTTTGCTTCGGCATGTGCGGGCATCTATGCCTATTTTCATTTGGGACGGGCGGAAGATCCCGCCTTTACAATCAAAGTGCTCACGGTGAGCGCGGTGTGGCCCGGAGCAACGGCCCAGGAAATGCAGGATCTCGTGGCCGAGCCGCTGGAGAAGAGACTCCAGGAGCTGCGCTGGTATGATCGCGTGGAAACCATCACGCGACCCGGACTGGCGTTGATGACACTACAACTCATTGACAAAACTCCGCCGAAGGAAGTTCCTGATCAATTTTATCAGGCGCGAAAGAAACTAGGCGATGAGGCGCGCAAATTGCCGCAAGGCGCGATGGGGCCTTTCATTAACGACGAGTACTCGGACGTTTCATTCGCACTCTACTCGGTGGAGGCTCCTGGCTTTCCTCTCCGCAAACTAACCCGCGTGGCCGAAGAACTCCGGCAGAGATTTCTTCACGTGCCGGGAGTCAAAAACGTGGATATCGTTGGGGAACAGCAGGAGAGGATATTCGTCGAGCTTTCCTATCCTCGGCTGACAACGTTGGGCATTTCGCCCGCGGAGATCTTTTCCGCTCTCTCGCGACAGAATGCGATGACTCCCGCGGGGTCGGTTGAAACGGAGGGCGCACAGGTGTTTGTCCGTCTCGACGGGGCCTACACCGACATTGATAAAATCCGCGACACCCCGATCGTGGCCAGCAAACGAAGCTTCAAGCTATCGGATATCTCGGAGGTCACGAGAGGGTCCGAAGATCCGGCAACTTTTGTCATTCGGCACAACGGAGAGTCCTCCCTGTTGCTGAGTGTCGTTATGAAAGAGGGCGGGAACGGATTGGATTTAGGCGCTGCTCTGCGGGCAGAAAGCGAAAAGATTTCCGGCAGCCTGCCCTTGGGAATCAGCCTGAAAAAAATCACTGATCAAGCTGTCAACATCAGCTCGGCGGTCAATGAATTCATGATCAAGTTCGCGATGGCGGTCTGCGTGGTGATGCTGGTCAGCCTGCTAAGTTTGGGGTGGAGAGTTGGAATAGTCGTCGTGGCGGCAATCCCACTGACTCTGGGCGTGGTATTTGTGATCATGATGATCACGGATCGAGTTTTTGATCGAATCACATTGGGAGCGCTCATCATCTCCCTCGGGCTTTTGGTGGACGATGCCATCATCGCCATTGAGTCCATGGTGGTGAAGATGGAAGAAGGAATGGATCGCGTCCAAGCGGCCGCTTATGCGTGGAGCCACACCGCAGGGCCAATGCTCGCCGGGACTCTGGTAACGGTAATCGGATTTCTGCCAGTCGGCTTTGCCCGGTCGACTGCGGGAGAGTATGCCGGAAACATCTTCTGGATTGTTGGATTCTCTTTGATTGCCTCCTGGATCGTGGCGGTGGTTTTCACGCCATATCTTGGCGTAAAACTTTTACCGGGGATCAAAGCCGTGAAAGGAGGTCATGCGGGAATCTATTCCACTCCGGGTTATCAGCGGCTTCGCCATTTTGTCGCATGGTGCGTTAAGAAAAAATATACGGTGGCAGGGATTGTAGTGGGAGTGTTTCTAATGGCGGGCGGAGGAATGGCTGTGGTGAAGAAACAGTTTTTCCCAAACTCGGACCGGCCTGAATTGTTGGTTGAGATCCAGCTTCCCTTGGGGACGAGCATCGAGACGACCAGCGCGGCGGCCAAAAAGATTGAACACTGGCTCTCCGAACAACCCGAATCAAAAATCGTGACTTCCTATATTGGAGCGGGTGCGCCAAGGTTTTTCTTTTCCTACAACCCCGAACTGCCCGATCCCTCCTTTGCAAAGATCGTGGTTTTAACGCCGAATGCGAAGGCAAGGGATCATCTCAAATTGCGCCTGCGCCAAGCCGCCGCCGATGGCCTCGCGTCGGAAGCGAGGATTCGGGCGACGCAGTTGGTATTCGGACCCTACTCTCCGTTCCCTGTTGCTTTTCGGGTGATGGGACCTGATCCAGAAAAGCTTCGGAGGATCGCTTGCAGTGTCGAAGAGATCATGCGCAACGATCCGAACATGCGCACCGTGAATGTGGATTGGGGAGAGCGCGTCCCCAAATTACACTTCGTTTTGGATCAAGAGCGACTGCAACTCATCGGGCTTTCACCGGAAGAGGCATCGCAGCAGTTGCAGTTTCTCCTGAACGGTCAAACCATCACCCAGGTTCGTGAAAACATTCGCGCGGTCAATGTTGTCGCAAGAAGTGCGGGACCGGAGCGGTTAGATCCAACCAAACTGGAAAATTTCACGCTCATGACTCGGAATGGAAAAGCGATCCCTTCGAGCCAGATCGGACGGATCGAGATTCAACCGGAAGATCCACTCGTCAAGCGGCGGGATCGCGTTCCGACGATCACGGTGCGGGGTGACAATATTGAATCGACCCAACCGCCGGATGTTTCTTCCCGGATTTGGGCGAAACTTGCTCCGCTTCGAAAATCGCTGCCGGAAGAGTACCGCATCGAGATGGCGGGCTCGATCGAGGAAGCAAAGAAAGCCAACTCGGCACTGGCGCCACTTTTCCCGCTGATGCTTCTGCTCATGCTGGCGGTCATTATCATTCAGGTGCGCTCTTTTTCGGCCATGTCGATGGTGATGCTGACCGGCCCGCTCGGACTGATCGGGGCAGTGCCGGCACTGCTTATTTTTCAGCAGCCTTTTGGATTTAATGCCATTCTCGGTCTGATCGGCCTGTCGGGTATCCTCATGAGGAACACACTCATTTTGATTGGGCAGATTCATTCCAATCAAGCCGACGGTCTTGATCCATATCATGCGATCATCGAAGCCACCGTCCAACGCTCGCGACCGGTCATGCTGACCGCACTGGCCGCCGTGCTCGCATTTATTCCGCTCACGCATTCAGTGTTCTGGGGATCGATGGCCTATGTGCTGATCGGAGGCACTGCCATTGGCACGGTGTTGACGCTCGCCTTTCTACCCGCGCTTTACGCCATCTGGTTCCGCGTGAGCGATGTGGAACCAAATGCGTCATCATCATGCGTTAAAGGTCCGACGGTTGGATGATTGTGGTGTGATTGGGTTGATCCAGTTCGCACGAAGTGTTGCCGCCACCGCGGGATGATAAGCTCCGCGTTGTTTGGGGTTCCGGCGATCTGCGCACAATCAGATCCATGAAGGAATCCAAGAATTCGCAGGTCCTACTTGTAATCCTTTCTGTAAGTCCTTTTTGGAGCGGGTGAAGGGAATCGAACCCTCGTCTCGATCCACTCTTTAAAGGAATATAAAAGGCGAGGTTTTGTGGGTGAATTTTACGAAGTTTCTTGACCAGGGTATTCTTACCTCTATTCTTACCTACTGTTATGGCCAGTCTTTTCAAACACCCAAAATCGCGATTCTGGTCGGCTTGTTATACAGACAGAGCCGGACGGCAGCTCAAGCGCTCAACCACATGCACGGACAAGGCTCAAGCGATGCGTATTGCTCTGGAATTGGAGCAGGTGGAGAAACAGGCCGCCGCCGGTGCCGTTACGACTGCGCAGCTTCGAAAGATTCTTAACGACGTGTCGGAAAAAATCACCGGCGACAGCATTGCTGCCCCTTCGA
>Ga0136846_1226887_pt1 | contig 12994 bp, 7 predicted proteins | sample HopSoiMetagenom2_FD_96841 | JGI IMG/M metagenome (GOLD analysis project Ga0136846, IMG submission 96841) | Grasslands soil microbial communities from Hopland, California, USA - 2 Assembly 2016 (version 4) | ecosystem: Environmental > Terrestrial > Soil > Grasslands | place: USA: Hopland... | reverse complement strand
CGGTTCCATACCCGAAAAAACATTCCGGTAATTCGATTTCGGATTCATCACATATTCACTGGCCAGCAGGGAGGTGGTAGCTGTGACCTTCCCAAAAGATCTTCTATAAGAAGCGTTTGCCATAGTGATGCCCTGACCCATAAAAACATTTTTGTTGTAAACGGCATTGTTGGGATTCTCTTCATAAAATGTAGGCGTTTGTGCATAGTTCCTGAAAATCGCTAACGAAAATTCATCCACCTGTAACGATGCATATAAATTGTATGCTTTTAATGGCATTTCTATCCTGCTGTTTACAGGTGTCTTTGGGGTCATTGGGCCGAAAATAGTGTTAAACGTTCCTGTTGTGTAGGCAGCCGTATTGAATAAGGTATCCTGTTTATACAGTTTGGTATAGTTTACACCCTGGTTATAACAATATTGACCCGAAACAACCAGGTTTGCGTGTTCATTCAGTTTTTTGGCAATAAATAATGTATTGTTGATATAACCGTAGGCGCCTGCCATCGATGTGGCATCTACCCTGATAGCTTTTTTGGAAGAAGACTTTTTGGTAATGAGATTGATCACCCCCGACACTGCATCTGCCCCATAAAGCGCCGAAGCAGGCCCCAATACTATTTCGATCTGCTCGGCAAGGTTAACGGGATAATTTTCCAGGATGGGCATTGTTTCATTCGTGGGAGAAGATATGCGCATCCCATCGAGCAGGATCACAAATTTTTCCTGCCCCGGCGTACCCCGCATTACAAAATTATTATGAAGGTGCGACCGCACTTTATCGTCCACCTTCATGTCGGGCAAATCGTACAGCACATCTAACAACGACTGGTAACCCCGCAGTTTGATCTGCTCCTGCGTAATCACGATCACGGTAGCAGGGGCCATCTCCAGGTCCTGGGATGTTTTGCTGGCTGTAGTGATCTTTACGTTCAGAAGATCCTTCAGGTTCAAACTTTGTAGTTTGTTGGTATCTACCTGGCTATAGGTTATACTACATGCCATGATAGTAATCGCAAATAAGAGTATCTTCTTATCAGTGCAGGGCTTTTTCATATAACTGGGTATTCGGGGTTTTATTTTTCATTTTATAATTATCGCCAGATCAAGCAATTCAGAAGCAATGTGCAAATTCCTTTGTTCAACATTACTTTTATTGATCTCTAATTTCAGCCGATCATTTACCGTAATAAAATTGAAGCATGATCCTTTATGTGCAAGGCCGTTGTATTCAGTAATCAGTAAGACCGGGGTGCCCGAAGTAAGCTCAGCGATCTTTTTTAAATTCCCGCTTTCTTCTTCACTGATAAAAAGTATTTGACAGTTACTATAGTTTTTCGGAGTGGTCACCTTAGTAACAACTATTTTCTGACTACCAACTGTTTTATTGGCAATAAAACTTTTTAGATCATCATATAGCGGTGAATCTCCTATGATCCCGATAATGAAATCACCCTATTTTTTATTAGCCGGCCAGTCAATATATTTTGTAAAGCGGTAAATAAGAGTGGCATGTATTGTATAATCTGTTGCATGTTGCGCCTGCACCTTGCCGATTGAAAGCAATAAAATGCCGGCCAGACAGAACAGCTTCCATATTTCAATACTTTTTTTCATAATTAACCCGGTTGCAATAACTGTGTAGTTATTACGGTAATGCCAATTCTGACTACCTTTTTAAGTTTGCTATTACAATAACGGGAAAAGTTAATCCTATTGCAGCTAACAGTGGGATGTATGCTGTATTAAATCTGAATATAAGAGTTCCTTTATCAGATCACCTAAAGGTTATACTTATCAATTTTGCTGCACAAAAAAAAAACGATTGCAGCAGCGTGGCTACTCCGATAGTTTTCTTTCCTTCTTTCGCAATTCCTCCAGCTTTTGTCTGCCATATGAGAAACGTGTAATAATTACAAACAACACCGGTACAGTAAATATCGATAACAGGGTAGCCGATAGCATGCCGCCAAAAACCGTCCAGCCGATGGTTTTACGGGCATTGGCGCCTGCGCCGCTGGCAAATGCCAGTGGCAATACACCCAGTATAAATGCGAGCGAGGTCATAAGAATGGGCCGTAAACGCAGTTTTACCGCTTCCAGCGTAGCCGCAACGAGCTCCTGCCCGCGATCCACGCGCTCTTTGGCAAACTCAACGATCAGGATGGCATTCTTGGCTGCCAAACCGATCAGGGTAATCAACCCTACCTGGGCATATACGTTATTTGATAATGTTGGAATGAAAATAAGGGTAAGTATCGCGCCAAACGCGCCGATAGGCACTGCCAGCAATACAGAGAAGGGCACCGACCAGCTTTCGTACAACGCCGCCAGGAACAGAAATACAAACGCCACAGACAGGGCGAAGATGTACACTGTTTTTGACCCCGCATTCACTTCTTCCCGGCTTAAGCCCGAAAATTCATACCCATAGCCGGTAGGTAATACTTTATCGGCCACCTCGCGTAATGCAGTAAGCGCATCACCGCTACTATAGCCTTCTTTTGAACCGCCGTTTATTTCTGCCGACCTGAACAGGTTATAGTGTTGAATGAGCGGAGCGCTTTCAGTGGTGGCATAGGAGGTAACTGCACTCAGCGGTATCATTCCTCCTGCAGCATTTCGCACATAATATCGTTGCAATTCGCTTATATCGCCCCGGAAGGTGGTGTCAGCCTGCGCCACTACGCGAAAATTTCTTCCATAAATATTAAAGTCGTTTACATAGCGGCTGCCCATAAATGTTTGCATGGTGTTGAATACATCTGCTATGGAAACGCCAAGCTTTTTGCATTGTTCCCGGTCTACATTTACCTGGTAACCGGGTGTACGGGCCGTGAAGAATGAAAAGGCACGGTTTATCTCAGGCCGTTTATTGGCTTCCACCACAAAATTCTGTACTACTTTTTCAAAGGTCCTGAGGTCATCCGTGCTTTCGCGTTGTTGTAATTCAAAGGTAAAACCGGCGGTTTGTCCTAACCCCGGTATGGGCGGTGGCGGGATCACTACAATATTGGCGTCTTTAATGGCAGATAGCCTCTTTTGCACTTCTGCAATTACGCCGTTTATCTGCAGTTGTTTATCTTTTCTGTCATCCCAGGGTTTTAATTGCGTAAATACGGTTCCTGCATTCGATTTGGTTGAAAAGGTAACCACGTTCAAACCGCCCAAAGCAGCATAGTGCGCCACGGCAGGCATGCTTTTCAAAGTGTTTTGTATAGTGGTCAACACTTCAATACTGCGGCTGGTTGAAGAAGCTTCAGGCAGCTCGTAGGTGATGTATACGCGGCCTTCATCTTCTGTTGGAATAAAACCGGTTGGTTTTGTTTTAAACAGCAAAAAGGTACCCACCAGAATACACACCAGCAATATTACTACGTAGCGCGCGCCTTTGATAGCGCTGCTTACGCCACGGCCATAGGAATTGGTTGTACGGGCAAACCATTCATTGAATTTAAAGAAGAGTTTGTTAAGGCCCCTTGCCTCTTTGGTAATATGGCTTGGCTTTAATAACAGGGTACATAAAGCCGGTGTTAATGAAAGCGCGATAAAGGCCGAGATCAATACCGAAATGGCAATGGTAATGGCAAATTGCTGGTACAGCCTGCCCACAATTCCGGGTATAAAGCCTACCGGTATAAACACCGAAGCAAGGATGAGGGCAATAGCCACCACAGGCCCCGAGATATCGCCCATGGCGGCTGATGTGGCTTCTTTTGCCGACATTTTTTGTACTTCCATATAATGCTGCACCGCTTCCACCACCACAATAGCATCATCTACCACAATACCGATCGCCAGTACAAAACCAAACAGCGTAAGGGTATTGATGGTAAAGCCAAGCGGAATAAAAAATATAAAGGTGCCAATGATACTAACGGGAATGGCGAGTACCGGGATCAGCGTAGCCCGCCAGTTTTGTAAAAACAGGAATACCACCAACACTACCAGCGCCAATGCTTCCAGCAGCGTATGCACTACTTCATGTATAGAAACCTGTACCACAGAAACGGCTTCAAAAGGAACCACATAATCAACGTCGGAGGGAAACGATCTTTTCAACCGGGTCATTACATCATATACACCCTGTGCAGTTTCCAATGCGTTACTGCCGGGCGCCTGGTAAACAAGCAGGTACGAAGCTCTTCGACCATCTACAAAAGAATTGTTCGAATAGTTGAATTTGCCCAGCTCTACCCTGGCCACATCCTGCAGGTAAACAATTGAACCGTTCTGCGGGTTACTCCGTACAACGATCTTTTTAAACTGGTCTGTTGTAGTAAGCCTGCTGTTAGTGAACACAGTATACTCAAAAGCCTGCACCGAGCGTTGCGGCGGCGCGCCTACTGAACCGGCCGCCACCTGCAGGTTCTGTTCGGTAAGGGCGGCAATTACTTCATTGGCCGTAATGCCCAATTGCGCCAGTTTATCGGCCTGCAGCCAAACGCGCATACTGAAATCATCTGCCCGGGTAAATACGTCACCCACGCCTTTTACGCGCAACAGGGCGTCTTTTACATATATATTGGTAAAATTATCAAGGAAGGGAACCGCGTGTGTTCCTTTGGGTGAGAACATGGCCACCAGCATTAAGATACTGGGGTTACGCTTACGAACGGTAAGACCAAGGCGTTTAACATCGTCGGGCAATGCAGGCGTGGCCACGCTTACCCGGTTTTGCACATCCAGGGCGGCAATATCAACGTTGGTGCCTACTTCAAAAGTTACATTCATAGTGGTACGGCCATCGCTGGTACTGTTGCTTTGCAAAAAGGCCATCCCGGGTGTACCGTTTATTTGCGTTTCAACGGCCGTGGTCGTGGTTTGTTCCACCGTTTGGGCGTCGGCGCCGGTGAAGGCGCCGGTTACCTGAACAACAGGCGGCGTAATATTGGGATATTGCGCTACAGGTAAACCGTCCATCGCCAGTAAGCCTGTCATTACGATCACAATAGAGATCACTATAGCTGTTACCGGTCGTTTTATAAATGTATTAGCGATCATATAATAGCTTCTTGAAAATAATCAATAGTCAACAATGTTACTTCGCTGCGGTGGGCGCGCCTGCGGGCTTTGGCTGTCCTATCTGAACAGGAGATCCTTCTTTTAACTTTTGCATCCCATCGATAATAACCTGTTCGCCTTCGTTCAACCCATCGTTAATAACAACCTGGTCGCCGATCCTGGTGCCCAGGCTTACTTTTTTTTGATGGGCCGCCTTGCCATCGGTGGTATATACAAAGTATTCCCCCATTTGCTCAACAATAGCTTTTTGGGGGATCAGTAATTTTTCGGTTTTGGCATTGTTCAGGATCTGCACATTCGCCGTCATCCCCACCTTCAGGTCACTTTGTTTATTGGGGAAAACCAGCCGCGCTTTTATGGTTCCTGTTTGGGGATCAACCGCCCGGTCAATTAAATAGATCTGGCCGGGGTGCGGGTATGTTTCCTGACCGGGCAATATCAGTTTAAAGGTAGAATCTTTGGCAGTGCCCCCTTTCTTTTGCAACTGCTCAAAACGGTACAGGTCTTTTTGATCGATGGCCAGGTCAACAGCCATGGGATCATCGGATGAAACGGTATTCAACAGGGTTTGCCCCGCCGAAACAGCAGTTCCCAGTTTCGCTTGTGAAATACCGATAGTACCATCGAAGGGCGCGTAGATAGTGGTATATCGTAAACCCGTTTGAACACTGGCCACATTGGCTTTGGCAGCGGCCACCTGTTTCTGGGCAGCTTCCAGGGCAGCGTCGGCATAGTCTACCTGTTGTTTAGCAATGGCATCGTGCTTTTCCAGCTCATGGTAGCGATCAGCATCCTTCTGGGCTTTCATCAGGTTGGTTTCCTGCACCTGCAAACCGGCCTGGGCCTGCTGGTAATTCGCCATGTATTGCTGTCTGTCTATTTCGTATAGCTTCTGCCCTTTTCTAACCCTGCTCCCATCTTTAAAAAAGATGCCGGTCAAATATCCGTTCACCTGCGGCCGCAGCTCAACCTGGTTCAGCGCTGTTACTGTAGCCGGGTATTGATCATAATAAGAAGCCTTGCCTTTTGCTACAGTATAAACATTTACCGGAACGGGCGGCGGGGCGGCTTGTTGGGTTTTGGCTTTATCATCTTTACATGCCGGCAATAACCAACCGGCGCCGGTAATAATAATTGCCCATGAAAGCTGTTTGTTCATATGCATTAGCTTTTTATCAGTACGATAAAGTACCGAGTGCTTTTTCAACATCTATTTTACTTGATAATACCTGGTATAATGAATTATAATAGTTCAGTTGCGTGGTATGCAGATCGGTTTCGGCAATAATCACCTCCAGGTAAGTTTTAACTCCCGACTTGTATTGTAATTGCAGGGTGTTATATACATCACTGGCCAGGTCAAGGTTTTCTTTCTGGGCATAAAAATCAGTGAGGTTACTTTTATAGGTGGCCATGGCCTGACTGTACTGGGTGTTGATATTATTTTTAAGATCCGTCATCTCCACATCATTTCGCTTTAGCTGCAGGTTGGCCTGCCTGATGTTCCACATTCGTTTGCCGCCCTGAAAAAGCGGCCAGGCGAATTGAAGGCCTATGTACAGGTTGGGGAATGAATGGGCATACAATTTTGAAAATTCATCGTTCTGATAAACCACGTTATAATAACCGAAGGCCGACAAGGTGGGAATATAACTCCATTGATTGTATGTAACATTGGCCTGCAACAGCCGTTGCTGGGTTTGCAATTGTTGGAACTCTATGCGGCTCTCATATTGCACTTTTTGTAACGTGTCGAAGGCAATCTCCCCTTCCATATGGGTGGTATCGAATGATAACCGTAATGGTTGTTCGGCAGGATACCCCATTTGCTGCTTCAGGTAGGCATACCGGGCAGTAAGCTGTTCCTGAGCGGCCTTCAGATCGGCTTTGGCATTGTTCAATGAGATGGTGGCTCTTTTATAATCGATCTTGTCTGCCACGCCGCTCTGGTATTGATAGTACGCGTCTTTCAAACTCCGGTCGAGCCGGGTAATGGTTTCCTGCAGTACCTGTATTTGCTGCCGGGTAAGCAGCACATCGTAAAATGCTTTTGAAATAGCGGCTACCACATCTATTTTATTGGCGGTGGTGGTTTGGCGGACCTGCAGGCGAACATCCCGGGCAGTACGGCTTGCCAGCAATACATCGCGATTGAAAATAGTTTGGGTTAATGCCAGCTGGGGCGTTGAGTAATTACGTACGCCGGTTTGTATTTCACGTTTGGGACCTGTGGGATTGTTCAGGTCGGGGAAAATAGTCACCGGCATTTTCAGGTAATGCTGGTAGTTGGCCGTAATGTTTAGTTGTGGATACCAGTCGGCCAGTTTGTTCTTAATGGTTGTTTCGGTGATCTCTTCATCAATTAATGAAGCCTGAATGGCAGGCTGATGGTCGAGCCCATACCGGATACAATTGGGCAGGGACGCTTCCTGCAGCGTAGTATCAGTGGTTGCCTGCGGGTACAATAATGAAGGGTACAGTATCAATAACAATAACAAAGCAGATACTCCATTCATAGAACGTGTAATAACAGGTGATTAAATAACGGAAAAGAGTTTGGGTGGGCAGGAATAAAAACAGCGTTGGGTAGGAGTAAATGTTAAAATTAACAGACCGGCTGGTTAAAAGTTGCTACGCAAACATTAACAACAAATTAAAATTAAGGAAGAAATAGCAACAACTAATAAAAAAGGTGTCAAAACATTGGATATCCAATATCCCTAATTGGCAAATTGAAGCAGAAAAAAGTTTGTCCTGAGGCCGCATTTTTGTGGATTATATTGCCTTCGTATTATTCCATTCTTCCATGCCATCCGCATTACCATCCTGATACATCTCCCCTTTATTGCCTGTAGGTAGCATCCTTCCCTGGGAAGCGCTTTTTTATTTTATAACCACCTTGTGCATACAAGGCAAAATTTTCTTTTATGAGAAAACTGTTTATTTTATTATCGGCATTGTTATTTGGAACGATGATGGCGCAGGCGCAAATTGTAATAAAACCAGCCGCGGGGGTCAATTTTACCGACCTGTCGAAAGATGAAGGCGGCGAATTCAAGGCAAGAGTGGGTTGGCAGATCGGCGGTTCTATCATGTTGTCAAAAGACAGGGTCTACCTGGAGCCGGGGGTTTTTTATGTTCAGAAATCAACCAAATTTGAATCTTCGAACAGCTCGGTCTCGGACGTCGATTTCAACATAAGCGGCATCCGTGTACCGGTAACTATCGGCGTAAACCTGCTCGATGAAAAATCGACTGTCAATGTGCGCATTTTTGGTGGTGGGTCTGCCTTCGTGTTGACAAACACAAAAAATCTGGATAAGGACTTTTTAAAGAATGCCGACTGGGGCGTATACGCGGGCGCAGGGCTCGATATTTCGCTGTTCTTCCTGGATGCGTCCTATGAATGGTCGCTTACCGATATAAGCGATGACTTAGACCGTATTGATGTGGGGAAAACCAGGTCGATATTTGTTCAGGCAGGATTTCGGATAAAATTATAAAAACGGGAAAAATAATCTACGGACTAACCAATCTTTCAGAAAATTTATCAAATAAAATGAGTAGTGTACCCCGCTTGCAGTACACACTTTAGCCATGGTATTGAAATTGTATTTTCCAAACAGCACCTTCACCCAATTATACCACATTTATGAGCAAGCAAATCCTGAAACCTGTGAGCATCACCCTATGGGCATTTGTATTCGGCTGTTTACTTGTTTCCTGCAGTAAGTTAAATGAATACAGCGGCAGTGGAAGGGGTAGTGCAAAGGATATTATTTACATTCAAACAAATAATTCTGAAAAAGGCCAGAACGCAATACTCGCCTATAAGATATATGCAGATGGGCATGCCATACCGATGACAGAAAGCCCATTCCTTACCGGCGGAACAGGTCTGTTCAGTTCGCAGAACGCCGGTTCCTTTAACTCAGACCATGAAGTGATGATCACGAACGACAAGCGGTTCTTGCTTACCGTTAATTCGGGCGACAATACCATCTCTGTATTCAACATACAACCCGGTGGCGCCTTGACGCTGGTACCAGGTGCGCCGTTTTCTTCCAATGGAGAAACCCCGGTAAGCATTGCCCAGTGGCAACAATTAATTATTGTACTTAATAAAAGTAACGATCCTGTACAACCCTCCTCCTTGCCGCCCAATTATTCCGTGTTTACGTTAGGAAGCAATGGCGCCTTAACACCGGTAAGTAAAATGGACGTACGCGATGGCATTTCACCTGGACAGGTGCTGGCATCACGTACCGGCCCATTTGTATATGGCGCCAATACCTGGGGATTTAACTATACACCACCAGCTGTAAGACTGAACCTGTTTTCCATTAATACTGATGGCGTGTTAACAAACGGCCCTGATGCGCCGCCCATAGATGCCCAGGCACCGGGTGCATTGGGTTTGTGCCAAAGCTGGCGGCAGAATGTATTATACATGGCGTTTCCATTTAGTGACCACTTTAGTTATTATGATATGAATACAACCACGGGCGCCTTAACGCATGTGGGCGATACCTATGCCCGTCCGGGCTGTAGCCGCTTTTGTTCTGACAATGGCAATTACCGGTTATTCACCGCCAATACCACCGAAAATTCGGTGAGCATGTTCGATATCACCGATGCCCGTACACCGCGCAAAACAGGTGATTTATCTCTTAAGCAGGGAGGACCGGTATACAACACCCAGTATTATGGCAGCAGCACCAGCAGTGCCTGTGTATCGCTGGCCACCAGCAGCAACGACCAGTTACTATATATAGTTTCCCAACATACCAATCCGGATCTCTCAATTGGTAATTACAATTACCTGCATGTGCTGCATATTGGTGGCGATTCCGATTTGCAGGAACTGGAAGAACCGGTTCAGTTGCCGGTGCCCAACGATTTCAGGCCACGTGGGTTGGCGGTACTGCCATTGAATTGAATTGAAGGGCCTCAATAATAAAAGTCCCCTTTGTTTTTAAACTTGATGAAATAAGAGGTAAGAAGTAGGAAATATGAAATTCGCGAGTTTCGTACTTCCTACTTCTTATTTCCTACCTCACTTATTTTAAACTTCTAATTACTTTTAAGACAACCTTTTTTCATTCCGGAACCGGACGTTTTTCATCCGGTTGGATGTTACCAATCTGGCCAATGTAAAAAATATGAAACACTTAACCTGAACGCGTACCAGTTTACGGTGGGTAATTTTCAGCTAAGAGGCCGAATGGCCATGGTGCGGGCTACGTTTAATTTGTAACAACCCTAAGCAACAACATCGCCTGTTATAACTTCTCCGGCCCGTTTGTAACTGGCTATAATAACCCCTTTTGTTGTCACCTGGCTTTCTGTTAATGTAAATGCGGCCGGGATCGCGCCGTTTTCGAACAGTTTTTTTCCTTCACCAAGGATCAACGGATAAATTTTGAGCCGGAGCTCGTCTACCAGGTCATGCTTAAGCAACAGTTGAATGAGCTTACTACTACCCCAAACCTGAATGTCAGCACCGTCCGAATTCTTAAGCTTTTCGATATCTGCCAGATCTTTCAGGAAAAAGGTATTTTTCCAATCTGACTTTTCCACGGTCTGCGACAGAACGTATTTGGCGCCATCATTGATGCCTGGCCAAAAGTCAGCATGTTGAGGCCAGTAGGCCGAGAAGATCTCAAATGTTTTTCTACCCAGAATATAATCTGCCGGTTTCAACTCTTCTTCCATGATCTTTCCAAAAAGCTCGTCACCATAAGAGGCCGTCCAGCCGCCATATTTGAAGCCGCCTGATGTGTCTTCCCCAGGTCCACCCGGTGCTTGCATAACACCATCCAGTGTAATCATTGATAAAACAGTTATTTTTCTCATTTTATTCGATTATTTATAATTAAGGTAAAAGCTATTATTCTATGATTTACTTTAAAAAACCGTTGAGGCAGGTCAAAATCGTTGATGTCTGCATCATCAGGCTCACATGTCCTTGTGAAGGAACAATGGCCAGTTGAGATTTTGGCATTTTACCCAGATCAGCAGAAATACCACCTCCCAACAATTTATATGTTTTTATCAACTCAATTTTATCCAGGCCATCATTGTCGCCTGAGATGAGTAATACAGGCGAAGTAATTTTCGCAATATTTGTTTCACCCATATCGAATGTTACATGAGTAAAATCAATCATCTGTTCCAGGAACTTTGTCCATTTGGTTTTGTCCGGTGCTACGGCATCATATGCCGCTTTCATAGGGGAATTCGTAAATAATTCAGGCTTCAGATTTTTAAACGCATTAGTTACTTCGGGTATCCAACCACTACTTTTATAAGTAGAAGAAATGATCACTAATTTTGTTACCCGTTTAGGGCTTTGTATTGCCAACTGGTAAGCCACAGAGCCGCCCATACTAAATCCTGCTACATCAGCACTGTCAATTTTCAGGTAATCCATTACTCCTTCCACATCACTTGCTAAAGTAGGAAACGATAATTTTCTATCTGAGAACTGTGTGTGTCCATGTCCCTGCAATTCAATGGCAATTACTTTTCTTGTTTTTGACAATTCAGGTATTAATTGACCCCAGTTCGTCTCAATGGTCATAAAAGCACCATGCAGTAAAACAATAGGCCTACCCTCGCCATATACTTCGTAATAAACTTTGATGCCATTAACAGGCGCATAACCACTGTTGGAAGATTTGATTTGTTGTCCGTTTGACCGGGATGCGGCAAACATTATTGCAATCAGTAATATTGATCTAAGAGGATTGCGGGTTTTGAATAAATTTCTCATAACGCTATTTAAATTTTAGTTTGTATTTTATTGACCACACAAAACTAAAATTCACTTCACGAACTGACACGGTGCAAAAACGACAACTTAGGGGTGAATTGTGCCAAAACAGGGCTATTCAACTTTCAAACTCCTTACGGGATTTGCTACAGCAGCTTTAATAAACTGACTGCTGATAGTAAGCCCGGCAATTAATAAAGCGCCCAGACCGGCCACAATAAACACCCACCAGGATATGCTTTCCCGGTAGGCAAAGCCTTGTAGCCATTTATCCATAAACAGCCAGGCCAATGGGGCGGCCACCAGGAAGGCAATGCCCACCAGCCTCAGGAAATTTGCAGCCAACATGGCAACAAGTTCCGGCACATTAGCCCCCAACACCTTGCGAATGCCTATTTCCCTGGTCCGTTGTTCAGCAGTATAAGCCGCCAGACCAAACAATCCTAAACAGGCGATCAGGATGGCGAGGGTGGTAAATAGCGCCGCTATTTTCCCGGTGCGTTGTTCCGAACGGTACAGGTTATCAAAATCTTCATCCATAAAGGAGTAATCAAATTCCTGGTTGTTCGAAAAGGTCTTCCACTTTTTTTCGATCATACTTATCAGGGCCGGTAATTTGTCACTATTGATTTTAATAGCCAGCACATCTGGTCGATCGCCCTGCTTTTTTCGCTCAAAAGCAGTGGTCATGGTTAATACAACAGAAGAAACGTTATCCCTAAGCGAATTGAAATTAAAGTCTTTTACAACGCCTATAACATGGTATTGCCTCTGGTTGTTGCCCAGATCAATGGTCTTATCAATAGCATCACCCGCAAAACCCATTGCCTGGGCAGCAGTCTGATTAATGATTATGGCAGATGAATCGGATGAAAGCGCGGGGTTGAAATCCCTTCCTTTCTCCAGGCTCATATTCATGGTACGCAGGTAATCTTCATCAACCGGCCAAAACTCCGTTTGATGCGTATTGTTATTAGCAGTAACGTAATTCGTCCATCTTCTGTGGCCGGTAGGTACAAATGAACTTAAGGCAGCGCTTGCCACACCCGGCAAATGAAGTACTTCCTGTTTAAAGGTTACCCCCTGTTTATCCAGTGCATTCATATGCTTTACCAGCAACACCTGCCTGCGGTTGAAGCCAAGGCTCTTGTGCTGCATATAACTCAGCTGATTGTATACGACAAGTGTACCAAT
>Ga0136846_1234381_pt1 | contig 13000 bp, 9 predicted proteins | sample HopSoiMetagenom2_FD_96841 | JGI IMG/M metagenome (GOLD analysis project Ga0136846, IMG submission 96841) | Grasslands soil microbial communities from Hopland, California, USA - 2 Assembly 2016 (version 4) | ecosystem: Environmental > Terrestrial > Soil > Grasslands | place: USA: Hopland... | reverse complement strand
AGCGCATGATGCGGATACGACATTTGGAAATGACAATTGCGGGGATGCTACTGGCAGGCGCAGCGCATTCCAATGCCTACGCCGCGGCCGGGCAAGCTGAACCAAGAAATCACCTGCGCAAAGCGACGCGCGAAGGCGCACGTCCGACTGTGGACGAGGCTCGCGCATTTTTGGCAGACGCCGAATCCCGGCTTTTCGACCTGGGCGTGAAAGCCTCGCGCGCCGAATGGGTGCAAGAAAACTTCATCACCGAAGACACCCAGTATATTGCTGCCAATGCTAGCGAACAAGTAAACACACTGAGCGCCGATCTGGCGAAAAAAGCCAAGCGGTTCGACGGGTTGCAACTGCCGGCGGAGATGGCCCGCAAGATGACGCTCCTGAAGCTGGCTCCCGGTTTTCCGGCTCCCAATGACCCAGCGGCTCAGAAGGAACTCGCCCTGGTCGAAGCTTCGCTCAATGGAGACTACGGCAAAGGCAAGTGGTGCCCCGACGGAGCCGAGGGCAAATGTCTGGACGTGACCGCGATCGGCAAGCTGATGGCTACGAATCGCGACCCCGACGAACTCAAGCGCGCGTGGATCGGATGGCACGCGGTCGGCGCTCCGATGCGTCAGCGTTACGCGCGGATGGTCGAGCTCGGCAACAAAGGTTCCCAGGAACTCGGCTTCGCTGATGCCGGCGCACTCTGGCGCTCGAACTACGACATGCCGCCCGACGCATTGGCAAAGGAGGCGGACCGGCTCTGGGAGCAACTGCGGCCTCTGTATCTTTCACTGCACGCATACGTACGTGGTCAGCTCGCGAAAAAGTATGGAAATGAGATTGTGCCGCCAAGAGGCCCGATCCCGGCGCACCTGCTGGGCAATATCTGGGCGCAGGAATGGAACAACGTTTACGATTTGATGGATTCGCCCAAGCCGGCGCAGAGTTACGATCTTACGAAAATCCTACAGGACCGCCACACCGATGCCAAAGGCATGGTGCGCTACGGCGAAGGCTTTTTCACGTCCCTGGGCTTCGCGCCACTCCCGAAGACATTTTGGGAGCGCTCGCTGTTCACCAAGCCGGCCGATCGGGACGTGGTGTGTCACGCCAGTGCATGGGACGTCGATTCCAAAGACGATTTGCGAATCAAGATGTGCATTCAAACCACGGCTGAAGATTTCAAGGTGATCCATCACGAGCTTGGCCACAATTTCTATCAGCGCGCGTACAACACGCAGCCGCCCTTGTTCCAGGGCAGCGCAAATGATGGATTCCATGAAGCGGTTGGCGACACCATCGCTCTCTCTGTCACACCGGAATATCTGAAGCAAATTGGCTTGATCGAAACGGTGCCTCCTGCATCGGGGGACATCGATTACCTGTTGCAACAGGCGCTTGAGAAAGTAGCTTTCCTGCCGTTCGGCCTGACCATCGACAAATGGCGCTGGGAGGTTTTCTCGGGCCAGATCAAGCCGGAGCAATACAACACCGAATGGTGGGCGCTACGGTTGAAATATCAGGGAGTCGCTCCGCCGGTGGCGCGTACGGAAGCAGACTTCGATCCGGGAGCAAAGTTTCACGTGCCCGCGAACGTGCCGTACATGCGCTACTTTCTCGCGCGCATCTATCAGTTTCAGTTTCAGCGAGCCTTGTGCCGCGAAGCCGGCTATCAGGGGCCACTGCATCGCTGCTCGATTTATGGCAACAAAACCGCCGGCAAGCGTTTGAACGAAATGCTCGCTCTGGGAGCGAGCAAACCCTGGCAGGAAGCGTTGGAAACCCTAACGGGCGAAAAGCAGATGGACGCCACCGCGCTCGCTGACTACTTCGCACCGCTGAAAACGTGGCTGTACGAGCAAAACAAAACCCATCATTACGAGCAAGGTTGGTAGGCCGGCCCCCGTTTTTATTTTCAATGTGGTTTATAGAAACGCTGGCGAAGCCGAGTTAATCCGAACCTTCGTGTAAAATATATAAGCAAATCTTGGCCTGAGTATAGGCCGCAGTAAGAGTGAGGACCCTGTGGATTTTTCCTTTACCGACGAACAAAATCAGCTCCGCCGCAGCGTCCGCGAGTTCGCCGAGGGAGAGATCCTGCCGCACGTAATGGAATGGGACGAAGCTTCGCGTTTTCCGAGCGAAATCGTGCCCAAGCTTGGCGAAATGGGTCTTCTCGGCGTGATTTTCCCAGAGGAATACGGTGGCGCGGGTCTCGGCTACGTCGAATATGTCATCGCGATTGAAGAGCTTTCTCGGGTCGACGGCTCCGTCGGCATCATCGTAGCGGCACACAATTCGCTGTGCTGCAATCACATCTATAAATTCGGCAGTGATGAGCAAAAGAAAAAATATTTGGCGCCTTTGGTACAGGGCAAAAAGATCGGCGCATGGTCACTCACTGAACCGGAAGCGGGCTCCGACGCGGCAGGTACGCGAACGACGGCCGTACGCGAAGGCAAGAACTGGGTCATCAACGGCTCGAAAACGTTCTGCACGAATGGACATTACGCGGACACCGCGGTGGTGATGGCGGTTACCGACCGATCCAAGAATTCCCATGGCATCAGTGCCTTCATCGTCGAAAAAGGAACTCCCGGTTTTAAACCGGGAAAGAAGGAAAACAAGCTGGGCCTGCGTGCCAGCGATACTTCGGAACTTATCTTTTCAGATTGCCGAATTCCAGCTGAGAATCTGCTCGGAGCGGAAGGTGATGGCTTTATAGGCAGTTTGAAAATTCTGGACGGCGGTCGAATCTCGATCGCGGCTTTGGGGTTGGGCATGGCGCAAGGCGCGTTGGCCGCGGCTACAAGGTATGCCAAGCAGCGCAAACAATTCGGCCAGACCATCAGCGAGTTTCAGGCCATTCAATTCAAGCTGGCGGAAATGGCGACGGAAGTAGAAGCCGCGCGCCTGTTGGTCTACCAAGCCGCATGGCTCGCCGATCGCAAGGATGTGCGCTTCACCAAGGAATCCAGCATGGCCAAGCTGTTTGCCGGAGAAGTGGCCGTGCGCGTTGCCAATGAATGCGTGCAGATTCACGGCGGCTACGGTTTCATCAAGGACTATCCAGCCGAAAAGTTTTACCGCGATGTGAAGCTTTGCACCATCGGCGAAGGCACCAGCGAGATTCAGAAGTTGGTCATTGCCCGGCAGCTACTTGGCAAGAAATAATAGGGCGATGCGCCCAGCGCCGCCGAAGATCTCCCAGGACAACCATGCCGCAGCCAATTGAGGATTGGGCGCAGAAAGTGTGCGCGGGAGATGTACGCGCCATTTCGAGGGCGATCACCGCGATCGAAAATCATCGACCAGAAGCTGAAGAGTTGCTGCGCCAGGTTTTTCCACGTACCGGCCAGGCATATCTCACCGGCGTCACTGGGGCGCCGGGCACGGGCAAGAGCACGCTTGTCGATCGCCTGGGCGCTTATTATCGTGCGCAGAAGGAAGAGGTTGGCATCATCGCTGTCGATCCGACGAGTCCATATACCGGAGGCGCGATTCTGGGCGATCGCATCCGCATGCAGGGCCACGCCAGCGATTCCGGGATGTTCATTCGCTCGATGGCCACGCGCGGATTTCTCGGGGGATTGGCGCGCGCGACGGCGGAAGTTGCCTTGCTGCTCGATGCTGCCGGCAAGCACCAGGTTCTGATCGAGACGGTCGGCGTCGGCCAGGACGAAGTGGACATCGTGCGGCTCGCCGATTGTGTTCTGGTGATTTTGGTTCCCGGACTTGGCGACGATATTCAGAGCATGAAAGCCGGGCTGATGGAAATTGGCGACATCTTCGTGGTCAATAAGTCGGATCGCGAAGGCGCCGACCGGCTCGAGCAGGAAATGCATGCGATGCTGTCGCTGGTAATGCCGCGCGACGGTTGGCACCCGCCAGTGATTCGTACGGTGGCTTCGGAAAACAAAGGCGTCGACGTGCTGGCGAGCAAAATTGCAGAGTTTCGAAAGCATTTTGAATCGAGTGGCGAACGGCAGCGCAAACACGTCGAGCACTGGAAAGCTCGCCTAATCGAATTGCTGGAATCGCGACTGTTGCAACGTGCTTTGGGCGGTCCAGATGGCGAGAAGCGCCTCCTGGATTTAGCCACCGAGGTTGCCAGCAGGAAGAAGGATCCGTTCGCGGCGGTAGGGGAAATCCTGTCGCAGAGCGGTCTTGCGTCGTGAGGCTTGAATCGGAGCTTCAGCATCGCAGTGTCCTGTGGCGACCGACAACCTGTCATCCTGAAGTTCCCCGATGAGGGAAGCTGAAGGATCTCAGCGCATACTTGGTGCGAAAATGAAATGCTCTCTGCCGCTCCTGGGCCGTACCGCAAATTCTCGCCGGAGAAAAAATGCCGTCTAAGTCGAAGTCAAAGCCCAAGCCCGAAGCGGCGAGATCAAAAACATCCCCCATCACTATCGGCATCATCGGCGGCAGCGGCCTGTACTCCATGCAGGGGCTCACGGACATCCGCGAAGTTCGTGTCAAAACGCCGTTCGGTGACCCTTCGGAGACCATCGTAACCGGCACACTGGAAGGGAAGCGCGTCGCATTTCTCGCGCGGCACGGGCGGGGCCATCGTATCCTCCCCACGGAAATCAATTTCCGCGCGAATATTTATGCGATGAAACTGCTCGGCGTGGAGCGAATCATTTCTGTGAGTGCGGTGGGATCGCTACAGGAAGACCTGCGACCCGGAGAATTTCTGGTGCCGGATCAGTTCTTCGACCGGACCAGTAAGCGCATCTCCACATTTTTCGGCGATGGCCTGGTCGCGCACGTTACGTTTGACAAGCCGACATGCGGGCAGGTATCCACCGTCCTTGCGGATGCCAGCGAACATTGTGAGGTGAAGGTTCATCGGCGCGGCACTTATGTGTGCATCGAAGGCCCGCAATTTTCCACGCTCGCCGAGGCCCATGTACATCGGCAACTACGCTTCGAAATTATCGGCATGACCAACGTGACCGAGGCCAAGCTCGCCCGCGAAGCCGAAATTTGCTACGCCACAATCGCTATGATCACCGACTACGACTGCTGGCATCCCGATCACGCTTCGGTCACCGTGGCGCAAATCATTGAAACACTCAATCAGAATGCCGAGAATGCACAGCGCGTTCTGCGCCAGGCGGTAAAGGAGATGCCCGTCCAGCGCAGTTGCAAATGCGGCGCCGCGCTTGCCCATGCGTTGATCACCGATCCCAAAGTCGTTCCCGCATCCACAAAAAAGAAGCTCGCAGCGATCGTCGGAAAATATCTTTCCTAGGAGACCAGAGTGGCCTTACTCGTAGTAGGTTCAGTGGCGTATGACGGTATCGAAAGTCCGTACGGCAGAGTGGAACGCACGCTGGGAGGAGCCGCGACTTATTTCGCCGTGGCGGCGAGCTTCTTCACTCCGGTCCATCTGGTCGGCATCGTAGGAGATGACTTCGCCGATTGCGATGCGGCTATCTTTCGCGGAAAGAAAATCGACTGCGAAGGGCTGGAGCGCACCGCGGGCAAGACCTTCTTCTGGGCCGGGAAATATTCGGAGAATCTCAACGATCGCACTACGTTGACGACTGAACTCAACGTATTTGCCGACTTCAAGCCCAAACTACCCGAGAAATATCGAGAATCCAAGTATGTTTTCCTCGCCAATATCGCGCCCAACCTGCAACGCGACGTGCTGCAGCAGGTGAAAAAGCGTCCGAAGATCGCTGCGCTCGACACCATGAATTACTGGATCGAGCGCACCAATGAAGACCTGCGCGAAACGCTGAAACACGTCGACATCCTGATGATCAACGATGCCGAGACGCGCCAACTGTCCAACGAGCACAATTTGCTCCGCGCCGCGAAACACATCTTCAACATGGGTCCGTCCACGCTGATTATCAAACGGGGCGAGTACGGCGCTCTGATGGTGGATCAGCGCGGCGTTTTCTGTGTGCCGGCATTTCCGCTCGAAGAGCCTCACGACCCTACGGGAGCGGGTGACAGCTTCGCCGGCGGCTTCATGGGCTATCTGGCCAGCATCGGCGATAAAAGTGACGCATCGCTACGCCGCGCGATGGTCTACGGTTCGGTGCTCGGCAGCTTCACGGTGGAAAAATTCGGCCTGGACCGCCTGCGGACGCTGAAGCTCAAAGAGATACACGCTAGAGCACGGCACTTCGCGAAATTGACTCAGTTTAAGCTGTAGGCTGTGTAAAATTTCGCCAGTGGGCGAAGGCCCACACGTGGATGCTCCCTCTACATGAAATCTTTCTGAGACTGGGTTTCGCCGCATTGCTGGGCGCGACCATTGGGGTGGAGCGCGATTACCACAAGCGCCCTGCTGGGATTCGGACCAGTCTGTTCGTGTGCCTTGGAGCGGCATTGTTCACCGTACTTTCTGGTGAGCTCGCGCACCGGCTCGGCGACACATCCGGCACGCGCATCGCTTCCAACCTGGTGCAAGGCATCGGATTCCTGGGAGCAGGCGCGATCCTGCGAGAGTCCGGCTCCCTGGTTGGCATGACCACCGCGGCGACGATTTTTGTGGAGGCAGCCATTGGGATGGCGGCCGGCGGAGGTTTCTACGCGGTCGCTGGATTTTCTACCGGACTGGTGTTGTTCGGCTTGATCGTGATGGCGTGGATTACCGTGCGGGCCAATTTGAAGCCCCGATTGCTCGCGGTTCGAGTTACCGCGAGTCACGCGGAAAATGTGACCTCGGAAGTGCAACGCATGCTCGCCGATCTGAACGCCCGGCCCCAACATTTTCGGCAGTCCATGTCAGGCGATACGACCATCGTGGAATTCGATGGCGATTTTCGTCATCGACAGGAAGAAAAGATCATGCAGAAGTTGAACCGCGCGGGAGTGTTCATTGAGGTGACGCCGCTCGTGGGGCATCACGAATGAGCGCGAGGGGAGTCGCGGAAATGTCCGCCGAAGAGAGCGCGTTGCTGGCGCTGCGAAAACCGAAGGCTTTGCGCGCAGGCTCGCGGCTTGCGGTGATTGCTCCTGCGTCGCCCGGCGATGAGGAGCAGGCCAGTCGCGGTCTGGCGGAACTGGAAGGCCTGGGCTTTAGGGTGCAGCGGCGAAGTGCTGCTTCATCTGAGGGATATTTCGCCGCGCCCATGCCCGAACGCCGGGCGGAACTGTTTCGGGCGCTGACTGATGACAGCGTCGATGGGATCATCAGCGTTCGTGGCGGTTATGGCTCGAATTATTTGCTGGACGAGCGCTTCGATGCGGATCTGGGTCGGTCTGCGCGACCGAAATGCTTGATCGGTTACAGCGATCTCACCTCGCTACAGATCTTCCTGTGGCAGCGGCGTCGATGGACTTGCGTTTATGGACCGATGTTGGCAGCGCTAGCTGCGGGCGCTGGCACTGAAGGCGGTTATGACCGCGAGTCGCTGCTGAACGCGATCCGTAAAGGGGATGGCGGCTGGTCCATCGCTTTGCGAGGCGAGGCATTGTCCAGCGGCGCAGCAGAAGGCCCTTTGCTCGGCGGCTGTATGACCTTGGCGGAAACCACGCTGGGAACTCCGTGGGAGCTCAATACCCATGGCGCGGTGCTGCTGCTGGAAGATCGCGGCATGAAACCGTGGCAAGTGGACCGCGCGCTGATGCATCTGAAGCAGGCGAGGAAATTTGATGGCGTGCGCGGCATTGTATTGGGTGATTTTCCTGAATGCGAGCCGCCCATTCCGAATAGCCCCACCGTGCGCGACGTATGCGCGCGCATTCTCGGCCCGCTAAGCATTCCAATTGTCTTTAACGCGCCTGTGGGCCACACACGGCGTCCGATGCTGACATTGCCGTTGGGTGTGCGAGCGCGACTCCAAGCCAAAGGGGAGGGTACGCTGGAGATTCTTGAGCCGGCGGTCTTGCCATGACCAAGGAAGCCGTGAAAACAGCCAAGCATATTCACATCATCGGCATCGCCGGATCGGCGATGTCGCCGCTCGCAGGCATGCTGCGCGAGCAGGGTTATCGCGTCACGGGCTCCGATGCAGGCGTTTACCCGCCGGCCTCGACGCTGCTGGAAAGCCTGGGCATTCCTTTCTTTCACAAGTTTGACGCCGCTAACCTCACGCCCGCGCCCGATCTTGTTGTAGTCGGCAACATCATCGCCAGAGGAAATCCGGAATTGGAAGAAGTGCTCGATCGCAAGCTTCCGTATCGCTCGTTGCCGGAAATGCTGGAGGAATTTTTCCTGCCTGGCAAACACTCGATCGTCGTCAGCGGGACACATGGGAAAACCACCACTACCGCGATGCTGGCATGGATCTTTCATGCTGCTGGCCGCAAGCCGAATTTTCTGGTCGGCGGAGTAGCTGAGAACTTCGACCGCAGTTATGGGCTCGAAGGCGGCGGGGAATTCATCCTGGAAGGCGATGAGTACGAGACCGCGATCTGGGATCGCGGCCCAAAATTTTTCCATTATCATCCGGACGATTTGATCATCACGTCTCTGGAATACGATCACGCGGACATTTATCCCGATTTCGACGTCTACCAGTTGGCGTTCAAGCGATTGGTGAATTTGGTGCCACGCAGCGGGCGCGTGGTGATCTGGGGGGATACTGAGCAATCCGGCCCAGCATTGAGGGCTGCCGCGGAAAAAGCGTTTTGCCCGGTCGAAACGTATGGATTTGCCGCGAACAACGATTGGATTGCGTGCGACGTGTCCGTGGACGGCGAAATCACGCGCTTTCGCGTCACCTATCGCGGCAAAACGTTCGGCGAATTTGACTCGACCGCCGCGGGCCGCCACAACGTGTTGAATGCGATGGCGGCAATGGCCGTAGCGCACGGACGGGGCATCAGCGCCGATATTCTGGCAAAGGCCTTTGCAACATTCCGTAGCGTCAAGCGCCGTATGGATGTGAAAGGCGAGCAGGGCGGCGTTCTGGTAGTCGACGACTTCGCGCATCATCCTACCGCCGTGCAAGCCACGATCGAAGCCGCGCGCAGTCGATGGCCAAAGCGGCGCCTATGGGCCATCCTCGAACCGCGATCGAATTCCATGCGGCGAAAGGTATTTCAGGAAACGCTGCCGCGGGCGCTCGCATTGGCTGATCGTGTTGTGCTCGGCGGCGTCTTCCGCGCGCAGCAGCTGGGAGACGACAACCGGCTGGCCCCGGATTCTGTGGCGGAGAGCGTGCGCGCTCTTGGCAAAGATGCCAAAGCCTTTGAAGGCGCCGACAAGATTGCCGACTATCTTGCCGCCGAAGCCAAGGCGGGAGATTTGCTGCTGATTATGTCCAACGGCAGCTTTGATGGTTTGTGCGAGAAACTGTTGAAGAAGCTACCCGCCGGGGAGCCGCAGCCCGCTGGAGCCAGCAGGCGGTGAAGACGGCTTATTCGCTCATCGCTTTCGTCATCGCGATCTCGATAGGCCCGCCGCAGGCGCTGGCTCACCCGGTGCAAGCCGCCGGCGGTACCGAAAACGCTCCAATACTGTATGAAATTTCCATTGCCAATCCTGAACGACATCTGTTTCACGTCGTGATGAGAATTCCTAACGTCACGGGCGAAGTGACCGTTCAGATGCCGGGGTGGAATGCGCTGTATCAAATCCGGGATTTCAGCAGCCACGTCCAGCAGGTGGAAGCTCATGTGGGCGCAGCAAGCGCGCCGATCGAAAAAGTCGACAAGCAGACGTGGAAAATAGAGGCGAGCGGAACCGTTCAACTGCAGTACAGCACCTATTGGGATGAATCCGGCCCATTCGCGACGCAGTTGAGCGCTGAGCACGCCTTCATCAATCCCGCGATGATTCTCATGTATGAGCCCGGACATACCAGTCGAGGGGCACAGTTATCGATCAGCGCGCTTCCCGATGATTGGAAAGCGGCGAGCGCCATGTCCAGCGATTGCGGACCGGTGTCCGGCAAGCAGTCATGCCGATTTCATGAGTCCTCGTACGACGAACTCGCCGACTCACCGATTGAAGTCGGCAAGTTTACGGACATTCAGGTGGAGGGTGCCGGAGCGGCGGTGCGCGCCATCGTGCATAGCGAGAAGGTGGACAAGAAACGAATCGGCGAGGAATTGCGGCGCATGTGCTCCTATGAATTGAAGTTGATGGAAGGCGCGCCATTTGAGAACTACACTTTCTTGTTGCATCTCGGCAAGACCGCCGGAACGTCGGGCGGCGGCGGGATGGAGCATGCGAATTCGACGGCGATCGCGGTGCAATCCGAAGGCGAGTTCTTGAACGTGGCCGCGCATGAGTTTTTTCATCTGTGGAACGTAAAACGAATTCACCCCGCGGCGCTCGATCCGGTGGACTACACGAAAGAGCAATACACGCGCGCGTTGTGGTTTGCCGAGGGCGTCACCAGCACTTATGCCGCGTACACACTGGTGCGCACCGGATTGTGGAGCAAAGGCATTTTTTACGAGGACCTCGGCGGGCAGATCAGCGAACTCGAAGCCCGGCCAGCGAATACGTGGCAAAGCGCGGAGCAATCCAGCCTGGATGCCTGGCTGGAGAAATATCCGCTCTACAATCGGCCAACCAACAGCGTTTCGTATTACACCAAGGGACAAGTTTTGGGCGTGCTGCTGGATATCCTGATCCGCGACCGCACCAACGATGAGCATAGCCTGGACGATGTGCTGCGATTGATGAACGAAGAGTTCGGCAAGCCCAACAAAGGCTATCGCGACAGCTTGGACGTACGGCTGGCGTCCGAGAAAGTTGCTGGCGGATCGTTCGAGGATTTTTTTCAGCGATACGTCGCCGCCGCCGAGCCTTTGCCGTATCAACGAATCCTTGGCCTGGCTGGGCTAGAGTTGAAAACAGTGGAACGCCGGCGGCCGAGCCTGGGATTTTCCGTGGGACGCGACGCCGCAGGAGCGCTCGTCGTACGCGCCGTCGATCCGGAGAGCCACGCGGCGCAGGTTGGCTTGCGTCCAGGCGATCTGATCCTGACGTGGAACCGCAATGAACCGCCGCGCGATCTGGAGCAGTGGCTGAATGCGCAGAAGAAGGGAACTGTCGTGCATCTCGGAATCCGGCGCGACGAGCAGAATTTGAATGTGGAGATCAAGATCGGTGAAGTGACTGAGACTTCGTACGTCGTCGCGGAAGACAACCGCGCCAGCGAAAAGGCTCGGCGCATCCGTGAAGGATTGCTGCGTGGGACAACTCAACCGGTCACCGCTTCGGTTCGATGATCCGCACGCCGCTGCGATTACGTTTGCCATAATTCTTTGACTCGTTCTGCCAGTAGGGGCGCCCGCCTCGGAAGGCGGCCGCTACAAGGGCGGTGATGATTCGCACCCTATTTGTCGGCGTCTTTCTGTCGCTTTACATACTGGTCGTAGGCCCGCCTCTGCTTTTGTACACCTTGATCAGCCGCAATCCTGATCCGCTTTACTGGGCGGGGATCAATGGCGTGATGTTTTTCGTTCGGGCGGCCGGAGTTCGCGTGCGTGTCGTAGGCAGCGAGCGAATTCCGCCGGGCGTATGCCTGTTTGCCGCGAATCACACCAGCACCGCGGATGCCCCGGCGGTGGTGGGAGCCATCCCGCGCCGCATTGCCATCCTGCTAAAGGAGGCGTTGTTTCGGTATCCAATCGTTGGTGCGGCGTTTCGTCTGGCGCGATTCATTCCAGTGGATCGGAGGTCGCGCGACTCCGCATTGGAAAGCTTGGAGAAAGCTGTGCTTGAATTGCGCTCCGGACAATCGTTTTTGATTTACCCGGAAGGAACGCGAAGCCCCGACGGCAGGCTGCAGAATTTCAAAAAAGGCGCTGTGGTGATGGCCATTAAGGCCGGTGTCCCGATCGTGCCGGTGGCTTGTTCGGGAGCTCATCGGGTGATGCAGAAGCGATCTCTGGCGATGCGGCCAGGCGAAATCCTGGTGGAGTTCCTGAATCCGATCGATTCGTGCGCCTACACCTTTGAACAACGCGAGGAGTTGAATCAACGGCTCCACGACGAACTGGCCTCTGGCTTGCCACCCGATCAGCGCCCGATCGGGTTCCCGGGAGCGGCCTGATTTCATTGCTAATTTTTCAACGCAGCAAATGTCGATTACGGTTCCAGTGATTGCGACACGGCGCTCTCAGGGCATGCGCAGGCGCGCCTTCAGTTGGTCCAGCTCGGATTCAAGCTCGCGAACGCGCTTTTGAAGTTCCGGCAAGCGATTCAGCGCCGCTACCGTCTTGAGCCACTGGCGATTATCGACCGCCGGATAACCCGAATACAACGAGCGCGGCGGAACGTCGTTGGGAATTCCGCTCTGTGCGGTGAGCACGGCGCCATCACCGATGGAAAGATGCCCGGCGGTGCCGACCTGTCCGGCGAGGATGCAGCCTGCCCCGATTTTCGTCGAGCCGGCGAGGCCGACCTGGCCGCAGAGCATATTGTTCGGTCCGACCTGGGAGGCGTGACCGATCAGCACTAAATCGTCGAGTTTGGTGCCTTTGCCGATGCGTGTCTCGCCCACCGTGGCGCGATCAACACAGGCATTGGACTGCACTTCGACGTCATCTTCCAGCACCGCCGGTCCTGACTGCTGCATCTTGTACCACGTGCCGTCTTTCTGTTTGGCGTAGCCCAAGCCGTCCCCGCCGATGATCGCCCCGTTCTGCAGGATGACACGATTGCCGAGGCGGCAGTGTTCGCGGACCACGGCGTGTGCGTGCGCGAAGAAGTCGTCGCCGATTTTGGCTTGGCGGTAAATGGTGACGAAACTGTGCAGGACGGCGTTCCGCCCGATCTCGGCTTCTTCGTCAACGAAGCAGTACGGGCCGATGTGCGCACCTTCACCGATCTTCGCGGATTTGGCGACTACAGCGGTCGGATTGATGCCCGGCGCGTACCGCGGAGCCTGATAAAAAAGTTCTATGGCGTGAGCGAAAGCAAGATACGGGTTCTGCGTACGCAACGCTGCGATAGCGGGCAGATCGGAGCCCCGTTCAAGTCCGATGCCTTCCTCGACCAGGACCGCCGAGGCGCGGGTGGTCTTCAGCAATGGGAAGTAGCGGCGATTCGCCAGGAAGGTGATATGCCCTGGCTCGGCGGATT
>Ga0136846_1229859_pt1 | contig 13001 bp, 16 predicted proteins | sample HopSoiMetagenom2_FD_96841 | JGI IMG/M metagenome (GOLD analysis project Ga0136846, IMG submission 96841) | Grasslands soil microbial communities from Hopland, California, USA - 2 Assembly 2016 (version 4) | ecosystem: Environmental > Terrestrial > Soil > Grasslands | place: USA: Hopland... | reverse complement strand
TGGAGTTTCTCCAGAGCGGCTACGAGCTCGCCGCTGAAGCAGGGCACTGGGACCGGGCGGCGCTGGATTACCACCGCCCGGATCGACGATGAAGCTGCCGCCGCAACTCAGGAAAGGGCGACTGACGAGCGAGGCAACGTCACCGCTCAGTCATCACGGCCATTCGGCCCTGTATCGTCTGCGCGAGCCCGCCTAAAATCATGCGATGAAATACATCGCTTATTTGCTTGCATTAGCGCTCTCGGGCTGCGCCGGCTTTGCTCAGATGACTGAAAAGCAATGCCGCGACGCGAACTGGTATGAAGTTGGTGAACGCGACGGCCTTCTCGGCGGGCCGGCACGCATCGATACCTATGCTTACCAGTGTGACCGGCACAACGTGCAGACTGCGCGCGACCGCTACATGGAAGGTTGGTGGATGGGTAACGCCGAGTACCGGCACCGCACGGCTGGCAACGAGAGCAGCTGAACAGCAAGCGTCCGGTAATGCCGGTCGGGGAGGTCGTTCCCTTCTTGACCCGGCGCCTCGAGCGACGACGTCGGCACGGCCGCTGCTGCGTACTCCGCATCATGGCGAAGGAGTGCTGAATGGCAGACGACAAGACCAAGCCGGGACGCCCGGACCGCGACCGCATCAACGTGAATGAAGAGTACGAGCTGCGCGACTGGTCTAAGTCGTTCGGTGTGAGCCCCGAAGAACTGAAGAAGGCCGTCGCCGCCGTCGGCGATCGGGCCGACGCGGTGCGCCAGCACCTCGGCAAGTAAAGAACGCTGCGCTGGGCCTTTCGGGCACGGCCCCGGTTCCCCGTCCCAAGGCCTAGCGCGGCGCCTCTGACCAGATGGCTACTGAAGCGCGGAGTGCCGATGTCATGGGGACAGCACCTCGGAAATAAGAAGCCGTCGCGCGTCCCCGCGATCGGCCAGTAGCCCTCCGCCTGACTGTTGCGCCGCGCGAGACGCGCGGCGGTTCGCAGAAGCGAGGGTCTGGCCGCGCTTGGATTTGGGTGCGCCCGGCGTGCTTGCCGCACTCGAGGTCCGAAGCCCTATCGGGTGACGGGCACAATGATTGCGCCCGGCCAGCGATGACGCTGACCTATCCTCCACCGCCCAGCACAAAGGTCGTCATTGCTGCAACGCACTTGGTCGGCGCCAGGTTAGCTCGAGTACTGGCTGGTCATGACCTCCATTTCGCGGAGACGACAGACGATGTGATGTCACTCCTCTCCAATGACAAGTACGGCATGGTCATCATCAGCGTCCACTTCGATGAGTCACAGATGTTCACGCTTTTGGGCGACATCAGGGCGCATTCGAAATACCGAAAAGTCCCTATAGTGTGCGTGCTCGGCGAACGAGGGCGACTTTCCGACGTGGCTGTCGAAGGGCTCGATCACGCAGTCAAGGCGATGACTGCGAATGGTTTCCTAGATCTGCAGCGATTCCCCGACGACGACATCGGCAACGCAAGGATTCGCCGCATAGTTGACTACCTGATCCTCATCGACGGTGACCTGCAAGCCATCTCTGAGGTTCAGGAACTCGGGCACGCGACGGAGCGCCGAAGAGCCGCGAGATAGCGTTGATCCTGTTCAATCGCGGTCGCGGTCATGGCAAATCCAAAATGCGGACGATCCGGCGCGCGGCGCGTGCGGTCGGCGGCGCTGCGGACCTCGCTAAGGCGCGCCTTGGACATCGTTGCGCACGGCCGTTTCAGTACGCAGAAGGGTGCGCCGGACGACTGATGGCAAGGCGTGGTGCTGGTCTTCTTGGCTCGCGCGGGGCGGGGTAGACCGCGTTGCATTACCTGATGCCCCTATTTCTCGCGTCCGTGAGGGAAACCCTCGACGTACCGATGCTGGCGGAATGTGCGCTCACGCACGAATATCGGGGTGTTGACCATCCTTGATGACTAATTGGATCCATGGACCATCGCCCGCAACACCCGAGACATACGTGTTTTGAAAGTTTTTGTTGTTGCCGTACCACGCGATAAACATCGCCCAGATCGCGCAGGCATAGTGGCACCGATATGGTGGCTACGGCAGGACAGGACAAGGGCAAGGCCTTCCGTCTCACGAAGGAAGGAAGCGCCATTTGGGCGGCGCGTGGCCGGATCGCCTTACCCCTCGACCACAGGCGCGTGCTCGGTGTTGTGGAATACGCTGGCCACATTGACGTAATTCGCAGTCAGCTCGCTCGGTTCCCTTTTCGGCAAGTCGAAGAGTGGATCGCCGAATTCCAAGCGATGCGGCTAATCGAACCGGCGCCAAAACAACCGCACGTCAAGCTATCCGATCTCGCTCGCGAGTCGGCCACGGCACCGATCGAACCCGAAGATGCGGCCGAATTCGAAAGCCTGTATTCCCAAGTCGATACCTCCCTCTCACGCCTCGGCGTTTACATCGCTAGCGAGCGCGCACAGTGGTTGCCCAGCAGCGGTAAGAAGGTCCATGACACCCGGGTGCTCGTCGTCGAGGACGATCCCGATCAGGCCGTTGTGGCGCTGCGCCGCCTAAAAGCTGCCCGGTACCAGGGACAAGCGGTTGGAACTGTCGCAGCTCTCTACCAATTTTTGGAGCAAGAGCGGCCCGACGCAATTTTCCTCGATATCAATCTGCCGGACGGCAGCGGCTTCGAGGTTCTCCAAACCCTTAGGCGGCATCCTTCTTACGCCTTTCTCCCGATCGCGATGCTGACCTCGAGATCGGCTCTACAGGACATTGTCAAAGGACTGCTCCTTGGGGCGGATGCGTACGTCACCAAGGCATACGGTCCGAACACATTCGACTACGTCTTGCGCTACGTCTTGCGGCAAGAGATAACCAGCGCGAGAGGCGTCGCGGCCCATTAGTACGACGGCCAGAAACGTCGGTCGGAAGATCGTCGTGATCGATGATGATCCGTGCATTCGCGAACTGGTCGCGCTTCATCTGGGCGATGTCGGCTACAAGGTGTTGCCCGCCGAAGATGCCGTCGCTGGTGGATACCTTATCTTGCGCGAGACCCCGGACCTGGTTGTGTGTGATGTCGAGATGCCCTATCTCAACGGCTACGACTTCGTTGCCGCCCTCAAGACACACCCCGCCACAAAAGACATACCTATTGTTTTCCTGACGGTACGCGACGATGTAGACGAATACGCAGCGAAGCTTGGAGCAGCGGCGTATCTACGCAAACCGCTGACCAAAGATCGCCTCCTCGCGATCGTTTCCTTGTATACCGGGTGCTCGGCGGACTAGACCCTGGGACCCTCGACCCGCGGACTGGCTTCAGCCGGCGCGAACGGGCGCGTATCTAAGAGACCTCTTATCCCTTTACTGTTCTGCCCCCAGCACTGCGATCTTTCTGCCCCCGCTCGGCGAGGTTCATAGGCGCTGACTGCGCACCGGCAGCTTCGCCTGACGGGGCTCTTACGCCGGGTTTGCGCCTCGACTTACTTGCCGCTCTTTTCCAGTACAGCCATTCGCCGTATTGAAGGCGCTTCGCTCTAAACCATAAACGTAGGGGCATTTTCGCCGCCCATGGAGTTACGGACTGGCCCCGGCAACGCCCCCCAGAGAACTGCGTTACCGGGGCCCGAATAGTCCGCGAGACGCCAATGTGCCTTGCAAGAGCAGCATTGCCTACGAGCCTTTGCAGGACTTCACTTTCCAATAACGAATATTGACGCCGCGGCTTTCTGCCCGAAGAGGATGCAAACTCGATTAACGTGAGTGCTGTCGATGGCCTAGTCACGCTCGAGGACGCTCGCGGCCGGCGAGTATAGTTGCGCCGTGCTGCGCAGGCATTTCATTGGATTTATCGCGGCGTCGCCCTTCGCCGCATTCGCGCGGGACGGCTCTGACCTTCCTCTGATCGGTTTCCTCGACGGCAAAAGCCGCGCAGCCGGCCAAGGGCTCACCGATGCCTTCCTCGGCGAGCTCCGCCTCCTCGGTTTCGAGGACGGGCGCAATATGAAAATCGCTTACCGCTTCGCCGATGGCCGTGACGAGCGTCTGCCGTCGCTTGCGAAGGAAGTTGTGGCATTGAATCCGACTGTCATCCTGGCGCCCGGGGTGAACGCCGCCGCCGCGGCACGCGCCGTGACGAAAACGGTGCCGATCGTGTCGTGGGCACTGGCCGATGCAGTGAACCTTGGCTTGGTTGCGAGCTACGCGCGTCCCGGCCGCAACGTCACGGGCATCATGCCCTACGTCGAAGGTCTGCCGGCGAAGCATTTGGAGCTTGCGCGAAGAGTCGTACCCGGCGCGCGCAAGATCGGCCTTTTCGGCAACCTGAATGATCCCAAGGCGCCGCCCCAGCAACGCGAGATCGAGGCGGCAGCGCGCGGTCTCAAGCTCAGCACTGTTTCGACCGAGCTCACCGGCCCCGCGGGAATCGACCAGGCCATGAGCCACCTCGGCCACGAAAAGGTCGACGTGGTCATCGTCCTCGAGACGGCGCTCACGCTGACGGAGCGCAAGCGGATCGCGGCTTCGGCCCTTTCTGCTCGTCTGCCGACGGTGTTCGGTTATCGTGAGAACGTGATGGCCGGAGGGCTCGCGAGCTACGGCGTGGACCTACGCTGGTGCGCGCGGCGTGCTGCCACCTTCGTGCAAAAGATCCTGCAAGGCGCGACGCCGGCGGATCTGCCCGTGGAATTCCCAACCGGTCTTCTTACAGTGGTGAACTTGGGTACGGCCAAAGCGTTGGGGCTGACCCTGCCGCCCGATGTCGTCGCGCAGGCGAACGAACTCATCGACTAAGCAGCGCTCAGCGGCGAGCCGTGGTGCCGGACGCCCGTCCTTCTTCAACTATCTCAAATCTCGGTTTCTTGAAGCGGGAAGCAGCGTTCTAAATACTTCACTTCGCGCGCTTGCGGCGGGTGAAACCAAGGCCGGCCAGAGCGAGACTAAAAAGCGCAATAGTGGTCGGTTCGGGAGCTTGACCGCTCGGGCCGACGATGCCGCCCGAGCCAATATCGACACCCTGGTCGAAACCACCGCTACCGGTTGCAATACCTGCGCAGCCGATGGAGATCTTGTCCTGAATCAAGGTTACTTGAGTCTCCGCTGACAACAGACGGCCGCACGCGATCGTCAGATTGCCGTCGCTACTGATTAGGTCATGCGCCAGGACGTTTCCGGCGAACGTAGGACCGTTAAGCGTGGCGGCGCTTCCCACGTTCCAGTAGACGCCCACGTTGGAACCGTCGCCGACGTTTTGCACATTAACGGTGGAGGTGGTGGACGTTATCAAAGTGCTCGGCAACTGGAACACCCAAACTGCGCTGTTGCTCCCGCCACCGTCTAGAACGAGCGCGCCCATCAAGTTCACGGCTTGAGCTGAAACGGTATAGGTGCCCGGACTGATGGTCCCGCCGTGAAGCGCCTGGAAAGCGTCGAGATTGCCGCCGACCGATAGGTCGATTAGTGTCCCCACGCCGAAGGCCGACAGCGCCACTTTTGCGGTATCAAGGTCAATCTGCGCCTGAATCGCCGTAGCGGTATTCGGCTGCAAGGAGCCGGATGTGAAGACGTATCCGCCGCCGACGGAGGCATCTGAAGCGGAACCCAGATTCCCGCCAATCGTGCTCACCGGCACGTCAGTCACACCGGCGGCTCCCAAGACCGCAAAGCTAGCCAGGTCGGGCGCGAGAATCGGCGCGCCCAACGCCAGAGTGGGACCGCAAGCCATCGCGGCGATCAGCGGTGCAAGGATGCGTAGCTTCATTTGCGCGTCTCCCATTGTTCTTGGTGTATCTTCAATCCGCGCCGTCGCCAATAAGGAACTGCACTAAGCCGAGGCGATCCATCGCGGCGACATTCGATACGAACGACAGTAACGCGCGAATCATGGTCCGCCTTCTGTGCGACACCGCACGTTAGCGTTTCATTCCATTTCGCGCCTTCTTCGCTCCGGTAGCCACCCTGACCCGGTCTGGGCGTCGTAAGTACGCCGCGGTCTATATGTGCGGTAACCGACCGACGCTGCATGCTCGCGAGCATAGGATGCCCGGGCGTCGCTCCGGCGCACATCCCGACACTGCAATGAGACTCGCGCAATTCATTACCGACAACCTCGAGCTGATCCTCATCGAGTGGGAGGCGTTCGCACGATCGCTGTTGATCGAAGGGCAGAGGATGACGCCGCTCGCATTGCGAGACCATGCATCGCAGATCCTGCAGGCCATCGCGCTCGATATGGAAGAGAGCCAGACGGATCTGGCACAGGCGTACAAGTCGAAAGGCTACGTGCGCATTGCCGAGGCCACCCGAACTGCCGCCCAGACGCATGGCGCGCTGCGCTATCTTGCAGGGTTCGACCTTCGCCAGCTCGCCGCGGAGTTCCGTGCCTTGCGGGCGAGCGTGCTACGCCTTTGGCTGCAGCGGGGCGCCGTGGACGAAACGAGCCTCTACCAGATGACGCGCTTCAACGAAGCCATCGACCAGGCGTTGGCCGAATCGATCGGCAATTACTCCGACGAAGTAGCGCGCTCCCGCGACACCTTCCTCGCCATTCTCGGCCATGATTTGCGCAGTCCATTGTCGGCGGTCGCCAACTCAGGTCTGTTCCTTGCCAGCCCCGGCGTGCTGCCCGTGGGTGCGGCCCTCGACGCCGCGCGGCGCGTCACTCGCGGCTCGGCGAAGATGAGCGCGATGATCCGCGATCTGCTGGAGTACACCCGGACGCGCCTCGGCCGTGCCATCCCTATCTCGCCGCAAGCGATAAGCATGAAACAGATTTGCGCTCTCGCGTATGACGAGATACGGGCCGCGCACCCGGAAAGGGTGTTCAAGCTCGAGACCTCGGGCAAGCTCGAGGGCGAGTTCGACTCCGAGCGCCTGCAGCAAGTGTTGTGCAACCTCCTGAACAACGCGGTTAAGCACGGAACGAGAGACCAGCCGATCACGCTGTCAGCGCATGGCGAATCCGAAAGGATAACCGTGCGGGTCAAGAATTATGGTCGCCCGATTCCTGCGGTGCAGCTGCAGGTGATCTTCAACCCTTTGGTGCAAATCCCGCAAGACCAGGCGGATGAAGACGTGACGTCCCTAGGACTCGGGCTCTACATAGCCCATGAGATCGTGGCCATGCACGGTGGCAGCATGAAGGCCGAGTCGTCCAAGGAGGACGGGACGGTATTTATTGCGCACCTGCCGCGAATGCAGCCGCCCCGGTCCGAGCGCCGCGTGTAGCCGGACACAGTCGGCGCGACGCCGGCGGTGACAGCTTTCTCTAGCTAGCTGAAGCTCGCTGGGCGAATAGAATGTAACTACACCCTAGTTTGATCGGAGTTCGTGTGTCATCAGCTTCGAAATCAATGCCGTGGAGTGACGAGCATCTTCTCGGCTATGGCCCGATGGACGACACGCACAAAGAATTTGTCGCGTTGTTAGACGCGTTGTTGGGCTGCGAGGATCGCGACGTGCGGCAGCGACTCGAGGCATTCGAGCTCCACGCCGTAGCGCATTTCGCCGAAGAAGACGATTGGATGGAACGGACCAATTTTCCACCCAAGGATTGCCACATCGACGAGCACGCGGCAGTCCTCCGCTCGGTGCGCCAAGTGTTAGAGCTGGTAAGGCAGGGGGATACCGCCGAAGGGCGACGCCTTGCCGCGGCGTTGGCGGACTGGTTCCCCGGCCATGCATTCCATCTCGATTCTGCGCTCGCGCATTGGATGGTGAAGCGAAGCTTCGGCGGCAAGCCGATCGTGCTTCGCCGTAACGTCGGCCGTTGAGTAACGACGTGCGCGTTGTTTAGTCGAATTTCAGGTCGCGTTCGCGTGCCAGCTTCTGCCACTTATTGACCTCGGCGGCGATCTGTTCCGCAAACTGATCGGGCGTATTGCCCACCACCTCGTTGCCCATGGCGGTCAGCTTTTCGCGCACGTCTGGTTGCGCCAGGGCGCGGACGATCTCGCGGTGTAGCCGATCGATAACCGCGCGTGGCGTGCCGGCAGGCGCGAGCCAACCGAAGAATACGACCGCCTCGAATCCTGGAAGCCCGGACTCGGAAACGGTCGGCACCCCGGGCAAAACGGGCGATTTCGCGTTCGTCCCGACCGCTAATGCCTTCAGGCGTCCAGCCTTGATGTGCGGCCCGGAAGTATTGATCACGTCGAAAAGAATCTGCGCCTCGCCTGCGACCGTGCCGACGACCGCGGGCGCTGAGCCTTTGTACGGCACGTGCACGATATCGATCGCAGCCAGCGCCTTGAAAAGCTCGCCTACGAGATGGCTCGAGCTCCCCGAGCCGAACGACGCGAAGTTGAGCTTGCCCGGCTGCGCCTTCGCCAATGCGATCAGCTCGCTCACGCTATTGGCTTTCACGGCGGGATTGACGACCAGGATGAACGGCGTGCGCACCAGCATCGAAATCGGCGCGAAATCCTTGACCGGATCGTAGGCGAGGTTCTTGTACACGACCGAGTTCCCGCCATGCGTGCTGCCGCTTGCCTGGAGCAGGGTGTATCCGTCCGGAGCGGCCATGGCGACCGCTTCGGCGCCGATGCTGCCGCCGGCGCCGACGCGGTTCTCTACGATGATGGGCTGGCCGAGCGCTGCGGCGACCTTCTCAGCCACCACGCGGCCGGTGAGATCGTTGGTGCCGCCGGCAGAAAACGGAACGACGAGGCGCAATGGCCGATCGGGCCACGTTTGAGCATCGACAGCGAATGCGCTGAAGAAAAAGCAAACGAACGCTAGCCCTCGCCACCCTGCAGCACAGAAGCCCATTTTCGAAATATCCCTTCGTAGCCCAAAATACGAGTATATGCGGCCGATATCAGGCGAGGAGCGTAGCAGCATGGAAATGAATTTATGGCCGCGGGCCGATTATTCGCGCGTCCCCTTCAACATCTATCACGACGCTTCGCTTTATAAGCGCGAGCAGGAAAAGATTTTCCGCGGGCCCGTATGGTGCCTGCTCGGGCTGGAAGCGGAAATTCCGAAGCCGGGGGATTTCAGGGTCACGTATGTCGGAGATGTGCCGGTCGTGTTCAATCGGGACCACGAAGGCCGCATCAACGCCTTCGTGAACCGCTGTGCGCACCGCGGGGCCGAGATTGCCCGCGAGCCCTACGGCAACGTCAAGGATTTCACCTGCATTTACCACAACTGGTGCTACAGCTTCGCCGGCGAGCTGATGGGTGTGCCCTTCGTGAAAGGCGTGAAGGGTAAAGGCGGGATGCCAGCCGACTTCGAGATCAAGCAGCATGGGCTGCAGCGTCTGCGTATCGCGTTGTTTCGTGGGCTGGTCTTCGGCAGCTTCAGCGATGCTCCGGAGCCCCTCGAGAGCTATCTCGGCGAGATGATCATCGAGAATCTCACCGAGGTCCTGGGCAAGCCGCTGCGCAGGCTCGGCTACCAGAAGCAGCGGGTTTTCGCCAACTGGAAGCTGTACATGGAGAACGTGAGGGACGCGTATCACGCCAGCCTGCTCCATGAATTCAACCGCACGTTCGGGCTGAGCCGGCTCACCCAGACATCGGGCGCCTACATGGACGCCCGTCACCGGCACGCCATGCTTTTCCAGTTCAAGGGCTCGGATGCCGATGGGGAGGCGAGGAAGGCGTACGCCGATGATCGCGTGCAACGCGGCGATTACATGACGCTCAATGACGCATCGCTCGTCCAGCACGTGCGGGAGCATAAAAGCGGGATCAGCACGCGGATTATTTCCCTCTTCCCGAGCGGCGTTGTTCACCAGATCGCCAATTGCCTTGGAATGAGGCGGATCCGCACGCGCGGACCGGGCGAGGTCGAGATCGAGTTCGTCCAGTTCGGTTACGCGGACGATGACGAGCAGATGACCGCTCACCGCGTGAACCAGGCCAACATGGTCGGGCCGGCGGGTCTCATCTCCATGGAAGATGGCGAGGCGCTGGAGCTGGTTCAGCGCGCCACCTCGCCGAACGCGGCTGGAGACGGAATCGTCGAGATGGGCGGCCGCGGTCCGCTGGTCAATCTCGACACCCGGGTTAATGAGATCCCGGTGCGCGGCTTCTGGTCGTACTACAGCGAGCTGATGGGTATCGAGCCCGCGGGTGCCGAGCGATGAGCGTTCCGTCCGCAGTGAAGGAGGCAGTGGAAAGGCTGGTGCTCGACAGCGCGATGTTCATCGATCGCGACGAGCTCGACTTGTGGGTGGATTGCTTCGAGGCAGATGGGCGCTATGTCGTGCTGCCGCGTGAAAACCGCGACCTGGGGTTGCCGGTTGGAATCATGCATTGCGAGACCAAGGCGCGGATCCAGGACCGCATCGTGTGCCTGAGGCATGCGAACAAGTTCAATCCCCATTTCGATCGCCACATCCTCAGCATGTGCAGGATCCGGGCGGTTGAAGGACAGGTCGCCCAGGCCGAGACGAATTTCATGATCGTGCAGACCAATAAGCTCGGCGAGGCGCGGCTCTTTTGCGCCGGGGTCTACGAGGACCGCATCCGGGTGGAGGGCGAACGCGCTCGTTTCCTGGAGCGGATCGCGGTGGTCGACTCTTTCGCCATCCCCACCATGCTCGCCACGCCGGTATGAGCGCAGTCTTCCTGCACTACACCCAGGCGGAACTCGACCGCAATTTCGACCAGCGCAACTGGCCGAAGGCGAAGAATGCCCTCGAGATCATCGGCCGCTACCCGCAGCTCAGCAAGGCTACGCGGATGCGTCTCGAGCACCGCACGGTCGCCTTCGGTCCCGGCGAGGATGAGACGCTCGATCTTTTCCCGGCCAAGGCGACGAAAGCGCCGGTGCAGATCTTCGTGCACGGCGGCGCATGGCGGAATTTCAGCAAGGACGACTATTCCTTCGCGGCGGATGGCTACGTGCCGGCCGGGGTTCACACCGCCGTGCTGAATTTTTCGAACCTGCCGAAGGTGAGCTTGCGCGAAATGGCCGACCAGGTACGCCGCGGCATAGAGTGGGTCCATCGCAACGCGGCTAGCTTCGGCGGCGACCGGGACCGGATCTATCTTTCCGCGAACTCGTCCGGCGCCCATCTCTCGGCGCTAGCGCTGCAAAAAGACGCCTACGTAAAGGCGGCAACGCTGGTGAGTGGTCCGTACTATCTCGAGCCGGTCGTCCTTAGCGCCCGCGCGAGTTACGTGAAGCTCCACCCTGAGGAAGTCGCCGCTTTGAGTCCGGGCCTGCACGCCCACGACATGAAGTGCCCGGTTATCATCGGCTACGCGGAATACGACACGGACGAGTTCCAGCGCCAGTCACGCGAATTCGCGGCGGCGCTGAAGCGGGCGGGGCGCCTGCAGGCAGAGACCCGCTACCCGGGCGTCAACCACTTCGAGCTGATGGAGAAGTGGGCGGATCCGGCGCATGCCCTGGTCCGCGATATCCTGCGGCAGATGAACATCGAAAGGGAGTAACTCATGGCGGCACAGCTCAGGCACTTTGCGGTGGTGGTCCGCGATCTGGAGAAAGCGGCCAAGTTCTACGAAGGCGTCTTCGGACTGGAGCGGGTCGGCCAGGAGACGCTGGATTTCGCCGCGGCGATCTATCTCAGCGACGGCGTGATCAACCTCGCGCTGCTGAACTATTTCGGCAAGCGCGGCTCCGGCCTGGACGACGCGAAGGGCTACGTGGGCGCGCATCACTTCGGCTTCCAGGTCGACGACCTTGCCGAGACGCAGAAGAAGATCGAGGCCCTGGGCGGGAAGTTCTTCTTCGACCTCGGCAACGACGCCGAGAAGGAGAACTTCGAGCGCAAATTCAAGGATCCCGACGGCGTGATCTTCGATATCTCCAAGAAAGGCTGGCAGGGCACCGGGCGCAAGTAGCCTGACCAGCCCGCGGCAATGAGCACATTGTCGCAGCGCATTTCCGAGAAGCTCGGCGCCGAGATCGTCGCCGGGAAGCACGCGCCGGGAGCGAAACTCGACGAGGAGGCGCTGGCGGCGCGGTTCAAGGTATCGCGCAGCCCGGTGCGAGACGCCCTGCGCCAGCTCGCGGCGACCCATCTCGTCGAATCGCAGCCGCGGCGCGGCTTCTCGGTGGCGCTCATCGATCCGGCCGGGTTGCAGGACATGTTCGAGGCGGCGAGCGAGCTCGAAGCCCTGTGTGCGCGGCTCTGCGCGCTGCGGGCGGGCGCGACCGAGCGCAAGAACCTCGAGCGCATCCATGCCGAGGCGCTGGCCGCTGCGAAGCAAAACGACCATGCTCGCTACTCCCGCCTGAACGAGGACTTCCACCGCGCGATCTACAGCGGCGCGCGCAATCGCACCCTGGAGGCGGCCACGCTTGCGCTGCGTCAGCGCCTCGCGCCGTTTCGCTCGCGGGTCTTTTTCCACGTCGATAACCGCATCCGCTCGTCCTCGCGCGAGCATGATGCGGTGACAGCGGCGATCCTCAAGGGCGACGCCGAGGCGGCCGAGCACGCGATGCGTGGCCACACGGCAAGCGCAGCGATGAATGCCCTCGAGTACTTCCGCCAGCGTGTATACAAGAACGGCCGCCTGTACACAGGGCTGAGGTACGATACCGGCTCCCCCATCACGCAACGAAAGAAAAAACCGACATGAGCTGGTTTGCACTGGCGACGTATCGCACGGGCAAGGCCGAGGCCCCGGCCGTCGTGGTCGACAACAAGCTGTACGACGCGAAGCAGGCGCTGCCGAACGGAATCGCGGGCGCGATCGCCGACTGGCCGAAGACACAGGCCGCGGTGCGCCAGCTCGGCGAGCAGGCGCGCGCCGGCAAGCTGGCCGCGGTCGCCGACGGCGCCAAGGCGCTCACCGCGCCGATCCGGCCGATGCGCATCTTCTGCGCGGCGTCGAACTACATCGAGCACGCCAAGGAAATGGGCTCGGTGCTGGCGGCGAAGTCGCAGAGCAAGCCGTATATGTTTCTCAAGCTGCAGGATTCGGTGGTGGGGCCCGGCGACGACATCGTCAAGCCGCCTGAGACGGCGAAGCTCGACTGGGAAGTGGAGCTCGGCGCGGTCATCGGCCGGCAGGCGCGGCGCATCGGCGTCGCCGAGGCGCTCGACTATGTCGCCGGCTACACGGTGGT
>Ga0136846_1229692_pt1 | contig 13001 bp, 3 predicted proteins | sample HopSoiMetagenom2_FD_96841 | JGI IMG/M metagenome (GOLD analysis project Ga0136846, IMG submission 96841) | Grasslands soil microbial communities from Hopland, California, USA - 2 Assembly 2016 (version 4) | ecosystem: Environmental > Terrestrial > Soil > Grasslands | place: USA: Hopland... | reverse complement strand
TGATCCGCGACACCGGGGTGCGCGTTGAACAATAAGTAACAACTTGGAACAGACGCGCGTGCGGGCCGCGCGTTGAATGTCCTTATGAAAACAACGCTCGCTTTGTTTGCCGTTGCTTGTGCCGCACTTGGTGGCTGCGTCGCCGTGCCGATGGAATCCGGGCCCGTGGTGTACGCCGCACCGCCGCCTCCCGTGGTGGTGGTGCGGCCATATCGTCCTTCCGGCTACTACCGCGCACCGGGGTGGCGGCCCGGCTGGCGCTACTAGCGCCGCGCGGTACGCGCCCGCGAGCGTAGCATCACGCTCGTGGCACAGAGGGAATCGCGGCAGCGCCTGACGGCAATCCTCGCCGCCGACGTGGCGGGCTACACGCGGCTCATGGCCGCCGATGCCGGCGCCACGGTCGCGGCGCTGGAGGAGGCGCGCGCGCTCTTTCGCCGCGAGATCGAGTCGCACGCCGGCCGCGTGGTCGACATGGCGGGCGACTCCGTGCTCGCGCTCTTTGATAGCGCAGCAGGCGCCGTTCAGACAGCACTCGCGGTACAGAAGGCGCTTGAAGGCCGCTCGGCCGGCACGCCCGACGAGCAGCGCATGCGCATGCGCATCGGCGTGCATCTCGGTGACGTGATCGAGAAAGTCGATGGCAGCATCTATGGGCATGGCGTCAATGTGGCCGCCCATCTGCAATCCAAGGCCGCGCCGGGCGGCGTCTGCATGAGCGAGCCGCTCTACCAGAGCGTCAAGGCGCACGTGCCGCTGGCCGCGCGGTACGCCGGCCGCCAGCGGCTGAAGAACGTCGACGAACCGATCGCGATCTGGCAGCTCGCGCCCGAGGGCGCCGCGCAGGACGGCGCCCATGACCGGGACGCGACGCCGAACAACCTGCCGCTGCAGCTGACGTCGTTCATCGGCCGCAAGGACGAGCTCGCCGACGTCGCGAAGCTGCTCGCGCGCTCGCGCCTGCTGACGCTGCTCGGTGTGGGCGGCATCGGCAAGACCCGGCTGTCGCTCGAGCTCGCGGCACAAGTGCTGGTGGAGTTCGTCGACGGCGTCTGGCTGGTCGAGCTCGCGACGCTCGCGGATGCGCGTCTGGTGCCGCAGGCGGTGGCGAGCGTGCTCGGCGTCAAGGAAGCCGCCGGACGGCCGGTCGCCGATGCGCTCGCGCAGCACTTGAGCGACCGGCAAGCGCTGCTGATCATGGACAATTGTGAGCACCTCCTGCAAGGCTGCGCCGAGCTCGCGAAGCAGGTCCTGCAGGCTGCGCCGAAGAGCAAGATCGTGACGTCATCGCGCGAGCCGCTGCGCGTTGCCGGCGAAACCACATACGCCGTGCCCGCGCTTCCGGAAAGCGAGGCGCTGCGCCTCTTCACCGATCGCGCAGCCGCCGCCGTACCGACCTTCCGGGTCAACGGCCATGCGGCCGCCGTGGCGAGCATCTGCCGCCGCCTGGATGGCATCCCACTCGCAATCGAGCTCGCCGCGGCGCGTGTGCGCACACTGCCGGTGGACGCCATCGCGCAACGCCTGAACGATCGCTTCCGGCTCCTCACGAGCGGAGATCGCACTGCGCTGCCGCGCCAGCAGACGCTGCGCGCGCTGATCGACTGGAGCTATGAGCTGCTGAGCGAAGCCGAACGCGCTGTGTTCCGGCGCCTCGCCGTTTTCGCCGGCGGCTGGACCCTCGAGGGGGCCGAGGCGGTCGCCGCTTTCGATGGTGTGGACAAGGCGAGCGTGCTCGAGCACCTGGGCGAGCTGACCGAAAAATCGCTGGTCGTGCTCGAAGCCGACCGCGCGCGCTATCGCCTGTTGGAGACAGTGCGGGAATATGCGCACGAGCGGCTAGCCGAGGCTGCCGACCTGGACGAGACGCGGCACCGGCATCTCGAGTTCTACCTGGCATTCGCGCAAATAGCGCGGCCGCAGCTGGCGGGTGCGAAGCAAGGCGAGTGGCTCGCACACCTCGATGCCGAGCGCGAAAACCTGCTCGTGGCACATCTTGCCTGCGATCACGCCGTAAGCGGCGCCGAGCACGGCGTGAAGCTGACGTACCTGCTGCGTCCTTACTGGATTAATCGCGGCCTTCTGGGCCTCGGGTTGCGGCTGACGAACGAGGCGCTGGCCCGCGCTGGCGCGCAGGCGCGCAATGTCATCCGCAGCAGCGGCCTCTTCGACGCCGGGCAGCTCAGCTACTTCATGGGGCGCTACGGCGAGGCGAAGCGCTATCTCGAAGAGAGCCTCGGCATCGCGCGCGAGATCGGCGACAAGCCCTTGATTGCCGCGGCGCTACAGCCGCTCGGCATGGCTCACCTTGGCGAGCATGAACTGCAAGGCGCCCGCCGCTACCTTCAGGAAGCCTGGCAGCTCGCCAAGGAGCGCGGCGACGAGCGTGAGCTCGCCGCGGCGATTAATTCACTGGCGCAACTTACGCGCGTCGAGGGCGACCTGCAGAAAGCCGAAGCGCTCTATGAAGAGATGCTGGCGCTGGCGAGCAGGCTTGGCGACCGCGAGACGGTGGCTATTGGGGTTCTCAATCTCGCGATGGTGGTCGTAGGCCATGGCGACGCCGAGCGCGCGCGTCTCATGCTGCTCGGCGTTCTGGCGGAGGCGCAGGAGCTCGGCTCCAAGCCCTTGGGACAGAGCCTCATGGAAGTCTGCGCCGGCCTCGCATCTCTGCGAGGGCAATGGGCGCAGGCTGCTCGACTATACGGCGCGGCAGAAGCACAAAGCGCACAGACGGGCCTGCACCGCGATCCCGCCGACGAAGCGTTCCTTCGGCCGCTGGTGCAGCGAGCGCTCGGTGCGCTGGGCGCCGATGCTTTTGCCGTCGCCGAAGAGGACGGCCGCGGCCTCACGCATGAAGCCGCGATCACCGAAGCCGCCGGCCTGCTTGCCCCGCGCGCTAGTGGTTGACAACCGTAGGATCGAGAGGGTCTGGTACGGGCAGCCCCGGTTGCTTTGGCGTGACGCGGATCGTGTACTTGAACGTGCCAACGACCGATGTGTCGTTGTCGCAGTTGAAGGCGGAATCGTCACCAGGCTCTCCACCACATCCGCTCGCCGGAGCCGGGTTGTTACCCTTGGCGTCGGGCTGAAATTCTATGCGCTCGAGCTTGTAATCGCTGTCGCGCAACTTCCATTTGATCTTCTTGGTACCGGTGTTGCTCTGGAATACCAGAGGCTCCTGATCGACCGCTATCCGTACGCCAGAGCCGACCGAGAGCAGATAGACATTCGGTCGCGTCGCGCTAAAGGGTGCAGACCCGCCCTCGCGGAGAGCCGACATGTCGTCACTCGTAGCGCACGACGCAAGTGCGATGGCCGACGCAGCCACAACAACGATCGTTTTCATTGGATCCCTCCCCGGGAAAGTCGCCGGAAGGTTACGCGCGGTCCTCGGGCGGCGCAATGCCATATCTATGTTGCGGCTTATCCGACCGTCCGCTGGCGATCAGAGGATTAGAACGCAATCTCGAGGCGGACGTCGAAGACGTTGTCGCTTTGCTCCGGCTGGATCTTGTCCAGTGCGTGCCCGCCGGTTACGTCCAGCGTGATCTGCTTGTAGGTGAACGTGACGCCGGCACCGACGCCGCGGATGCGCTGGTGCGGGAAGTTGCTGGTCCTCACCGTCCCCTCGTCGTAAAAGACGAGAAGATTGGCGAAGCCCTTGACGAGCTTGTGCGCCTCGATGCCGGCGTAATAGCCGTCTTTGCCGGCGACGAAGGCGCGCGTATAGCCACGCACCGTGGCGCGGCCACCGATCGAGAAGAGCTCCGAGGGCGGCAGATCGGTCTGCGGGCTGTACTGGTAGCCGCCGCGCAGCGCGCTGTAATACTCCTCGCCCAGGCGGATCACGCCGGCGGCGGTGCCGTTAAGCACCCAGCGATCCGATTCCGTGCCCAGCGTCTCGTTCCTGCTTTTCAGACCAGCCACCGTTTGCAGGAACCCGGCTCGGTAGCCGGCATCTCGCACGTCCACCGAGAGCCCCAAGCTTGCTTTGGGAACATCGAACTCGCTCAGCTTGACGTCGGAGATCTTGGTGTCGGAAAGCGTGCGCGATATCGTGAGCGGCGTCGTGACGAGCCACTTCGCATCGGCAAGCCACGGCTGGGTGTAGGTGACAAGCCAGGTGGCCGACTCCGCGGTCACATCGAGCCCGACCAGCGGTCCAGCGTTGACGGCGGTGGTGTTCTCGGCGTAAGCAAGCGCGAGCGTGCCGCCTTTCTTCGTGACTGGCAGCTTGTAGCTCAAGCTGTAGTTATCCGCGCCCTTCGAATGGGTCAGATACGCGTTGAACGAATCGCCGATTCCCGCGAGGCCATTACGCTGGAACAAAAACCCGGCTTCGGCGCGGCCCGTGCTTGTGATGCCTTCGTTATCGGCAAAGAGTCGCAGCGCATATTTGGGGGGTTCAATGACGTTCAGGACCATGTCGGACTCGCCGAAAGCGGCGCCCGGCTTCATGGTCGCATCGAGCGTCACGTCGTTCGTGCGGTTGAACCATTTCAGGTCACGCTCAAGCCGCTGCCCGTCGATAACGTCCCCTGGCGCGAGCGGCACGCGCGACAGGATGTAGTCGCGCTTCGTATACTGGTTTCCGGTCAATTCGAGTTTGCCAAGCCGCCCCTCGACGAGATCGATGTCGACGATCCCGTTCTCGATTTTCTGCGGTGGCAGGATGGCGCGCGCAGTGGGCATGCCTTTCTTTTGATAGAGCGCATTCACCTCCCCCACCAGGCGATTCAACTCGCGAATGTCGGTATTGCGCCCGACGTACCGGCTGGCGATGTCCGCGAGCTCGGTCTTGTCGAGCAGGGCGGACGCGCTGAAGCGCAGCTCGCGCAGCATGAACGTGCGCGAGGGTGGCGCCGGGGCCGTCGGCGGCGTGTACTGCGGCACGACCGCGGGTGCCGCTGGCGTCGGCGGAACTATCGGCGTCTGCTGCGCGGCGGCATTGCCTGCCGCAAGCAACGATCCTGCTGCGAACAGCAGGCGCAGGTCATCGCTCGCGGTCCTCACTGCGTTGCATCGGAAGTGGCGGAGCTTCCCAGATTGACCGCACCCTCCGGGGCCGGCACGAGCGGCTCACTCAGCCGCAGGCTCCACAGAGCGCCCGCTAGGCCGGTTGAGAACAGGGGCAGGTAGGACGCCCGATATTGCGTCTTGCGCGTCATGTCGTCGACCACGCTGATGCCGGCGACCTTCAGGTCCGCGTCGCCGTGAGGTGATGTGTAGTTCGATACGGCGGGCGTAAAACCATTGGCGAAGTTGAGGATGTAGGCATCGGTAAAGGTCGACCGGCCGCTTTGCGAAAGCTTGAATGCGTACGCCGGCTGATGGAGCTGCACGTCGACCGGCCGCGGCGCAGTGCTTATGTTGTCCATGAGGAGGTTGACCGACGGCGTCAGCAGGGAGAGCCATCCGGTTACATAGCCCTGGCTCACGCTGACCTCGTTGGCACGCGTGTGGAGCTCCGCTTGGTTCGCCCACAACTTGCCGAACGCGATCGCCGGCGCATCGACATTGAGCAGCGCCCGGCCGGCAACTGCGCCCTTGTATCCCGTGACATTCAGCTGCAACGGCGGCAAGCCCGGGAGCTGCGACAGCTTGACCGAGAGATTGGACGCAGCGACATCCAAACCGTATTTGACCGTGGCGTTGCCGATCGTCAGGTTCTTCGCGGCCGACAGAGACGCGGAGGCACCGCCGAGGCTTGCCATCGTCAGGCTGCCATTGAGGTCGAGCGAGATATTGCCGCCCGCATCGACCGCGTCGAGCGTCATGTCTGCGCCGGAGAGGAGCGTCGTGTCGCCGCCGGAATTCACGCTGCCACCGGTGAGGGATTTGCCGGAGGTGAGCTTGACATTGCCGCTCGCCGAAGCGGCGGCGAAGCGCAGCGCGCCGTCCGAGCCGACGCCGAGGTCGCCAGTGGTGACCGACACGGGCTGCAGATCGAGATCGGCGAAGTCGTGCACGAATATGGATCCACGAACCGTGCTCGCCTGCAGCCACGGCAACTGCACCTCGAGCGGCGAGCGCTCCGCGCCGATGCCGCTCGCGGCGCTGATCGATGTGCGAGCACCGGCCTGATCGGCGACCACGTTCGCTTGTCCGTCGCCATTGCCGCGGATGGCGCCGAGCGAAGTCAGCTCGACGGCCGTGCCGTTGGCCAGGCGGCTCTCGACTTTGCCGAGGATCATGTCGCCGCTGGTCGTTGCGATGTGCAGCGTGCCTTCGGCGGTCATGGCGCTGCCCGCTCCCATGGTCAACGAGCCGGCCTGGATGCCGAGCGTCGAGCCGCTGGCGATCTGCGAGCTGGCCTTGGTGCTCAGGCGGAGCTCCGTGCCGGCGGTGAAGCTAATGCCATTCGCTGCGCTGAAGTTGTCGAGTTCGAGTGCGGTGCCGGATCCCTCGAGCCAGGCGGCGCCATTGGCGCTGCTGCCGCCCAGGCTGCCGGCGCCGTCGAGCAGGACGCTCAGCGGCGCCTGTGCGGCACCGAGGTCGCCGCGCGCGTCCAGATGGATGTTCTGCCCGCGGATCGCCAAGCCATCGCCAAGCGCGAGGATGGCGCCTTCGTCAGCCGCAAGCGACACCGTGCCGCCCGAAACGATGCGCTGGAACAGCAGGTCACCGTGCGGCACGCGCAGATAGATATCGTGTGCGGCGTTGGCCGAAACGAGCGAGCCGCCGCTCTGATAGGTGAGCGGCGCGGCCGCCGTGCCGATGCTGCCGGAACCCGCGGTGAGTGAAAGATCGTCGCCCGTGGTGATCTGCGTCGGCGAGGTCCCGGCGCTGAGGATGCTGTCGGCAGCGACCAGCCCGACACGCCGAGCCGCGTTGATGCGGTCGAGCGTGAGCACGCCAGCCACGCTTTGCAGGTAAACCTCGCCACCGGAATTGGCGGCGAATTTGCCGGAAGCGTCGACGAAGAGCGGCGCGACTTGCTCGATTTGGAAGCCGGTCGGCGTGACGCCCGCCGGCGGCCTGCCGAATTCGAATGCCACCGTCCTGCCCTGCGCATCCTTCCCGACTGGCACTACGTCCCCCGGCGCGATCGCCAGCAATAATGCACCGGCCTGCTCGTCGGTGAGCTCGCCTTTCTGCAAATCTGCGATCGAGATGTTCACCGGCGCCCCAAGCTTGCCGATGGCGCCACCGGTGGTGAGCTTGACGTCGCCGCCAACGATGTTCGGCTTGCCGCCGACCGGCGTGCCCGCCGAAGGCAACAGCGCCGCCTCGGCGATGGCATGCGACAGCTCTTTCTCCGTCCAGACCGCGTTCTTGGTGAGATCGGCAATCTGCCCGGCGCTCGCCTTGTAGCTGAACTGGCTGTCGAATGCTTGCGTCGACCAGTCCGGGCCGAGGTTCGCCTGCAGTACATCGCTCGCCGCCTGGTACCGGCCGCTGGCGTACGCCTGCACCTGGCCGTCGCTCGGCGAAGCGATATTCAAGGCGCTGGCGGCGGCCGGGCGGTACAGCGGCACGGCGGCGGGCGTGAGAGTAAACGCTGTGCCGTTAACGGTGCCGTTGTTGCGCAGCTGCCAGTATTCCTCGTAGCTGCGATTTACGGCGTTCTGATAGCCGACCACCGAGCGGTCGGACGCCGTTCCCTGCTCGGCACCGAACGCGCTCGTGAGCTGCAGCTTCTGCCACACCTGGCGCGCCTGGTCGGGACTGAGCGCCTGCGCCGCCGTCTGGCCGCGAGCATTGAGTATGGTGCCGTTTGGAACGGCGATCGACACGCTGCCACGGCTTGCCGAGACGATGTCTCCCGCAAGGAAGCTGTGCGAGGCGGGGTCTATGAGGTTGATGTCGCGAAGCGCGCTCACATTCACCACGCCGGCCAGTGTGCCCGCCGCTCCCATGGCGCTCACCGGCAAGGCGGCGGTCGCCGAGCCAACGCCTCCCTGCGTGCTGGCGAGCGAAATGTTCTTGCCGACCACCGACGCATCGGCGGCGGCCAAGAGATCCTGCGTCCCGCTGACGACGATGTCGCCGAAAAGCGATCCGCTTCCGTTTCTCGCCGAGATGTTGCGCAGTTGTGCTCCGGACTGCAGGTTGACATAGGCCCCGTCTTCGCCGGCGCTCAAGCTGAGCAGGCCGTCGTCGACCAGCCGTGCCGAGAAGGGCTGCGCCTGTGTTCCGATGCCGCCGCTCGAGGCGAGCACCAGGTCCTTGCTGACCACCGTGGAGTGGGCGCTTTCGGTGATGCTGCCACCGATGCCGCTTGCGGCAGCAGTGGCGCTGAGGGTGGTCGTGCCGCTGGAATTGGTGATGCTACCGGTGAGCGAGAGCGCGGCGTTCGAGTTGAGCGCAACGCGCCCGACCGCATTGCCGGAAAAGTCGATGGCGATGCGGTTGTCCGCCTTGACCGAGCTCACCATTTGCATGCGCACCTCGGTCGGGTAGAAGACATCGCCCTGCTTCGGACCGTTCACATAGTCGAAGATGCCTTTGAGCACGAGGTTCTGCGAGTCGCCGGTGTCCCAGTTCGACTGGAAGCCGGCGGCTTTCGTCACACTGGCGGAGAGGAATTGCAGGAACGCGGGTCCGCCGCCGGTCACCAGCTGTCCCTGCGGCGTGCTCGAAAGCGAGCCGCTCGTGGCGACATAGCGCCAGGGATTGTTGGTGCCCAGCCCATCGGGATCGACCCACGACCAGTTGCAGCACAAAAGCTTGTTGAACGGAATGGAGCTCTCGAGGCTGTTGCCTACTCGCAGGCTTATCGGCAGCGCCTGCTGCATCGTCGCCTGTTCCTGCCATTGCCAGCGCAGTCCGGTCAGCGGCTGATAGCCGGACGTTGCGGCGATCTGCGCCATGGTGGCGGCTTCTAGGCTACTGCCGGCGACGCCGTTGTACAACGATACCCCGGTTCCCGGCGTGAATCTGTAAAGCCAGTGGTTGTTGAGGTTGTTGGCGAGCAGCGGCTGCAGCGTATCGGTAATGTCCACCGTGCTGACCACTTCCTGCAGTGCGCTCGCAGCCCCGGTGTAGATATTCTGCACGACGAGCGCAATGCCCGTACGGTTGTCGACCTGCACATCGCCGAGGCCGCCGTTGACGTGAATGCGCCCGAGCGTGTTGGTGCTGATGATGCCGCCATTCAGCACGATGGAACCGCCGCCGGAAGAAGCGCGCACCTCGTCGAGCGTGATCTGGTTGGCCTGCGCGTCATAACGGGCGCCGATCAAGGAGTCGCCGCCGCGGGTAATAGCGCCGCCGCCGATGGTGAAGACCGGGCTGGAAACCAGCTGGTTGTTGAAGCGATAGGCGTCTACGGCCAGCTCGCCGCCGCCGACCGCATCGGTGCGGTACTTCGCTCTGAGCGTCGGGAAGAATCCGCTCCAGTCGATCTCGAAATGGTCGAACACCTGGCCGAGAACGACCGGCGCGACCAGCGACTCAGGGAGGCTAAGCGACCAATTGGTCGGCTGGCCGACGCTAATGCCGCCGTTGACATCGATGTACTTCGCGGTAATCGACACCCGGCCGCCGTAAATTTGCGCGCTGCGGGCGCTGCCGGAAAGATCCGCGTTCGAGTAATCGCCCAGCCGCGGCAAGAAGGCGAGAGGATTGAGCCCCAGAGTCGTCGTCCCGCAAAAGAAGCCGGTGCAATCCGTGTTGGTGAACAGGAACGGACGCGCCGGAAGCCGCAACCCCGCTGGGATCAGGGAGTTGGTGCTTGGAATGCGCACCGCATCGGAAACGTAGAAGAAGTTGAAGGCACTGTTGGCGTTCGGCACGCCGTTGGCCGGGTTGCCGCCGGGCCAGCTCATGAACGCCGACCATTCGGAGTACGGATTGCCGCCCGCGTAATAGGGCTTTGGCTCCGGCAGCGTGATGACCGCGACGCCTTCCGGGATGCGAATTGTGACCTCTTTGCCGAGGATCGTCGCCGTCTGCGCGAGCGAGCCGAAATCATTCAGCACCTGCACGCTGCCGCCGAGGTTTTCCACATCGCCCGTGAGGAAGAGCCCCGGCCCGAACGTCGCGTCGCCGACCGGCCCGCGGTGCGAGTTGTGGATGACGATGCTCGAGCCGCTGCCCGTGCCGATTTCGCTGACGCGGATGCCGGGCGCCGAGGAAGCATTCGCGTTGCCGGTGAAGAACACCTTGCCGCCGGGCGCGTTCGGGATGCGCACCGCTCCGAGCAGCAGGTAATCGGCGCTGTTGTTGCTGACGTTGATGGTCGGGCTACCGTACGAAGTGAGCGACCCGCTGCCAAGCAGCGTGTTGGCATTCACCGCGATGGTGCCGCCGGAGGCGAAAAGCGTTCCGAGAACCACCGCGCCGACCGGCGTCGTCGACATGCCGGATTTCAGCAGCCCGGCGCTGGTGCCGAAATTCGCGTCGACGAACCCGGGCGTGTCGAACAGCGGATTGAACGCGAATGCGAAAGGCGCTCCGTCGGCATTCCTGATCACTTGGCCGCAAAAGACGCGGGAGCTGCCGCAATCGGGAATCGTGATATCAAGGTTGTGGTAGATGCCGGCGGTGGCGCTGCCGTTGTGCGTCACGGTGGCGCCACCGGAGGCCGAGGCGCCGTCGCCATGATTGCCGCTATTGGTTGGAATGAAGCCGAGCTGGTAGCCATGCCCCGTGCCATCGGCGGATGCGGCGGGGGAGCCTCGGTACGCGCCGAGGGTGACGTTCTGTGCGCTGCCGATCGTGCTGCCCGAGCCGATGGTGAGCGACGCATCGTTGTGCACGCTCGCGCTCGCCGCGGCGTCGGGAATGGCGATCAGGCCGCGCACGTAGCCTTGCGCATTCGCGCTGGCGAAAAGCTGGTTCAGGTTGAAGCCGGTGGGATCCTGTCCGGCGGTAAGGTCGACATTGCCGAACGCTGTCAGCGCGGCATCGTCCGCCACCGTGAGCGTTTCGTGGGTGGTCAGCGACGCCCTCGATTTGGCGATGCCGATACCGGCGAGGCCGTAAGTGTTGACGAGCGAAATGCTGTTGACCGACCCCTGCGTGAAGGTGCCGGCGCCGATCGCGCCAAAGCTCACCAGCTGATCACCCTGGCCGATGGCCACGTTGTTCTTCACGTTGACATCGATGGCCGAGTCGGTGCCGGCGCCGGCAATCAGGCCGCCGCTGCTGAGCGTCACCGCATCGCGAACCGCGACGACGCTCGAGGCTACCAGATTGATGCCGCCGGGCCCGGTGACCGGATCGCTGCCCGAAGCGAGCTGAACCGCGCGGCCCAGGTTCACCGTGGCCGTGCCATCGATACTTGTTCTACTTACCGCCGCGGAGCCGACGAGTACGCCACCCGCGGCGCCCGAGGCGCTGTCGTTGTCGGGGGCGGAAAGGAAGGTGTTGCGCGCGTTGACGGTGATCTTTCCGGTCGCATCCACGCCAACGTTGTCGCCGACGTCGGCGACGACCGTCGAGGTCAGATCATTGTGGGCAACCGCGCCGCTTGCGCCCACCAGGGCGGCGTTCCTCGAATCGGCGCTCGACTGGTAGGTCACGGTATGCTGCGCATCGATCACCACGCTGCCCGCGCGCAGCATGTGCGGCGCGCTCGAGCCTTCGATGGCAGCGCGAACCGAGGACGTATCCGAGGTCGTCGCCTCGGCGCCATTGCCGGCGACGACACCGCCGGAGCCCGCCACGGAGATCGATTTGTTCGCATTTGCGGAAACCGCTTTCACCGAAAGCGCACCGCTGCGCGCGCTGCTGGTGCCCGCGTCTTCGCCAAGGCTTGCCTCGGTAGTGCCGGATGAGCTTGCGCTGGAGAAATCGGCGCCAACGGCGATATAGCCCACCGCAATGCCGAGCGTTTCGGCGTGCTGATCGCTCGCGTTCCTCGCCGCCACGCCGACGTCACCATCGGGTAACTGCACGCGGTCGCCGATCGTCGCCCTCACGACGGTGCTCGCGGAGGCGTTGGCGACCGTGGCGTTCACGCCGAGCAGCACGCCGCCCGCGCCGGCAATCGCCTTGGCGGCCGCGCTATGGCCACCATCAGGCACGACGTTTTGCGCCGTCACCGACAAGGCACCGGCGTGGGCAAGATCCACGTCGTCGTCGATATGCGCCGTGGTGTTGCCGCTAGCGCTCGCCAGCGCCACCGAGGCGCCGAGCGTCGCGCTGCCGGAGATGGCACCGCCGAATGCGTTGGCTTCCTGGTCGGTACTACGCGTCGCGCTGATGGTCACGCCGGTTGCCTTGGTGACATCCGTCGAGTGACCGATATAGGCGTCGACCGAGGCGCCGGCGCTGATCTTGGCTACCGAGGCGATGAGCGCAACGCCGCCCGCGGCAGCCACGTAGGAATTGATCGAGGAATCCGCGACCGTCGCCTCCGCCGCGATGTTGATCGCAGCGCCGGCGGAGAGCGTGGCGTCGTGATCGGCGTAGGCATAGACGCGTTGCTGCAGGTCGGCGATGCCGATCGATGCCCCGAGTCCCGCCAGGCCGATCGCGCCGGCGCCGGCCTTCAGATCGACGTGCGTGGTATCCGTTGCATGGACCGACAGGCCGCCGCCGGCATGTACTACCGCCTGCGCACCGATCGAGGCGGTGGTCGCGTTTAGGGCGAGCGGCAGACCAAACGCGCCGGCGAGAGAAAAATCGTCGGGCGAGCCCGGTACGCCCATCATCGTCAGCCCGAGGCTGCTCTGTTCCTCGGCGGTGCCGCGAGTATTGGCTGCATCGTCGGCGGAGATGAGGCCGCCAACGGTCACGAGGCTCACGGCACCCTGGACGCCAATGGCGCCGCCGCCGAAGGCGACGACCGTGGAGGCGACATTTTGTGTCGAGCTCGCTTGCACGCTCACGTCGCGCTTCGCGTCCACTTCAACGCCCGCGCCCAGGCGCGCCGAGACATCGTTCTTGATCGAAGTGACGTCGACGCTCGCGCCGATGCCGACGAAGCCGCCGGCCACGGCGCCGATGCGCGTGTCGACGTTGGTGGTATTGCTGGCGCCGACCGTCACGTCCTGTGCGCTCGCGCTATAGGTCGTGTCGGCGTTTATCTTGGTTTGCGCATCCGGGCC
>Ga0136846_1216164_pt1 | contig 13002 bp, 10 predicted proteins | sample HopSoiMetagenom2_FD_96841 | JGI IMG/M metagenome (GOLD analysis project Ga0136846, IMG submission 96841) | Grasslands soil microbial communities from Hopland, California, USA - 2 Assembly 2016 (version 4) | ecosystem: Environmental > Terrestrial > Soil > Grasslands | place: USA: Hopland... | reverse complement strand
CGCCGCGCACCAGGGCTTGAACGAGGTCTGGCTCAAGGCGAGCTGGCCCAAACCGCCGCCCAGCAGCGCCGCGTTCAACGTGATACCGAAAATGTTCTTCAGGAAGTCGCTGTCGGCGAGCTTCAGGTCGGAGGTGAATCCCGCCCCCGCCGACAGCGCGGCCTGCAGGCCGCGGCCGGCCGCGTGACCGACCGCGAGCCAGCGCGCCGTGGTCGGCGCCGCATGATGGCCGGCGCCAGGCGCCGCCATGATCAGCGCGGTGGCGAGCGCATTCGCGGCCTGCCTGTCGTCCAGCTTGAGTAGTCTTGCAGCCACCGCCGCGGCGCCAAATGGCGCGCCGAAATAAGTCGGCCAGATGCCGCGATAGAGCACGCTCGGGCCGTCGATCGCGGCGCCCAGCCGGATCATCGCCTCGTAGCCCGCGATGATGGCTGCCGCGATATCGTCGGGCGCGACGTCCGGCAAAGAGGCTGCGATGGTCAGTGCCGCTGGCACCACGATCGCGCCTGGCGTGGTCATCGATGCAAGATGGATGTCGTCGATCTCGCTCAACCGCGCCAGGGCCACGTTGATGGCGACGCGGTCGGTCAGGCCGTCAACGTCCTTGCGAAACGCCAGCAGCGCCCGCCCCTCGGCGGTGCCGCAGGCGGCGATCCAGGCCCCGATGGCGTCGGCTGCGTGCAGCCGCACCTCCGCGCGTGCGCGCTGGTCCGGCTGATGAGTGGCAACGAAGCCGCCGAGCTGTTCAAGGGCTGTCATCGGCTCCAACTGTGATGCGCGTGTTGCGCTGGTTTTGGCGGGCGATCTGCGCTTGAATCGCGCAGTCGGGGATTCGCCCGACCCTATCGGCAATCCCGGAGTGGCTCAATGCCGACCGCTTCTCGCCTCGCGGCGCGCGCCAATCATCTGCGGCCCCGCGGCGGCCGCGAGGATAGCCGCGTCACTAACGTCGAGCTGTTCTACGACTTGGTGTTCGTGTTTGCCGTCACCCAGCTCTCGCACGGGCTGTTGGAGCACCTGACACCGCTCGGTGCAGTGCAGACCGCCGTGCTGATGCTGGCGATGTGGTGGGCCTGGATCGACACCGCGTGGATCACCAACTGGCTCAATCCCGAACGCACCGCCGTCCGCCTCATGCTGTTCGGATTGATGCTGGCCGGGCTCGTGCTCGCGGCGTCAATTCCAAAGGCGTTCGGCGACCGCGCACTGCCGTTCGCCGTGTCGTATGCCGTCACTCAGGTTGGCCGCAGCCTGTTCATGCTCTGGGCACTGAAGAATCATGACGCCGGCAACTTCCTGAATTTCATCCGCATCGTCCTCTGGCAGGCGCTCGTGGCGTTGCTCTGGATCGGCGGAGCCTTGGCCGACGGCCCGAACCGGCTGACGCTATGGGCCGTCGCGGTCGGCATTGAAACCGCCGCGCCGCTATTCGGCTTCTGGGTGCCGGTGCTCGGCCGCTCAGCCACCACCGACTGGGCCGTCGAGGGCGGCCACATGGCGGAGCGCTGCGGGCTGTTCGTCATCATCGCGCTCGGCGAGTCGGTCCTGGTCACCGGCGCGACATTTGCCGGCCTGGTCTGGACCGCCGAACATATCGGCGCGTTCCTGGTGGCGTTCACCGGCAGCGTCGCCATGTGGGTGATCTATTTCAACATCGGCGCCGAACGCGCCAGCCGGCAAATCGCGTCCTCCAAGGACCCCGGACGGCTGGCGCGCAACGGCTACACTTATCTTCATATCCTGCTTGTGGCGGGCATCATCGTCGCCGCTGTCGGCGACGATCTGGCGTTGCATCATCCCAACGGCCACAACGACACAGCAACCGCCGCCGTCCTGATCGGTGGACCGGCGCTCTATCTCTTCGGCAATCTGCTGTTCAAGCGGCTTTCGGCGCCCCACCTTCCGCTCTCGCATCTGGTCGGACTCGGATTGCTCGCGCTGTTGATCCCGGCCGTGCCGGTCACGACGCCGCTGCTGCTGTCGTCCGCCACCACCGCCGTACTGATCGTGGTCGCGGCCTGGGAATCGATCTCGCTCAGAGGTTCGCCGCACGGCAAAGCGGCATGAGGCATGTGCTACGGAATGGCGATGGCGAACGGCTCGGATGCCAGCCGCGCCATGACGCGAGCCGTGTCGGCGGGCTGATCCGGAATGGACGTAACGACGTCCTCGAAATCCAAGCGCGCGCGGATCGTCGCCAACGAGGCCACGGCGTCGCCGCCGGAAGCGGCTTCGCAGGTGGCCGCACTCTCGCCACCCAACGCCACGACCGCAGTCGGCGGCGCGATGATAATGTCGGGATCCTGGCCTCCGATCGCCTGGGCCGGCACCGCGACCATCTTTTCCATTCCGTCGCTGCCAAGCGAGGCGATCTGGATGCCCGCGACCTCCATCTCACGGCCACCGGTGCTGACCAGGATCGGGCCGCCCGAATAGCCGAAGGTGCTTCGGCAGGTGTGCAGCAGCAGCCGTCCGGCGCTGATCTTGTCCCGCAATTCGCAATCGCGGTCGGCGGTCATGGCGAAGGCGCGATCCCGCGGATAGCCCACCAGCACGGCCTTGGTCCCGCTCGGCGAAGGCTCGCGGCGAAGCCGCAGCGGCTCGATCTCCGCGGGCAGCCTTTCGGTCACGGTCAGCACCGCCCAGTCGGCTTGTGCGGTCTGGCCGTAGCGCAGCGGGTCGAAGCCCGCACCAATCTCGTAGCTCGCGATCCGCGCGTGGGCGGAATACCGCCCGGTCCGATAACCCACCAGAAAATGCAACGCCCCGGCCGGAATGAAGCGCCGGGTGCGGGCGTTGAACAGGCAATGCGCCGCGGTCAGGATCTTGTCGCGCGCAATCACCACGCCGCTGCAGGAGCCACCGGTCTCGTTGTACAGCTTGCCGATCGAGGACCACGGATAGCGCAGCTCATCGACGGTTTCGCGATGCTGATCCAATGGTCCGGTGATCGCGCCGCTGCTGGCGCCGTTTGCAGTGGCCAGCATCAAGATGCCGGCTGCCGCAAAGCGCAGCAGCACGCGTGAACGCGTGCGCAACATTCAACGACTCCCACGCGCCTTTTGTTTTCATTGGCGCTTGATGGGAGCGACCATCTCGCATTCGCGTTGAGATCCCGTTGAGGAACAGGCTTGCGGTTTCCTTGACGAACGCGCTTACGAAGACGTTGCCAGGCATGCTTGCGAATTGATTGACAAACAGGCTTGCGCAGCCGTTAACGAACGGCTTGGCTGCGGCGAAACACAGAGGAAATCGCATGAAGGGCCTGAATATTGGTGTGATCGGCGCGGGCCTGATGGGCCACGGCATCGCCTACCTGCTGGCTGCGGCAGGCCACACCGTCCGCATCTACGATCCGTCAACCCAATGGCGGGAAACATTGAACGAGCGGCTGGAGAGCGCCCGCGCGCTGCTCGGCGGCGACCCCGCCCTGCTCGGCCGCATTTCCGCGCATGAACAGCTCGCGCCAGCGATGCAGGATGTTTCCTTCGTGTTCGAGGCCGCTCCCGAAAAGCTGCCGCTCAAGCAACAATTGTTCGCCGAGCTCGAAGCCTTGACCGCGCCGGACACGATCCTCGCCAGCAACAGCTCGGCTATTCCGTCGACCCGGATCGGCGAGAAGCTCAAGCATCGCGAGCGCGTGGTCGGCACGCATTTCTGGAATCCGCCGCATCTCGTTCCGCTCGTCGAGGTGACGCAGAACGAAAAGACAAGCGACGAGACCGTGCAAAAGACCATGGAACTGTTGCGCGATGCCGGGCGCAATCCGGTGCACGTAAAGAAGGATATCCCGGGTTTTGTCGGCAACCGGCTGCAACATGCCTTGAAGCGCGAGGCCATTGCCCTAATCGCTGCCGGCGTCTGCGATGCCGACACCATCGACGAAGTCGTCAAAAGCGGCTTCGGCGCGCGGATGGCGGTGCTCGGGCCGATGGAGCAAACCGACCTGGTCGGCGTCGATCTCACTCTCGACATTCAAAGTACGCTGATGGCCGATCTCGACCGCGGCACCGAGCCGACCAAGCTCATCAAGGACCTGGTTGCGTCCGGAAAATTGGGGATGCGCACCGGCGAGGGATTCCGCAAATGGACGCCGCAATCCGCCGACGCGGTGCGCGAGCGGTTGCGGAATTTCCTGGCCGCGCAGGCGAAGGCGAGGGCCTAGTCCGTCCCCCACACGGGACGGGACAGTCCGCCGACAATCTGACACCATCGAACCGCGTCGCGCCGGGGCGAAGCAGTCGGGGTTTTAAGTGCTGGGATCAATTTTCGCGATTCTGTCGGCGGCATCGTTCGCGCTGAACAATGCCACGGTCCGTCGCGGCGTGGTCAGCGGCACGCCGATCCAGGCCATGGCGGTGAGCGTGCCGCTCGGCGTCGTCTGCTTTCTACCGCTTGCTTTTCTCACCGGCGAATTGTTCCGGCTGCCGCTATTTCCCAAAGCCGCCGTGGCCTGGATGGCCGGTCTCGGCGTGCTGCATTTTGTGTTCGGGCGCTACTGCAACTTCCGGGCAAATTCGGTCGCCGGCGTCAACCTCACCGCACCGGTGGTGCAGCTTCAGGTCGTGGTGACCATGGTGCTGGCCGTGGTCGTGCTGCACGAGCCCTGCACCGTGCTGCAAATGATCGGTGGCGTATTGATCCTCGCAGGCTCGCTGATCACCCAACGGGCGCCGGCGCGAACCGCTGTGGCGGAAGTAAAGAAAACGGACTTACCTCTGTTCGCGCCGCGTTATCTCGCCGGATATCTGTTCGCGTCGCTTGCCGCCATCGCCTACGGCACCACGCCGGTGATGGCGCGCTTTGCGCTGGAGAACACCGGGCCGTTGACCGGTGTTCTCGGCGGGCTGATTTCCTATGTTGCGGCGACCGCCGTAGTGTCCCTGGCATTGTTGTCGCCGCAGGTCCGGCAGAACGTCCTGGCGATGAACCGCGACAACGCCCGCTGGTTCGCGGTGTCCGGCGTGTGCGTTGCGGCGGCGCAGGGGTTCTTCTTCGCCGCGGTGTCGATCGCCCCCGTCATGCTGGTGATGCCGCTCCTGCAATTGTCGCTGGCGTTCCGGATGCTGTTCTCGACCTGGCTCAACCCGGCCCACGAGATAGTCGGTCCGCTGGTGTTCGCCGGCGTGGTGATCTCTGTCACGGGTGCGCTGATGGTGTCGATCGAGACGAGCCTGATCGTCAATTTCCTGGTGATCCCCGAACCGATCGCCCGCGTGCTGCTCTGGCGGGTCTGACTACTTGCCCTTGAGCATATAGCGGCCGCTTTCGTGGCGCGTCAGCTTGTCGGCTGAATAAAGTGCATCGAGCTCGCGGACGAGTTCACGGCCGTCGCGGGAGCCCGCCGCGACCATCAGCTCAAGGAAGCTCGCAGGACCGGCGGCGAGCCTGTCGGCCACCGATTGCTTGCCTTGGCCGTTGGCTTTCGGCAGCACTGGCGCGGCCGGAATGCCCCACTCCAGCGATTGCCGCTTGCCGAACGGAATGGTGCAGTCGAAGCCGATTTTCGCGCCGGTGCGCGCACCGGACAGCGACGGATCGAGCGGCACCACGCGGAAGCCTGAAGCCTGGATGGTGTCGCGGTCGCCCTGATAGCGCGTCGCCAGCGCCCAGTCGCACTGCTCGTCGGAGAACACGTCGATGTCGTCGTCGAACACGAACACTTGCTTGGCTTCCGCCATGCTGCCGAACACCGCGGCAATGGCGTTCCGCGCCTCGCCGGGCACGCGCTGGCGGATCGAAACGCGGACGTTGTACATGCCGCCGCTCGACGGCGTCGCAAAGCACGCCACCGGCTCGCGCACGGCGGTGACGAGCCCGGCCCACGCGGCGGATTCCGTCTTCACGGTGGTGAGCTGCGCGGTGTCGGTGCGGCCGAGCTGCTTGCCGCCAATAGTGACTGTCTGAAAAAGCGCATCTTTGCGATGCGTGATCGCGGTGAGGTGAAACACCGGATTCCGTTTCACCACGCCGTAATAGCCGACGTATTCGCCGTACGGCCCTTCCGGCTCGACGTGGCCCTTGGGATCGAGATAGCCCTCCAGCACGTATTCTGCGTCGGCCGGGACATAGATGTCGTTGGTGACGCATTTGACGATCGGCACCGGCGCGCCACGCAGCGCGCCGAGCACCTCCAACTCGTCCATCGGCGGGTTCATGCAGACCGCCGCCATGAAATCGCACGGCGTCGAGCCGACCACATAGGCGACCGGCGTCTTTTCGCCCTTGGCCACAGCCTCGAGAAAGATCGCGCGGGCGTCGCTCGGCGCGATCATGTCGATGCCAGCGGTACGCGGACCGCGCAGCATGATACGTCGGCAACCGATGTTGGTGTGGCCGCTGTCGCGGAACTGCATGACGTCGAGGCCCGCGGAGATGTAGGGCGCGCCGTCCTCGCCGTGCTGCAGATGCACCGGCAGCGCGCAGAGGTCGGCCGCCTCGCCTTTCAGCACCACCTGCTGAACCGGCGCATCCTTGGCCGCAACCTTGATCGGCTTGTGCGGACTGGCGAGCCGCTCGGTGATCGTGGCAAGAAGCCCCGTCGCATCTGTGTCGAGCGCCAGCGCGAGCCGCTTGCGGGAGCCCATGACATTGCCGATCAACTCGGCCTTCTCGGGCCCCACCGCCTTGAACCAGGTGGCGCGCGGGTTGCCGTCGAGCACCGCGCCGACGTCGATCAGGTCGATTGGCTGCTCATGCAACTCGCATTCGCCAAGCTGCACTAGACGTTCGACAAAGCGACGAAGGCGGAAACGCTCGGTATCGATGGCAGCCATGTTTATCCCTGGATTGCAACGAGGGTATGGACCTGTAGATTGCCCCCACGGTGCGCGAGGAGAACAATGCCATGCCGGGGACGGAAACGAAACACAAGGTCCGCGACGTCAATGTCCGGATGCTGCGGGGCGGCTCCGGCCCGCCGCTATTGTTCCTGCACGGCGCCAACGGCCTACCGATCTGGCTGCCGGTGTTCGATCTGCTCTCGAAGCAATTCGAGGTGTTCGTGCCCGAGCATCCGGGCTTCGGCACGTCGGACAACCCGGCCTGGCTCCGCAACATCGGCGATCTGGCGATGTACTACCTCGATTTCCTCGACGCGTTCGGGCCGCACGAGGTTCATCTGGTCGGGCAGTCGCTCGGTGGCTGGGCCGCGGCAGAGGCCGCGTCGCGCAACTGCTCGCGGATCAAGACGCTGTCGCTGCTCGGCCCCGCCGGTATCCGCATCAAGGGCATGCCGAGCGGCGACAACTTCATCTGGGGAGTCGAGGAGTCGATTCGTAATCTCTATCACAACCAGACCATCCCCGATCAGATCCTGGCGATGCAGCCGACCGACGAGCAGGCCGACATCTTGCTGACCAATCGCTTCGCCGCAACGAAGTTCGGCTGGGAGCCGCGCTGGTACAATCCGTCCCTGGAGCGCTGGCTGCACCGTATCACGGTGCCGACGCTGATCATGTGGGGCAAGGAGGACAAGCTGTTCCCGAGCGCTTACGCCAAGCGCTGGGCCGAGCGGATTCCGGGCAGCCGCGTCGAGATCGTGTCCGAGTGCGGTCACGTACCGGCGGTTGAGAAGCCGGAGATCACCGCGAAGGAAATCATCCGTCTTTACGCGGGGACACGCTGATGCAGTTTACATTCTTTCATCTGATGCCGTATCGCCCGCTTGATATGGCCGAGCGCCACAAGCACACCGCGGCCTGGGTCGTGCTGCCGAACACGCTCTACGATCCGAAGCAGGGCGCCGACGAGTATCAGTCGTATATCGACCAACTCGTCTATGCCGAGAAGCTCGGCTTCGATGTGATTGCGGTCAACGAGCACCATCAGACCGCCTATGGCATGATGCCGGCTCCGAATTTGATCGCCGCCAACCTGATCGCGCGCACCAGCAAGGCCAAGATTGCTATCATCGGCCGGGCGTTGCCGCTGGTGAACAACCCCGTCAACATCGCCGAAGAGTTCGCGATGCTCGACAACCTGTCGCGCGGCCGCATCATCACCGGCTTTGTGCGCGGTATCGGCAACGAGTATCACTCCACCGGCATCAATCCGCATTGGTCACACGAGCGCTACCAGGAGGCCCATGATCTGATCGTGCAGGCCTGGACCAAGCCCGGCCCGACGTCGTTTGAGGGCGAACACTTCAACGTACGCTACGTTAATATCTGGCCGCGCCCCTATCAGAGCCCTCATCCGCAAATCTGGATTCCGTCGATGGGTTCGTCGGAAACGGTGAAATGGGCGGCGGCGCCGGAACGCAAGTATCCCTTCCTGGTTACCTTCTCGAGCCGCGAACTGGTGGCGCGCTATCTCAATGTCTACCGCGAGCAGGCCACGCAGTATGGTTACGAGGCGGCGCCCGACCAGCTCGGCTGGGCCTCGCCGGTCTATGTGGCCGATACCGACGAGCGCGCGCGGAAGGAAGCCAAGGAAGGTGTCGAGACGCTGTTCAATGACTTCCTCGCGGTGCCGTTTCAAATGCTGCTGCCGCCCGGCTACATGTCGCTGTCATCGATGAAGAACACCATGCGGATGCGCAAAGCGCTGGGCGCGCAGAAGCGCCTGACCATGGAAGAGCTGATCGAAACCGGTGTCGTCGTGGTAGGCTCGCCGCAGACCGTCCGCGATCAGCTTGCCAAGCTGCGCGACGAGACCCGCGCCGGCAAACTCATCACCATGCTGCAATTCGGCACATTGTCGGATGAACTGACGAAGCGGAACATGGAGATGTTCGCGTCGGAGGTGATGCCACACCTGCGGTGAACTGGCACGCGGATTGCTCTCAAGGCACGTGCGTCGTCAGAGGAGAATGCGATGAGGATGAGCCTGGCCGCTCTCGGCTGGCTGCTCGCCGCGAGCGCCGCATCAGCGCAGGACCTCTCCTGCTCGCCGCTGTACCTGGTCGTGCCCTACCCGGCGGGCGGCGCAACCGACGTCGCAGCGCGTCTGATTGCCGAACGGCTGGAACCGGCATTGAAGAAGACCGTGGTGATCGAGAACCGCGCCGGCGCAACGGGCAACATCGGAACCGTGGTCGTGGCGCAGTCGGCCCCCGACGGCTGTACGCTCCTGGTCAACGCCGCTTCGATCGCAACCTTCACCGTGAGCTTCAGCCGGCTTGGCTACGACCCGTTCAGGGACCTCATCCCGGTCGGCGGTATCGGTCTGACGCCGACCATGCTGGTAACCGCCCCCGCCAATCCACCGAACGATTTGAAGACCCTGATCGAATGGGGCAAGAGCAAGCCAGACGGCCTGACGCTGAGCAGCGCCGGCTACGGGCTGATCCAGCATCTGGCTGCCGAGGAGATCGGCCGCCGCAGCGGAATCAAGCTCACTCACATTCTCTATCGCGGCGGCGCGCCGGCAATGACCGACCTCGTCACCGGACGGGTCGACCTCGGCAGCTTCGCGGCGGGCACCATGCTGCCGTTGATCAAGGAGAACAAACTCAAGGCGGTTGCCGTGATCGCACCCCGGCGATCGGCGCTCATTCCCGACATTCCAACCACCGACGAGCAGGGCCTTACCGGCATTAATTCCAATGTGCAGTTCATGGTGCTGGCGCCGGCAGCGACGCCCAAGCCGGTGATCGATCGTCTGTCAGCCGAGCTGCGCAAGGTGGTCGGCGATCCCACGCTGACGGCACGGTTCGCCGCCATTGGGTTTGAGCCGACCCCCAGTTCGTCGAAGGAGATGGCCGCGGTCATGCGCAGGACCGCCGAGGACTGGATCCCGGTGATCCGACAGCTCAACATCAAGATGGATTGACCTGACGGCAACGATCAGCGTCGCCTCCGTCCTGCATTACAGAAGCGCTTCGGCCCACTAGCCCCGCGGCCGTCCGGAGTGGGCCGACCCCCGCCAAATTGACCCGATATCCCGGCGCGACTACCGTTGGCGCAAAGAACGGCTGAGAACGGCTGCCGAGCCGTCAAATAGCGGGAGGATTTCATGCGCATATCGATTGCGGGTTTGGCGGGCGCCGCTGCGCTTGTCGCCATTGCGTCCACGGCCAGCGCCCAGCAGGGCACGGTCAAGATCGGACTGATCATGCCGTACTCCGGCCAGTTCGCGGATACGGCGACGCAGATGGACAATGCCATCAAGCTCTACATCAAACAGCACGGCGACACCGTGGCCGGCAAGAAGATTGAGATCATCCGCAAGGATTCCGGCGGCATCGCCCCCGACGTCGCCAAGCGCCTCGCGCAAGAGCTGCTCACCCGCGACAAGGTCGACATCCTCGGCGGACTGATCCTGACGCCGAACGCACTCGCGGTTGGCGACGTCTCCGCCGAAGCCAAGAAGTTCACTGTGATCATGAACGCCGCGACCTCGATCATCACCACCAAGTCGCCCTATATGGCGCGCACGTCGGTGACCACGCCAATGCTCAATCAAACACTCGGCACCTGGGCTGTGAGGAAAGGCGGCGCCAAGAAAATTTACTCGATGGTTTCCGACTTCGGCCCGGGCCATGACGCCGAAGGCGCGTTCCAGCTCGGGGTCAAGGAGGCCGGCGGCGAGATCGTCGGCTCGGTACGCTTCCCGGTGGCGAATCCCGACTTCTCCGCCTTCGTCCAGCGCGCCAAGGATTCCAACCCCGACGCCATCTACATCTGGATTCCCGGCGGCACGCAGCCCGCAGCGATCGGCAAGGCGCTGGCCGAGCGCGGCATCGACCCGAAGAAGACGATGATCCTGGGGCAAGACGTGCTGGCCGACGAAAGCGCACTGAAAAGCATGGGCGACATCTCGATCGGCATCGTGACCGCCGCGCACTTCGACTACAATCACCAATCGGCGAAGGGCAAGGCATTCGCCAAAGCGTTTCACGACGACTACAAGCGCTACCCCGACATCTTCTCGATCGGCGGCTATGACGGCATGCATCTGATCTACGAAGCGCTGAAGAAAACCGACGGCAAAGCCGACGGCGACTCGCTGATCGCCGCGGCCAAAGGCATGAAGTGGGAGAGTCCGCGCGGTCCGGTCGAAATCGACCCGGAGACGCGCGACATCATCCTCACTGTTTATATCCAGAAGGTCGCGAAGACGCCCGACGGCCTGCGCAACGTCGAGATCGACAAGGTCGAGAACGTCAAGGATCCGGTGAAGGCGCGGATGAAATAAGCGCCGCCGTATTCAAACTAAAGAGTGACAACAAGCCAAGTTGACACCGGCGTGGAGCCTGCCGATGCTCCGCGGTAAGCCGTGAACATTTCCGGGAGGATAACGATGCGATTTGCCATCAACACCATGGGCGGCATCGCCGCCGTCCTGCTCGCCAGCACTGCGCCGGCCAGCGCCCAGGACACCACCCTCAAGATCGGCCTGGTCATGACGCTGTCAGGCCAGTTCGCCGACGCCGGCATTCAGATGCAGAACGGCGTCAAGACCTATATGCAGGAGCACGGCGACACGGTCGGCGGCAAGAAGATCGAGCTGATCGTCAAGGATTCCGGCGGCATGGCGCCGGACGTCGCCAAGCGCCTCACGCAGGAACTGGTGGTGCGCGACAAGGTCGACGTCATCGCGGGCTTCGTGCTGACGCCGAACGCGCTCGCTGCGGGCGACGTGTCGGCGGAGGCCAAGAAATTCATGGTGGTGATGAACGCCGCAACCTCGATCGTCACTACCAAATCGCCCTACATGGTGCGCTCCTCGGTGACGCTGCCGCAGGTGGCCGAGACATTCGGCACCTGGGCCGCGACCAAGGGCGGCATCAAGAAGTCCTACACGATGGTGACCGATTACGGCCCCGGTCACGATTTCGAGGCGGGCTTCCAGCGCGCGTTCAAGGAGGCCGGCGGCGAGATCACCGGCTCAGTGCGCTTCCCGGTGGCGAACCCGGACTTCTCCGCCTTCGTGCAGCGCGCCAAGGATCTCAACCCGGAATCGATCATGGTGTTCGTGCCCGGCGGCTCACAGCCGGCCGCGCTCGGCAAGGCAATCTCCGAACGCGGCATCGACCTCAACAAGATCAAGGTGCTCGGCTCCGGCGAGACCACGTCCGAGCAGGCGCTCAAGAGCATGGGCGACGCGAGCCTCGGCATGATCACCGCCTGGCATTACGAGTACACCGACAAAGCGCCGAAGAACGTCGCCTTCGTCAAGCTGTTCAACGAGATGCACAAGCGCAATCCGGACTTCTTCTCGGTCGGCGGCTATGACGGCATGCATGTCATCTACGAGGCGGTGAAGAAAGCCGGCGGCAAGACCGACGGCGACTCGCTGATCGCCGCGGCCAAGGGGCTGAAGTGGGACAGCCCGCGCGGGCCAATGTCGATCGACCCCGAAACCCGCGACGTGGTGCAGACCATCTACATCCGCAAGGTTGAGAAGGTGAATGGCGAGCCGCAGAACGTGGCGTTCGACAAGGTCGAGAACGTCAAGGACCCGGTGAAAGCACGGATGCCGAAATAGCCGCCGCAGGCGGCGCCACTGCGCGGATTTTGCTCACGCCCGGCCATTGCAGTTCGCAGCCGGGCGCGGGATAAATGACGCCAACAACAATCGAATTCATCGCTTTCGGGAGGAGCTCATGCGACGCACGACGACCGGGCTTGCCTGCTTCGCCGCTACCCTTCTCGCGGCGACATCCGCTCATGCCCAGGGCACCGTCAAGATCGGCGTGGTCATGTCCTATTCGGGACAGTTCGCCGATCCCGGTGCCCAGATCGACAACGGCATCAAGCTCTACATGAAACAGAACGGCGACACTGTCGCCGGCAAGAAGCTGGAAATCATCCGCAAGGACTCCGGCGGCATCGCGCCGGACGTCGCCAAGCGACTGTCGCAGGAAGTCATCGTGCGGGATGGCGCGACCATCATCGCGGGATATGACCTCACGCCCAATGCGCTCGCGGCTGCCGACGTGTCGGCGCAGGCCAAGACCTTCATGGTCAACATGAACGCGGCGACCTCGGTGATCACCACCAAGTCGCCCTACATGGCACGCACCTCGTTCACGGTGTGGGCGCTCAACGAAGCGCT
>Ga0136846_1210967_pt1 | contig 13002 bp, 9 predicted proteins | sample HopSoiMetagenom2_FD_96841 | JGI IMG/M metagenome (GOLD analysis project Ga0136846, IMG submission 96841) | Grasslands soil microbial communities from Hopland, California, USA - 2 Assembly 2016 (version 4) | ecosystem: Environmental > Terrestrial > Soil > Grasslands | place: USA: Hopland... | reverse complement strand
TGCGGCAGCGTAATTGACAGCCACCACTTCGTCCTTTGGCGGCTTGTAAGCCACGTCGCGGAACTCCGCGGCCTCCTGGATCAGCTCAATCACTTTTCGCTCGACGATCTGATTGCGGAGCGTGTCCATCAGGTTCTTCTTCTCCAGCCGAGCCCGGACACGGCGCGGCGTCTCGTCGGTCTGGTCCGCGATCAGCTCGATCTCCTTATCAAAATCTTCGCTCCCCGCTTCAATTTTCTCGTCCTCGGCGATCTTTTCGAGAATGAAATGCTCCTTCAGGGCGCGAGCCGTTGAAGCCATCGCGTTCTGATGCAGCTCGTTCATGTGTGCTTGAATTTGATCGTTGGAGAAGCCGCTCGACTGCAGCTCCATATAGGCCCGCTCGAGCTCTCGCCGCGCCTGACGTCGCAACAAATCCTGCGGCAGATCCCAGGTTGCCGTGACGGTGAGCTGAGCGGTGATCTGCTGCCGCGTTCGTCGCTGTTGGAAGAACTTGAGCTGCCGCTCCATCTCCCGGCGGACCTCGGCGTGCAGCTCGGCTTCGTCCTTGAACCCGCCGATGCGATCGAGGAACTCGCGCGTCAGCTCGGGCAGCTTGCGCCGCTCGACGGCCACGATCTCCATCGACAGATCGAGCTCCTTCCCGCGGAACTCCTCGTTCTCAGACTCCTGCGGGATCTTGAGCTTCGTTGTGACGGTATCGCCAGCCTTGTGCCCGACGAGCAGCTTGTCAAAACCTTCCAGCTTCGCGTCCGCCAGGCTCAGCGTCGGCTTCACCTCCAGCGTCTCTTCGGTGAGCTGCGAAAGCTGCCGTCCCTCATACGACGCGCGGAGCGTAATCGTGGCAAAATGCCCCGACTCGATCGGGCCGTCGTGGGTCTCAAGCTGCCCATACTTTGCCAGTAGCTGGTCCAGCCGTTCCTTGACCTCTTTGTCGGTGTATTCGTGGATCGGCCGCTCCAGCGTGAGACCCTTCCACCGCGGCACTTCGAACTCCGGCCGCACCTCGATGTCGAACTCAAACACCATCGGCCCATCGTCGGGCAACTGGACCGAGTTCATGTCGAAATCGGGCTCGCTGATTGCCGTGAATTGATGGTCGTCCGACAGTTGCGACAGGCTATCCATTAGGATCTTGCCCTTCACCTGATCACCAATGTGCTCCTTGAAGCGACTCTCCACGAGCTTTCGCGGCGCGCGGCCGGGACGAAAGCCGGGCAATTCGGCCTTCGGCATCAGCTCGTTGAAGGCATCGGTCACGTACCGCGAGACATCGTCCTTCGCCACGGTGACCGTGACGTGCCGCTCGCACGCGCTCGGCGAGTCGATCTTCACCTCGAGCGAGAGGCGCTGCTTTTCCTTTTCTTCCTGGGCTTCTTCCGCCTGACCTTCGACTTCCGTGGTGCTCATGACGTTTGCCTGTATGGAAAGTGATTTGGGCCGCCGCTATCGGCGGAATGCAATTGCGAGGCCGAAAACGACAAGAGCGAACCGCCAAGCCGACCGTAGGGGCGGAAAATCGCTGGCGCTTCGCTCTTCCGATGCAAGAGCGGGTGATGGGACTCGAACCCACGACAGCCACCTTGGCAAGGTGGCGCTCTACCAACTGAGCTACACCCGCAAACGCTAATTCTTTGCGGCGAACTAAGTTACGATGCCGATTCTACCGGTCGCAGCGCGCTCGTCAAGCCGCCCCTCAAGCAGCCTGCAATCGTCAGTAATATCGGCACTTGCTTCCGAAATCTACCCCTTAGCATGGAGATTGTAAATCGGCTCCAGGTTCAGGCTGGGATGACCGTGTATGCAAAGCATCACACGGTCGGCTGTTAGGCGCCGCTAGCCCCGGTGACACAACTGGCAGTTCTGCTCGGCAATGGCGATCAGCCGCGTCGAAGACGGCTGTGCGGTTCCTGCGTGGTGGCATTCGGTACAGCAGCGCAGAGTTGCCAGCGATCCGTTGTCGATGGCCGCCGCGATTGCCCCCGCGTCGTCTGCCGACACGGGGCGATGTGAATTGGGAACGCAAGTTGGCGGCAGTTTCAGTGAAGCCAACGTAAGCAGGCCTTTAGCCGTCGGCATGCCGGGCGGCGCACGATTCACAACGGCTGGGGAGTCAAACGCCAGATCGCTGTCCCAGGTCAAACGACGGTTTGGCGCCCAGGCGATGGCAAACAGCAGCGCGCCTAAAGCGAAAACGAGCAGCGACGCCGCAACGACGCGCATCGCCCTGACGGTCGGCGCGCTTCGCAACGCCAAATCCACGGCACTCGGAGCCAGACGGATTGGGCGAGCATCGCTTTCCGCCGGTTGTTCTCTGGCCGCTGCCAGTCGAGCCATCGACAGCCGACGAAGTCGGTCCGGCCGCTTCCACGGCAGCGCTCCCTGATATTCGGGCAACGCCGTCGCTTCGTCCGTCTCAATGGCCTCGTGCAATAGCGCCACGGCCGGCCGCAGCGCCTCGGCCAATCGCCGGCATTCATGGCAGGCCCGCAGGTGCCGCTCCACCGCGTCGTCCTCGGGCTCGCCGGTCGGAAACGGCCCTCGCGTCAGCACCTCGAACACTTGATCGCAGTTTAAAAGCGTCTTTTTCACAGCACATCTCCCACCTTGCTCGGCGCAGGCCGTTTCGCCTCGCCCCGATCGCTCACCCAAGTCGCCAACTTGAGCAGTCCCGTCTTCACCCGATGCTTTGCGCCCGGCTCACTGCATCCCATCGCGGCCGCAATTTCTGAAAACGTCAGCCCGCCGAAAAACCGCAGTCGCAAAGCGTCGGCCTGAGCATCCGGCAAGCGATTGAGCAACTCCTGCACTTGCTTGCTCGTCTCCCGAGCCAAAAGTAATTCCAGCGGGTGACCGGATTCTGTGTGGCTGTGTTTTGCAACGCAAAACACGGTCATCCGATTCTGCCGCGACTCGCGCTTGGCCTGGCGCGAACACTGGTTCAACAAGATCGTCCACAGCCACGTCCGGAAGCTGAACCGCGAGTCATACGTTGCCAGCCAGCGATGGGCACACAGAAACGTCTCCTGCACCGCCTCTTCCGCCAGCTCGCGCTGCGTCAGCCGGCTGGTTGCTGCCCTGAGCAGCGCCGCCTGATAGCGCGCCACAAGGAGCGCAAAGGCCTCCTCCTCGCCGGCAAGAGTCGCCGCGATCAGCATTCCATCCGGCGAATTGGCGTCAAATCCCGACACTTGCGGCAAACGTGTCCCAGGTCCCGCGGCAAAACCTCCATCATACCAACCGCCGCTAACCGGCAAAACAGCTTTGCGCGTGGTAGTGACCGCCTTAAATGGCCTATTCTTCTGTCGCCATTCCTTGAACTGACACAAACCGTCTCGTCCGCGCCATATAATCGCGGCGAGTTGTCCGTCATTCAAAATAAATCGTCGTTTCGCTAAGGAGCCTTACATGACTCGTCGCTTGCTCTGCGCCGCGGCGGCGCTCGCTCTTCTTTCCAGCCTTTGCGTCTCATCAAAAGCGGACGATTGGTCCTCCTCCGTCAAGTTTCCGGCCAGCGAGCAGCCGGTGAAGCTCTTCAATGGCAAAAACTTCGATGGCTGGGAGGGCAACACGGGCGAGAACGGGACGCCTAAGTATTTCACGATCCAGGACGGCGTGATCGTGGCCCGCAATGAGGCGGACAATGCGCCGCCCGTGAGCAACTATCTGGTGACGAAAAAGAACTACAAAGATTTCCGGCTCATCTTCGAAGGCAAGCTGGCCGAGTCGCCAATGCACTCGGGCATTGCCCTGTGGGGCAAGAAGTATGAGAAAGATGGCCAGGTCTATTCGTATCAAGGTCATCTCGTGATGTTTCCCGCTGCCTGGGGCTTTTACGACCTCTTTGGCCGCAACAGCATCTACAAGGACGACGGCCGGGCGAAGAAGGCCGACAACGGCGACTGGAACAAAATGGAGATCCTAGCCACCGGTCACCGCATCCGCCTGGCGGTCAATGGCCAGCTCGTGGCCGACTGGGAAGATCCCAAACCCGAAACTTGCATCGCCGGGCCAATCGGTCTGCAGCATCACAGCAACAAAATAGCGCAGGAAATTCGCTTCCGCGGATTGATTCTTAGTGAGAATCCCGAGGATCACCTAATCACGGTCAGCCAGTGAGATGACTTGTTCGTTAGCGCCAAGCGCAAGAAGTGCTCGGCGCCACAGTGACTTAACGAAGTTGTCATGCTGCCCGCACAATGTAGCTACTGAATTGCCTACCACAGCGATAGACTAATGAAGGGCGACAACACCGTAACAAAAAACACGGTAAAAAGCTGACGCCCAAATCAATGGACGCTCGCCACAAGTGAGCGATGGGGGCGAACGATGAAACGGCAAATCACAACCGCAGCCGCGATCCTCTTTAGTATCGCGCTGGCGACTACCACGGCTTTTGCCCATGGCGGCGGCCACGGTGGCGGCGGAGGCCATGGCGGTGGTGGTCATGGCGGCGGCGGTTTCGGTGGCGGTCACGGCGGCGGTTTCGGTGGCGGCCATATGGGTGGTTTTAGCGGTGGCCATATGGGCGGTTTTAGTGGCGGCCACATGGGCGGATTCAGCGGCGGCGGCATGCATCTTGGCGGCCCGTCGATCGGCAGTTTTGGCGGCATGGGCGGGATGCGCGCCGCGCCCAGCATCGGCAGCCTTCATTCTCCTTCCATTGGCAGCCTGCACTCACCTTCGCTTGGCTCCGCGCGTTCCATGCCTGGAGTGGGGAACCTCCGCGCTCCTTCGAGCCTCGGCGCGGGCAATCTGCGTCTATCTCCCGGACTTAACGGTCTGAGTGGTACCAGCTCATCCATCGGCTCATCGCTCAATCGCGGCGGCGCGGGCTCGCTTTCGCGTGCGACCGTCGGCAACGTGCGGCCCAATATCGGCACGCTCGGCGCACACTCAGGCAGCTCACTTGGCACGCACGCGGGTACTTCGCTCGGAGCCCGTACAGGCACGACGTTGAATAGCAACACGCTGGGAAATCGCACGGCACTCGGCGGCCTCGGTCAAACCGGCCTGCGGCTCAACAACGGCGCACAGACCAGCTTGCGTCCCAATATTGCCCACGCGTCCATGAATAGCCGCGTGACAACGCAGCGTCTCAACAATTTCCGCTCGATCAACAACGGGCGCAACGGGATTGGAACCCATACAGGGATGAACGTCTCGCACATCGGCGGCACGAACATTCACCACAGCTTCAATCACCTGAACAATGGCCAGCTCCACAATATCAACAACAATCTCAATAACGGCTTCCGCCACCATCACATTAACAATGGCGGTTTTGGCCTGGGCAACCGTGGCTTCGGCTATGGCTTCTTCGGCTACGGATTCGGCAGCCCCTACTGGAACAACTGGGGCCTGGGTGTCCGCGGCTTCTGGAATCCGTACGGCTCCTACGGCCTCTTCGGAAACCGCTTCTGGGCGACCAACTACTGCTACTTCCCGTGGCGTCGCTCGTACTACTACGGCGGCGGCTATCCGTATTCGTACTGGTGGGGCTATCCGAGCTGGGGCGGACTCCAAAGCTGGTTCCCATATTACGGCTGGAACACGCCCTATTACTACGGCTACGGACCGGGCGGCAACATCGTCTATAACGGCGGCACGGTCTATATGAACGACGTGCCGATCGCCACGGCGGCTGATTACGCCGCCTCGGCAGCAGAGATCGCTGCCGTGCCGACGCCCGCGAATCCCGACGCGGCGGTTGATTGGCTGCCGCTGGGCACATTCGCACTGTCGGAGAGCGACACCGATAAAGATCCGTCGCGCGTGATTCAGCTTGCGGTGGACAAGGAAGGCATCATTAGCGGCACGATGCACAACAAAGCAACGAATCAGACGTTTCCGGTGCAGGGTCGCGTTGATAAGGAGACGCAGCGCGTCGCCTTCACGATTGGTGACGCCAAAGATGTCGTCTTTGAAACCGGAATCTACAACCTGACGCAGCAGCAGACGCCCGTGCTCGTCCATGGCGACGGCCGCGAGGAAACCTACCTGTTGCTGCGACTTGAGCTACCCAAGGATGGCGCCGCAGCACCTGCGACTGGTGCGGCTGTAACGCCGGCACCCGCCGGCTCAACTGCGGATGCGGTCGGCCTTCCGCCGCCGCCACCGCCTGCGGGTTCGGCGATCATTGCGCCACCGACGCCAGGGGAAGTGACCCCGCCGGGTCCGACGGCGCGGTGAACCAAGTCAACCACGCCCATTCTGGGCGTGCCACCCACTACGACGCAGCCGCTGCTCGGGGATAGCTCCCCAATACCTCGAGCCGGGCCGTTTTCCGTCGCAGCGCGTCCAGTGCGCGCTTCACGCGCGAATCGGTTTGATGGCCTTCCAGCTCCACGAAAAACAGGTACTCGTTCTTCGAGCCGGGCATCGGAAAGGACTCGATCCAAGTGAGATTGAGCCGGCCGCGCTTGAAGACGAGCATCGCATCGGCGAGGGCGCCGGGCTTATGCGCAATTTCGAGCATCAGGGCCGTTTTGTCGCGACCGGTGCGATGCGCCATTTCGCCGCCGATAACGGCGAACCGCGTCAGATTGTTCTTGTTGTCCTCGATATTGCCGTCGATCACCGCCAGGCCGTAGTGCGTGCCCGCTTCCAGGCTGGCAATCGCGGCTGCGCCCTGTTTGTCGGCTGCGATCTGGGCGGCAATCGCCGTGCTGGTCATCTCGATCGGCTTGGCCTGCGGCAAGTTCTTGGCCAGCCACTCGCGGCACTGCGAAAGGGCCTGCGGCTTGCTATACACCTCCAGCACTTCGCCGCGCGAGCATTTGCCGAGCAGATGGTGATGAATGGCCAGTTCGACCTCGGCCGTAATCCGCAGCGGAATGCGGGCGAACATGTCGAGCGTATCAACGATGCGGCCATCGGTCGAGTTTTCGATGGGAACAATGCCGAAATCGGTCTGATGAAAATGGACCGATTCGAAGACCGCCTTGATCGTGGCCACCGGCGTGAGGTCCATTCCATCGCCAAATCGATCAATCGCCGCCAGGTGACTGTAGCTATAGCGCGGTCCCAGGTAGGCGACGCGAATCGGCTTTACCAATGCCCGCGCCGAACCGAGGATCTCACGGTAAATCGACCGCACGGCTGCTTCATCGAGGGGCCCTTTATTCTGCACGAGCAGCTCAGTCAGTCCCTCCTGCTCTTCAGCCAGGTCGTACAGCGGCGCGCCATCGTGCTGCCGGATTTTCGCCAGTTTTTGCGCCGCCCGCGCGCGATCGGACAGCAATCGCAACAAATCACGATCGGCCCGCTGAATTTCCTTGCGAACCGAATTAACTGACCCACTGGGGGACTTTTTCTTCGTCATCGCGCCACGTTGGTTGAGGCGAGCAGCAATCGCTTAGCCGGCTTGCTGCTGCCGATGTTTGCGGCCCATTCAAGATGTCTATTCATCACTTACGTCGCGCTGGCCTGTTTTATCCTACTAAGGGGAACTTGCTTGCGTGCCACTTGTACTGCTCACAAAGGGCACTGTCAATCAACTCGATTTGGTCGGCGACGGCTGCCGCCAACAACCGCAAAGTCGATCAGCCAGTTTCTGAGTGTCATTTTGGCACGCGTTTGCTTTGCCGCTTCGAGGTAAGTGCCAATCTGACAGGCGAAGCGAGTGGCGTTATATTCGTCCCGGCTGAAAACGACCGGAGCCGTTTCGCAAGTTGTTGTGCCAGCTTGAGTTGCACTCGACGACTGAGTCAATCACTCGATGGGCACGGACTTTGCCTTTACGCCCTTCCGTCGTACTTAGCGGACATTCGTATCGAAACGTGCGCGGGCCTGCTGCTTCTGCGACTAATAGCCCGCGAGAATTATCAACACACTGAAGATCGGGGAAAACAATCATGGCATCCGGCGAAAAGATCATCGGCATTGACTTGGGTACTACAAACTCCGTTGTTTCGATTATGGAAGGTTCCGAGCCGAAGGTGATCGCCAACGCGGAAGGCAATCGGCTAACTCCGAGCGTTGTCGCCTTCACTGAGAAGGGTGAGACGCTCGTCGGAGAACCCGCGAAGCGGCAAGCGGTCACCAATCCGACACGTACGGTCTATTCGATCAAGCGGTTCATGGGCCGCCGTCACTCGGAGGTCGAGACCGAAGAGAAGATGGTGCCCTATAAGATTCTGGGCGGCGCTCAAGACTATGTGAAGGTCAAGATCGGCGACAAAGAACACTCGCCGCAGGAGATCTCCGCCAAAATTCTTCGCAAGCTGAAGGAAGCTGCTGAGTCATATCTGGGCCACAAGGTCAACAAGGCCGTCATCACCGTCCCAGCGTATTTTAACGACGCCCAGCGGCAAGCGACGAAGGATGCCGGGCAAATCGCGGGTCTGGAAGTCGCCCGCATCATCAACGAGCCGACCGCCGCGGCTCTGGCCTACGGACTCGATAAGAAAAAGGAAGAGAAGATTGTCGTGTTCGACCTCGGCGGCGGCACATTTGACGTGTCGGTGCTGCAGGTTGCCGGTGGCGGCGAGGGCGATGAAACGAAGGTCTTCGAGGTCATCAGCACCAACGGCGATACGCACTTGGGTGGTGACGATTTCGATGAGGTGCTGATCAATTACGTCGCCCGTGAATTCGAAAAGGAGAACGGCGTCGATCTCCGCAAGGATCCGATGGCACTGCAGCGATTGCAGGAAGCCTGCGAGAAGGCCAAGAAGGAACTCAGCTCGCTACCGCAGACCGATATCAATCTGCCGTTTATCACCATCGCCAATGGAGTGCCCAAGCACCTGACGATGACGATTAGCCGCAGCAAATTTGAGGAGCTGGCCGATCCATTGATTGAGCGCTGCCGCAAGCCAGTGCTGCAGGCCCTCAAGGATGCCAAGCTGAATGCCGGCGACATCGACGAGGTCGTGCTTGTCGGCGGCAGCACGCGTGTACCGAAGGTCCAGAGGCTCGTGAAAGAAATCTTCGGCAAGGAGCCGCACAAGGGCGTGAACCCGGACGAAGTCGTCGCAGTTGGCGCCGCCATTCAAGGATCGGTGCTGGCCGGCGAGCGGAAGGACGTACTGCTATTAGACGTAACGCCGCTGACGCTGGGTATTGAGACGGAAGGCGGCCTGCTCACGCCGCTGGTCGAAAAGAATACCACGGTTCCCACAGAAAAGAAGCAGGTTTTCAGCACCGCCGCGGATAACCAGACGGGCGTAACGGTCAAGGTCTTTCAAGGTGAGCGGAAGATGGCGAGCGACAACCGGCTGCTCGGCGAATTCGACTTGTCGGGAATACCGCCGGCCCCGCGCGGTGTGCCAAAGATCGAAGTCAAGTTCGACATCGACGCCAACGGCATCCTCAATGTCACGGCGAAGGACCTGGGCACTGGCAAAGAGGCCAACGTTAAGATTCAGCAGTCCTCGGGCCTGTCGAAAGACGAGATCGAGAAGATGCGCCGCGACGCCGAGGCCCACGCCGACGAAGACAAGCAGAAATTCGAGCTGGCCAGTCTCCGCAATCAGGCGGACAACATGACCTATCAACTCGAAAAGATGATGAAGGAGCATTCCGACAAGCTAACCGATGCGGACAAGACTCCGCTCACGAAGGCGATTGAGACGACCCGCGAACAGGCCAAAGGGACCGATACGCAGGCCATCAAGAGCGCCATCGAGCAGCTTGAAGCGGCATCGCACGCTTTCAGCAAGGTGCTGTATGAGAAGGGTGGGGCGGGCCAGGCCGCAGGCACCTCGAACGACATCGATACCGGCCCCGCGGCCGGCGCCGGCTCGCACACCACGCAGAAGAAGCCGGACGACGACGTGATTGAAGGCGAGTTTGAAGTGAAGAAGTAAACACGGGAAGAAGTAGGCCTGGCGCGCGGCATTAGCGGCCTAGGCGAGCTCAAAAATCGCTTCAATCTCCACTGTGGAATTACGGGGCAGCGACCCCATGCCGACGGCGCTGCGAGCGCCGACGCCATGCTCGTCGCCCCAGATTTTCTTCCACAATTCGCTGCAGCCGTTGATTACTTCCGGATGGTTCGTGAAATCGGCCGTGGAGTTAACCATGCCGAGCGTCTTCACAACTCGCTTGATGCGGTCGAGGCTGCCAAGATTCGCGCGGAGCGTCGCGAGAAGCGCCAGCCCGCACCCTTCGGCTGCTTTCTTGCCGTAATCTTGATCGACCTCGGAGCCGACGCGGCCGGTCATGATCGAACCGTCCGAGCGGACCGAAACGTGCCCCGAGCAATAGGCCATGTTGCCCACGATGACCACCGGCTTATACACGCCGCCCGGCTTGGGAATCGGCGGCAATTGCAGATTCAACTCAACCAAGTTCGATTCAGCGCTCATGGCGTAGCTCCTCGCGAAGATGATGGCGGCGATGAATGCGCCTGAATATAGCGGCCAACAAGCGGCGTCGAAAGACTTAGCCCTGCTTGTAGATTTTTTCCGGATCGGCGAGGCGCGGGGCGATCACCTTCAGTCCCTGCGGCGTGACCTGGCGGAAGAAGCAGCTCCGGTAGCCCTCGTGGCAAGCCGCACCGACCTGCTCAACTTTCAGCAGCACGGCGTCCGCATCGCAATCGATATAAATAGCCCGGACCGCCTGCGAATGACCACTCTCCTCGCCCTTCCGCCAGAGGCGGCCGCGGCTGCGGCTGTAATAAACGGCCCGACCGGTGCGCAGGGTTTCGTCGTAGGCTTCGGCATTCATCCAGGCGACCATCAGCACCTCGCCCGTGGCGGCGTCCTGGGCGATCGCGGCGATAAGGCCGTCATTTCTCGAAAAGTCGGGAGCGGAGGGTTGGTCGGCGGAGCTCATGCGCGGTCCTCTCATAGGTCGATCGAGCCATTTTACTGCCAAGCGACGACCGCTGTCTTCGGAATCGCCGCTAGAAGCGCCACTGGCGCGGAGAAGCTAGCGGAATCGGGCGGCCTTCGACGATGAAGGCGAAAGGCTTGCCGCTGCGCCGCATTTCGCAGTTTCGGGGCCTCCCTAGTGAACGACTCGCTTAGTATTATCGTCCCGGTTCGCAATGCCGAAGCGCACCTTCACCGGCAGGTGCATCAATTGCTGGAGCTGCTGCCCGATCTAACCAGCAACTTTGAGATCGTGCTTATCGACGACGGCTCGACGGACCATACGCCCGATGCGGCGCGGGATTTAGCACGGGAATATCCGCAGCTTCGCCTCATTTGTCACAGCGAGCCGCGGGGACGAGACACTGCCGTTAAGGCTGGCCTGTCCGCCGCTCAAGGGCAGACGGTGCTGGTGCAGGAAGACTTTGCGGACGTCAGTCCGACCGACCTTCGTCGCTTATGGTCGCTGCGCCATGATTCAAAGCTTGTCATGGCACGCGCGCAGCGGCGGCCGGGAATTTTTGACGCAGATCTGCTCGAGCGGTTAACGACCTGGGGCCAGGCGCTGCGAAATCTGGCGCGACGAGCGAGCCCGGGCGGGATCCAGATGATTCGGCGCGACGGAGCGCAGTCGCTGGCTGGTGCGAATGCGGGGAGCCGGGCAGAATTTAATAACGCAGAATGCACCACAGCGCCCATAGACCGTCCTTGATGCCGATCTTTTTTCCTTCGGCCCACGAGCGACCCACATAGCTTACTGGCCGTTCGTAAAATCGCACGCCGGACATTCGCGCCAATTTGTGTGTCAGCTCCAGCTCGATGCCGAAGCCGCGCTCGTTTAGCTGTGGCGCGATTTGCTGGACCAGCTCGCGACGAATCATCTTGTAGCACGTCTCGACGTCGGTGAGCGCCCAGCCAGATTTCCAGTTCGACAGCCGCGTGATGAATTGATTGCCCCAGCGGTGCCAATAGTGATGGACGGGCCCGTCGATGTGACTGAAGCGGCTGCCATACACGACGTCGGCATGACCATCCATAATTGGCTGCAGGAGCGAGCGGTAATCGGCTGGGTCGTATTCCAGATCCGCGTCTTGGATAATGACTACGTCGCCCGTGGAGGCGAGAAAGCCCGTCTTGATGGCACCGCCTTTTCCTTGGTTTTTCTCGTGAAACACGATTCTTAGATCAGCGTTCCGCTGATCGCTACTGTTTTGCAGATCGAGCAAGTACTCGCGCGAACCGTCGCGGCTGCCGTCATCTACGATCACGATTTCGAGCGGCAATCGCGTGGCGCGAACGCGTTCGATGACGGTGGCGAGCGTGCCGGCTTCGTTATAGACGGGCATGACCACGGACAGCTTGAACCCCGCGGGGATACGAAAAATGCCGAGCTTGCGGCAGAGCGATGGGCCGAGCAGTCGCTCGATGATCTCGACGCGATCGACGCTTGGCTCTTGCGACTGAGCTGCGTTGGCGGCATCGAGCAGCACTTCGCGAATGCTGCGCCGGTCGGCATCGGAGAGTTCGTGAAGGATAGCTGCTGTGTTCATGGAAGAAGAATCCAGGCTTCCATCATGACATGCAAGACCAACCCAGCGGAAGTGTATTTCGCGCGCATCGTCAAGAGATGATCCGCGCCAAATTTCCAAGCGTGCTATCACGCGCGAAAAAATTCGCGCTCGGTGTTGTTGACAACTGGCGGCCACTCGGCACAATACGCCGAGTTGGTTTGCATTGCAGCGCGTGACACGGAAGATGGCGATGAAAAGTACGGAGAGGCGTGAACGCGGTTGCCAAGCAGGCAACTCGTCAATGCCTAAGCCGTACGCGGCGGATGCACGACGCAAAGCCGCTTCAAATCGCGAAGTCAAACTTGTCACGAAAAGCTGTGCCGCTAATTTCTCGCTGAGCCGCAATTGCATCTTGATGTTCCAGCGCTGAGTCTGCGCGCGACGCGCTTCGTTCACACTATTCGGTCAAAAGGAACGCTTTTTCGTGGCGCGTCGTGCAACGCGCGCTTGTTCTCATGCACCTGGGGGCCGACGACCGAGCGGAACGACAGTCGGCGACCTGGTCGAGGTACGGACGCCGCCCCCCCTTTTTTGTTTTAAGAAATGAGTCGTGAATAGATGCATGATGGGTAGTTGCATGACCGGCCGCATATAATGGCTGCATGGTG
>Ga0136846_1234476_pt1 | contig 13004 bp, 10 predicted proteins | sample HopSoiMetagenom2_FD_96841 | JGI IMG/M metagenome (GOLD analysis project Ga0136846, IMG submission 96841) | Grasslands soil microbial communities from Hopland, California, USA - 2 Assembly 2016 (version 4) | ecosystem: Environmental > Terrestrial > Soil > Grasslands | place: USA: Hopland... | reverse complement strand
AGCTCACCGACAACCGGCTGGATGCGTTGCTGGTCACCTATCCGGCTAACGTTCGCTATTTGTCCGGCTTCACCGGAAGTGCGGGAGCACTCGTCATCGCGAGCCACAGTGTTTTGTTCACCGACGGACGCTATACCGAGCAAGCTCAGGCTGAGGTAAAAGGCGCTCGCGTGAAGATCGGGCGGAAACCGGCTCTGGTCGCGACTTCTGAGTGGTTGGCCAAGGGCAAGTCCTTGCGCCGCATAGGCTTCGACCCGACGCACACGACGGTCGCTGAGCGTGCCCTACTGGGAAAATTGATTGGTAAAGGCGCAACACTGGTAGCGGCGCCTGCGATCGTCGAACGTCTGCGAATGATCAAAGACGCCGATGAAATCGATCAGATTCGAGCGGCGTGCAAAGTCGGCTGTGGACTCTTCGATCGATTGTTGAAAGTCATCCGCGCCGGAGTTTCGGAAACTCAGGTTGCGGGCGAGCTGGAATTCGCGGCTCGACTGGCTGGCGCAGAGCAGATGTCGTTCCCCACGATCATTGCTTCAGGCTCGCGGTCGGCCCTCCCTCATGGCCGGGCGTCACGGGCGGCGATCCCGACGAGGGGATTCGTGGTCTGCGATTTCGGTGTTATACTCGCGGGTTATTGTTCGGATATGACGCGGACGGTGCACGTAGGGCGTCCGCAGACCGATGCCAGACTGGCCTACCAAGCGGTGCAGGAGGCCCAGCAGGCCGCCCTCGAGGCAGTGAAGCCCGGCGCGACCGCAGAGACGGTGGATGGCGCGGCCCGTAAGATCCTGGAAAAGAATGGGTTAGGTAGGTTTTTTACTCACTCTACCGGGCACGGGGTTGGGCTGGATATTCACGAGGCACCAAAGCTGGCAATGGGCCAGAAAGAGCCGCTGCTGCCCAGGATGGTTATAACCATTGAGCCGGGAGTTTATTTGCCCGGTAAGTTCGGCATTCGCATCGAAGATACGGTTGTGGTGACGAAGACAGGTTGCGAGATACTGACGCCCTGTCCCAAACATTTACTGACGCTGTGAGCAGGATGTCATGTGTGCGCGGGCTGGCGAACCGCGCATTTTTCTGCGCTCTCATAACTGCTGCCTGGAGCAGAACCAGGTCATTGCATAAGGCATGAACCAAAAAGAGCTCAAAGAACTCATCGAGTTTTTAATCGAGAAAGACATTGCCGAGTTCGAACTGGAACGCGGCGACGTGAAAGTCCGCGTCAAGCGGGCGGCTGAACCAGCCGCGCAGGCCCCGGCGGACCGGATCATCACAGTACATCCCGCGCCGTTGGCGGTCAGCACTCCACTGCAGGCCGCAGCATCCGCGGAAGCCGCGTCCGCTGCGCCTCCTCCGCCAGCCAAGGTTGAAGAAAAACTTCACATGGTGCATTCACCGATCGTGGGAACCTATTACGAATCGCCATCGCCGGGCTCGCCTCCATTCGTGAAGCCGGGAGATCAGGTCGAAGCCGGGCAGGTGCTTTGCATCGTCGAAGCCATGAAGTTGATGAATGAAATTGAAGCCGACATCTCTGGCGAGATCGTTAAAAAGCTGGTCAACAATGGCGCGCCCATCGAGTACGGGCAAGAGTTATTCGCAATACGGCCTAAGAAGTAGCCTGGCCACTCCTTTGCGTTAAAGGCTTTCGCTGATTCGATCGGCGAAAGTGGCCATCCGACATTCATGTTCAAAAAAATTCTGATCGCCAACCGTGGAGAAATTGCTTTGCGGGTGATCTGCGCCTGTAAAGAACTCGGCATTCGCACGGTTGCGATTTACAGCGAGGCCGACCGCAACTCGCTGCATGTACGATTCGCCGATGAAGCCATTTGCATCGGACCTCCGCAGCTTTCTCAGAGTTACCTGAATATTCCGGCGGTGATCAGCGCGGCCGAGATTGCAAATGTCGATGCCATACATCCCGGATACGGGCTGCTCTCAGAAAATGCGAATTTCGCGGAAGTCTGTGAAACCTGCAACATCAAGTTCATAGGGCCGCCCCCGGAAGTGACGCGCCTGATGGGTGAAAAAGAAAAGGCGCGCGCGGCAATGAAAAGGGCTGGCGTGCCAATTCTGCCGGGTTCCGAAGGTATTCTGGGCAGCGAAGGGGAGGCTCTGGAATGGGCGCGCAGCGTGGGTTTCCCCGTGATCGTGAAAGCGACGGCTGGCGGCGGCGGACGCGGTATGCGGATTGTGCGTTCTGAGGAAGAGCTTCCTGCCCTGTTCAATGCCGCGCAATCTGAGGCATCCGCTGCGTTCGGCAACGGCGATCTCTACATGGAAAAATATGTGGAGCATCCGCGCCACATCGAGTTCCAGGTTCTGGCCGACCAGTACGGCAGCGTCACCAGCCTGGGCGAGCGCGAGTGCAGCATCCAGCGCCGCCACCAGAAGCTGCTGGAAGAGTCGCCTTCGACGCAGGTTACTCCCCAGCTGCGTGAAGAAATCGGCGCAATGCTCTGCAAGACGCTTTCGGAAATTGGATACGTCAATTCCGGCACCATCGAATTTCTGAGGGACCAGGACCCCCGCCTGTATTTCATCGAGATGAATACGCGCATTCAGGTCGAGCACCCGGTCACAGAAATGGTGACGGACGTTGACCTGGTGAAGAGCCAGATTCTGCTCGCTGCGGGAGAGACTCTGGAGAACGTACTGCACGGCCCTGTCTCGCCGCGTGGCCATGCCATCGAGTGCCGCATCAATGCCGAGCATCCAGAAAAGTTCACGCCGTCAGCAGGCAAGATCACAACATTTAATCCGCCGGGCGGCACCGGCGTTCGCGTGGACACGGCTGCCTACGCCGAAGGAACGATTCCTCCTTATTACGATTCGCTGATTGCGAAGCTCGTGGTGCGCGGCAAGGACCGCCCGGAGGCCATCTCGCGAATGTCGCGCGCGCTGGAGATGTTCATTGTCGAAGGAATTTTCACCACCATCCCGCTGCACCGGAAAATACTGGCTGATCCGGAATTCCGCGAAGGCCGGACCGACACTTCGTTTATCGAACGGTTTTTTGCGCGGAACGGGCACAGCAGCGGCAAGCCTCCGGTATAACCTTCTTCTCATCCATGACTCCGCTGTCGCGCCTTTACGCCATTCTCGACACTTCCTGCTTTATCGGCCAGCCGGCTTTATTGGAAGCTGCCCGGGAACTGATTGCAGCCGGCGTCTCCCTGATCCAGTACCGCGATAAATCTGGTGACTCGCAGATCATTCTCGCGCGGGCAAGTGAGTTGCTCGAGCAATCGCGGACAGGAGTGTCCGCGCCACACGGTCTTCGGCTGATCATGAACGACCGCGCTGACCTGTGTGTTGCCGCTGAGTTCGATGGCGTGCATGTTGGGCAGGACGATATTTCTGCCGGGAGCGCGCGGAAGATTGTTGGATCCGGTCGCTGGGTCGGCGTTTCCACGCACAATCCGGAGCAGGTGATCGCCGCCGACAGGACTTCCGCAGACTACATTGCGATTGGGCCGGTATTTACTACGGGCAGCAAAAGTAATCCCGACCCGGTCGTCGGCATCGCCGGGGTGCGAAGAGTTCGCGAACTGACGCGCAAGCCGCTGGTCGCCATCGGCGGGATTACACGGGCAAACTGCAATGAAGTCATCGAAGCCGGGGCCGACTCGGTGGCGGTGATATCCGATCTGATACGGGATCCCCGCAAATCAGCAGAAGAATTTTTGCGCATTCTAGGTTAAAGTCTTTGGGGCGGTGCAGTGGTTAGTGATGAGTGGCTAGTGGCTAGTTGAACTAACCACTAACCACTGGCAACTATCCCCTGATTTCCGGAGGCTTATTGAGCGTTGACGTAAAGCCGGCGAGTGCCGCTCGAGCAAGCGCCACCGACAGCGAGTTCATCAAGGGCCTCGGCCTGACCAGTTCCACCATGCTGGTCATGGGTTCGATGATCGGATCGGGGATATTCCTGGTGTCCGCCGAGATCTCGCGCGAAGTCGGCTCGCCCGCGCTGCTGATCGGCGCATGGCTGGTCACGGGGTTTATGACGATCGTGGCCGCCCTCAGCTATGGCGAACTGGCTGCGATGATGCCGCAGGCCGGCGGGCAATATGTTTACCTGCGCGAGGCGCTCGGCCCGCTCTGGGGATTTCTTTACGGCTGGACCCTTTTTCTGGTGATTCAAACCGGGACCATCGCCGCCGTCGGCGTGGCTTTCGGGAAATTCCTCGGCGTCTTCTTTCCAACGATTTCTTCTTCGCACTGGCTGCTTGGACTGCACTGGTCCGCGCCAACTTATTACGTCGGCCCGATGAAACTCGGCGGCATGGAAGTCGGGCTGAACACGCAGAACCTGATGGCCGTTCTGCTGGTCATTGCGCTCTCGGTGATTAATATTTTCGGCGTGAAAACCGGCGCCATGATTCAGAACGTGTTCACCTTCGCAAAAGTTTCAGCGCTTCTTGGACTTGTGCTCGTCGGTCTATTCATAGGCCGCAATGCCGAAGCGCTGGCCGCAAATTTTGGCGCTAACTTCTGGCGCAATGCCGGTCTTGGCGCCCTTCATGCGGTACAGGTCGGCGCAAACGATACTGTTGTTTTCGTCGGAACCCTCACCATCCTTGCGGTGGCACAAGTCGGCTCGCTGTTTTCGGCGGACGCCTGGAACAACGTCACGTTTACGGCCGGCGAAGTGAAAAATCCCAGCCTCAATTTGCCGCTGTCGCTCGCCATTGGCACCGGAGTGGTCATTGCGCTCTATATTGCCTGCAACGTGATTTATCTCAATGTGCTGCCACTGTGGGGCACAGCCGATGGCACCACGATCCTGCAGCGCGGAATACAGCACGCCACCGAAGACCGAGTGGCGACCGCCGCCCTTACTCAAATGTTCGGGGCTGTTGGCGGATACCTGATGGCGGCCGCCATAATGGTTTCCAGCTTTGGCTGCAACAACGGGCTGATCCTTTCCGGCGCGCGCGTCTATTACGCCATGGCGAAGGATGGATTGTTCTTTCGCGCAACCGGCAAGCTGCATCCCACTTACAAGACCCCGGCGGTTTCATTGATGGTGCAGATGGTCTGGATCTGCATTCTGTGCCTGACTGGCAGTTACGGGCAGTTGCTCGACTATGTGGTGTTCGCGGTGCTGGTGTTCTACATCCTGACCATCGTCGGATTATTCGTGCTGCGATACACGCGCCCGGACGCCGACCGGCCGTACAAGGCATTCGGATATCCGGTGCTGCCCGCCATTTACATTGTGATGGCTTTGTTTATTGATGTCGTGCTGTTGCGTTACAAGCCGCAATTTACCTGGCCGGGATTGATCATCGTGCTGCTGGGGATTCCGGTTTATTTTGCGTGGTCAAAAAGTTCGCGGCGGGTTGCGGTTTAGCAGGGTATTTTTCGTCGGGCAAGATAGTCGCAGAAAACAGTCGGAGAAGATAAAAGATGGCAAATCTGTTCGCTACCAAGACGCTGACATCGCTCTGTGCCGAAGCCGCGGAAACCGGCGAGCACAGCCTGAAGCGGACGCTGGGCGTATTTCAGCTGACCGCGCTGGGTGTGGGCGCGGTGATCGGCGCGGGAATCTTTGTCATGTCAGGGTTGGGAGCCAGCATGGCCGGACCCGGGCTCATGCTGTCATTTATCTTGTCAGGCACGGGCTGCGCGTTTGCCGCGCTCTGTTATGCCGAGTTCGCTGCGATGATTCCGCTCGCGGGCAGCGCCTACACATATGCGTACGCCACGCTGGGGGAACTGTTCGCGTGGATCATCGGATGGGACCTAACGCTCGAGTACGCCATGGGCGCGAGCACCGTGTCCTCAGGTTGGTCGAATCACTTCATCGAACTGCTCGCTATCTTTCATTTGAAAATGCCGTTGTGGCTGGCTTACGACCACTGGACCGGACTTCGCATCGCTGAAGGCACGGTGGCGCGGCAAATGGCCCAGGCGTCGGATTCCTCGCTGGTGCCGGGCACGCAGGCATTTCTAACCAAAGTTGCCGACATCATGACCTCGCAATCGCCAGAATTAATCCAGCGCGGCCATGACCTGCTGAATGCTCCTCACCTTTTTGGAATGGAGATCGGCCTCAACGTTCCCGCCTTTCTGATTGCGATGGTGATCACGACAATTCTCGCGATCGGAATCAAGGAGAGCGCGCGCTTCAATTCCACGATCGTGGTTATCAAGGTTTCGGTGGTGCTGTTCGTGATTGCTCTCGGATTCAAGTACGTGAACTTTTCCAATTGGGGGCACGACTGGCCGAGCTTTGCGCCGTATGGCTTTTCGGGGATTGGCGCCGCAGCGGCTTACATATTCTTTGCCTACATCGGATTCGACGCGGTTTCGACCACCGCGCAGGAAGCCAAGAACCCGCAACGCGATCTGCCCATCGGGATCATTCTCTCGTTGCTGATTTGTACGGGGCTTTACATTCTGGTGGCCGGAGTTCTGACCGGGATGGTGCCGTGGCGCGATGTGAACATCGAGGCGCCGATTGCGCGGGCGTTTCAGGACCGCGGGCTCAGTCTGGCTTCCCACATCATTACTCTGGGTGCCTTGGCCGGACTTACAAGCGTGATGCTGGTGATGCTCCTCGGCCAGACGCGCGTGCTTTACTCGATGGCGTGCGATGGTTTGTTGCCGAAAAAGGTTTTCGCCGAAATTCATCCCAAGTGGCGCACACCGTGGAAGAACACCTTCATGGTCGGACTGCTGGCAGCCGTTGTGGGCAGCATTACCCCAATCGACGATATCGGGAAGATGGTGAATATCGGCACGCTGCTGGCTTTCGTAATCGTGTGCATTGCGATCATGGTGTTACGGAGGACCAACCCGGCGCAGGCACGGCCGTTCCGGACTCCGTGGGTGCCGCTGGTTCCGATTCTCGGCATCGTCTTCAACGGCTATATGATGATTCGGCTGGGGAAGTGGAATTGGATTCGGCTGATCCTGTGGTTAGCAATTGGTCTGGTTGTGTACTTCACCTACAGCGTGAAGCACAGCAAGGTGCAGGCGCTCGAGGCGGGAGCCAGTCCGGCGCCCACGATGGCGGACTGATCGCGAAGCTCTCAGCGTATGCCGTGGCTGAGGCCGTCTTCCCATGAAAATCGTCACCGCCGCCGAAATGCGCGAGATTGATCGCGTGACCAGCGAACGCTTTGGAGTGCCGTCGCTTACCCTGATGGAAAATGCCGGTGCGTCGGTCGCCGAGTTCGCGATCTCAAATTATCCCAACGCGAAAACCTTCGGCGTGATCTGCGGCAAAGGCAACAACGGCGGAGACGGATTCGTAATCGCGCGAAAGTTGCATGAGGCGGGCAGAGAAGTGCGCTTGCTTCTGCTCGGAGATCATAACGAGTTGCGTGGCGATGCCGCTACGAATTTCACCCGGCTGCCGCTCACCTCAGCCGCGAGTACTCCATCCTTTACGTTGATCGAGAAGACGGAAGAGCCATCGCCAAGGCAGCGCGTGTTTGCCTGCGACGTCCTGATCGACGCCATACTGGGCACCGGATTCCGCCCGCCGGTGAGTGGCTCGTACGCCGATGCCATCGCCAGGATCAACTCCTCGACCGCACCCGTAATCGCAGTGGACATTCCCTCCGGAGCCGACGCCGACGTAATGGGCGAGCAGTCGGGAGCGGTAGCCCGCGCAGACGCGATTGTGACGTTTACCGCTCCGCGGCCGGCGCACGTATTCGGAAACCTGACTTCGGGGCCGATCGTGGTTGCGCCAATCGGCTCACCGGAAGCCGCGATTCAGTCGTCTCTTAATCTGAACCTGATTACTCCGCGAGAGATCACAACCTTGATCGGGCCACGGCCTCGTGATTCAAACAAAGGCATGTACGGTCACGTGCTGGTGGTAGGCGGCTCGGTGGGAAAGGCCGGCGCGGTGGCCATGGCCGGATTTTCGGCTTTACGCGCGGGCACGGGATTGGTGACTGTGGCAACGGCACGCTCGGTTCTCGGCACGGTTGCTGGTTTCCATCCCGAGCTGATGACAGAGCCGTTGGAAGAAACAGAAGTTGGCAGCATTTCAGCTCGCGCGCTGGAGGCATTCCAGCAAATCGTCGAAAAGAAAACTGTTCTCGCCATCGGGCCTGGAATTTCGCGGCACTCCGAGACAGCCGAATTCGTGCGGGCCGCGGTTCGTGAGTCCGAAGTTCCGGTTGTGCTCGACGCCGATGGGCTGAACGCTTTCGAAGGCAACGCTGGTGAACTCAGCGGGCGCGCACGAACGCTGGTGCTCACTCCACATCCCGGCGAAATGTCGCGACTTACCGGACTGAGCACAACCGCGATTCAACGCGACCGAATTGACGTCGCGCGAAAGTTCGCCAAGGAACATGAATTGATGCTGGTATTGAAGGGTGATCGTACGGTGGTCGCGAACTCCAATGGAGAAGCGTGGGTCAATCCAACAGGAAATCCTGGCATGGCGACCGGCGGCACCGGAGACATTCTGACCGGGTTGATTGCAGGCCTGCTGGCGCAGAATCCGAAACGTGAATTCGAAGCAGTGCTGGCTGCGGTTTACCTGCACGGGCTTGCCGGCGATATCGCGTGCGAGACGATGGGCGAACATTCGCTGGTAGCCACAGACCTGTTGCAAGCCCTGCCAGAGGCCTTCCGGCGAGTGCGGTCAGAAGGCCGGCAAAACCGGGTAAAAATCGGTGGTTGAACAATGCCGAATCGTGAATCCGTACACTGTGCTTCAGTAATCTCGCCCGGTCGCGGACTCGGTGCCATAGTGGGTTGGCATGACACACTATCCCCAGATGCATCCCACTCATCGTGCTCCTCGCGTTCAACTTCAAACCGCCCCGGCCCTGGTCAAGCTGAATGACGGGCAAAAGGCCAACGGCAAACTCCAGATCGTTTCGATCACCGGAGGATTGCTGCAACTGGCGCGGGCGCTCTCCGAAGGCGATTTCGTGGAAGTTGCGTTTCAAACCCAATCCGGCAAGGTGCAGGGCATGGCTGAAATGCTGAACCCGCTGCGCTCGGTGCCGGGAAGCGTCTTCCAACCATTTCGTTTCGTGGCGCTGGGCGACGAAGATCATCAGGTCCTCAAGATGATCGTCGAGTCGGTGGCGGACAGAAGCTTTCTCGGACTACGGTCCAGCCAGTTTTCATCGACACGCACGTAGGCAAAGCCGGCGGCGGATTACTCGGATTTCACGGATTTTTAAATTTGGGGGATTCGAAATTCAACCGCAGCTGATAAATCCGTGCGGCCCGTGGCGAAATTTTCTCCGGCTATACTTGCTTCAGCCGGATGACTCAGGAATTCACTACAAACTCGGCGGACGAAACCATTGCCCTCGGGCGAACGCTGGCGGCAATGCTGGCTCCGCCGAAGCTGGTTCTTCTGCGTGGCGACCTGGGCGCGGGCAAAACCACACTGGTGAAGGGAATCGCCGAGGGCTTCGATGCCGCGGCGCAGGATGAGGTCACCAGTCCAACTTTTACTTTGATTCATGAGTACCGCGGCCCACGCGCCACCCTCTATCACATCGATCTTTACCGCATCGACACGCAGCGTGAGTTGGCCACGCTGGCCCTCGACGATCTGATGGCTGAAAACAGTATTGTGCTCATCGAATGGGGAGAAAAATTTGCCCGCTTTGAGCGCGAGCGCGATGTGGAGATCGCGTTAGAGCGGGCCTCGGACACGAGCCGGACCATCTCTGTGAAAACGTCGCTGTAACTTCGTGTCTTCCGATGAAGCCTTTGACGGGGCGACTTGGAATAACCTGTGGGGGGACTTTCAGAATCCCATGATGTTGTAACCGCAATCCACGTAAATCACTTCGCCGGTGATTCCCGAACTCGCATCCGACGCCAGGAACACGCCGGTTGAGCCCACTTCGTTCACGTCCACATTGCGCTTGAGCGGCGCGCGGTCGGCGTGCGATCTGAGCATGTCTCCGAGGCCCGATATTCCCCGTGCGGCGAGCGTCTTGATCGGTCCCGCGGAAATGGCGTTAACCCGAATCTTCTTCGGGCCAAGATCGTTCGCCAGATAACGTACCGAGCATTCCAGCGCGGCCTTGGCTACGCCCATGACGTTGTAATGCGGAACAACCTTCTCCGCGCCGAAGTACGTCATGGTCAGAATGCTGCCGCCATCTTCCATCAGCGGGGCTGCGGCGCGCGACAACGCGATAAGGGAATACACGCTGATGTCATGGGCAACCCGAAATCCCTCGCGCGTAGTGTTTACGAAATTGTCTTTAAGTTCTTCGGCGGGCGCGTAGGCCACGCTGTGCACCAGAACGTGCAACTTGCCGTAGCGATCTTTGAATTGCGAGAAGACGCGCGCGATGTCATCGTCTTTCGACACATCGCACATGAAGGCTTCGGCGCCGGGAAGCGACAGAATCAGGTCTTTGGCTTCCTGCTCCAGCCGTTCGTTCTGGTAAGTGATCGCCAGCTTCGCGCCCGCGGCATGTAACCCTTGCGCGATGGACCACGCGATGCTGCGCTTGTTGGCGACCCCGAACACCACCGCCACCCGCCCTTCAAGGCTGAAAGACATTGCTCCTCCTAAGGAAAGGGAAGGATATCAGCGCTGCGGGAGGACGCGCCAGTTAGGGAAGCACGCCCCTGGCCCGGTCGCGCTGCTTGGGCGTGCTCGGGTCGCGACCGGGCGGGCGTGGCGTTCTTCTGAAATAAAACCCGCAGATGATCCGGGAGTTTCGCCGGTATTCAGGAATTATGCCAATAACTGTGCGCAAATGCGGGCGTCGAATGGGAAGGTAGGGAAGTACCAGGTGTTCTGATTTCTGCGCCGCTCGCATCCGAGGATGCACACTCTGAAGGTCCTACTCCGGAATTGCCACCGGTTTCCCTTTCATCAGATCGGTAAAGCGATTGTCTTTTCGCAAGGCCGCGAATTCGGGATCGGTGTAAACCTCACTCACGCTCTTATAGCCGCTTTCCATAGCTTTGCGGAGGAACGCAAGTGAGTGCTCTGAATCGTTGATTTTGGCGTAGAGCTTGGCCAGCACAAACCAGTAATGTGCGCGGTCTTCAGGGGACGCGACTTGCGCGGCCACTCCGGTGTGCGAGCTGCGTTCGAAGATGTCGGGATCGAGATGCACTGCCTCGGTGTAAGCCTGGCTGGCGCGCTCGAAATCTTTGCGGGCAAAGTATGCTGCACCAAGATTGTTGTAGTACGAAGCCGTGCCGGCCGCCAGATCAAGTGCTTTTTTGTAATGGCGGACTGCGGCGCCGTATTTGTGGCGTAGATATTCAGTCACGCCGAGATTGTTGTATCCGTCGGCGAACTTTTTGTCGCGCCTTACCGCCTGCTGGAAATCTTTAGCAGCGTCTTTCGGGCGCTGAAGCATAAGTTCGCAGATGCCGAGCTTGTTGTACACGCTCGGCTTGTCAGGAGTCTTCTTCAGCGCGGCGTGAAAGTAGTCCATCGCATCCAGATAAAGTTTTTTCGAGCGCAATGCATCGCCCTGCGCCTCCAGTTCATCGGCCGTGGCATCCTCAGGCGGAGAAAGCGTTGGCCGCATTGGTGAAGCCACCTGGATCTGATCAGCCTGTGAGGGGAGCGCCTTTGCGGGCGCTGCGATGAGAATGCAAAGAAGTACGAAGGACGCGGACACTGCCAGCGATACGCGACGGATCGTTGGAGGAAACATGGGACCCTCCTGAGCAGGAACTCCCTGAGGGTACAGACACCGATGAAGACCAGCAAGTCCCTAATGAGGATTGTTGGTCCCCTCCGGCGGCTTGGGCGGAGGGTTCGACTGCTTGTCGTCCTTAAAAATACCAGCTATTTTGCCAAAAATCCCTTTTTTCTTTTCGCCGGGCTTGGCTGGTTCGCTGTTGGGCGGAGGCTCAGCCTGCTGCGATCCCAACCCGAAAATCCTCGAAAGCACGCCTTTTACTCCTCCACCCTGATCGCAGGTGCTGGTCGGTTCGGTACCGATGATGAACGCGGAACTGTAAGTCTGTGGGCAGGAAGGCGTTGCCAGAAGATTTGTGATTTTGTCGAGCTGCACATCGACCACGCCGGAAGGTTGGGAGAACGGCTTCATGTCGGCATAACGCGGAATGGCCGACGCTTTCTTCATGAATTCGGTCCAGATGGGGGCGGCGGTTTGCGCGCCGCTCAGGCGCAGATCGCTGTAGTCGTCGAATCCCACCCACACCACGCACAGCAGGTTGCTGGTGTAGCCGGCAAACCAGCCATCATGCGAGCTGCCGGTCTTGCCGGCCGCGGGCTGCTGGAAGCCACGCGCGCGCACAGCTGAGAATCCCAGGCCGTTGTTGATGACGCCTTCCATCATGTTGGTCATCACGTAGGCGACGCGAGCATCCATGACCTGACGGTTTTCGGACGTATAATTCGCCACCGGATCGCCTTCCGCGTTCCGCACTGACTTCACCATCAAGGGCGACAGGCGAACTCCGTTGTTGGCAAATACCGTGTATGCAGCGGCCATGTCGAGCGGCGTTGCCTCGTAAGCGCCGAGGGCCATCGATGGGGTTGCCTTCACGGTCGTGATGCCCGCCGACTTCGCCAGATTGGCGACTTTATCGTATCCAACTTCTTCGGCGAGCTTTACCGTCGCGTTGTTCAATGACATCGCCAGCGCGTAGCGAGCGGTCACATCGCCGTGGTACTCCTCTTTGTAATTGCGCGGTTCGTAAATCTGATCGCCGTACGCAAAGGTGCTCGGCTGATCAGGCACGATGGAAGCCGGCGTTAGAACCTGAGGACTTCCGTCGAGCGCGGTATTGACCGCCGCGGCGTAAACGAACGGCTTGAAGATTGATCCGGTCGGCCGATGCGCGACCGCGTGATTCAGCTGGCTGAAGCTGTAATTGCGGCCACCGACAAGGGCCAGCACCTCACCGGTGTGGGGGTCCATTACAACCAGCGCGACCTGGGCCTGCGGGCCGGGCTCGACGTGGGTTTCGTATTTTCCCTTGCTGATTTTTACCCGCTTGGTGCGGCGTTTGTTGACCTGATCGTCCACCAGCTTGATGCCGCT
>Ga0136846_1224349_pt1 | contig 13004 bp, 16 predicted proteins | sample HopSoiMetagenom2_FD_96841 | JGI IMG/M metagenome (GOLD analysis project Ga0136846, IMG submission 96841) | Grasslands soil microbial communities from Hopland, California, USA - 2 Assembly 2016 (version 4) | ecosystem: Environmental > Terrestrial > Soil > Grasslands | place: USA: Hopland... | reverse complement strand
TCGGCAGCCGCACGGTCGAGGTCGTCGTCGGCAGCCGCACGGTCGAGGTCGTCGTCGGCAGCCGCACGGTCGAGGTCGTCGTCGGCAGCCGCACGGTCGAGGTTGTCGGCGGCACGCGGACGGTGGTGGTCGGAACCGGTGCCGTCGTCGTCGTCGGCAGCCGCACGGTGGCAGTGGTGACCGGCGGGAGCGGGACGGTCGTCGAGGTGGGCAGCGGCGGGAGGGTGGGCGGCACCGTCACGGTCGTGGTCGGCAGCGGCGGCAGCAGGTCGCCGTGCGCGACCGTCTCGAAGCCGGCGACCCCTACGGCGCCCAGCACGCAGACAACGATGAGCCGGAGTGCCCCTCCCCGCACTCCGGCTTCCTACCCGCCGAGGCGCCGGTGCGAAACAACGTTCAGGCGGCAAGGCGCTCGAGCGCGGCGCCGAGCCGCTGCCGGCTCCGCAGGAGCGGCGCAGCCAGATCGCCGTCGCGCTCCACACGGCGCAGCACCTCGGCGGGCGTCAGCTCGGCCGGCGCCAGGTCGCGCAGCTCGTTCCAGCGCAGCGGCGTCGCCACCGCCGGCACCGGCCCCGGCCGGAGCGAGTAGAGCGACACGACCTGCTGCCCGTGCCCGTTCATCTTGGTGTCGACGAACACGCCGTGCCGTCGTGCGAGCGACCGCTCGGTGGTGAAGAGCCCGGCGGTCGCCCGCACAAGGCCGCCGGCGACGATCTCTGCGAAGCGCCGCGCCTCCGCGTGCGTGTGCACCCGTGCGATCGGGACGCGGACGTGGAGGCCGTCCCCGCCGGTCGTGCTCACGAGCGACTCCAGGCCGACGCCCACCAGCGCGTCCCGCAGGAGCTGCGCCGCGGTGACGACGTCGGCGAAGGAGACGCCCGCGGGATCCAGGTCGAAGAGCACGAAATCCGGACGGTCGGGCCGGTCGATCCGCGACGTCCACACGTGCAGGTCGATGCACCCGTAATCGACGAGCCACAACAGCGTGAGCTCGTCGTCGACCACGAGGTACCGGACGGGCTCGCCGCCCCGGGACCGTGCGGGCTGGGGCGAGACGCGCACCCATGCCGGCGTCTCGGGCGGCGCGTCCTTGATCCACCGAAACGGGCTGCGCGGCCCGTTGTAGTGCTGCTTCAGCGTGAACGGCCGGTTGCGCAGGTGCGGGAGCAGCACCGGCGCGACGCGCGCGTAGTAGGCGAGGACGTCCCGCTTGCGCACGCCGGGCCACCACTGCTGGTCGAGCCGGGTCGGGCGGACGGCCCGCGATCCGCGTCGGATCTCGAACGGCACGGGAGCATCGTTCCCGGCCCCTGGGCGGCCGAATCAGCCCGCGAGCTCGCGGCGCAGCACGGACGCCGTCGCGAGCAGCGCGACCTGCGTCTCGTCCAGCCGAGGCTCCGCGGTGGTGAGCCGTTGGAGCAGAAGCCCGGGCACGAGCAGGATCCGAGCGAGGAAACGCTCGGACGACTGCACCGCCCGCCAGATCTCCATCGTCAGCGCGAGCGACAGCACTGCGACGAGCACCGAGCCGAGGAAGGCACCCGGCACCGGCACGAAGGCGTCGCCGAGCGCGGCGACCGGCAGGACGAGCGCGGCGAAGTTCGTGCCGCAGCGCCGTGCGAACCGGGTCGGCCTGGCTGCCCCGGCCCACGTGTCCACGAGCCGTCCCTCCTCGACCGCCGCGATCGCGCGGTGCTCGGCCCCGTGCAAGGAGCGGGTGCGCCCGCGGAACAGCCACGCCAGCAGGGCCAGGGTCATGAGAATGCCGGCGACCGTGCCGTAGCGGTGCGGCAGGAAGACAAAGCCGAAGGGCACGAGCATCGCGGCCGCGAGCAGCGGCCGCTCGTAGCGCCTGGCCACACCGGTGCCGCCGAACAGGGGCGCCATCGCCGAGAAGAGGCGAGCGAGCCCGCGCACGAGCGGCAGTCGCGAGAGCCGCTCGGGCGGACGCGGCATCACGCCTTCACGGACGGTCCCGTCCGTCCGCGCGAAGGCCCAGAAGCGATCGCTGGCGATGACGACGCCGTCGGCGCGGGCCATGCCGCCGAGCCGGGGCAGCGCTGCGTGTGCGTCCGCGCGCGAGAGGAAGTCGGCGAGGTCGGCCATGCCCCTAGAGTCGCCAAAATGCGGCCGCCCGGCAAGTGCCGGGCGGCCTATTCGTTCGTGTCCGGAGTCCTAGTTACCAGCGGCCGCGCGTGAAGAACCCAAGCAGCGCCAGGATCAGAATCACGATGAGGATGATCCAGAGAATGCCCAAGTGAAGCCCTCCTTCGTCGTTGTGAGCGGCATTCCCGGCGCCGGGCCGATCCAAACGGACGATTGACGCGCGGTCATGTGGGTAATCGGCGTGAGTGGAGGCAGAGCGCGAGCAGCGGTTCGTTCACAACGAGGAGGTGTTTCGCCGTGCGAACGAGCGTCTCCACGACGACTGGAACCGCCTGGGAATCGAGGCTGCCTCCGATGCGCTCTTCCTCTGCGAGTGCGGCGATCCCGGATGCAAGGAGGCGATCCGGATACCCATGGCCGAGTACGAGGCGCTCCGGGGCGACCCCGCCATCTTCATCCTGATCCCCGGCCACGAGGACACCAACGTGGAGACCGTCGAAGAGGGGGCCGGCCGGGACGGGCGCTACCTGATCGTGCGCAAGCGGGACGAGCTGAGCTGATGGAGGCCCGGACGGAGCGCCTGGCGCGGAACGAGGTCGCGTTCCGCGCCCTCAACGAGCGTGCGAAGGACGTGACCGAGGAGCTCGCCTTCGACGGCATGATCGACGTGCCGGACACGGTCGAGTGCGTCTGCGAGTGCGCGAACCCCGACTGCATGGCGCGCGTGCGCGTGGCGCGCGGCGATTACGAGCTCGCCCGCGGAGGCCCGGCGCAGTTCATCGTCGCTCCCGGTCACGACCTGCCGGATATCGAGCGGACGGTCTTCGAGGGCGACGGCTTCGCGATCGTCGAGAAGCATCCGGGCGAGCGGGCGATCGCCGTCGAGACCGACCCGCGCAGCTAGGCCGGCAGCAGCTCCAGCCGCGCGAACGCGTGGCGCGCGTGCCAGACGCCCCAGAGCACGAGGGCGATCAGGATCGGCGTGCCGGTCAGGAACGACACGACGATCAGGCCGGCGGCGCCGCTCGCGAGCAGCACGAACAGGCGGAGCGCCGAGCGCGCGAGGCAGTAGAGCCCCCAGACGACTGACTGCATGGCGAACTCGCGCTGGTAGGGCGCGCTGGCGCGGAACTCCGCCGGGAACGGGTACCAGGCCCGTGCGAAGGCGCCGATCAGCGGCCGCCCGATCGCGGCCGACACGAGGTATGCGATGCCCCAGCAGGCGCTCAGCACGACCGGCTGCGCGAGGTACACGGTGGCGCTGTCGGCCGCGAGGGCGACGACGGCCTGGATGACGATGAAGACGAGCGCGGCACCGGCGAGCGCGCCATCGAGGCCACGCCACAGCTGGAACACGACGATGAGCCCCGCGGCCGCCGCCGAGGCGATGACGCCCGGGCCGAGCCCAGCGGCCCGCCAGGCGGCGTAGAACACGAGCACCGGCAGGAACCCTTCGAGCGCGAAGTTCGGCAAGCCCCGCCCGAGCAGCAGCCGCCAGGTGGGCTCGGGCAGATCGGTCAGGCTGCTGCGCGCTGCAGCCGGCTGAGATGCCGGTCGCACCATTCGATCCCCCATTCGCAGTACTCGAGCCCCCACCGGTAGACCAGATCGACGTACGGCGGGTCGGGCACGCCGCTGCCGTCGTCCAGGCCGCGCAGGTACTCGAGCATCTGCCGGTAGCCCTCGCGGCGCCCTTGCAGCAGGCCAACCGCGTACTCGGCCGGCAGCAGGTCGGCGAAGAACAGACGCAGGAGCGACTCGTCGCGCAGCTCGATCCGCGTCTCCATGCCGCCGAACCAGCCGTTGAGCGCCCCACGGCCGGCCTCGGTGATGCGGAAGACACGCCGGGCACGGCCGCCGTTCGGCACGTCGTCGCCCTCGATCCACCCGGCCTCCTCGAGGCGCTTCAGCTCCGGGTAGATCTGCCCGTAGCTGGCCGCCCAGAAGTGGCGGATCGTCCTGTCGACGATGCGCTTGATGTCGTAGCCGCTCCGGGGCTTCGACGCGATCAGGCCGAGGACGGCCCAGGTCACGGCATTCGGCTTCATGTATCGCAAAGATATATCGCTACGCGGTATGTGTCAAGCGAGACGGACGCGCGGGTCCAGGAAGCCGTAGACCAGGTCGGTGACGAGGTTCACGAAGATCGCCACGGCCGCGACGCAGAAGACGAGCGCAGCAATCAACGGCAGGTCGTACCCGAACGCGGCACCGGCGCCCGAGATCGCGTTGACCATCAGCGCCCCGATCCCGCCCAGGCCGTAGATCGTCTCGATGTAGATCGCGGCCATCAACGCTGCGCCGAGCTCGAGGCCGATCATCGTCACGAGCGGCATCAGTGCCGGGCGCATCACGTGGGACCGGAGCACGCGCGCCTCCGAGGCGCCGCGCGCGCGGGCGGCGGTGACGTGCTGGGCGCCCATCGTCTCGATCACGCGCGCCCGCACCATCCGCGTGTAGAGCGGCAGGAAGAAGAGCGCGAACGTCAGCCAGGGCAAGACCATGTGCCAGGCCCACTCAGCGGGCCCGCCGCACACCGGCGGCAGCGGCGAGCCCGGCGGTCCGCTGAAGGTGATCGTCCCGTTCACCTCCGGCGGCGGGTGCGCCGGCATGATGCTGCAGTACCCGCCCGGCGGCGTCAGGTGCGTGTAGTCGAAGAAGAACCGCTTCAGGAAGATCCCGACGATGAACGGGTGCAGCGCGACGCCGACGATCGTGAAGATCAGGATCAGGCGGTCGATGCGCTCTCCGGCGTGGACCGCGGAGATGATCCCCAGCGGGATCGCGAGTATCAGCAGCACGATCATCCCCCCGATGACGACGGAGATCGTGGGCGGCGCCGCGCTCGCGAGCTGCGCGTTGATCGCCCCGTGCGTCCAGGAGTCGCCGAAGCTGCCGTGGCGGACGATGCGCCAGATGAACTTCGCGTACTGGACGACGACGGGCTGATCGGTGCCGAGCTGATGCTCGGCCGCGCGCAGCTGCGCGTCGGTCGTGTGCGTCCCCGGCCCGCAGGGAAGGACCAGGCACCCGGACGGCAGCGGGATCAGCTGGAAGAGGGCGAACGTGAGGATGCTCATCGCGAACAGGAGCGTGAGCCCGACGAGGACGCGGCGGACCGCGTAGCGCGCCACTAGGTTGCCGCCGCCTGCGGGTCGATCGCGTGGCGGACGCCCTCGGCGAGGAGCGTCACGCTCAGCACGGTCAGGAAGAGCAGCATCGACGGCCAGAACACGAGCAGGTAGGTCGTGCGGACGGCGTCGTCGCCGGCCCCCGTCGTGGGTGCGTTCAGCGCGCTGCCGTAGTTCATCGCGATCAGGTTGCCCCAGCTCGCCGTCGGCAGGCTGATGCCGACGTTCAGGATCGAGAACGCCGCCTCGAGGAAGATCGTCACGGCGAGCAGCTGCGTGGCGTAGATCAGCAGCGACCCCCAGATGAACGGCAGCAGATGCTGGCGGACGATCCGGAGCTCGCTCGCGCCGACGCTGCGCGCGGCCTCGACGAACTCCTGCTCGCGCAGCTGAAGCACCTGTGAGCGCACCAGGCGCAGCGGATAGAACGAGTAGAAGACGCCGAGGATCACGACCAGCGACACGACGCCGTCGGGAACCGACCCGTGCAGCGTGACGCGCTGCAGGCGGTCGCTGACCGTGTACCCGAGCGTCACGAGGAACAGCAGGACCGGGAAGCCCATGATCAGCTCCGTCACCCGGCTGAACGCCGCGTCCGTCCAGCCGCCGAACATCCCGGACAGCAGCCCTAGTGTCCCGCCGAGCAGCACCGCGATCAGGCTGGCGCCGACGGCGAGCTCGAGCGAGGTGCGCCCGCCGTCGAGCACGCGCAGGAAGAGGTCGCGTCCGAGCGGGCCGTCACCGCCGAGGATGAACAGCGTCGTGCCCGTGTGAGGCGGCGTTATGACCGTGTGCGAGTTTGGGACGCGCGACCACGGGCCGACCGGAAGGAGTTGCTTGTTGATGTCGGACGCGAGCGGGAAGATGTCGTTCGGCCCGTGGCCGAGGACGCGCGTCGCGATCGGCTCGCCGAGGAAGCAGATCGCGACGATCGCGACCAGGACGCCGGCGCTGACCATGGCGACGCGATCGCGGCGCAGCCGGCGCCAGACGAGCGTCGAGTACGAACGGGCTGCGGCGGGGGCCTCCGGCGCATCCGGAGCCTCGGGCGCAGGAAAGGCTTCGGGCGCAGCAGCGGGCGGGGTCTCGGAGTCGCTGCGCCTCTGCCGCATCCGCTGGTGTTCCTCCCCGCCTCTCCGGACGTTGTGCTCGTCAGCTGCAAAGGGTACTGGCGCGCCTGATGAACCGTTCGACCGCCTCGCGAGGCCAGATCACTGTGACGACCTGACGCGCTATCCGTCGTCCGTGTAATCCCAGGCGCGTGTGCGGTCGAGTCCCTCCCATTCCGCCCGCAGCATCGACATCACCACGGCGTCGCCGCTCTTGCCGCGGCGCAGGTCGATGCGCCGGAGGGTGCCGTCGGTCGTGAACCCGGCTTTCGCGAACGCCCTCTGCGAGCGCTCGTTCTCCGCGCTCGTGTAGAGCCAGATCTTCTCGAGCGGCCAGAAGCCGAAGCCCGCGTCGACGGTGACGTTGATCGCGTCAGTGCCGATGCCCGAGCCCCACCGACCAGGGTCGGCGATGTAGATGCTGATCTCGGCGCTCGCCGGCCCGCCGAGGCGGAAGTTCCGGTTCCAGATCCACGTCGTGCCGGCAAAGTCGTCGCTGCCGAGCGGCGAGACGACGAACCAGAGGCCGTCGCGGCCGTGGTTGCCGCGGACTTGCTGGTCGTACCATTCGGTGACGTTGTCGTGGCTCTGCGGCGTCGTGTAGCCGGCCCAGTAGGCGATGTCGCGGTCGGTGATGCAGCGCCAGTAGTCCTCGAGATCGTCCCGCTCGAAGGCGCGCAGCCAGATGCTCTTCCCGCGGAGGATCGCGCGGCTGCCGTCGGCCGTCATGGGCGGACTCTACGAAACCCTTACCCGGTTCTCAGAAACGGCGGCTTTACTGACGCGATGCGCCGCTCCCTGGCTCTCGTCACTGCGTTCCTCGCGCTCGCCGCCGTGCAGAACGCCGCGGCCACGACGCCGAAGGCTCCGTCGCCCACGAAGGGCGTCGTGCTGGTCAACACCAACCTCGCCCTCGAGCAGGCCCGCGCGGCCGGCACCGGCATCGTCCTGACGAAGGACGGCGAGATCATCACGAACAACCACGTGATCGCCGGGGCGACGACGATCAAGGTGACGATCCCGGCGACGCACAGGACGTACGCGGCCGACGTGATGGGCTACGACGTCACCGACGACATTGCGCTGCTGAAGCTCGAGGGCGCCTCCAACCTCGCGACCGCCACGATCGGCAACTCGGCGAAGCTGAAGGTCGGCCAGGCGACCCGCGCGGTCGGCAATGCCAACGGTGGCGGCAAGCTGATCGTCACCAGGGGCAAGGTCGTTGGGCTCAACCGCACGATCAGCGTGCAGCAGGAGGACGGCAGCTTCTCGAAGCTCGCGAACCTCGTCGCGTCGACCGCGAAGCTCGTGCCCGGCGACTCGGGCGGCCCGCTCATCGACGCGTCCGGGCGTGTGATCGGCGTCGACGCCGCCGGCTCTGCGAGCGGATCGAGCACGGTCGGCTTCGCGATCGCGATCAACAAGGCGGTGTCGATCACGAAGCAGATCGCGACCTCGCGCGCGTCCCAACTCGTTCATATCGGCGCGACGGCGTTCATCGGCATCCAGGCGCAGGACGGACCGAACGGCGTCCTCGTCGGCGGTGTCATCCCCGGGTCGCCCGCCGAGGCGGCCGGCCTCGCAGCAGGCGACGTGATCACCTCGATCGACAACGTCACGATCACCGATGCGGCGGACCTCCGCGCCGTGCTGTTCGGCCACCACCCGGACGACGCGATCACGATCTCCTACACCGACGCGGCCGGCACCCCCGCGACGGCGACGCTCACGCTGGCCGACGGCCCGCCGGTCTAGCTCCTAGCGCAGGAGCGCCTAGAGCCCTTCGCGCACGCGCCGGGGCAGCGAGGCCACGACGAGCTCGTACGAGTGGGCAACCAGCTCCGCGATCTCGTCGTCGGGGACCGAGCCGTCCAGCACGACCGTGTTCCAGTGCTTCTTGTTCTGGTGGTAGCCGGGCTGGACCGCGTCGTACGCCTTGCGGAGAAGCTCCGACCATTCGGGGTCGCACTTCAGATTGACGGTCGGCGGCTCGGCCTCGTGCGGGACGAGCGCGAACATCCTCCCTCCCACCTTGTAGACGGCGACGCCCAGGCCGAACGGATGGGTCTCGGCTGCGGCGGGCTTGGCCGCGCAGAGTTGCCGCAGGCGGGTGCGGGTCAACCGGGCTAGCGGCCGGGGCCAGGCACGACCTCGACGTCGTCGACGCGGAGGTGCGGCTGATCGGCAGGGATGAGCGCCGCAATGACAGGACGCTTGTCGGCCTTCGCGCGCAGGAGCGTCGGCGGCTTCTCGCTGATGTACGCATCCCCCCACTGGCGCAGGGCCGTCAACGCGACGCGCAGATCGAGGCCCTTGCGGGTGAGCCGGTACTCGTAGCGGGCCGGCCGTTCCTGGTAGAGCACGCGCTCGAGGATCCCCTCGTCGACCAGCCGGGCGAGCCGCTCGGCCAGCACGTTCCGCGAGATCCCGAGGCTCTCCTGAAACTCGTCGAAGCGACGGCGGCCGAGATACGCGTCGCGGACGATCAGGAGCGTCCAGCGCTCGCCCACGATCTCGAGCGCACGGGCGATCGAGCAGTTCTGGCCGTCGTAGTCACGCTTGAGCACAGGCCGAGGTTAGCAGCGTGAGTTGCGTGATGCAACGCACTCTAGTAGTGTCAGTTTCTCCATGCAACTGACCAGCTCGAGCGGCCCGCAATGACCGCCACATCGATCGCCGAGCGGCGCACGCTCGCGGCCACCGCGCGGCGGACGCTGCCGAACCGCGTCGCCTACGCGCTCGCGGCCGGCGTCATCGGCCTGGGGCTCTTCGCCTCCGTCACGCCCTCGCCCCTCTACCACCTCTACGCCAGCCGCTGGCACTTCGGGCCGCTGACGCTGACGCTCGTCTACGCGACCTACGCGTTCGGCGTCCTGGCCGCCCTGCTGCTGGCGGGCCGGGTCTCGGACGAGGTCGGCCGGCGGCCCGTCCTCCTCGTCTCACTGGCCGCGCTCGCGCTCTCGAGCGTAACCTTCATCGTCGCGTCCTCGCCTGCCTGGCTGTTCGCCGCCCGGGGGCTCCAGGGCCTCGCGACCGGTGCCGCGATCAGCGCTGCCGGCGCCGCGCTCCTCGACCTCCATCCGCGCCGCGACGCGGCCGCCGTCGGCCTCGCGAACGGCGTCGCGAGCGCGGCCGGCCTCGCGCTCGGGTTTCTCGTCTCCTCCGCGCTCGTCCAGCTGGGCGATGCGCCGCGCACGCTGCCCTACCTCGTCCTGTTCACCCTGTTCGCGATCGCGTTCATCGGCGCGTACTTCATGCCCGAGCCGGTCGAGGACCGCCGCCGCCTGCGGCTGACGGTCGCGCGGCCGAGCGTCCCCGCCTCTGCGCGGCGCCCGTTCGTGCTCGCGTCGCTTGCCGTCCTCTCCTCCTGGTCGATCGGTGGTCTCTTCTTCTCACTCGGCCCCGGGCTGGGCTCCCGCCTCTTCGACACCACGAATGCGATCCTCGCCGGGATCGGGATCGTCGTGCTGGCGGGGTCCGCGGCCATCGGCCAGCTCGTGCTCGGCCGCATCGCGCCGTGGGTCGGCGCGAGCGCCGGTTCCGTGGCGCTCGCCGCCGGCACGGTCTTGATCGTCTCGTCGGCCGCGATCGACTCGCGCAGCCTGTTCCTCGCGGGCGCGGTCATCGGCGGCATCGGCTTCGGAATTGCCTTCCTGGGCGGGCTCCGCTCGCTCGTCGCCTCGATCCCGCCGCACGAGCGCGCCGCCGTCCTCTCGGCCTTCTACATCGTCGCGTACGCGTCGCTGTCGATCCCGGCCGTGCTGGCGGGCGTCGCCGTCACCCACGTCGGCCTGACGACCACGTTCGAGACGTTCGGCAGCGTCGTCGCCGCCCTTGCGCTCGTGGTCGCGTTCGAGGCGTGGCGGACGCGGCCGACGCAGATTTGATGCCCGCCGAGGGGCCGCGGGGGGCCCTCGGCGCAGCATGGTTCAGCTGATGGTGATCTGAGCAGCGCCGGCCCGAAGCCGGTGTGTTCGTGCTGAAGAGGGGCGAGCCGGTGTTCGCGAGGTAGATGACCGTCGTCTTGCCGACGTGGATCACGGTCCTGTTCGCCGCGCCAAGGAGGCCGTCGGCGTTCGTCGCGATCGGCGTGATGACGCCGCCCGGCGTGATCTGCAGCAGCGACGTCGCCCGTCCGGTCGGGTCCATCGGCGATCAAGACGCTGCCGCGAGCGCACGACGGACTTTGCGTACTTTTTTGCTGAGTTCGCATAGATCCGGGTACGGTCGCCCGGTGCGCGGCCCGCTCACCCTCTTCGCGCTCGTCGGGGCAATCGCGACCTCCTCGACCGCACCGCCGAGGCTGACGATGGCCACGCCGATGCCGGCGTGGCTCGCACCCGGGGCTCGCTTCGTCGTCGGCGGGTCAACAAGCGCGTCGACTGTCGTGCTCCTCTCGGACGGTGTCCGGATCGGCTCGGCGGCAGCGGGCTTGGATGGACGGTTCTCGCTGCGTACGCGGGCGCCCCGCGCGGGCCGCCATCGGCTGAGCCTGGTGGTCCAGGGGGTTCGCGTGGGCATCGGGACACTGGTCGTGCGGCCGGTCATCCTCGCCGCGGTCGGCGACATCACGCCAGGCGAGGCGGTCGGGCCCGCGATCCGATCGCGGGGCGCGGCCTACCCCTGGGCGATCGTCGGGCCCGAGCTGAGCCGGGCCGACCTCACGACCGGCAATCTCGAGGGCGCGATCACGGATCGCGGGACCGCTGCGCCGGACAAGCAGTACCACTTCCGCGGCCCGGCGGCACTGCTGGCGGGAGCGCGCGGGCAAGCCGGCTTCGACGTGCTCACGGTGGCGAACAACCACTCACTGGACTACGGCGCTGTCGGGCTCGCGGACACACTCGCTGCGGCGCGACGTGCAGGCATTTCGACCATCGGCGGTGGCGGGACGCTCGGCGCCGCACGCCGCGCGGCGACGTTCGTGGCGGGCGGCCTCCGCGTCGCCTTCCTTGGCTACTCCGACATCGTCCCGGGCGGCTTCGCCGCCGGGCCGTCGTCGCCCGGGATCGCGCGTGCCGAGGTAGATCAGATCGCCGCCGACGTGCACGCCGCGAAACGGAGGAACGACGTGGTCGTCGCGTTCTTCCACTGGGGCGTGGAGTTGCGCGCCGCACCGGATGCGCGCCAGCGGATGTTCGCCAACGCGGCCCTCGGCGCCGGGGCGGCCGTGGTGCTCGGCGCGCACCCTCACGTTCTCGGCGCCGTCGACCGATCGCGTCGCGGCCTCGTCGCCTGGTCGCTCGGCAACTTCGTCTTCCCACCGGGGAGCGCGGCCGCAACCCGGACGGCGATCCTGCGCGTGCGGCTCACTGCCGCCGGCGTATCCGGCTTTGATCTCGTCGCGGCCCGGTCGGGGGTGCAGCCGTCACTGGGCTGATCCCACGCCGGGAAGATCGCGCACCGGAGGAACGTCCTGCGTGCAGTCATGTACCGCCAGCGAATCCGGCAGGAGGTCATCTACGGGCAGATCCGCGAGTACATGCAGGTTGCGGAGCAGGTCATCGCCCGCCGAGAGGCGCTCGGCCTCGCGCCGGGACGCGTATGGACGCCCGTCGTCGGCCGCGGCAACGAGGTCGTCTGGGAGCTCGACTATGCCGATCTTGCGACCTTCGAGCGTGAGAACGCGGCCTTCTATGGCGACGCGGAGGCAGGCAAGCACTGGCGTGCCCTCTGGCAGCTCGCGATTCAGGGCTCCACTCACGACGAGTTGCTGCAGGAAGCCCCGCACATCGCCTAGGCCGTCTCGCCGCGCTCGACGCTTTACGACGTGGCGGGGATGCTGCGCGACTCGGCTTCGCGGACGCGCCCGGCGAGCGCCTCGATGAGCGCCCACGCCATCTCGGGATGACTCTCGAGGAAGGGACGGAAGCTCCAGACGGGTAGCTGATAGCCATGGACCTCGGTGTCCGCCGTCACCGTCGCGCTCCGCGCCGACTTGTCGATCAGAGCCATCTCGCCGAATGCGTCGCCGGCGCCAAGCCGGCCGACCTCCTGGCCGCGAATCGTGACGGTCACCTCGCCCCGCTCGATCACGACGAATGTCCGGCCGACCTCGCCCTCCTGGGCGATCGTCTCGCCGGCGGCATAGGTCCGCTCCATGAACTCGCCCGCCAGCTGCTCAAGGAAGCGATCGTCGGCCCCGGCGAACAGCGGGACACCCTGGATCAGCTCGACGGTGGGCGCGGCCACGCGCGGATCCTACCCGGCGAGGGGGCGGCGATCGCCCGGCCGGCCTGCCTGCGCGGTCACCCGACGGCCCACCGGCCGCGGGCCAGTGGGTGGTCTCCGGACTCTCGTCGCGCGCGTTTCCTGTGCATCGCCGGCCCGTCGATGCCTTAGACGGGGCGCGGTCGCCAAGGCTCGTGCTCGTGCGCGAGCCAGACCAGCTCGGGGTCGAGAGCGCGCACCCGCAGCTGGCCTTCGGTCTGCGGCTCGTCGAGCTCGCCGAACCAGACCGCCACGTCGCCGCCGACGACCACCGGACGCTCGCCGCTCTCGACGACGACAACCTGCATGCCGCGTGTGTGACCCGGCGCCGGGACGAGCCGGAGCCCGGGAAGTAGCTCAAGCTCGCCGTCGACAGGTACATACCGCACACCCGGGTCCGCGCCCCATTCGCGAACCGTGTAGTCGTCCTCGCTGCGAGCGTCGTCGA
>Ga0136846_1213795_pt1 | contig 13006 bp, 8 predicted proteins | sample HopSoiMetagenom2_FD_96841 | JGI IMG/M metagenome (GOLD analysis project Ga0136846, IMG submission 96841) | Grasslands soil microbial communities from Hopland, California, USA - 2 Assembly 2016 (version 4) | ecosystem: Environmental > Terrestrial > Soil > Grasslands | place: USA: Hopland... | reverse complement strand
CGTGGCCGCTGCTGGTCGTGCTGTGCGACACCCACTTCGGCGCGCTGCTGTGCGATCTCGGCGCCTTCGACGAGAGCCGGCGCATGCTCGAGGGCTGCATCGATTCGCTGTCCTCGCACCCGCGCGGGCCGTTCCTGGCCGCCGCGCACGCCGCGCTGGCGCGCACCCTGCTGGCCACGCTGCGCATCGCCGACGCCGTCGCGCAGATGGACGCCGCCATGGCGCTGCTGCGCACCTGCGACGGCCCGCGCGACCTCGCGGCCAACCTGATCCTGCACGCCCGCGTGCTGGCCGCGGCGTCGCAGCCGGGCCGCGCCGTCGATGCGCTTGCCGAGGCGCGCTCGCTGGTCGAGGCGCGCGGCTTCGACGCGATGCGCGTCGCGCTGCACCAGGCCGAGGCCGACCTGCATCACCGCTTCGCACTCGCGCGCCCCGAGGGCATGGCGCTGCCGTCGGCCGCGCTGCACCACGGCGAGGCCGCGCTCGCGCACGGCCAGCGCCTGACCGGCTGGAGCCCGCGCGCGACGCTGCTGGATTTCCTCGCCGAACGCTGGGCCGACACCGGCGACCACGAGCGGGCCTACGGCTATGCGCGGCGCGCCCTCGCCGCCAAGGAGCGCGAGACGGCCCAGAAGATGAGCTATCCCCTGGCGCTGCTGCGCGTGCGCCGCCACGCCGAGGTGCGCGCCGGCCCGCCGCCGGCCGTCGCGCCGAACCCGTCCGCCGCGGCGCGGCTGCTGCTTCCCGTGAACCGCCGCGCGCCGCGCATCCTGTGACATCCAACCAGAGCCTGCACCCATGAACTTCGCTCCCCTTCCCACGCCGCGCTGCCCCCGATCCCTGCGCCCGCTCACGCTCGGCATCGGCCTGGCGCTGCTGACGATGTGCGCCGGCGCCGCGACGCGGCCACAGGCGGCGGACGCCCACCGCGTGGCGCAGGCGGTCGACGCCGCCCACGAGCGCGCCGGCGTGGCGCTGGTCGCGCGCACGTCGCTCGTCAACCAGTTCGGCCAGACCGTCGTGCGCGCGAGCCAGACCTGGCAGGGCCACCGCGTCTGGGGTTCGGAGGTGGTGGTGCGCTCGGACAAGGCAGGCAGGTCGACCATCGCCGCCAGCACCGCGTCGACGAACGTCTCGCCGGCCGGCACGCCCAAGCTGACGTCGGACCAGGCGATCGCCGTCGCGCGCCGCGCGATCGGGCTCAAGGGACGCGCCGCGCCGCCCAGGTCCGAGCTGGTGGTGTTTCCCACGCAGTACACCGGCGACGTGCGCATCGCCTGGAACGCGTCCACGCACCGCTACGGCTTCGACCGTGCCAACAGCGTGATGGCGGTGCGCCCGGCCGACGCGTACGTCTGGGCCTACGAGGTGCACCTGTTCGCCGACAACCGCCTCGACGGCGTGCGCGACATGACCTACGTGGTCGACGCGCGCACCGGCGCGATCCTGCACGTGCGCGACGGCCGGCAGGCCCTCGTGCCGATGAACCCGCCGGTGCAGCTGCCCGACGACGTCGCCGCCGTCGGCACCGGCTACAGCCAGTACAGCGGCGTCGTCAGGCTCGACACGACGATGCACGCCGACGGCAGCTTCCAGATGATCGACCGCACCCGCGGCTCGCGCTGGAACCCGTACCTGCACGACAACTTCTACGACGACCAGGGCAACCAGGTACTGGCGCCCGACGGCAACCCGATCTCCGTCATCGGCCTGCAGTCGATCACCGAGACGCACGAGGGCTTCGGCGACAGCTGGGTCGCCGACAACCGGTGGTTCGACGGCAACCCGACCGACACCTGGGGCGACGGACGCCAGTTCGTGATGTTCCCCTACGGCGGCGAGACCACCGCCAACGGCCAGACCGCGGCCGTCGACGCGCAGCACGGCATGGCGCTGAGCTGGGACTTCTACCTGAACGTCTTCGGCCGCAACGGCATCGACAACATCGGCACCTCGCCGATCTCGGTGGTGCACATCGTCGACGGCGACGCGAACTACTACGACAACGCGTACTGGAGCGACTACGTCTTCGGCATGTTCTATTCGGACGGCACGAGGAATCCGGGCGTCGACCCGAACACGGGCCTGCCCACGCCTGCGAACCCGAAGGGCTTCGACACGCTGACCTCCATCGACATCATCGGCCACGAGATGACGCACGGCGTCACCGCGAATTCCGATGGCCTCGACTACGACGGCGAGACGGGCGGCCTCAACGAGGCGACGTCCGACATCATGGGCTCCATGGTCGAGGCCTGGGCCACGCGCACGGGCCCGGATTGGCGGATCCCCGACACGGGCACCGACTGGAAGATCGGCGCGCAGATCTCGGATTCGCCGCTGCGCTCGATGATCCATCCGAGCGTCGACGGCGTCAGCTCCGACGCCTGGTACGCGGGCATCCAGTACCTCGACGTGCACTTCAGCAGCGGGCCGCTGAACCGCTTCTTCTACTTCCTGTCGCAGGGCGCGTCACCGGATCCGGGCTCGGACTCGTACAGCCCGTACCTGCCCGAGGGCATGAAAGGCATCGGCAACGACCATGCGGCGCACATCTGGTACACGGCGATGACCGAGTGGCTGACGCCGCTGGCCAGGTACGCCGACGCGCGCAACGCGGCCATCAACGCGGCGGAGGAGGACTACGGCCCCGGCACGCCCGAGGTCGAGGCCGTCAGGAAGGCGTTCGCGGCCATCAACGTCGGCAGCGCCACCGACACGCCGCGGGTCCGCATCGACTTCCCCGTCACCCATCCGGGCGGCAGCGCGCTCAACAGCTTCGGCAACGGCGCGTTCACGCGCATGCCCATCGTGGCCATGGGGACGACCGTGCACCTGGCCGCCGAGGTCCACAACACGACCGACACCCGCGTCACGTGGAAGACCGGCGGCGCCAGCGGCGCCTTCAACAGCCGCGGCTTCCGGAACGCGGGCGGCACCGTCACGGCCGACGGCGGCTGGTCGCCCGACAGCGTCTGGGGCTTCCATTCGATGACGGTCACCAGCAACGCCGATCCGCTGCAGTTCGCCGAGGGCGTCGCCTGGGTCATCGACGCCGATGCCGATGGCGACACGGAGTTCGACGCCATCGATCTCGGCGGCGTCGCGCTGTCCTGGGGACTGGACGGCTGGGTCGAGGCGAGCCACAGCATGGTGGGCGACGGCTTCGACGACAGCATGGACGTGACCGCCATCGTCGAGGCGTTCCGCAACGCGTACGGCGGCGCGTGAGGCGGCGACGGATGGCGCCGTCGCGCGATGCGTGGCGGCCGTCCGTGCCGCCGCCGTCAGGCGCTGAAGCTGATGAAACCGAGCGTCCGGGCCCGCGTGACGGCGTGCTTGCGCGAGCCCGCGCCCAGCTTGTTGAACAGGTTCTTGAGATGCCACTTGACCGTTTCGTCGCTCATCGCGATGGCCTTGGCGATCTCCTTGTTGGAGTAGTTGCGCGCGAGCAGCAGCAGGATGCTGCGTTCCTTGGGCGTCAACGACTTGCCCGCTGGCCGGCGCTCGCGGTCGTCGCCCGCGGCCGGCGCCGCCGCCGGCGTGGCCTCGACGTCGCTCGCGCGCGCCGTGCGCCGGCGCAGCCGGGCGAGCGCCAGCGGGTAGTTCATCTTCTGGGTCGACTCCTGCTCCTTGGCCTGCAGCGCCTGGCGTGCGTGGCCGTAGGCGCGCGCATGGTCGCCCGCCTCGGCCCAGCGCTCCGCCAGGAACGCGTACAGCCGCGCCGGCGCCTTCCAGCCCTCGATGGCCAGGCCCTGGGCCAGCGTGGCCTCGGCGAAGTGGAGAGCACCGCTGGGCAGGACCATGTCGGCGGGCGGGGCTAGGTCGAAGCGGTGGTGCAGGTCGGCGAGCACGTCGCTCACGCCCACCCGCAGCGAGTCGAGCGCGAAGCGCGTGATCATCTCCTGGGCCTCGGCCAGCACCGCGAGCGCGTCGTCCACGCGGCCGGCGGCGGCGAGCACGCGGGCCTGGAAGATCAGGTTCAGCGCGAGGTTGTGGCTGAAGCCGGTCTCGCGATACATGGCGATCGCCTCGGCCATCGGCTCCAGCGCCTCGATCGGGCGCTCCATCGCGAGCAGCGTCTGCGCCAGCGCGGCGCACGCGATCGCCACGTGCATGCTGCGCGGCACCACCGACAGCTGCAGGATGGCCTCGCTGAGCAGCGCGCGGCTCTCGTCGAGCGCGCCGAGCGTCTGCAGCAGCTCGCCGGCGCGCGTGTCGGCGGCGCCGATCAGCGTGGGCCAGCCGGTGGCGCGTGCCCGGGTAGCGGCGAGGTCGAAGCAGTCGCTGGCCATGTCCATGTCGCCGGTGCCCTGGCGCGCGGCGCCGGCGTTGATCAGGGCCACGATCTCGAGCCGCACCATGCCCACCTGGCGCGCCTGCTCGGCGGCGTGCTGGAAGACGGCGGCGGACGTGGACGGATTGCGAAACGACAGCCCCAGCGCGCGCGCCGCGCTCCACAGCGCGTCCCACGCGATGCAGGCCGCGGGCCACGCCTGGCCGGGCGGCTCCAGTCCCAGCGTGGATTCGAGCTCGGGCTGCGTGAACGAACGCTCGTAGCTCGCCCACATGCGCGCGACCGCGAGCCGCTCCGGTGCGCCGCTCGCGGCGTAGAACGCGATCGCCTGCTCGAGGGCCGCGAGCTCGCGTTCGCGCTGGCCGCGCGTCTTGGCCAGCAGGCTCTCGACGAGGAAGGCGTCGCCTTCGGCCTGCGCGTCGTAGACGGGGTCGAGGTGCGCGCGCGCCTCGGCCAGCCAATGTTCGGCGGCGTCGAACTCGCACAGCAGCGACTTGGCCTCGCACACGGCGAGCGCGGCGCGGGCGCGGTGCGGTGCCGGCGTCGCGACGCGCGCGGCCGATGCGGCGCCGGGCGGCGCCAGCACGCCGTTGGCCAGGCGCACGGCCCGCGTGCCGTCACGCTGGCGCAGGTGCCATGCAAGGGCGACCGTGGCCGCCACGCGCTCTTCGCCGCGCAGCTCGGACACCGAGGTCTCGAGCGCGGATACTTCCTCTTCGGCGGCGAACAACTGCATGCTCGAATTGTAGGGATCGGGCCGCGCGCGGGCCACCGTTGGAACCCGCGCCTGCAGAGCGCGCCGCGACCTCTCAGAGGGGCACGCGTGCGCCGACCAGCGCGGCCTCGAGCGCGGCGACCAGGCCGGCCACGTCGCCGGGCGCGACCTCGCGCCATCCCGGCGCCGCGGCCAGGCCGCACGCGGCCGTCGCCACCACCGGCAGCCCGTGCGCGAGCGCCAGCAGCAAGGCGTGCGGCGCATGTTCGACGTGCGCCGGCAGGGCGACGACGTCGGCTCGCGCTATCCACGTGGCGTCGCGATAGCTCGCGTGCTCGACATCGATCCCGCGCCACAGGCCGGCGTCCGTCGAGGGCGTGCCCAGCACCAGCAGGCGCCAGCCCAGTTGCCGCAGCGCCCCTGCGACTTCGTGCGCGCCCTTGCGCGCCAGCGCGCTCGCGGGAAACACCACCAGCGGCGTCGATGTCGACGCGCGCCGCGACGCGGGCGCGGCGTCGGTGGCCGGCGCGATCCAGTCCAGGCACTCGACCTGCGCCAGGCCAAGGCCGCGCAGGTGACGCGCGACGTCCGCGTGCGGCGTCACCAGCCGGCGCGCGCCGCGCAGCGCGCGCAGCTCGGCGTCGCACCGGCGCGCGTCGGCGCGGAAATCGCGCAGGGACGGAGCGCCGGGCCAGCGCCGCGCCGCGGCGTCGAGCCGGCGCTGCAGTTCACCCGCCGGCAGTGCGTGCACGAGCACGTCGTAATGGCGTCCCTGCAGCGCGCCCGCTTCGGCCAGCGACGCCAGCAGGCCCTGGTCGACGACCAGGTGCGCATGCCGCGGCTCGATGCGCCGGGCGAGGTCACGGGCGATCCACCCGTTCGCGCGCAGGACGGCGTCCTGGCGCCCGCCGCCCTCGCCAGCGCGGCGCCGCAGCAGCAGCAGGCTGCGTCGCCACGCTGCGAGCCGTGCGACGACCTGGCGTCCCTGGCCCACCGGCGTCCAGGCGCCGCGCCGCGTCCAGGGCACGAACCAGTCGGCGTCGATGGCCTGCGTAGCCAGCCAGCGCGCGAACTCCGGCGTCCACGTGTCGACCAGCACCGCGCTGCGCCCGACGAACACGGCCGGCGGCGTGCCGGGATGGCGGAAGCAGCGCACCTGGTCGCAGGTGAGGCAGCCGCGCGCGGGCGGCGGCGTGGCGCGCGCGGCCACGGGCGCGACGGGGCGGCCCGCGGCCGCGGGGGCACACGCGTCCCTGCGCGCCTGCGCGGCGCGCATGCGAACCACGAGCTCGTCGCCCGTCAACTCGACCTCGAGCCGCCAGTCGAACGACGCGGACAGGCGCAGATCGACGTAGTTCCAGGAGACGGTGGCGTCGGCCGCGTCCGTCGCGGCGGGGGCGCCCTCGATGCGCGCGGTGTGCGCGTGGCGCTCCACCAGGGTCATGCCGCACCGCAGCGCGCAGGCCGCGAGCGCGTTCGACAGCTGGCACAGTCCGCCGGCGACCACCGGCACGACGCAGCCGGCGCGAATCTCGCGGCCCTCGACGAAGCCGCGCCCGCGCGTCGGCCGTCCGAGCTGCTTCCAGAAGCTGAACACGCTGCCGGCCGGCACCACGACGCCGTCGAACGCGCGCCGCGCGACGCGCAGGTTCTGCACCTTGCCGGCCACCAGCCGGAACTCGTCCTCGCGGCCGTCGCGCCACAGCGGCGAGCGGCGCTCCGCCACGACCGTCGCGCCGCTCAGCGCGTCTCCGGCGCGATGGCACCGGACGCGCGCGCAGCGCAGGTCGTGCCAGGCGCGCAGCGCGACGAGCCGCCAGACGCGCAGGCGCAGCCACGCGGCGTCCAGGCGCGTGGGCAGCGTCCAGGGGACGATGCTGCCAGGCGCCGCGTCCATCGCGCGCAGGGCCGGGCGGGCCGCGGGAGTCCGCGCTGCGGCCGGTGCCCGCGCGGCGGACCGGCCGAAAAGTCGACTCCACGGCCCCATGTTCGAGACGGCGCGGCGCCGACGAGATTCGAAAGGAGTGCAAGCGTAGCACCCGGGCCTCAATCGTCCGGCGCCACGCGCGTCGCGTCCTCCACGCCGTCGCCATATTTCTCGCGCACGCGATTCCGGTACTGCTGCGGGCTCTGCGGCTTGACGAACAGGGCCGTCACCTCGGGGTGGGCGTCGCGGATGCGGCGTTCGATGTCGGCGATCATCTGCTCGATCTGCGGCGCGGTCAGCGCGTCGTCGAACTCGAAGCTCATCGCCGCCATCACCTGGTCGGGCGCGAGGTGCAGCGTCAGCACGCCGTTCGCGCGCGACGTGCCGCAGGCGGCGTTGGCGATGTCCAGCAGCGACTGCACCAGCTCGCCGTCCGCGCGCTCGCCGATCAGCAGGCTCTTGCTTTCGCGCAGCAGCAGCGTCGACGTGCCCGCGAGCACCAGGCCGATCAGGATCGAGGCGATGCCGTCGGCCTGCGGCAGGTCGAAATGCGCCGCGAGCACCGTGGCGACCGCGGCGATGACGATGCCCGTCAGCGCCGCGCTGTCCTCGAAGACGACCATGAACAGCGGCGGATCCTTGCTCTTGAGGAAGGCCTCGTACCAGCCGAGCTCGCCCTTGGCCTTGCTGAACTGGCGCACCGAGACCGCCCATGACCAGCCCTCGAACACGAATGCTGCAGCCAGCACGACCTCGCTGACCAGCGCGTTCTCGATCGGCTCGGGGTGGCGCACGCGCTGTACGCCCTGCACGATGGACACGCCGGCGCCGAGCGCGAACACGAGCAGGGCGACGACGAAGCTCCAGAAGTACAGCTCGCGTCCGTAGCCCGCCGGGTGGTCGCGGTCGGGCGTGCGACGCGCGCGACGCATGCCGTACAACAGCAGCACCTCGTTGCCGGTGTCGACGAACGAGTGGATCGCCTCGCTGAGCATCGCCGAACTGCCCGTGGTCGCGGCCGCCCCGGCCTTCGTGGCGGCCACGAGCAGGTTGCCGGCCAGCGCGGCCCAGACGGCCGTGCGCGAGCCGGCGCCCCCGCCTTCGACGTCGGCCATCAGCGGGCGAGCAGCCGGCGCGCCCGCGCGATGACGTTGTCGGCGCTGAAGCCGAATTCCTTCATCAGCACCTTGGCCGGCGCCGACGCGCCGAAGTGGTCGATGCCGATCACGTCGCCGGCCTGGCCGACCCAGCGCTCCCAGCCGAACGTCGCGCCGGCCTCGACCGCCAGGCGCCGCGTGGCCGACGGCGGCAACACCGCTTCGCGGTAGCTCGCGGGCTGCGCCTCGAACAGGTCCCAGCTGGGCATGGACACGCAGCGCACCTTGACGCCTTCCTGGCCGAGCGCCTCGGCGGCGGCCACGATCAGGCTCACCTCCGAACCGCTGGCGATCAGGATCAGGTCCGGCTCGTCATGCTCCGCGCCGTCGATGACGTAGGCGCCCCTGGCCAGGCCGGCGGCGGCCGGATGCCTGCCGCGGTCCAGCGTGGGCACGTCCTGGCGCGTGAGCACGAGCAGCACCGGGCGATCCTTCATCGTCACCGCGACCTTCCAAGCGACGGCCGTCTCGTTGGCGTCCGCCGGCCGGATCACCGTGAGCCCGGGGATCGCGCGCAGGCTGGCGAGCTGCTCGATCGGCTGGTGGGTGGGGCCGTCCTCGCCGAGCGCGATGGAGTCGTGGGTGAACACGTGCAGCGCGTGCAGCTTCTGCAGCGCGGCCAGGCGGATCGCGGGACGCATGTAGTCGGAGAAGATCAGGAAGGTCGAGCCGTAGGGAATGAAGCCGCCATGCGCGGCCATGCCGTTGACGATCGCGGCCATCGCATGCTCGCGCACCCCGAAGTGCACGTTGCGGCCGGCCCACGAGATCCCCGCCTTGTCGGCGCCCTCGATGGGCTTCGCGTCGACCGCGGGCTTCGGCCCGAAGTCGCCCTGGTCGACCAGGTTGGTGTGGGTGGACGGGTCGAGGTCGGCCGAGCCGCCCACCAGCGCCGGAAGCCGGGACGCGATCGCCGCGAGGATCTGCTTGCCCGCCACGCGCGTGGCCAGGCCCTTGTCATCGGCGGGAAAGACGGGCATGTCGGCATCCCAGCCCTCCGGCAGGTCGCCGCGCAGGCGCGCCTGGAGCTGCGCATGCTCCGCGGGGAACGCCTTCGCGTACGCCGCCATGCGCTCGTTCCAGCCGGCCTCGGCCTTCTCGCCGGCGGCCCGCGCCTCGCCGAACTTGCGCGCCGCGTCCTCGGGCACGAAGAAGTCGGGCGCCTCCGGCCAGCCGAGCTTGTCCTTGGTGGCCTTGACGTTCTTGTCGCCGAGCGGCGAGCCGTGCGCCTTGAAGCTGTCCTGCAGCGGCGAGCCGTAGCCCAGGTGCGTGCGCACGAGGATCAGCGTCGGCCGCGTGGTGTCGGCCACGGCCTCGCGCAGGGCGCGGTCGATCGCGTCGACGTCGTTGCCGTCGGCCACCTTGATCGCCTGCCAGCCGTAGGCCTCGAAGCGCCGGGCCTTGTCTTCCGTGAACGTGATGTCCGAGCCGGCCGACAGCGTGACCTCGTTGTCGTCGTACAGGCACACGAGCTTGCCCAGCTGCAGGTGTCCGGCGAGCGACGCGGCTTCCGACGCGACGCCTTCCATCAGGTCGCCGTCGCTGACGATCGCCCACGTGCGGTGGTCGACGACGGCGTGGCCGTTGCGGTTGTAGGTGCCGGCCAGCTGCGCCTCGGCGATCGCCAGGCCCACCGCGTTGGCCAGGCCCTGGCCCAGCGGGCCGGTGGTCACCTCGACGCCGGGCGCGTGGCCGCGCTCGGGGTGGCCCGGGGTGCGGCTGCCCCATTGGCGGAACTGCTTTAGGTCGGCTATCGCCAGCCCGTACCCCGTCACGTTCAGCAGGCTGTACAGCAGCGCCGAGCCATGGCCGGCCGACAGCACGAAGCGGTCGCGGTCGGCCCACATCGGGTTGGCGGGGTGGTGCTTGAGGAAGCGCGTCCACAGCACGTAGGCCATCGGGGCCGCGTCGAGCGGCAGGCCGGGGTGGCCGCTGTCGGCCTTCTGCACCATGTCCACGGACAGGAAGCGGAGCGTGGCGATGCATTGCTGGTCGAGCTGGTCGGACATGGTGTTCCTTCAACGGAGGCGGCCGGCCATGGCCGGGTATGGCCATTGCTCCGCCGGGATGCGAACCGGGGATTGGAGCGGCAAGAGGCTTGCCCGCGCCGGCGCGCCTTCTGGCCTGCTCGCCTTCTGCCTTCTACATCCCACCTTCCATCCTCGTTCAGCGAACCGGCTCCCCGATGACAGGCTCTCCTCACGACGTGGTCTTCCTGGTCGACGTCGACAACACCCTGCTGGACAACGACCGCATCGTCGCCGACCTGCGCGAGCACCTGGTGCAGGCGTTCGGCGCCGAGTGCGCGGACCGCTACTGGGCGCGCTTCGAGCAGCTGCGCGCGCAGCTGGGCTATGCCGACTACCTGGGCGCGCTGCAGCTCTATCGGCAGGACATCGAGCGCCGCGGCGTGGCGGCGCACGCGCTGCTGCAGATGTCCGGCTTCCTGGTCGACTACCCCTTCCGCGAGCGCGTGTTCCCCGGCGCATTCGACGCGCTGTCGCACCTGGGCCACCTGGGGCCGACGGTGATCCTGTCGGACGGCGACGTCGTGTTCCAGCCGCGCAAGATCCATCGCTCGGGGCTGTGGCGCGCGGTCGACGGGCGCGTGCTGATCTACGTGCACAAGGAAGCCATGCTCGACGAGGTGCGACGCGCGTTTCCCGCGCGCCACTACGCGATCGTCGACGACAAGCCGCGCATCCTCGGCGCGTTCAAGGCGGCCTGGGGAGCCGGCGTGACCACCATCTTCCCGCGCCAGGGCCACTACGCACGGGACGCCGCGGAAGTGGCGAAGTGGCCGGCGCCCGACGTCGCGGTCGACCACATCGGCGAGCTCGCACGCACGAATCTTGCCGGTTGGATCCCCTCCAGGAGCGAACCATGAACGCCACGAAGCAACTGCACGACCTCGGCCAGAGCCTGTGGCTCGACAACATCAGCCGCGAGACGCTGCGCGACGGCACGCTCGCGAAGCTGATCGCCGAGTATTCGGTCACCGGCCTGACGTCCAACCCGACCATCTTCGAGAAGGCCATGAGCGAGGGCGATGCATACGACGACGCCATCGCGAAAATGGCGCGCGACGGCCGCTCCACCGAGGACCTGTTCTTCGCGCTGGCGGTGGAGGACCTGCAGCAGGCGGCCGACCTGTTCCTGCCGGCGCACGAGGCCAGCGGCGGGGTGGACGGCTGGGCCTCGCTGGAGGTGTCGCCCCTGCTGGTCAACGACACGCAGGCCACGATCCGATGGGCGGCCAGCCTGTGCCAGCAGGCCAGCCGCAAGAACCTGTTCATCAAGATCCCCGGCACGCCCGAGGGCATTCCCGCGATCGAGGAGTCGATCTACGCCGGGGTGCCGATCAACGTCACGCTGCTGTTCTCGCGCGAGCAGTACCTGGCCGCGGCCGAGGCCTACATGAAGGGCATCGAGCGCCGGCTCAACGGGGGCAAGTCGCCGCTGGTGGAATCGGTGGCCTCGCTGTTCGTCAGCCGCTGGGACACCGGGGTCAAGGACACGGTGTCGCCGGAGTACCAGAACAAGCTGGGCATCGCGATCGCGATGCGCACGTACAAGGCCTACCGCGAGCTGCTCGATTCACCGCGCTGGAAGAAGCTCGCGGCCGCCGGCGCGCATCCGCAGCGGCTGCTGTGGGCCAGCACCGGCACCAAAGACCCGAAGGCGCCGGAGACGCTGTATGTCGAGGCGCTGGCCGCGCCCGACACGATCGACACGATGCCGTCCAAGACGCTCAAGGCCTTCGCGGAGCGCGGGCGGGTCGGCGCGACGATGCCCGCCGACGGCGGCATGTGCGAGCAGGTGATCGAGGAGATCCGGCGCCAGGGCGTGGACATCGAGGCGCTGGCCGACAAGCTGCAGAAGGACGGCGGCGACGCGTTCGCGAAGTCGTGGAACGCGCTGTTGGGCGGCCTCGAGGAGAAGGTGACCAGGCTCACGGCGACCACGCCCAGCTGATGGCCAACCCGCTCGTCATCGCGCCGTCGATCCTGTCCGCGGACTTCGGCCGGCTCGCCGACGAGGTGCGCGCCGTCGACGCGGCGGGCGCCGACTGGATCCACGTCGACGTGATGGACGGTCGCTTCGTGCCCGTCCTCACGTTCGGCCCGGTGGTGATCGAGGCGGTGCGGCGCGCCACGACGAAGCCGCTCAACGTCCACCTGATGATGGTCGAGCCCGAGCGCATGCTGGAGGACTTCATCAAGGCGGGCGCCGACCACCTGCTGGTGCAATGCGAGCCGGCCTCCACGATCCACCTGCACCGCGTGCTCTCGCGGATCCGGGATCTCGGCGCGAAGGCGGGCGTGGTCATCGATCCGGGCAGCCCGATCGCGTTCGTCGAGCACGTGCTGCACCTGTGCGACGTCGTGCTGGTGATGACCGTCAACCCCGGCTTCGGCGGCCAGAAGTTCCTGCCCGAGATGCTGCCCAAGATCACGGCGCTGCGCCGCCTGTGCGACACCCGCGGCCTGCAGCCGTACATCGAGGTCGATGGCGGCACCAACGGCGACAACGCGTGGCAGGTGGTGGAAGCCGGCGCCGACGCGCTGGTCGCGGGCTCGGCCGTGTTCGGCTCCGGCGACTACGCGCGCGCCATCGGGCGCCTGCGCGCGCACGCGCGTCCCGCTTGAGCACGCCCGCGCGAGCGAGCGCGGCCGCCCTCATTGACGCCGGTCAAGAGCCGGTGTCGTCCTACACGAAACTGTCATGAAGCCGGATTAAGATGCATCCATCGCAGGTACAGAACCGGCCGCACATTGGGCGGAACCACGGGAACCCGTCACCCGGTAGCTGCAGACCGTCTTCGTGATCCGTCACGTTGTCCGGAAGTCAAAAGCCCTCCCCGGAGGGCTTTTCCTTTTTTTGACGGCGAATCCAGGCCCCTGCCGGCG
>Ga0136846_1229951_pt1 | contig 13007 bp, 11 predicted proteins | sample HopSoiMetagenom2_FD_96841 | JGI IMG/M metagenome (GOLD analysis project Ga0136846, IMG submission 96841) | Grasslands soil microbial communities from Hopland, California, USA - 2 Assembly 2016 (version 4) | ecosystem: Environmental > Terrestrial > Soil > Grasslands | place: USA: Hopland... | reverse complement strand
CGAGACGTACATCAAGCAGTTCCAGCCACAGGGCGTCTACCCGCTTGGCTACTACTCGCACAACCTGCACTTCATCATGGTGTCGGCGCAACTCTCGGGCGAAGCGGCCATTGTCGTCGAGGCGGCCGGCAAGCTCGCGCGCAACATTCCCGACGAGGTGGCGAAGGCGGTGCCGCTCGTCGTGCCGATGAAGGCAGGCCCGTATTGGGCGCATGCGCAGTTCAGCGATCTCGCGACGGTGCTGGCGCTTCCCGATCCCGGCGCGGAGCTGCCGTACCTGCAGGTCGCTTGGCGCTATGCGCGCGGCGTGGCGTTCGCGCAAAGCGGCAATCCCGAAGCGGCGCGGACGCAGCTCGCCGACATCGAGCGCATCGTCAAGACGGCGGATTACAGCGCGTTCAACGCCTGGGGAATTCCGGCGAAGGATGTCGGGCTCATCGCGGCCCATGTGCTGCGCGCGCGCATCGCGCAGGCGGGCAACGACCTCGATGCGGCAGTCCGCGAGCTCGAAGCAGCCGTTGCCATCCAGGACACGCTGCCCTACATGGAGCCGCCGTACTGGTACTACCCGCTGCGACAGACGCTGGGCGCGGTCCTGCTCCTGAAGGGCGATACGCAGCGCGCCCGTGATGCGTTCAGGGAGAGCCTGGCGCGCACGCCGAATAATGCCTGGTCGCTGTATGGCCTGAAGACGACATTCGAGCGCCAGGGTATGGCGGCGGAAGCGCGCGAAGCCGAGAAGTATTTGGCGCGCGCCTGGAGCGGCGATCGCAAGCGGCTCGACCTGCAACGTTTGTAAACCGATTCGTACCGGAGGGGTCATGAAGCAGCTCATCGCATTCTTTGCAGCATTGTTCGCAGTCAGCGCACTCGCGCACGAGGAAGACGCCGGTAGGGCAACCGGGAAGATCGGTACCGTGAGCTTCGCCAATTCGTGCAACCCGCAGACGCAGGCGAAGGTGCAGCGCGGCGTGGCGATGCTGCATTCCTTCTGGTGGCCGGAGGGCGAGCGCACGTTCCAGGAAATCGCGGCGGAAGATCCGAGCTGTGCGGCGATCGCCGCGTGGGGCTTTGCGTCGATCCTCATGTACAACCCCTTTGTCGGCGTGGTGCCGCCGAACGAAACACCGCGGGCCCAGGGCGCCATCGCCAAGGGCCGTGAGCTCGGCGCCAAGACCGAACGGGAAAAGGACTATCTCGAGGCGGTGGCGGCGTACTGGGACGACTTCACCAACCGCACCGAGCGCCAGCGCGCGGTGGCCCGCTCCAAAGCGTACCAGGCGCTCGCCGCCAAGTACCCGAAGGATGACGAAGCGCAGATCTTCAATGCGCTGTATCTCATCGCAATCCAGGAGCGCTCCGACCAGACGTACAGCGATTCGCTGAAGGCGGCGGCGATCCTCGAGAAGCAGTTCGCCAAGCACCCGAGCCATCCGGGCATCGCGCACTATCTGATCCATGCCTACGATGCGCCGCCAATCGCGCAGAAGGGCCTGCCGAGCGCCAAGCGCTATGCGAGCATTGCGCCCGACGCGCCGCATGCGCTGCACATGCCCTCGCACATCTTTACGCGGGTGGGCGCCTGGCAGGATTCGATCTCGACCAATCGGCGCTCCGCCGGTGTCGCGCTACGCGGCAAGGAGGGGGACGACGCCCTGCATGCGCTCGACTACGTGGTGTACGCGCAGCTGCAGCTCGGACGCGACGGCGAAGCCCGCAACACCATGACCGAGGCGATGAGTATTAGCGGCAGCACGCCGCGTTTCATCGCGCCTTATGCGCAGGCCGCGATGCCTGCGCGCCTCGCGGTGGAGCGCGGCGCCTGGCGCGAGGCGGCCCAGCTGCAGCCCGCGCAGAGCAAATTCCCCTTCACCGAGGCGATCACCTATCAGGCGCGCGCGATTGGTGCCGCGCGCATGGGCGACGCAGCCGCGGCAAAGGCCGACCTCGAGCAGATCGTCCAGCGGCGCGATGCGCTGCGCGCGGCGAAGAACGACTACTGGGCGACCGAAGTCGAAGTGATGCGCCTCTCGGCCGCGGCGTGGACCACGCTCGCGGAGAATCGCGCGGACGAGGCGCTTGGCCTGATGCGTGAGGCGGCGGACCTCGAGGACAAGAACGAGAAGCACCCGGTGACGCCGGGGCGCATTCTGCCCGCGCGCGAGCAACTGGGCGACATGCTGATGGAGCTCAAGCGTCCTGGCGACGCGCTCAAGGAGTATGAGCGCTCGCAGCAGCGCGAGCCGGACCGTTTCCGCGGCCTCTACGGCGCGGCGCTCGCGGCCGAAATGGCGGGCGATGCACGTACCGCGCGGCGGCACTACGCGAGGCTGGTGCAGGTGGCGGGGAAGGGCGAGCCGCGCGCCGAGCTCAAGCTCGCACAGATTTATTTGAGCCAGTAAGGGAAGCTGAACGTCGGCCCCGCGAAAGCGGGGGCTCAGCCTCAGGCGGCGGCGAGCCGCTCGAAGTCGTTATCCGTGCCCAGCACGTAGCGCGCGAGCTCGTCGCCGATGTCCTTGAACTTGGCCATGCCGATGCGGAATTGCCGCCGGCCTGGACGGCGCACATTCACGAGCTCGACCGTCACCACCAGCGCCTCGTAATCGGCGAGCATCTCGATCTCGCAGAGGAGCTTGCCCTTCACCGTGAACGCGGCGCGACGGGCTTCGCCGAAATCGGTGCGCGCCTCGATCTGCACGGCGTAATCGGCGCCGAGCGACTTGAGGAGCTGCTCGCAGCGAGGGATGTCGGTCCCGAAAATGGAGACGCGCGTCGGCTGCACCGGGCTCACGCGGTAGCGAAGGTAGATGCGCTCGCAGCACTCGCGGCCTTCGACGCGGCGCGGGCGGCTTTCGGTCCAGGCATCGGAGAGCGCCACTGAAATGCGGCCGATGTAGAGGACGTCGTAGGGCTGGCCCGCCTGGGGTTTCAGGTCGTTCACTTCCCCCGCGAATTGGCCGAGATATTGGGCTGCCGCGCGTAGCTCGCGGTCGAGCGCGTCGATCGCCTTGGCGCGCGCTACCGCCGGATCGTCCCGTACCTGCTGCTTAACCCCGGCCTGCTGACGCAGTGCCTCAAGCGCGCTCGGGCGGCGTACCGTCGTCGTGGTCGTCGCGGCGGCCTGCGTCCCGTTACGCGTCGCTTCCAGCGCCGCACGTTGGCGCTGCTCTTCCGCCGTGCGCCGCGCGAGCTGCTCCGCGCGCCGCTTGCGCTCCGCATCCGCGGCCCGCAGCTGCGCCTGCTGCTCCTCGTCGATGCGCTTGACGAACGTGTCGAGGTCGTCCATCAGCTGGTTGTTGCGCATCGCATCGACCTTGACCGTCTTCTCATAGGAGTGGCCAACGGCCGTCGTTTCGCGTGCCGCCTTGCGCAGCTCATCCGCCATCTCGGCGGCGCGCCCATAGCGGTCCTGCGGCTTCTTGGCGAGCGCGCGGCTGACAATGCGTTCGACGGCCGCCGGGATCGTCGGGTCGAGCTCGCGCACCGGGCGGTGCGGTTCCACCGAGATGCGATGCATCACCGGCAGCGGCGTCGTGTCGCTGTCGCGCACGAACGGGTTTCGGCCGGTGAGCATCTCGTAGAGCACCACGCCAAGCGAGAAAATGTCGGCGCGGCCGTCGAGGCCGACGCCCGACACGTGCTCGGGCGACATGTACTTCGGCGAGCCGAGCGCGGTGCCGGTTTGCGTCATGCTGGAGGTGGGCACGTAGGCAATGCCGAAATCGGTGAGCTTGCAGCGGCCGGTCGGGCCGACCATGATGTTCGCCGGCTTGATGTCACGGTGCACGATGCGGAACTGCTGCGCATGATCGAGCGCGTCGGCCACCTGCGCCGCGATATCGGCGGCGATGGCAGACGGCGTGCGCGGCTGGCTGCGCATGATCTGCTGCAGCGAGCGGCCCTCGAGCAGCTCCATCGCGATGTAGGCGACCCCGCGGTCCTCGCCGACGTCGAAGATGGTGACGATGTTCGGATGGTTGAGGCGGCCGGCGGAGCGCGCTTCGCGCAGAAAGCGCTCGCGTACCTCCTGCAGGATTTCGGCCGGCAGGTCGTCGAGCAGCGTCTTGATGGCGACCTCGCGTTCGATCAGCGGATCGACCGCACGGTACACCGCTCCCATTGCGCCGCGGCCGAGTTCGGCGACGATACGGTAGCGCCCTAGTTTTTCGTATTGCATTGCATGCGCTCCCCCAACGAAAGCTATGATGCCCGCGAAGCGAGGAAATTGCCAATTCGGCACCTATCAAAACTGGCCGCGCTCGCTGCTGCGTTGTGTTGCATCACCGCAGCAGCGCAAACTTTTCCCTCCCGGCCGCTAAAAATTCTTGTCCCCTCCGTCGCCGGCAGCTCGCCGGACATCCGGGCACGCCAGATCGCCGGCAAGCTCGCCGAGGCATTTAGTCAGCCCGTGATTGTGGAAAACCGCACAGGCGCGAACGGTTTGATCGCCGCGCGCGAGGCGGCCAAGGCGCCGCCGGACGGTCACACGCTGTTTCTCGCGCTGATCAACAACGCGGTGACTGATGCGATCAATCCCGATCCGTGTTGCCGGCTCGGCGTCGAGCTTATCCCGGTGTCGCGCTTTTCGATGACGCCTTACCTCATGCTGGTAAATGCGGACGTAGCGGCGCAAACGCTCCAGGAATTTCTGGCACTCGCGCGCGCGAAGCCAGACACGGTGAGCCTCGCTTCGCACGGCCCGGGGAGCCTGCCCAACTTGCTCGGCGCCTGGCTTAAATCGGAGTGGGGCGTGCGCCTGCTTGAGGTGCCTTACAAGGGCGTGAACTCCGAGATCCCGGATCTGCAGAGCGGGCAGGTGATGAGCGCCTTCATCGTGCCGCAGGTGGTGCTCGGGCCGCTGAAAGCCGGCAAGCTGCGCGCGCTCGCCGTGACGGCGCGCGAGCGGCTCGCGATCCTGCCCGATGTGCCCACCAGCGCGGAAGCCGGGTTTCCTGGGCTGGAAGCCATTGTCTGGAACGGCATCTTCGTTCCCGCCGGCACGCCGACGAGTGTCGTGGAGCGGCTGCACCGCGAGCTGGTGCGGGCGTACAACGCGCCCGAAGTGCGAGAGCAGCTGCGCGCCGGCGGCTCCTATGCCGCCGCGGATACGCCCGAGGAATTCGCGGCCTTCGTTCGGTCGGAGAAGGAAAAATGGGGCCGCCTGAGCCGCGAGGCGGGTAGCAAGCCGCAGTAACGCCCGCTTAACAAGCGCGGCGACATTCTCTGTGGGCCATGACGGGGCGTTCCGCCCCATCGTCGCGCGTGACTGCGCCCCGGTAGCATGGGCGCATCAAATCAGCGAACGCTGATGGGCCAGAGACTACTGCCGAATAACCTGATCGATTTGTATGCACACGCGCTCGCCATCGAGCGCGATGCGTTCAAGCGCTTCGTCGAGCTCGAGCGCTATATGCGCGACGTCGGCTACGACTACATCGCCGACGAGCTCGAGCGCATCGGCCGTGAAGAGCAGGAGCAGTACGAGGCGCTCGCCATCGGCACCGCCGAGCGCGAGCTGCCGCCGCTCGCCGAGTGGGAATACGCCTGGCACTACCTCGGTCCGCAGTCGCTCAAGATGGCGCCACCGAAGAGCGCTCGCGACGCGCTGGCGCTTGCGCTCGCCACCGAGCGGCGCGCGCAGAACTTCTACCTCGACGTCGCCGAGCACGCGCCCGACGACGCGGTTTGCGCGTTCGCCGCCGAGATGGCGACCGACGAGCAGCGCCACGTGCAGCGGCTGGAGGAGCTGCTCGCGCGCGAGCCCGCGGCGTCGAAGACCCTGGAAGACGACGCGGAGCCGGTGCGCCGCTAGCATTGCCGTCGCCCCCGCGCAAGCGGGGGCCCGGTTTCTTTCTCAGAAAATGAGTTCCCGCTTTCGCGGGAAGGACGATCGGCCGATGTTCTAGTTCGCGCTCAAGCGCGAAGCGCCGGCCGCAGCCGGCAGCGCCGGCGCGAGCTTTGCGGTCACACCAGCGTCGAGCGACTTCTCCGTCTGCTGCACGAGCTCGAGCGCGGTCGAGGTGTCGTAGAGCAGACTCGTGCTGCGCGCCGTGATCCGCATGCGCGTCAGCTGTTCGGTAATCGGCTCGAGCTCAATCTCGATGTCACGGTTGGCCGAGCGCGCACGGATCAGCTCGCTCGTCTCCAGACTTTCCGTTCCGTCCAGCGCGAGGCCCATGCGCTCGAGTGCGGCGAGTGATGCGTTCTTGACGCTTGCGACCGGCGCGGTGAAGGTGCGCGCAGCGACGCCCTCGAGGTTGTAGCGCAGCACCGTTGTGACGCCACCGCCGAGGAGCGCGATTGCCACCGGCTCGCAGGCCGCGAGCGGCAGGCACAGACCGAGGAGCATCGGGATGACGTAGCGCGCCATCCAGCCACGCTGCGCCGGGATGCAATACGCATCCACCGACGCCGGTAGTTCGCGAGGCTGTGACGCCGACGCCCGACAGCCCAGTATAGTTTGCCGGATGCTGCGCCTCGCCGCGCTATTCAACTCGGGTCGGTCTCGCGGGCGCCTCCTGCTCTCGGTCGCCGGCATCGCGCTCGGCGTCGCGCTCAGCTATGCCGTACATCTCGTCAATCGCGCGGCGGTCGCCGATGTCGCGGCCGCCGTGCGCGCGCTCGCCGGCGAAGCTGACATCGAAGTGCGCGGCGGCCGCAGCGGCTTCGCCGAGTCGCTCTACCCGCAGATCGCAAAGCTCCGCGGCGTGCGCGTGGCGAGCCCGGTGCTCGAGCTCGACGTCGGTCTTGCTGGCACCGAACAGACGTTGCATGTGATCGGCGTCGACATTTTGCGGGCGGGGTTGCTGCAGCCGTCGCTAGCGATCGAGGACCGATACGAGCTGCTGGCGCCGGACAAGGTGTTTCTCTCCGCTACGGCCGCCTCCGCACTCGGCTTGGGCAAAGGCGAGCGGCTGCGGCTCGTCGTGGGCCAACAGCCGCTCGAGCTCGTCGTCTCCGGCGTCCTATCCGAGGCGGCGCTGCAAGGCAGTGCGGCGCTCGTCGATATCGCCACCGCGCAATGGCGCTTCGGCCGCCTCGGCGAGCTGAACCGGCTGGATCTGCGCCTCGCGCGCGGCGCGGACCGCGACGCCATGCTGAAAGCCATCCAGGACCTGCTACCGCCCGGCGTCTACGCGACACCCGTCGAGACGCTGGAGCAGGCGAGCGCCTATCCGTCGCGCGCCTATCGGGTGAACCTCAACGTGCTCGCACTGGTGGCGCTCTTCACCGGCGGCTTCCTGGTCTTTTCGGCGCAGGCGCTCGAGACTGCCCGCCGGCGCGGCGAGCATGCGCTGCTGCGCGTGCTCGGCCTCGAGCGCCGCGGCATCGCACGGCTCGTGCTTGTCGAAGCCGCGACGCTCGGCGTCATTGGCGCTGCGATCGGCCTGGCGCTCGGCTACGCGCTCGCACTGCTCGCCGTGCGCACCTGGGGTGCGGATCTCGGCGCCGGGATGTTTCGCGGCGTAAGCGCGCATCTCGCGTTTTCGCTGCCGGGCGCCTTGTTCTATTTTGCCGGCGGCATCGCCGTGGCGGTTCTCGGCGCGCTGCTTCCCGCGCGCGACGCCGCGCGCACGCCGCCCGCGCAGGCACTCAAAGCGGGCGACGAGCTCGCCATGCTCAGCCGCGCGACGCCGGCCGCGCCCGGTATCGCCTTGCTGGTTTGCGGCGCGCTCCTCGCGCAGCTCGGCCCGGTGCAGGGCCTGCCGCTTTATGGCTACGCCGCCATCGCGTGCATTCTCGTCGGCGCCGTCGCCCTCATGCCACGCGTGTCGCGAGCCGTGTTCGCGGCGCTGCCGCTGCCGCGCAGCCCCGGCCTGGCGCTGGCATTGGCGCAACTCCGCGCCGCGCCCGGCCAAGCGGCGGTAAGCCTCGCGGCGATCGTCGCGAGCTTTTCGCTCATGGCGGCGATGGCGATCATGGTGGCGTCCTTCCGCCAGTCGGTGGACGACTGGCTTGCCACCGTACTGCCGGCAGACGTTTACTTTCGCACCACGCACGCGGGCGATACCGGCGTGCTCGAGCCGGCGTTCGTCGCGCGCGTACGCTCGTTGCCGCAAATCGCCCGCCTCGAGCTCCTGCGCAGCGGCCGCGTGATCCTCGATCCGGCGCGGCCGCCGCTCGTGCTGATCGCGCGCGATCGCGCGGCGCTCGCCTTCCCGGTGATCGCGAAGCTACCGAGCCTGCCGTCGCCGGCGATCTGGGTGAGCGAGGCGGTGCGCGACATCTACGGCTATCGGCCGGGCGACGTGGTCGAGCTGCCGCTCCTGGGCCATAACTATCGCCTGCTGGTGGCCGGCGTATTCCGCGATTACGCGCGCCAGCATGGTGCCATCCTGATTGACCGCGCGCAGTACGCGGCGCTCACGGGTGATGCACGCGTCAACGACGCCGCCGTCTGGCTCGCGCCTGGCGCGAGCCGCGCTGAGCTGATGCAGGCGCTGCGCGACATGCCGGGCGGGAGCGAGCTCGATATCGCGGACTCGGGCGAGATCCGCGACGTGTCGCTCGGCATCTTCGACCGCAGCTTCGCCGTGACCTACGCGCTCGAAGCGGTCGCCGTGCTGGTCGGCCTTTTCGGCCTCTCATCGAGCCTTGGCGCCGTAGTGCTCGCGCGGCGCCGCGAGTTCGGCATGCTGCGCCACCTCGGACTCACGCGCGCGCAGATACGCTCCATGCTGGCCGCCGAAGGCGCGCTCCTCGCCGCACTCGGCGCGGCGGCCGGGCTCGTGTGTGGCACGGCGATCAGCCTGGTGCTCGTGTACGTGGTGAACCGGCAGTCGTTCAACTGGTCCATCGATTTTCATCCGCCCTACGCATTACTCGGTGCGCTCATCGCGATTCTCATCGGCCTCGCGCTCGTCACCGCGATCGTCTCGGGCCGCGAAGCCATGGGCATCGGCCCGGTGCGCGCGGTGCGGGAGGATTGGTGAAGCGACGCCGGTTCCTCGCCGGCGCCTTGCTGCCGCTCAGCGCCTGGGCGGCGAAGGTGCAATACCCGGCCGTCACGCCGCGCGCGCTCGTCTTCCCGCGCGATTACGGCGCGCATCCCGCCTTTCGCACCGAATGGTGGTACCTCACCGGCTGGCTCGATGGACCCTTGGGTTTCCAACTCACGTTCTTCCGCGCTCGCCCCGAAGAGCAGAGCGACAACCCAAGCAGCTTCAACCCCCGCCAGATCCTGTTCGCCCACGCCGCGCTCTCCGATCCGCAGCGTGGGCACCTTGGGCACGACCAGCTCGCCGCGCGCACTGGCCATGAGCTCGCGCAAGCCGAGACCGGGCGCACGGCGGTATGGATCGATGATTGGTCGCTCGTGCGCGACGGCAACGCCTATCGCGCCAAGGTGGCGGCGCGCGACTTCGCGTTCGATCTGGCGCTGACACCGCGCATCCTGGTCCCGCAGGGCGAGCGCGGCTTCAGCCGCAAGGGCCACCGGCCGCAGGAAGCGAGCTACTACTACAGCCAGCCGCAGCTCGCAGTCACGGGCAAGGTGAACGACCGCGATGTGAGCGGCACGGCGTGGCTCGATCACGAGTGGTCGAGCGCCTATCTCGCGCCGGAAGCTGCCGGGTGGGATTGGGCCGGCATCAATCTCCACGACGGCGCCTCGCTGATGGCATTCCAGATGCGCGCCAAGACGGGCGGCATTCATTACGCGCCGCCGGGCGTCACGATGCGGCCGCTGCGCTGGTGGAAGTCGCCGCGCACGGGCGCCGCCTATCCGGTGTCGATGGAAGTGAACGGCCTGCGCCTCGAGCCGCTGATGGATGACCAGGAGCTCGACGCGCGCGCGAGCGTCGGCACCATCTACTGGGAGGGCGCCGTGCGTGCCTATCGCGAGCACACGGAAGTCGGCCGCGGCTATCTCGAGCTCACCGGCTACTGGCAGCCGATGAAGCTGTGAACACCCCGGCGAGGATCAGCGCCATGCCGGCGAAGTGGAACCAGTGCGGGTATTCGCCAAGGAAGAGCATCGAGAGCAGTACACCGAACGCGGGCATGAGATGCAGCGTCACGCCGGCGCGCGCGGCGCCCAGGCGAGCCACGACGTAGCTCCACCCGGCGTAGGCGAGAAGCAGCGAGCCGATGGCCGAGTAGACGATGGCGAGCGCCCCCGGCGTGCTGAGCGCGAGGCGTGCGCCAATCGCCGCTTCCGCAAGCAACCACGGCGTCATGAAGAGCACGCCGAACGCGCACACCATGCAGAGCAGCTCGGTCACTTCCAGCGGGTCGCGTCGCACCCGCAGCAGCACGGTGTAGCCGGCCCACAGCATCATCGAGGCGATCGCCATGAGGTCGCCGCGGTTGAAGGAAAGCCGCTCCGGATGGCCCTGGGTTGCGATGAGGAACACGCCGGCGAACGAGATCGCCACGCCGCCCCACTGTCGCCGGATGATGCGCTCGCCGAGCGCTGCGGTGAGGAGCAGGATGAAGATCGGCGTCGTCGAGAGATAGAGGATGCCGCTCGCCGCCGTGGTGTAGTGCAGGCCCAGCCATTGCAGCCCGAGATGCGGTCCACCGCCGGTGACGCCGAGCCCGGCGATGATCAGCCAATCGCGCCGGCCGAGCGCCGGCAGCTTGACGGCGAGGCCGCGCCACGCGAACGGCGCGAGGATCGCGAGCACGACGAGGAGGCGGCCGACGGTGGCGAGTCCGGGCGAAATCTCGTCGCGTACCGCGCGCGCCACGATCCAGTTGCCCGACCAGAGCAGCAGCGTCGCGATCAGCACGAGCCAGGTCCGCAAGCGCATGAAGGCGCGGATTATCGCGTGCTAAATTCGCCGCATGGCTTTCGCCACTGCCGCAGGCCGCAAGCTCGCCTACGAATGGGTGGGTGAGGCGGGCGCCGGCAAGCCGACGCTCGTCTTCCTGCATGAGGGACTCGGCTCGATCCGGCAGTGGCGCGACTTTCCGGCAAGCGTGGCCGCGGCGAGCGGCTGCCGCGCGCTGGTCTACGACCGCTACGGCTATGGGCAGTCCGATGTGCTCGCTGAGTCGCGGCGCACCGTGCGCTTCATGCACGATGAGGCGCTTACGGCTCTGCCGCAGTTCTTCGACTCACTACGGATTGAGAACCCGCTCCTCATCGGCCATTCCGACGGCGCCTCGATCGCGCTGATCCATGCGGGCGCGGGCCACGCGGTGCGCGGCGTCGTCGCCATGGCGCCGCATGTGTTCATCGAGCCGCTGTGCCTCACGTCGATCGCCAACGCCGCGCACGCGTTCGAGAACACCGATCTCGCGGACAAGCTCGGCCGCTATCACCGCGACGCGCGCAACACCTTCTACGGCTGGGCGGACGTCTGGCTCGACCCGGAGTTCAAGGGCTGGGACATCCGCGACGATTACCTGCCGCGGATTAGTTGCCCGGTACTCGCGATCCAGGGTTACGACGACGCGTACGGCACGATGGCACAGGTCGACGAGATGGCGCGGCGCGTGAAAGCACCGTGCCAGCTCCTCAAGCTAGCGGACTGCGGCCACGCGCCGTTTCGCGAGCAGCCGGAAAGGACGCTGGAAGCGGTGGTGCGCTTCGTTACTGCGCGTACTTGATGCCGCGCCGATCGAGCATGCGCAGCAGCGCCGGCCAGTCCTTGTGCGCGGCCGGCCGCATCGGGCGCTGCAGCGCCGCGGTGGACTTGTCGGCCGCCTCCTGCGACATGAGCTGCACGTTATGCAGGCCGCCGGCGAGCGCGTCGACCTGGATCTGGCAGGCGCAATCGAGGTAGTACATGATCTCGAAGGCCTCGCGCACCGTCTCACCGAGCGCGAGCACGCCGTGGTTGCGCAGGATCATCGCCTTCGATTGCTTGCCGAGGTCGCGCGCCATGCGCTCCTGCTCATCCTTGTAGAGCGCCACGCCCTCGTAGTCGTGATAGGTGATCTCGGCCTGCACGCGCATCGCGTGCTGGCTGATCGGCAGCAGGCCGCACTTCATCGCCGAGACGGCCACCGCGGCACGCGTATGCGTGTGGATCACGCAATTGATCTCCGGCCGCGCCCGGTGCATGCAGCTATGGATGATGAATCCGGCCTCGTTCACTCCCATGCCAACCGGGTCGTCCTTGATCTTGCCCTCCCAGTCGACCTTCACCAGGCTCGAGGCGGTGATCTCGTCGAACATCAGCCCGTACGGGTTGAGGAGGAAGTCTTCCGTGCCGGGCACGCGCGCGGAGAAGTGCGTGTAGATGAGGTCGGTCCACTTGTAGATGGCCGCGAGCTGGTAGGCGGCGGCGAGATCGACTCGCATCTGCCACTCTTCCTTGGTGACGCGGTCGCGAAGCGAAGTGCTGTCGATGGTCTTAAGATGGGCGCTCATCGCCGAATGATACTCCCGGCCACGCTCAAGGTTGCCGCATGAAGCTGCGGCGCATCGTCACCGGGCACGATGCGAACGGCAAGGCGTTCGTCTGGAAGGACGGGCAGCCGCCACGGCAGTTCAGCGGCGCGGACAAGGTCGTCGCCACGCTCGTCTGGGCGACCGATGCGACGCCGTTCGACGACCGGCGTGACGAGGACATGGGCGAGCGCCGGCTTGGCATCGCGCCGCCCGCCGGCGGCACGCGCTTTTCGGTCGTGGAGATCCAGCCCGGCAATGCGCCGTACCTGCACCGCACGGACAGCGTCGACTACGTCATCTGCCTGCAGGGCGAAATCGAGATGCAGCTCGACGGCGCCGCGTGCGTAAAGCTGGCGGCGGGCGACGTACTCGTGCAGCGCGGGACTAACCACGCCTGGGTGAATCGCGGCCCGGCCGTGTGCCGGCTGGCCGTCGTGCTGATCGACGGCACGCCGAAGCGCTAGCTAGAGCTGCTTCGCCGCGATGTGGTGCTCGCGGAAGTATTTCAGCGCGCCCGGGTGATAGGCGAAGTCGTAGTTCTTGTACATGTCCTCGACCGAGAACTCGCGCAGCGCCGGCGCCACCGCGGCGAGATCGGCCTTGTTGTTCGCCAGCGTGGTGACGATCTTGTAGACGAGCTCTTCGGGCACCGCGTCGTGCGTAT